>ERZ773192.289-NODE-289-length-65680-cov-5.969402_pt1 | contig 65680 bp, 55 predicted proteins | sample MGYA00581010_ERZ773192 | MGnify/ENA primary metagenome ERZ773192 (study PRJEB29015, sample SAMEA2737741) | human gut metagenome | biome: human gut; feature: human-associated habitat; material: faeces | place: China | collected 2012 ...
ACGCACGGTGGTGTGAGAGGGGCGAAGCTCATTAAGAGTTAGCCTCTACTCGATTACATATATGCTCTGTTAAAATGGGCTTTGCCCTATAACTCACATATTCTACATTGCATTGATTTTTATGTTTTTGACGGGTATATGCGTTTCGGTCACGATTATATCTTTCATTGCCGCGACTTTTGAACCGTCAATCTGTCCGCCCTTGACCGTTACCGAGATGCCGTTTTCGCTTATGTATGCAAAGCAATCATCATAGCCTTTTGCCTTAATTTGCGTTTCGACGCGGCGTTCGGCATCGGCTGATTCGGTCGCCTGTTTTATTTTATTCTCGGCGTCCTTGCGGCTCTCTTGTGAACTTTTTTCATCGGATTTAAGCTTTTTCCATTCCTCGACCGAGGCGCTGCGTGCCGAATCCCTGTCCTTGCGCAGTTTCGCAATATCCTCACTTTGTGTGCCGCCGTTGTCATTTTGGTTATTGTCCGATTTTTGTTCCGTGCCGTTGTTGTCCTTGTTTTCGCCGCCGTCCGCCTCAACGGGAAGGGCTTCGTTTGCCGTCGGAATCGAGCTTGCGAGTTCCTCTCTTTCGATTGTCCACCGATAATAGCCTGCCGAAATAACAAGCGCAACCAGCCCCAGCAACAGTATTTGCTTTCCTCTGAATTTAAAATTTTGTGACTTTTGTTTTTGACTGCTCATTTCTTTGTTTCCTTTCTTTATTATATGATTCTTTTTTTACATTATATGCAGCTTAACCTGATATTAGTTATCATTATATTTTCCCGTATAAAAATTTTGCGGACAAATTCAGTACGAAATTTTAATTCTGTGCGCCGCAATCCCGTAAAGAGCCTTTACCGCGTCATATATTTCAAGTCTCACCTTTTCCGATGCTGCACCGCTCGCCACAACCAAAACTCCGTCTATTTCGGGCATCTTTTGTTCGGTGACATACGGCTCGCCGCCCGATTTTGTTCCGACAACGGTGCTGTCGCTCTCCTCGTCATAGCTCTCGCCGCCGCCATTGTCCGAATCCTTTGACATTTTGTTCTTGCTGTCGCGCGCAAGCGTTTTTTCGCCGCCGCCGCTCGCTGTTATGTACACCGAAACCTTGCCTGCGCCGTTAATCTTTTCCAATATTTGTTCAAGCCGCCGTTCCTGTTCGGTTATATATGCCGCTGCGTCAAAATCGTCCGAGACTGCGGCGGATTTGCTGCCCGGATTGCTTTTAAAGTCAAAAAAAGATGACGCGGCAAGCAGGACAACCGCCGATATTATTACAAAAATAATTATTTTGTTCGGCTTTTTTCGGTCGCCGTCATTGTCGGCGGACGGCTTTGGAAAAAAATCTTTTAATGTCATATGAATTCCTCACTTATTATCGCAAAATTTTACCGAAATATTATTTTTGTTCACTCCGTACATATCATAGATTTTGTCTTTGATAATATTATTTGTTCTTTCGGCATCTATCGCCGACGGCATTGTGACCGTCACTCTGACCGATTTTATCTCGCCGAATTTGTCATCGCTGTCCGCGATGCTGCACTGTGCGGTCGCTTTTGTTTCGGTTGCATCCGATATTGTTTTGCTTATTCGCTCGTTGAGCTTTTGGGTGTATATCCGAATCACTTCGCCGCGTGTTTTTTCGTCCGTTTCGGAAAGTCTGACCGATACCGCCGAGGTCGGAATTTCAAAGTCGAACCGATAATTTCGGTTTATAAACGGCGATAAAAACGCCAGAATCAGCATCAGACCAATCGCAAGATGCACATATTTTTTGTATGTGTTGTCAGGAAGAATCATTTCACATACCGAGCCGAACACTATAATCCCCGAGGCCGACATAACTATGTTTTTTAAAAGCTCTGTCATTTTTCCTCACCTTCCGAAAAACACCGCGCTGTTGCCGGCGTTTATCATAATCGTCACCACGATTATAAACATAACGGTGACAGCTGCCAGAATTGAAAAAAGCACGGATATTGAGTCGCCGAGCCGTGATATACAGGTAATGATTTTCGGGTCGGAAACCGGTTCAGCAAGAGCCGCCGAAATGCGAAAGAGTATGAGAATTGCGGCGATTTTGAGTATCGGGCGCAGGGCAATCAGGGCAAGACAGATTATCCCGACTATCCCGACCGTGTTCTTTATAAGTGCGCTGCAATTCATAACCGTTTCGACCGATTCCGAAAGTATTCCGCCGACAACCGGTATCAGGTTTGACGCGGCGAACTTGCTGAGTTTTATTGCCAAGCCGTCTGCACCGGAAGAGGCAATGCTCTTAAGCCCGACAAGGCTCACGAATACGGTCAGGACGATTGACATTCCCCACTTGACCGCATTGTTCAAAAGCTTTATCATTCTGTCGGTTTTGAATTTGTCGGACATTCCGTTGACGATATTCAGCGCCGCCGAAATCATAACCGCAGGAACAAAAACCGTTTCCGTTATCCATACGGCAATCTCTATCATTCCGAGCATGGCGGGTTCAAGTGTTGCGGCAGATATTGCCGCACCGCTCGCGGTGAGCGCGCCTATCATAACCGGAACGATTATTCGCATAAATACGGCGGTGTTTTTTACCGCGGCCGTTGTACACTCGGCGGCTTGATAAAACGCCGCCGCCGTTACGCCTGCTGCCACGATATAGCAAACATAAAATGCACAATTCGCAACCGAGTTTGACCCGAACCCGTCTTTGAGACCCTGGAGATACGAGCCGAGAACCGAAACGGCAAGAACCGTTGCCATAAGTCCTGCCGCCGAATAGACTTCGCCGAGCAAAAGCCGAATAATTGTGTTTAAAATTCCGCTCGGTGAAACGGAAAGCTCTCCCGAATTTAGCTTGTTCATAATCGATTTTATGTTAAAATCGTCAATTGCATCCGAAAACATGTTTTTGTCCTCTAAGTCATTAATTCCGTTTTCGAATATATCGCCGTAAAAATCGGTGTATTCCGAAAGGATTTGGCGCGTTTCATCGGGGTTTGGGATCTCTTCGGCGCAAACGCATAATCCTCCGAATAAGAGTATGTATATTACGGAAGATATTATTAAAATTCTTTTAAACAAAATTGTCATATGTGCCGCGCATCCTTTAAAAATTTTTTCGCCGTTCAGCCGAAAGACACTATCTTTGCCGCAAGCCCGAGGAGGTCATATATTATCGGAACGGACAAGGATATAATAAGAACCTTGCCGCCAAGCTCAACCTTTGCGGCGACCGAACTCTCGCCGGCATCGCGACATATGTCCGCGGCGAATTGACATATATACGCTATGCCTATAATTTTGATAACGATTTTGAGATGTTGCGAACTTATACCTGATTGGTCGGCGATTCGTTCGAACATATCTATCATTGACGAGATATAAGGCACACACAAAAGCGTTATTGCCGCCGCCGTCAGAATCGGTACGGCTATGGCAATGTCGGGGCGGTACTGTTTTATTATCAGAGACAATACCGCGCCCGACAGACCTATTCCGATAATTTTAATCAGCATATCATAATCCGAACAGTGACTTTATTGTGTCAAACAATCCGCTGATTTCACGCAGGACAACCATAAGCACAACCACAAGTCCGGCAATGGTGGTCATCATTGCCTGGTCTTCGCGCCCGGCGCGAACGAGCAGGACGTTCAAAACCGCCACCAATATTCCGATTGCAGCCACCTTAAAAATCAAGTCCACTCCGTCCATCTGTTCGTTTAACCTCCGTTATATTTTTCGGCACACAGCCGATTGTAAAAGTTATTTGTAAAATTTGTGTCGGTTAGTTGTATATCATAAAAGCAGTACGGCAATCAACATTCCGCCGAGCATTCCGACACCTTTTAAAAGTCGGCTCATTCTGTCGCGCTCTGCCTTTGCACTTCGTTCGGCAAGCTCCAGCTTTGCACACGCTGCACGAATGTTTCCGCGCTCGCTCTCGACATCACCACAGCCGAGATTGTCCGCAAACTGTATCAATATTTCCGCGTCCTCGCCCGTTATACACAGACTCGGCTTGTTTCGGCGCATTGCGTCACGCCATGCGTCGGGCGGCGGCTTTTTAAACCTATCCATATCCTCAGAGACTTCTTTTAAAATTCTGCCGACCGCACCGCGCCTTGAATTTGCGGCAAGGTTCAAAGCCTTTGCCGCCGGAATTTTTAAAAATCCGATGTTAAATTCAATCTGTACAAGCGCCGCAATAAACTGTTCGATCTGTGCTGCGCGAACGGAATAGTATGATGCCGCAAGAGTGCCGATATATCCGCCGCCGAGAACAATAATTGCCGCCGCAGCGGTCTTTAGTGTCGCATTCAAAGCTCCACCGCCTCGGTATATGTAACCGAATCGGGGGTTGAAAAGTCGCGGCGCAGGATGATTGCCCGTTCAAAGATTCCGTCTCTGAAAAGCGGCGCGAGCATCGGACGGCAAAGCACTTCTTCCGCGCTGTCGCCGTGGGTTGACGCGATTATCTTTACGCCCGTGCCGGCAGCAAGCCTGATTGCCTCAACGTCCTTTTCGGACGCGATTTCATCGCTTATTATTACCTTTGGCGACATCGTGCGCAAAAGCATCTCTATCGCCGCGGCCTTTGGCGCACCGTCTATTATATCGGTCTGTGCGCCGATGTTGTTACAAGGCACGCCGCCGTATACCGCGCCGAGTTCGCCGCGGTCATCTGCAACGCCGCATTTAAAGCCTCTGTCCGATACTTGTCTTATTATATCGCGCAAGAGTGTGGTCTTGCCCATTTGAGGCTTTGCTATTACAAGGGTGCTGTTGACATCGGTGCCGCAGACAATCTTGTCCATTACTCCGTCGGCAATGCCGAGAATCTGATTCGCTATTCTGAAATTCAGAGAGCTTACCTCTTTAAATGCGGTTATTTTTCCTTCCGAACAGACAGCCTTTCCGCAAATTCCGACGCGGTGTCCGCCGCTGAGCGTAATATATCCGCTGCATATTTCTTCAATGTGAGCATAAACCGAGTTGTCACAGATTTTTCTGAACGCGGTTTGGACTTCGTCCGCCGCAACTTTATAAGCATTACTTTCATGATTTGTTATTCCCCCGTTTGGTGTTATAAAACAGCTCTCGCCCCAGACCCCGATGGTCAGAGGTGCGTTGCTGCGCAGGCGTATCTCCTCTATATCCGGTCTTTCTTTTGAAATAAGCACGGCGAGCATTTTTTGAATTCTGTCTGGCAGGTATCCGAGAACGCCGAGAATCCTTTGTTCATTCAATTTTACTTTCTCCTTTCGTGCCGCCGAGATTCCTCTCGGACAGGTTTTGTTTTATGTAATTATTGTTATGATGTTTTGTCCGAATTTAGAACGCAGCCGCCCGAATTTTTGGCTGTACTCAAAAAATTTAACCGAAATTCATAAAAATTTAACAAAAACCCCTTGACAAAATTCGTATAGAGTGATATTCTATGAGTATAGGTTTTAGCACTCTATTAAGGTGAGTGCTAACAAAACAAAAAAGGAGCTGATTAATATGGCATTGGACGACAGAAAAAAGGCTATTCTTCGTGCGATAGTAGAGAACTACATCACAAATGCCGAACCTGTCGGCTCACGCAGCATCGCCAAAAGCACAAATCTCAATTTGAGCGCGGCGACAATCCGAAACGAAATGGGTGACCTTGAGGACCTCGGATACCTTATTCAGCCACATACGTCCGCCGGACGTATTCCGTCGGGAATGGGCTTTCGGTTCTATGTCGATTCGCTTATGGATAAATATATGATGACGGCGACCGAGCTTCAGCAACTCAAAGTTGCGATGGTGAATAAGGTACGCGACCTTGACAAGATTGTCAAAGATGTATCGGCGGCTTTTTCAAACCTTACATCAATGCCGACATTCGGAATGCTTCCGTCCATTGAAACGGGAATAATCAAAAGCATAAAGCTTGTCGGGATAGATGAACATACCGTTATGGTTATTGTTGCCGATAACTCGGGGTTGATAAAGAATAAACTTTTGCGGCTCAGCGAGAGCGTTTCGAACGAGGTTTTGAACGAGCTTAACGATGTTTTGAACGCAAACCTGACGGGGCTTACCGTGTCTGAGATAAACCTCACCAATATTATCGAGGTTCAAAACGCGGTCGGCGGCAATATCGAAATCCTCACATCGGTTCTCGAACTCGTTCATGAGGCGATAACAGAGATAGACCGACACGAGGTATATATGGAAGGTTCGACAAATATTCTGCGTTTTCCGGAATATAACAATATCGAAAAGATTCGTGAAATACTCGGATTTTTTGGTGATAAGTCATCGCTTGACGAAATGGTAAACAGCCTTCCGAACGTCAAAAACGGCGAGGTATCGGTGTTTATCGGCGATGAGAACAATGTCGAAGAGCTTAAAAACAACTCGGTTGTTTTATCGACATACAAAGTTGGCGATAATATGACCGGAATAATCGGCGTTGTCGGTCCGATGAGAATGGATTATCCGAGAATCGTTACGGGGGTCGGGGCTTTTGCCAAACAGCTTGAAAAGATGCTCGGTGAACGCTTTAACCGGATTCCGCCGAGCGGTACGGAGAGCAAAAATGATTAGGACGGCATCATGAGATGCCAAAGAAACAGATAAAAAGATTGGAGATATGACAATGGCAAAGAATAAGACCAACGGCAAGACGGCGCCGTCCGAAGAAGAAATTAAGGACGCGGTTGAAACCGTTGAGGATACCGAGGATACAACCGCGGTGGAAAATCCGAAAAATGCCGATGAATCCGAGGATTCAAAGGATAGCGATAAGTCGGAGCTTGACAAGGCAAACGAACAGATAGCCGCTCTTTCGGATAAGCTTATCCGAAATGCGGCAGAGTTTGACAACTATAAAAAACGGACAGCACGCGAAAAAGAGGATTTTTATAAATCCGCCGTTTGTGAAACGGTCGCGCCGCTGCTTCCGGTATTGGATAACTTAGAGCGCGCCGTTGCCGCGGCCGAAGATTCGGGCGAGAGCGGCAGCGTTTTGGACGGCGTTAAAATGGTAAAGAAACAGTTTGAGGACGCGCTTAAATCTATCGGCGTTGAGCCAATCGAGGCGGTCGGCGAACAGTTCGACCCCGAAAAGCACAATGCCGTTATGACGGCGGACAGCGATGAGGACGAAAACACCGTGTTGGAGGAATTCCAAAAAGGATATATCTATCGCGACAAGGTCGTTCGCCACTCAATGGTTAAAGTCAGCAACTGATTCTTAATATAAATAAAGTAAAAAACCAGAAAGGAAGATATATTATGGGAAAGATTATAGGTATTGACTTAGGTACAACAAATTCATGTGTTGCGGTAATGGAAGGCGGCGAGCCTACCGTTATCACCAACCCCGAGGGTGCAAGAACAACCCCGTCGGTTGTTGCATTTACAAAAACAGGTGAAAGGCTTGTGGGTCAGGTTGCAAAGCGTCAGGCGATCACTAACCCCGACAGAACCATTTCTTCAATTAAGAGAGATATGGGTACGGACAGAAAGGTCACGATTGATGATAAGAGCTATTCGCCCCAGGAAATTTCGGCAATGATTCTTCAAAAGCTGAAATCCGATGCGGAAAGCTATCTCGGCGAGACCGTTTCACAGGCGGTAATCACTGTTCCGGCGTACTTTTCGGACGCACAGCGTCAGGCAACAAAGGACGCAGGTAAAATTGCGGGCCTTGAAGTTTTGCGTATTATAAACGAGCCGACAGCGGCAGCATTGGCTTACGGCCTTGACAAAGACAACGACCAAAAGATTATGGTATATGACCTCGGCGGCGGTACGTTTGATGTTTCTATTCTTGAAATAGGCGACGGTGTATTCGAGGTTTTGGCAACAAGCGGTAACAACCGTTTGGGCGGCGATGACTTTGATGAAAAGGTTATGAACTATCTTGCGGATGAGTTCCAAAAAGAGAACGGTATTGACTTACGTCAAGACAAGATGGCTCTTCAGCGTCTTAAAGAAGCGGCAGAAAAGGCTAAAATCGAGCTGTCGGGCGTTATGTCAACAAACATAAACCTTCCGTTTATAACGGCTGACCAGAGCGGCCCCAAGCATCTTGATATTACTCTTACCAGAGCACAGTTTGATTCTCTGACGGCTGATTTGGTTGAAAAGACAATGGAACCGACAAGAAACGCCCTTCGTGACGCAGGATTATCGGCAGGTGACATCAACAAGGTATTGTTGGTCGGCGGTTCATCGAGAATCCCCGCTGTTCAGGATGCTGTACAAAAGTTTATCGGACAGGAGCCGCACAAGGGTATCAACCCCGATGAATGTGTTGCTATCGGCGCATCAATCCAAGCCGGAGTTCTCTCGGGTGATGTTGAGGATTTGGTTCTCTTGGATGTTACACCGCTTTCACTCGGTATCGAGACAATGGGCGGCGTATTCACAAAGCTGATTGAGCGTAATACCACAATCCCGACCAAAAAGAGCCAGATATTCTCGACCGCTGCGGATAACCAGACCAGCGTTGAGGTTCACGTCCTTCAGGGCGAGCGTGAAATGGCGGCTTATAACAAGACGCTCGGACGTTTTTCACTGTCAAACATTCCGCCGGCACCGAGAGGTGTTCCTCAGATTGAGGTAACATTTGATATTGACGCAAACGGTATAGTAAACGTTTCCGCAAAGGATTTGGGCACCGGTTCGGAACAAAAGATAACCATTACCTCATCGACAAACCTCTCTGACGATGATATTGATAAGGCTGTTAAAGAGGCTGAAAAATATGCGGCAGAGGACAAAAAGAAGAAAGAAGAAGTCGATGTACGCAACAACGCCGACAGCCTTGTATATCAGACAGAAAAGACGTTGGGCGAACTCGGCGACAAGATTTCGGCTGATGAAAAAGCGTCTGTTCAAACCGAGGTTGACAAGTTAAAAGAATTGCTCAAAGCAACACCGCTTGACACCGAGGCAACAAAGACACAGACCGAAGCCGTTCAAAAGAGCTTTTATGCAATATCCGAAAAGCTTTACGCACAGGCACAACAGGCTCAGCAAGCGGCAGGCGGTGCACAGGGCAATCCGAACGGCGGAGCGGCACAAGGCGGCGCACCCGGTGGAGATAACGTTGTTGATGCCGAGTATACCGAGGTTAATGACGACAATAAATAATGATTATATCGGACAAAGAGCGGTCGAATACCGACCACTCTTGTCCTTGCGTTAAGGGGCGTATATAATGGCAGAAAAAAGAGATTACTATGAGGTACTTGGCGTTGATAAAAACGCCTCGCCCGATGAGATAAAAAAAGCATACAGAAAGCTTGCGAAAAAATATCACCCTGACCTCAACCCCGATAATAAGGAGGAGGCAGAGACGAAATTCAAAGAGGCAAGCGAAGCATATGAGGTTCTCAGCAATGCCGAAAAGAAACAACAATATGACCAATTCGGACACGCGGCGTTTGACCAAACCGCGGGCGGCGGTGCATACGGCGGCGGATTTGACGGATTTGATATGGGAGATATATTCAGCAGCTTTTTCGGCGGCGGTTTCGGCGGAGGACGACAGAACCCGAACGCCCCGAGACGCGGCAGGGATATAAGCTATAATATTGACCTCAAATTCGAGGAAGCGTGTTTCGGCGCTGAACGCGAAATCAGCATAAATCATCTTGAACACTGTGATGAATGCGGCGGCAGCGGCGCGGCAAAGGGTACATCACCCACGACCTGTCCGACCTGTCACGGAACAGGTCAGGTACGGACGGTTCAGCGTACTCCGCTCGGTAACTTTCAGAGTGTTCGCACTTGTGATAACTGCGGCGGCAGCGGTAAAATTATCAAAGAACCGTGTCACGCTTGCGGCGGCAAGGGCAACGTTCGCCGCGGTAAAAAGATTAATGTCAAGATTCCGGCAGGGATCGACAACGGTCAGCAAGTATATGTCCGCGGTGAGGGCGATGCCGGAACAAACGGCGGTGCGAACGGTGATTTGATACTTGTAATTCGTGTAAAACCGCATAAGCTTTTTGTCCGCCAGGGTTATGATATTCTGTGCGACTATCCTATCTCGTTTGTTCAGGCAACTCTCGGCGCAGAGGTTCAAGTGCCGACAATAGACGGAAAGGTTTCGTATAACATTCCTGAGGGAACACAGAGCGGAATGGTTTTCCGATTAAAAGGCAAGGGTGTACAGCGGCTTAACTCGACCCAACGAGGTGACCAGTATGTCACGATAAAGGTTGAGATACCGAAAGGTTTGTCCGAGAGCCAAAAGGCAATCTTGCGGCAATTCGATGAAAACGTAGACCCGTCAAAATATAAACAGAGAAAGTCTTTCTTTGAAAAAATGAAAGAATTTTTATCATAACTTCAAAGCCCCTTAAAAACAGGGGCTTTTGCCGCATAGTATGCGGAGTGACATATGAACACAGGAGGAATTTTATGGACTGGATAAAAGCCACGATTACAACCACGAGCGAGGGAATAGACCCTGTATCGGGGCGGTTGCTCGAACTCGGAATAAGCGGCATCGAGATTGCAGATAAAAATGACTTTACCGAATTTCTCGAAAACAACCGTAAGTATTGGGACTATGTTGACGAAGAACTTGAACGTCTTAAAGACGCCGATACGACAATCACGTTTTATTTATCTTGCGGAGCGGCGGGAATCGAACAGCTCAATGCGGTAAAAGCGTCGATGAAAGCCCTTGCTGCGATGGACACCGATAAAGTGTACGGTTCTCTCGAAATAAAATCCGAGAATGTGGCGGATGAAGATTGGTCGGAGATATGGAAGCAATACTTTCACCCGATTTCGGTCGGAAAAAATATACTTATTCAGCCTGCGTGGGAGAAAGCTGACGCGCCGCAAGACAAGTGCGTTTTTACCGTGAACCCCGGAATGAGTTTCGGTACAGGTTCACACCCAAGCACAAGATTTTGTCTTGAAGAGATTGAAAAGTATATAAAAGACGGCGACAGCGTATTGGATTTGGGCTGCGGCTCGGGGATTTTATCGATAACCGCCTTGCTGCTCGGCGCAAAGAGCGCGGTTGCCGTGGATATTGATTCAAACGCAACCGATGTTGCATATGACAACCTTGCACTGAATCATCTTTCAAAAGATTTGTACACAACTTATACGGGTGATATAACGTCCGATGCGGATTTGCGCGGCAAGCTCGGAAGGCACGATATTGTCATTGCGAATATCGTTGCGGATGTAATAATTGCGCTTGCGCCGTATGTGCGTTCGTTTATGAAAGACGATGCCGTGTTTATCTGTTCGGGAATAATATCGGAACGTCTCGATGAGGTAAAGTCGGCGTTGACCGAAAATGGTTTAAAGATAAAAGAAATCAAAAACGATGACGATTGGGCAGCAATAACCTGTATTTGAAATCCGCGGTGTCAAAAGGAGAATCATTATGAGAAGATTTTTTACCGAACCCGAAAACATAACGGGTGATTCCGCACTGATATACGAGGATGCCGCACATATAACGCGCGTTTTGAGAATGAAAATCGGTGACAGCGTTTTGATTTTTGACGGCAGCGGCAAGGAATACACCGCCGAACTTTGTGAGGTTTCGGATAAATGCTGTCGGGCAAAAATTTTGTCGGTTGCCGAGTCGGTTTTGGAACCCAAAACAAGGGTGACGATTTATCAGTCTTTGCCGAAATCGGGAAAAATGGAAGAAATAATCCAAAAATCCGTTGAACTCGGCGCATATTCGATTGTACCCGTTGCGGCGGACAGATGCGTGACAAAGCTTGACGGCGGAAAGCGTCAGACGGAAAAGCTGAAACGGTGGAACAAGGTTGCGGTCAGTGCAGCAAAGCAATGCGGCAGAGGAATTTTGCCGACCGTACAGCCGCCGATGACGTTCAAAGCGGCGGTTGATAAGATGAAACAAGACGGTTTGGCGCTTATGCCGTATGAAGTTTTGGGACATGGCGGTGTGTCGAATTTGAAAGAGGTTTTAACGCTGTTTAAGACAGAGCATAATGCGGAAAAGGCCGAAATCGGAATAATTATAGGTCCTGAGGGCGGTTTTTCCGACAGCGAGGCCGAGTATGCCGAAAGTCTCGGCATAAACTTTGTCGGCTTGGGCAACAGGATTTTGAGAACCGAAACGGTCAGCTGTGCTATGCTCGGTATGGTTATGTATGAACTTGGCGAAATATAAAAATAATAAAATATAGGAGAGGAACAATGAATAAGTCACAAAAGAGAGTAAAGGCTGCTGAACGCAGAGCCGAAAAACACAAGAGCGAGGAATACAAAGAACATTTGACGAATTGGTATATGATAAATTTATCTTGGGGCATACTCGGGATAATATTGCTCGTATTTTACGGGTCATTATACAAAGGCTCGGCGCTTTTGTATATGAACACGGTATCGTGGGTATTGACCGCACTTTTTGCGGTTGGAGGAATCGTACTTTTTGCGCTCGGAAAGACGGGTGTTATCAAAAATCAAAGCCGTGCGTGTCACTATGGAATATTTATGTGGGTATGTGCCGCCGTTGCACTTTGGTTCGCGCTGTTTAATAAGCTGCGTATGGTTATCGAGTCCGCGGCTCGCGCAATAACGGGCAACGAGGCTTTGGCGGTAACGTCTTACTGGAACTATCGCCTTCCGATTATTGCGGTTGCCGTATACCTTGTGGTTGCGTTTATCGTGTATCTGATAAAGCTCGGACGAAAATAATATTTATAAATTAAAGTTTTTTAATCTGATTTTAATGTTTGGGGGCTATAATAAATTTAAGCCGATCGAAATCGGCAGTAAAATTGCCCCAAAGGCATAAATCCGAAAAAATGACCGACAGATTTTTCCCTTATCTGTCGGTCAAACCCTTTTATGGGGATTTTAGAGTAATGCAAAAACATATTTTACGAAAAATTTCATCTTGATTATATCGCCGTCCCCCGGTTCCGCCATGCCTGCCGCGGCGGCAAAGAAATGAAATTTTTCGTAATTTTATAATGTTTACGGCAAGATATTGTTACATTGCCGTCCGGGAGCGGCAGACGGAACCGGGCTTTTCGGGCAGTTGATTCAAAGCAATATCTTGCCGTAAACAACTTTTTTGCAATCCGAATCATTTTTTATTTAATCGAATCTTTCATTTTAATGATATGCCGCGGACATTTTTGAGCACAGATTCCGCATCCGACGCACTTGCCGGGGTTTATCTCAGCCAAATTATCTTTGACTTCAATTGCGCCCTTGGGACAGTTCTTTGCACAGATTCCGCATCCGATACATCCGACTCCGCAATACGCGCGCGTCTGTTTGCCATTTTCTTTTGAGCTGCACGCAACGGTGTATTTGGTCTTTGACGGAACAAGTTTTATTATATGCTTGGGACATTCCTCGGCGCACATTCCGCAACCCGTACATTTTTCCTCATCGGTAATGGCAACCCCGTCTTTGACGGATATGGCACCAAACTTACAGACCGCGGTGCATGACCCAAACCCCAGACAGGCATTGGGGCAAAGCTTTTCGCCGCCGCCCAGACCTGCTGCCGTGTGACAATCGGCCGCACCGTCATATTCGAATTTGGGAACAGCCGTGCCGTGAGAGCCGCTGCACATAACCCTTGCCGTCATGGGTTCTTTTTCTTCCGTTTTTACGCCCATTATTTCGGATACGCGTTTGGCAACCGCCGCGCCGCCGACGGGGCACATATTTGTTTTTGCGCCGCCGTTGACTATTGCATCGGCATATGCGGCACAACCGGCAAATCCGCATCCGCCGCAGTTCGCGCCCGGCAGAGCCTCGGTGATTTTCGGTATTCTCTCATCGGTTTTTACTTCAAAAATTTTTGAAGCAACGCCCAAAAGAATTCCGAATACTATACCCATACCGCCGACGATTATTATCGGTATTAATATTTGTGACATTACATACGACCTCCTTTAGTTAAAGCTGAGTCCCGAGAACCCGAGAAACGCAATCGATAGCAAAGCCGCTGTAACAAGCACAATCGGCATACCCTTTAAAAACTCGGGAACATCCGATGTTTCGAGTCTTTCGCGCACACCTGCAAAAAGCACGATGGCAAGGGTGAATCCCAGACCTGCCGAACCGCCGTAGACGATTGACTTAACAAAACTCATTTCCGTACCGCCGAACTTTGTGATGTTGTTTATGGCAACACCGAGAACGGCACAGTTGGTTGTGATAAGCGGAAGGTATACGCCGAGAGAGTTATATAATGAAGGTACTGATTTTTGAAGGAACATCTCGACAAACTGAACCAACACCGCTATTACCAATATGAACGCTATCGTTTGCATATATTCTATGCCGAACGGAATTAACAGGTATTCTTGTACGAGCCATGTCAGGGCGGACGCGCATATCATAACGAATACGACCGCAAAACCCATGCCGCTCGCCGTTTCAACCTTTTTGGACACGCCGAGGAACGGACATATTCCCAAAAACTGAACAAGTACAAAATTGTTTATCAATATTGCACCGACGCTTATAATCAAAAGTTCACTAATCATTTTCTGCCCCTCCTTGTGCCGCATTTACAGATTTGTTTGCCTTCTTATTCTTTATCTTTCGCGCAATGCCGTTGATTGCCGCAAGCAATATTCCCAATGTAAGGAAGGCTCCGGGAGGGAGTATCATAATCGAAATCGGCTGAAAACCGCTGCCGAAAAGGCTGTGACCGGCAAATGTGCCTGCACCCAAAATTTCTCTTACCGCCGCGATAAGCGTCAGAGAACAGGTGAAACCGAGGCCCATTCCCAAACCATCAAAAAACGATGCCGCAATGCCGTTTTTTGACGCGAACGCTTCAGCTCTGCCGAGGATGATACAGTTTACCACTATCAGCGGAATGTATATTCCAAGACTTTGAGAAAGCGTCGGAACGTATGCGTTGAGCAGCATTTCAACTATCGTTACGAAACCTGCCACGATTACTATATACGATGCTATTCTGATTTTATTCGGAATAAATTTGCGCAAGAGCGAGATAACAACATTTGAACAAATAAGCACCGCCGTTGTCGAAAGTCCCATACCTATACCGTTTGTTACGCTTGTGGTAACGGCAAGGGTCGGACACATTCCGAGCATAAGCACAAATGTGGGGTTTTCGCGAATCAAGCCGTTTATAAACGCCGAAAAAGCGTGTTTTTTTGGCTGTTTTACATCATTTTGACTCATTTGTCCGCACCTCCGTTTTCTAAACCGTCTGCCGCACCGAGCGCACAATTTACTGCTTTTGTAACGGCTTTTGAAGTAACCGTTGCACCCGAGATTGCCGAGATTGTATTATTTGCGGCATTGCCGCCGTTGTTCTTTTCTACACCTATCCCCTCGGAAAGTCCGGAGTATTGGTTTGTAAAGTCGGGTTCGTTTGCTCTTGCGCCGAGACCTGCCGTTTCGCTCATCGACATTATCTTAACGCTTTTAACCTTTGACTTTTCTCCGTCCGATTTGTTTATGCCGACCATAACGGTCACGTCACCGCCATAGCCCTCGTGACAGACCGCTGTTGCAACATATCCGACGGTTTCGTCACCGTTTTTTCCGATATAGATTGAACTCAGCTCAACCCCGGATTCGGATGGGGTATAATCAATCTTTGATTCTTCAAACTTTTCACAGTCTAAAACCTCTGACATCGATTGTTCAAAATTCTTTTTGTCGTTTGCCGATATAATCGGTGAAGTTGTTTTGTTCACGACAGCGAGCAATCCCGAAACAATTATACAAATTATGCCGAGTTTGAGCATAAGTACAAGGGTTTCGTGAGCCGCGGATTTATTTTCGGAATTATTCATTTGCCGCCGCCTCCTTTTCTTTTACAAAACCGTACCGTTTCGGAGCGGTAAGCCTTTCGATAAGCGGTGTCGCAACATTCATAAGCAGAATCGAGTACGAAACGCCCTCGGGATAACCGCCCCATATCCTAATCAGAACCGTTATTATTCCACAGCCGAGAGCAAAAACAATCTGTCCTTTCGGTGTGGTCGGCGAAGTTGTATAATCCGTTGCCATAAAACACGCACCGAGCATAAGACCACCCGACAAAATCTGATAAAGGGGGTCGCCCGTGAACAAACCGCCGCTGCCGCCGAAAATCCATGTTCCGACCGCAACCGTTCCTATAAATATAAGCGGAACGCGCAGACGTATAACACGCCGTATCACAAGATATGCCGCACCGATTAAAATTGCGAGAGCCGATGTTTCGCCGATACATCCGCCGTGATTTCCCAAGAACAATGTCAGATAGGAAAACTTATCCGCCGAGCTTGCTGCCAGCGGCGTTGCCGATGTAACCGCGTCGGGAACGCCGAAAAGCGGAAGATGAGTTCCCGGGGTATACCATCTTGTCATTGCAAGTGCCCACGATGCCATAAGAAACGCCCTTGCGCCGAGCGCAGGGTTCATAAAATTATGACCTATGCCGCCGAAGAACTGTTTTACGATAATAATTGCAAAAACCGAACCGATGACCGCCATCCAAAGCGGCAGTGATGCCGGTACATTCAACGCCAAAATCAAGCCTGTCACAACCGCGCTCAAATCGCCCGTTGAATTCGGCTTTTTAAGTATTCTGCACCATATGTACTCTGCCGCCGTGCTGCTTATCACACAGGTAAGAGCCACAATGAGCGCGCGCATTCCGAATACAAACACTCCGGCGATAAGCGCCGGCATAAGTGCGATTATTACATCGAGCATTATTTTCGGAACGGTATCGCTGCCGTTTATATGCGGCGCGTGAGATACGACAAGCACAGACGGCTTAAGATACGTCTTGTTTTCATTTGTGTCCGTCATAAACTTTTTCACAGCCTTTCTTTATTTTATATATCCGTATATCATTTTTTTGACTTTTCTCTAATTATTGCCTTTGCCGTATGGATTTGCTGTACCTGATGCCGCTTTGACGGACAGACATACGCACAGCTTCCGCATTCGATACAATCGGTTATATTAAGTTTTTTAAGCTTGTCATAATCTTTGAATCTTGCCGCTGAATCCAACAGATTCGGCTGTAGGTTCATGGGACAGACGTATACGCATTTTGAACAGCGAATGCACGCCGTCTCTTGCATGGAATGTGCTTCGTCATCGCCCAAAAACAGGATGCCCGATGTTCCTTTTATTACGGGAACGTCAACGGATGATACCGCCTTGCCCATCATAGGTCCGCCCATAATTATCTTTTTGACCTCTTGGGTAAAGCCGCCCGATTTTTGTGCGATGTATTCAAACGGCGTGCCTATCGCAACACGATAATTCGCCTCCTCTTTTATCGCTCCGCCGCCGACGGTCACAATCCTGTGACACAGAGGTCGTCCGTATGTTACCGCACGGAAAATCGATGCGCAGGTATCAATGTTGTTGACGATACATCCCGATTGCCACGGCAGAGTCCCGGGTTTTAGCTTTCTTTTGCATATTGCGTATATAAGCTGTTTTTCCGCACCCTGAGGATACTTGGTTTTAAGCGGAACAACGTGAATGTTAACCGTCTTTTCGCTCTCCGCGGCGGTGCGCATTTTCTCAATCGCGTTCGGCTTGTTATCTTCGATGCCGATATATCCGTCTTTCAGACCGAAAATGTGCATTATAATCTTTAAGCCGCCGATTATATCTTTTGTTGTTTCAAGCATCGCGCGATGGTCCGATGTGAGATAAGGTTCACATTCCGAACCGTTTATAATAACGTGGTCGATGTTTGCGCCGTCGGGAACGGAAAGTTTAACGTGTGTGGGAAAAGCCGCACCGCCCATTCCGACAATGCCTGCATCTTTAACAATATCGATAATTTGCTTCGGCGAAAGTTTTGTATAATCGTGCGTATATCCCGATATTGGTTCGGCGCGGCGGTTTTCTCCGTCATTTTTGATTATTATGCAATCCGAAATCGTACCGTTCGGAACAAGCCTTTTTTCTATTGCCGTTACCGTTCCCGATACCGATGAATGCAGATTCGCCGAAACGAATCCGTTTGCATCGGCTATTTTTTGTCCGACAAGAACCGTGTCGCCGACACTTACGCACGGGATTGACGGCGCGCCGATGTGCTGTGACAGCGGAAAAACCAATTCCTCCGGCGGCGCAAGGTCGATAATCGGCTTGTCCGCCGTTCCGAACTTATGGTCGCTCGGATGTATTCCCCCGTGAAACGTTCTCATTTTGATACCCCCTTGAATTAAATGCTACTTTCTGTCATTAAAGTTTATATATTCGCGGCGTCCGCCGATTGACTTATACGCCGGTCTTATAATCTTTCCGACATTTACAAGCTCCTCGATTCGGTGTGCGCTCCATCCGACAACCCTTGCTATTGCAAAAATCGGAGTGTAAAGCTCAATCGGAAGATTAAGCATCTCATACACAAATCCGCTGTAAAAATCAACATTTGCGCTTACGCCCTTATATATCCTACGCTTTTCGGCGATAACTTCGGGCGCAAGGTGCTCTATCTTTTCGCAAAGGTTATATTCCTTTTCAAAACCCTTTGCCACGGCAAGACGTTTTACGAATGCCCTGAACATATCGGCTCTCGGGTCTGACTGAGAATAGACCGCGTGACCCATACCATAGATAAGCCCCGATTTGTCAAATACCTCGCCGCCGAGCATACGCCTTAAATATTCTTTTATCTCGGCGTCATCGTTCCAATCTTTAACGTTCGCCCTTATATCCGCAAGCATATTTACAACCTTGACGTTTGCGCCGCCGTGTCTGCCGCCTTTGAGCGAGCCGAGCGCCGCGGCTATTGCCGAATAGGTGTCGGTTCCCGATGACGTTACAACATGGGTGGTAAAGGTCGAGTTGTTGCCGCCGCCGTGTTCCGCATGAAGAACGAGAGCCAAATCGAGAATTTTTGCTTCAAGCTCGGTATATTTTTCATCGGGTCTCAAAAGCAAGAGAATGTTCTCGGCGGTGCTCAAATGCCTGTTGGGTTTGTGAATAAACAGGCTTTCTTTTTTATAATAGTGATTGTATGCCTGATAGCCATAGACAGCCAATACGGGGAACAGAGCGATAAGCTCTATGCACTGACGCAAAACGTTCGGAATATCCAAGGCGTTTGCGTTGTCGTCATACGAATAAAGGGTCAGAACCGACCGCGACAGGGTGTTCATCATATCCGAACTCGGTGCTTTTAAAATAATGTCACGCACAAAGTCAACGGGCAAAACGCGATACTTTCCGAGCAGGCTTGTGAATTTATCGAGCTGTGCCGCCGTCGGCAGCTCGCCGAACAAAAGCAGGTATGCCGTCTCTTCGAATCCGAATCTGCCGTCGGATAAAAAGCCGCTCACAAGACTTTTTATGTTATAACCGCGATAGTATAATTCGCCCTCACACGGAACTTCTTTTCCGTCGACGTTTTTAACCGCGCATATCTCCGAAATTTCGGTAAGCCCGGCAACCACGCCCTTTCCGTTTATATCCCTGAGACCACGCTTGACATCATATTGTTCATAAAGCGACGCGTCAATCATATCGCTTTTGGCGCAAAGCTTCGCCAGTTCCGCAATCTCGGGTGTCATTTCAGATAAAGTTTTTCTCATATATAAAATACGCCTCCTTTGTTTATATAAATCTTATGTTCCATTATACCATAAATCGCTTTAAAAAACAACATTAATATTTTGTCGGATGAATAATTTCGGTAAAATTTACAGTGAATTTTTCCCGATTACGTTTTTCGGGGTGCGGTGCGGCGAAATCTTATCGACCGATTCGACATAAACACCGATTTATATACACTTATAAAGCTCAAAGAACAGGTAAAAATATTGCTTGCGGCAGTCATAATTGCGAAAGCGTTTTCTTTCCAAATCGGAACGGTGAAATATATAAGGGTGAACCTCAGCGCGAAATCCGAGAGAGAAAAAATAAGCAGGCGCATCTGACGCCCCATTCCGTTGAGCATCGAACAGGACAACGAATCGGCAAACATTATCGGACAAAGCGGCGCAAGACACACCGTCAGATATGCTGCACTTTGCGTGTGATAAAGCATTGTGCTTATTTCACAGCCGAATATAATAAAGAACAGACCGACCGCCGCGCCGACCGAAATCCCGATGCGATATGTTTTGGCGGCGGTGTGTTTAAGGCTTTTTGCGCCGCGTTCTTCCGCACGCGAAATTTCGGGAACCAAAAGCGACATTACCGACCCCGCAAGAGTAAGAGGAAGGACCAAAAGCGGCATAACCATTCCGTGCATTATCCCGAGCATCCCCACCGCGTCACCGTGCGCCATGCCACCCTTTTTAAAGGCGGAAATCAAAAGTATTTCTTCCTGCATCCTCAAAAGGCTTCCGCAGAGCGATGTTATCATACACGGTGCGGAAACGCATAAGAGCTTTGTCAGAATTTCGCTCTTGGGCGGAGCGGTACAGGCGTCGCAATCCAGACCGAAATCCGAGCGTTCTGCCTTTTTGTACCAAATCAAAAGATATAAACAGGACGAAAATTCGCCGATTGTTATTCCGCCGAATACCGCCGCACAGCCGTATTGCACACCATAGGGCAAAAATATTTTAAGTAAACCCCAAATAGACACGAATTTAACGGCTTGTTCGAGTATTTCGGACGATGCCGGCGGCAGGGTCTTTCGGATAGCATAAAAACACCCCTTTGTACAATACGAAATTCCCATAAATATTATGCTCGGAACAAGGGTGCAAAGGCTCGGTGCGATTCTTATATCACCCAAAATAACGGCGGCTATCCGAGGTGCGAAAATAAAGGTTATGAGCATCACCAAAAGAGCCGGAACGCTCACGCCGACAATCGCCATTCTCACACATTGCCGCACGGCGGCAGGGTTGCCGCGCTCGGTATAAACGGACGCGGTTTTTGATACGGCGATTCCGAGACCTGCCGTGGCGATGGTGAGCATAACTCCGTGCAGGGAAAAGCCGAGGGACAAAAGCCCCATTCCCTCTGCGCCGAGCGCACGCGAATAGAACGCCCTAAAGCTGAAATCAAACAGCTTTGCGATAATCCCCGACAGCCCGAGTATAAAGATATTCGCATACAGCGGATTTTTAAATTTGGAAAGTATTTGCATATATGTACCCCTGTTCAACAATTGCCAAAACATTTTTGATAAAATTTTAATTCGGGTATTTAAATTTTATGCAAAGTATGATAAAATAATGTACAAGCAAGATTATAAAAAGCATCGGGAGGTGCGTTTTGGGTGATACATATCAATGAGGTAATCGTGGTCGAGGGTAAGTATGATAAAGAACGTGTGCGCAAGGTGACGGACGCGCCGATTATATGCACGCACGGCTTTGAACTGTACCGTTCAAAGCGTATAATAAATACATTGCGCAAGATGTCAAATGAAAGGGGCATAATCATACTGACCGATTCCGACAGCGCGGGGTTCAGGATACGAAATTATATAAAGCGGTGTTTGGGTAAGGACGCAAAAATAAGAAACGCGTATATTCCGTCCGTTAAGGGCAAGGAAAAACGAAAGGAAAAGCCTGGAGCGGAGGGAGTATTGGGCGTTGAGGGTACGGATTTAAAAATCCTCACCGAGATATTGAGCCGTCTTGCGGCGGCATCTGATGATAAACCGAAAGAAAAGATTGACAAAGCGGAATTCTTTTCGGACGGCTTTTCGGGAAAGCCCGACAGCGCCGACCGCCGCCGTGCTTTGGCGAAATATTTTTCCCTGCCGCCTTCAATGTCGGCGAATGCGCTTTTGGATATGATAAATCGTGTTTACGGAGCGGATGAGTATCACAGAGCGGTTGAAAAGCTGAAAAAAGAATAAGGATATTTGTCTGTGCGGTCTAAATAAATATCCCCCGTTCAAAATTTTGAACGGGGGACATATTTATTTATAATTTGTTTGTTTCATAACGGTAAGTCTGTCAATATCATAGTATTTGAGAATTTTTAAAATAGTTTCATCAACGTATTCGCCGCAGATTATCGGCGGAATCGCCGGCGGGCACGTGATTGCCGCCGTTACACAGACACGCCCCAAACATTTATCCGCCGCAAGCGTTTCAAATTCGGCAAAGATTGCGTCGCGCGGCGAAACGGCTTTTTTCGGAATATGTACACTCGGCGGCGGTGTTGAAATGCGCTCTTTTTTCGGAATCGAAAGCAGAGCCGCCGTCAATGCCTCGGCATCGTCAATCCTGTACGGCGAGAGCATAAAGACAATAAAGTCTTTGTCATAAAATTCCGTATAAATATTATCTTTTTTTAATATTTCCGCGATTTCATCTCCGGTATATCCGAATGCCTTTGGTGCAGCGGTTACTTTAAGGGGTTCATCCCCGATTAGGTTATAGCCGTGACCGATAAGGCTTTCTTTAAGTGCTGAAATTTTCGGCACAGCGGCAGACAAAGCCCTTGAAAAATCATCGGTTTTGTCATTCATATAATCGAGAGATTGCAATATCAGATATGACGGGCTTGACGATGCGAAGAGCGAAAGCGCACATTTGGCGCGTTTGCAAAAGAGCCGCGGCGCAGCGTCGGATATATGCAGATACGCGCCGCCCGTCACAACGGACAGAGTCTTATGTGCCGATGAACAGCAAATATCCGCGCCGAGGTCAATCGGGTGCAATGATTTGGACAAAAATTTCAAATATGCGCCGTGTGCGCCGTCAACGGCGAGTATTGTGCCGTGTTTTTTGCATATTTCCGAAAGCATACCGACATTCGAGATATTCCCGAGATAGTCGGGGCTTGTCAGGTATATTGCCGTCGGATGAGTGCGGTTTATTTCGCTTTCGAGCCGTTCGGGCGTTATGATGCACGAGTGATACGTTCCTCCGTTCGGAAAAATCCACTCAACATCAATGTCAACGAGAGCAGCGGCGTTGATAAACGCCTTGTGCGCATTTCGCGCGGCTAAAATTTTGGTTTTGCGCCCGTTTTGAATATCGTTCTGTTTTATAAGATAAAGCATTGCTTGTATGCAAAGGGTCGAGCCTTGCGCCGAGTATAATGTCTTGCATCCGAAAGCGCGGCTTGCGTTTTCTTCGCTTTCGGCGATTATTCCGCCGTTTTGGGGGTGAAACAAATCGTCCGCGCCATCGATTTCGGTTATGTCGAACGGCTCAAACCCGAGCTTTGATGCGCCTTTATGCCCCGGCATATGCAGCCTGTGCGGCTGAGAACTTATATAATTTTTTACAAAGTCGCATATCGGGGTACTCATTGCATGCTCTCCAATTCCCGCGTAACGGCAACGGCAATCGCACATTCCATTCTTTTGCGGAACAGGTCACAGCCGTATTTATATACGCCGCGAACCGAACCTGTTGCGTGATATGCGTTCGCCGCACAGCCGCCCGAACAATAGAGCTTTGCCCAACAGTCCGCACAATCCTCGCGCGCATAGACGTTGCACGATGCGAATTCGTTTTGTATCTCGGTGTTGTCAACGCCGTTCCAAATATCGCCGAGTTTAAATTTTTCATCGCCCACGAACTGGTGACAGGGGTATAAATCTCCCCACGGAGTAACAGCCATATACTCCGTTCCCGAGCCGCAGCCCGAAATGCGTTTGTATATACAAGGTCCGCCTTTTAGGTCTATCATATAATGATAAAAGGTAAAGGGCTTGCCCTCGCGGTCGCGCTTTAACATAAGCCGCGCCAAGTCCTCGTATTGTTTCATAACAATCGGCTTGTCCGACTCGGTGAGAGCGGCAGGGTCGCCGTCCGCGGCGACAACGGGTTCCATACTAAGCTCGTCAAAACCGAGGTCAAGCATTGTCTTTATATCCTCTAAAAAGTCGGGGTTTGCGTGAGTAAACGTTCCGCGCATATAATAATTCCTGCCGCCTCGCGCCTTAACAAAGTCTTGGAATTTCGGGACAATTTTTTCCCAGCTTCCGTTGCCCGAATAGTCAACGCGATACTTGTCATGAACTTCTTTTCTGCCGTCAAGGCTGAGAACAACATTGCTCATTTCGCGGTTGGCAAAGTCTATAACGCTTTTGTCAACAAGCACTCCGTTGGTGGTGAGAGTAAAGCGAAAGTTCTTATTCTTTTCTTTCTCGATGCTGCGCGCGTATTTGACGAGCTGTTTGACCACCTCAAAGTTCATAAGCGGTTCGCCGCCGAAAAAGTCAACCTCGAGATTGCGTCGCGTACCCGAATTTTCAATGAGAAAGTCGAGGGCGCGCTTTCCGACCTCAAAGCTCATAAGGGCGCGTTCGCCGTGATACTTTCCTTGGCTGGCGAAACAGTACGAACAGTTAAGGTTACAGGTATGCGCAATGTGCAGACAAAGAGCCTTTATTACCCCCGAGGTTTTCGCTTTGAGAGTGCCTGCCATCGGTTTGAACTCATCTTTTGTAAAAAGCTTGTTATCTTCGGCAAGCTCACAGACCTGGCAATAACATTCCTCGATGTCCGATACGGGAATATCGGGATACTTTGCCGACATTTTGTCAATGATGTCGGATTTGTCATTGTTTTCGAACATAGAAATTATGTCATAAGCGAGTTCGTCGACAACGTGAACCGCGCCCGAACATATGTCGAGAACGATGTTTAAGTCATCGAATTTGTATTGATGAATCATATAAAAATCTCCTCACGCTAAAAATGCCGCCCGAAAGGGTGGCATAATAGTTTTGTTGTTATCAAAAGCCGCATAAACGCGAACAAAGGTTAGTTCTGTTTTTCGTCTTTGTTTTCACAAGCCTGGTTTGCTATACCACAGCTCGTTTTACAAGCCGACTGGCAAGATGTCTGGCATTCGCCGCAGCCGCCGTTTTTTGCACTTTCGCAAAGATTGCGTGTTTGAATAGTATTGATGTGTTTCATTTCGTAAACCTCCAAAATATTAATAATAATATTATAGCATATCAAAGCCGAAAAGTCAACCGTATGTATCTTAAAAATTGAGGTTTGAACTTTTTTTGAGAAATATCGAACCGAAATTCGGTGAATATTTTTTGCTTTAAATCGCATTCGTTCGGATTTTTCTTTAAAAATTTGACGCAATAGATTAAATTTTAACAAATTTCAACTAAATTGTTAATGAAATGTAAACAAAAATGCTTTTTTGCTCTTGAAAAGTGTTTTTGTTTGTTATATAATATAAAACATCAGAATAATCCGGTATTTAGACAAGCCGCAGCGCGAGCGTGTTTTGCGGTCTGTCGGGTTTGCGGTTTTATGTTTCGGCATTTATTTAAAAATTAATTTGTTTTAAGCAGATTTTAAAAGCAGTAATTTAAAGCGGTTTTTCACGGCAATGTTTATCGGAATAGGGGATTTTTAAAATGTAAGGTTGCAACGGCGCGGCTTTACTCTTTTTGTTGTTCCCGAAGTTATTCTTTATCAATCATTTATTTATAACCCGAAAGGAGTAGGATGTATGGAAAAGTTTAATGAGGTTTTGGCGGTTATTGATGACTGGGTGTGGGGGATTCCGCTTATTGTGCTTATTTTGGCGGTCGGAATTTTGCTTACGTTCAGAACAAAGCTTGTTCAGATTTTTCATCTGCCAAAGGCTCTGAAGTTTATGCTTCAGGATGAAGAAGACGGAGAGGGCGAGGTCAGCAGCTTCGGCGCACTTTGTACGGCTCTGTCGGCAACAATCGGAACGGGTAACATCGTTGGCGTGGCAACCGCGATTGCGGCGGGCGGCCCGGGCGCTCTGTTTTGGATGGAGGTCGCAGCGTTTTTCGGTATGGCAACAAAATATGCCGAGGGATTACTTGCGGTTAAGTACAGAGAAATAGGTAAAAACGGGAAAGCTCTCGGCGGTCCTTTCTATTATATAGAAAAAGGAATGGGACCAAAGTTTAAATGGCTCGGTAAGTTATTCGCAGTGTTCGCTGTTCTTGCCGGTCTTATGGGAATAGGTACAATTACACAGATTAACGGTATCACAAGTGCGGTTCAAAACTTTTTTGACCCGAACGGAGCGGCTGTTGCGTTTTCAATCGGCGGCAACTCTTATTCGTGGGCGGTTGTTATAGCAGGTCTGATTGTGACGATATTTGTTGCGCTGGTTGTAATCGGCGGAATCCAAAGAATATCAAAGGTTTCAGAGATAATAGTTCCGTTTATGGCAATTTTATATGTCGGCTGTGCGTTAATCCTTGTATTCTCGAACATAACAAAGGTTCCCGATGCAATCGTTATGGTATGTAAAAGTGCGTTTTCACCCGAGGCGGTTGTCGGCGGCGGAATCGGTATAACGATGAAAATGGCAATGCAAAAGGGTATTGCGAGAGGTATCTTTTCAAATGAGGCGGGTCTTGGCTCTGCGCCTATCGCGGCGGCTGCGGCAAGAACAAAAGAGCCTGTACGCCAGGGCCTTGTTTGTATGACGGGTACATTCTTTGATACAATCATCATTTGTACAATGACGGGTCTTTCGATAGTATTGACGGGCGCGTGGGAACCGGCGATAAACGGTGATTTGGTTGGCGCAGCGGTAACGGTTGAGGCATTCCAAACAGGACTTCCTTTTTCAAACAGCGTATGTGCGTTTTTGCTTATGCTCTGTCTTACGTTCTTTGCATTCACGACTATTCTCGGATGGGATTATTATTCCGAAAGATGTCTGCAATACCTTGTCGGTGACAGAGAGGGTGTAATCAAAACATACAGATATATCTATATACTCGCCGTTTTGGTCGGCCCGTATCTCACGGTATCGTTCGTATGGACAATGGCGGATATATTCAACGGCCTTATGGCAATCCCGAACCTTATTGCCCTTGTTGCCCTTAGCGGTGTCGTTGCAACCGAGACAAGAAAGTTTCTTGAAAAGCATAAACTCGGCAGACTATAATAAAACAGGAAATAACATTTCATAATAAAACCTTAAAAACATCGAACCGCCAAATTCGGCGGTTCGATGTTTTTTGATAAAATTCAAAAAATTTTTTATTTTCAAAAAATATTATTGTAAACCTGTTTTTGGTGTTATAATAGCCCTTTTTGAACCCAAAAACGCCGCCTGTGGATAACTCGGCATAAAACAGGGTTTTCCTTTAATTCGCCAATATTTACCTGTGGATAATGTGGGTAAGTCTGTTAATAACTATTATATAGGGCTTTTTAACAGTGGAAAAAATGTTACATACTTGTTACGCACAGGTAACAAATTATAAGATGTTTAATTTTCTAAATTCAAAATTGGTTTACATAATTCTAAAAAATTTTTCTTGACATTTTGAACTTTAAGGTTCTAAGCCCGAAACAAAGCAACTATGGCTTGTTTCGGGCTTTAAAGAGTGCGGATTGATGTAATATTTATCAATATTATTCACAGGGCATTGCAAAAATAAACGTACTTCCGCTGTTGGGCTTGCTCTCTGCCCAAACCTTTCCGTTGTGGCATTGTGCAATCTGTTTTACCATGGCAAGTCCGAGACCCATACTGCCGTCGCTGTTGATGCGTGCCGGGTCAACCTGATAGAATCTGTCCCATATTTTTTTGAGGTCATCTTCGGCAATGCCGATTCCCTCATCTTTTACGGAAAATCTTATGCTGTTGTCCGCGCGCGTGAGCGATACGGTTATATTTTTACCCGAACCGCTGTACTTATACGCGTTTGATATAAGATTTATAAACAGCCGTGCAATCAAAAATCGGTCCGCATTAACGGTGATTGACGGTGAGATATTTCGTATAAGCTTGATTTCATCGCCGTGTATTTCGGCTTGTTCGTCACATACGAAATTGATAAGTTCCGACAGGTCAATATCCTCAAAGTTCAGTTTTTGAGTTTTTTTGTCCATCCGCGAAATGGAAAGCAGCTCGGATATAAGCTTTGACATTTTTTCCGCCTGACGTTTTATCGAATTTGCGCTTTCGCGATAATCATCGGCGGTGTCGGCGCATTGTTCCATAAATTCGCATTCCGAAAGTATCACGGCAACGGGTGTTCTAAGCTCGTGAGATGCGTCGGATGTAAATTGTTTTTCGCTTTCAAAGCTCTGTTCAATCTTGTCGAGCATCGCGTCAAACGTGTTTGCAAGCCGACAGATTTCGTCTTTTCCGCTGCCGATATTTATTCTTTGCGAAAGGTCGTTGCTTTCGCTTATTTCCTGTGCGGTATGACTTATTTTGTTTACCGTGACGAGAGCGCACATAATTATAAAATATCCGCCCACAGCCGCAATTATAATAAGGATTATTGCAAGAATCGCATTCGTTTTAAGAACCGAACTTATCATATATCCCTCTGCGTCAACGGACGATACGCCCCTGAGCCAAACATAACTTCCGTCAGACGTTTTTGTCTTGCGGTCAAATACGCAATATTCGACGCCGTCGGTTGTTATTGAGTGAAATTGGTTGTCGTCAAAGCTCGGTGCAGAGCTGTTTTCAAATGGCAGTTCGCCGTATAAAAGCTCTCCGTCCAAGTCAAAAACGGCGAGAGCCATGCTTTGACGGTATCGTTCGCCAAAGCGTTGACTTAACTTGTTTTGAAAATATTTTTCTGCACTGTTGGAATCGGCAGAGCTTTCACTCGAATTATTCTGAGCCTGTTCCGATGGCGGCTGTGTGTTTTGAGGTTGTTCGCCTTGCTGAGGTTGTTCGCCTTGTTGAGGATGTGCGTTTGGCGGCTGTTGACCTTCGGATGGCTTTTGAATGTCGGGCATACTCATTCGGCGCGAAACATCGTTCACATCGGTTATGAGCCGCGAAACTATTTCACGGCGCAGCATTTCGCGGCCGACCGTTGACATCGCCGCAAGAGCAAGCGATGACAGGATTATCATGGTAAGCGTGTACCAAAGTGTAACTCTTAATTTTAATGATATTTTTTTCATAAGCATTTACCTTAAGCCCGATTTCATTTGTCAACCCTGAGAACATATCCGCATCCGCGCACGGTATGTATTAATTTCGGTTCGAATTCATCATCAATCTTTTTACGCAGATACCTTATATAAACATCGACAACGTTTGTGCCGCCCGAATAATCGAAATTCCAAACATGACTTTCTATTTTCTCTCGGCTGAGGACAATGCCCTTGTTGCGCAAGAGATATTCGAGAATTTCAAACTCCTTTGCGGAAAGATTAATGTTCACATCGCCGCGGACGACCGTGTGTGAGTTTAAGTCCATTGTCAAATCCGCCGCCGAAAAGACGTTTGTCGAATTGCCCGATGCCTTTCGCGTCATAACCCTTATCCTTGCCAAAAGTTCTTCGAAAGCAAAAGGTTTAATTAAATAATCGTCCGCCCCGGCGTCAAGTCCGCTCACGCGGTCGCCGATTCCGTCACGCGCGGTCAAAAGCAAGACGGGTGTGGTGTTATTTCTGCTGCGCATTTGTTTTAAAACCTCTATTCCGTTTATGCGCGGCATCATAATATCCATAATTATTGCGTCAAACTCGCCGACATCGATAAAATCAAGAGCTTCTTCGCCGTCAAAGCATCTGTCAACGCTGTAGCCCTCGCTTTCGAGCCGTTTTGAAATAACTCTGTTTAAATCTCTTTCGTCCTCTACAACCAAAATCCGCATAAGCATCTCCTGTCCGCCGCGGTAACACGGCAAAATCATTATATACTATAGTAGTAATTATATCACATTATCGAAAAAATGCAAGAATTGATTTGTTAGGTTCGGCGTATTTAAAATCGGCGTTTATAAATCAAATCCTTGCGGTTTTGGGGTGAAAGCGGAATTTTATCAAAAAAGTTGCACAAAAAAATCGGTCGATTTTATGGGTATTACCGCGCGGCGGCGATAAAACCGAATTTTGCGGCCGTATAAAAATCTACCCCAAATATTGTGGGTGAGATATATCGAAACACATTATAAAGCGGTTTTTGCAAATGTTACAATAAAATTACAAAAGAATTTAAGTTGTGTAAATATAATAAAAAAACGCCATAGTGCAAATAGAAATGCGAAAAAATGACGAAAACACTTGATTTTTTCGGAAAAACGTGGTATAATCTAAAGCATAGATTTACAATCAGGTTACAAAACTATTTAAAAACATTTAAGAATTTCAGAGGTGGATTAAATGCAAAGACGATTAACGGCGGCATTGATATGCGTGCTGACCTTATTGGCGATGTCGGTCACGGCTTTCGGAATGGAATTTTCGGATGTGCCGGTTACTGCATCATATTATAAGGCGGTTGACAGACTCAGCAATGATGGTGTTATACAAGGCAGGGGCGACGGTATGTTCGCGCCCGGCGACAATACCACGAGAGCAGAGTTCTGTGCATTTATAGCGAGAGCAAATAATTACAACTCTTCGTATCATTCAACGGAAAAGCTTCCGTTTAATGATGTAACAAGCGGAAACTGGGCAGAGGGTTACATATCTTATTGTTATTCAAACGGTTATGTAAACGGAATGTCGGACGATACATTCGCACCGACAAGCAATATCACTTGTGAACAGGCGGTAAAGATGGTTGTGTGCGCATCGGGCGTGGGCGATGAATCCTTATCAAAGGTCGGCCCGAAATGGTATTCGGGATACCTTAATGTGGCAAGAAAGTATAACCTTCTCGACGGCGCCGAGCTTAATGAGGGCAAGCCTGCAAACCGTGCATTTGTTGCACAGATTGTATATAATTCGATGCTTGTAAAAGGTGAGGACAAAAATTCGGCAAGCCACGCGGTTGATGTTGCCGGAAATAAAAACAGCGATACCAAGCTGGCACAGGCGGACACATCGGCATCTCAGACGGTTACATATGAACCCGAGGAAATCTGGGAACCGACTCAAGAGGACAACGCGTGGAAGTATTATCAATATTACGGCGAGGATTATGAATCTTATATGCAAGAGGATGAGAATAAGAATAATTATTCCGTACCCGATACCCAAACCGAACCCGATGTTGAGTATGTTCCGAGAGGTTCATCCGACGGAATGTTAATAGTCGTTGATCCCGGTCATAACTATAACGGTGTTGATACCGGTGCGGTCGGCAACGGCTTGAGAGAACAGGATATTACGTTCTATATTGCCGAAAAGCTTAAGCCGATATTAGAGAGAAACGGTTTTAGTGTAATAATGACAAGAAATTCTCTTAAAGAAAACGTATCGAACGAATCTGTAAGCGCAAGCCTTGCAAGACGTTCCGAAATTGCGAACCGTAACGGTGCGGACTTGTTTGTGTCAATTCACTGTAACGCAGGCGGCGGAACGGGTGTGGAAACATATTATTGCACCGATTCGAGCGACGGCAAGGCGTTTGCGTCATTCATTCAAAAGAATGTGGTGGATATGATTGGTCTGCGCGACAGAGGCGTAAAGAATGCGCGCTATGCCGTTTTACGCAACACCGATATGACGGCGTTGCTGCTTGAAACGGGATTTATCGATACCGCGTCCGATGCGGCATATCTCGGCAGCGCTGAATATCAGCAAAAGTATGCCGAGGCGATTGCGAAGGGCATATGCGAGTATGTCGGCGTGGAATATAACGGATAAAATTTGCATACCGCAATATTTTAAATCAATACCGACAGTGTAAAAGCTGTCGGTATTTTCGGCATAGAAAACATTGTATCAGGAGGACAAAATCAATATGGAAACCGATAAAACAATAACGGCGCCCGAGCTTCTCGCGCCGGCGGGCAATCTCGAAAAGCTGAAAATTGCCTTTGAGTACGGAGCGGACGCGGTTTATATAGGCGGTGAAGAGTTTTCGCTCAGAGTGGCGGCGGACAACTTTACAAACGATGAAATAAAACAGGGAATCGATTTTGCCAAAAAGCTCAATAAAAAAGTGTATCTGACGGCGAATGTTATTCCGCATAACAATGATATAGACGAATATGCAAAGTTTTTGACAGAGGTTCGCGACATAGGCTTGGATGCGGTTATTCTGTCGGATTTGGGTATGTTCGGCGTGACAAAAGAGATTGCGCCCGAACTTGATATACATATAAGCACCCAGGCAAATAACGTGAATTACAAAAGTGCCGATATGTGGTATAATATGGGCGCAAAGAGAGTGATTCTGGCGCGTGAAATGTCGCTTGCCGAAATATCCCAAATAAGAGAGAGAACGAACCCCGAACTCGAACTTGAGGCGTTTGTTCACGGGGCAATGTGCATTTCGTATTCAGGACGATGTCTGCTCAGCAATTATATGGCGGGGCGTGACGGCAACGGCGGCGCTTGTGCGCATCCGTGCAGGTGGAAGTATTATTTAATGGAAGAAAAGCGGCCGGGCGAATATATGCCCGTCTTTGAGAATGAACGCGGCACGTTCATATATAACTCAAAAGACCTTTGTATGATTGAGCATATAGACAAGCTTATCCAAAGCGGTCTGACAAGCTTTAAAATCGAGGGCAGGGTTAAATCCGAATTTTATGTTGCAACGGTCGTGGCGGCATACCGCCGTGCGATTGACGCGTATATGCAAGACCCAGTGAATTGGAAACCCGACCCGAGTTTATACGCTGAACTCAAAAAAGTCAGCCACCGTGATTATACGACCGGATTTTATTTCAACAAGCCGGGAGGCACGGAACAGCGGTACGGCGGAAGCTCATACATTCGCGAATATGATATGGTCGGTGTGGTTGAGGATTACGACTCGAATACGGGTATCGCAAAGCTCATTCAAAAGAACAGGTTCTTTAAAGGCGATGAGGTTGAGTTTTTATGCACGGACGGAACGTTCTTTACTCAAGAGATTGAGTACCTGACGGACGAAAACGGCGAACCGACGGATGTTGCCAATCATCCGCAAAGCGTTGTATATGTCAAGACGTTAAATCCCGTCACAAAAGATTCGTTTATGAGAAAAAAGCGTTCGGAATGACATTTTCGGCGCGAACAGGCGTAAATTGGTGTAAAAACGTGATATAAAGAGATTCGTTACATATTTGTAAAAGATTTACCTAATATTGTGTATTGACTTTTTTCCATAAACATGATACAATAACCCTAAAAGATGATAGTGGTTTTTTATAATCAATTACAGTAAAATTTAAGTTAAACGGAGGTTAGTTAAATGAAAATCACAAAAAGAATTTTGTGTTTGGCATTATCTGTTATGATGGCACTCGGCTGTATGTCGATTGCTGCATTTGCGGATGATGCGGCAAGCACAACCAAGGACAACAGCGGGGCGATTAAGTTCTCTGACGTAGGCGATTCGGAAATATATACCGATGCAGTAAAGACGCTTAACCTTATGGGCGTAATCAACGGTTATCCCGATGGCACATTCAAGCCGAACGATAACGTTACCAGAGCGGAATTTACGGCAATGCTTATGAGAACATTGAAACTCGGCTCTATCGGAAGCACCAGCGCGGCTGAACTTCCTTTCAGCGATGTGGACGATAATAACTCGGATATAAACTGGGCGATTCCGAACATCAATACCGCATATGCAAGAGGCGTAATCAACGGTTATGAGGACGGAACGTTCAGGCCGAGCGCAAACGTTGCATATGAGGAAGCGGTTAAAATGATTGTTTGCACGCTCGGTTACGGAGCAAACGTTGACGTAAGCATAACACCGTGGTATGCCAACTTTATCCAGATAGGAAGCCAGCTCGGCATCACAAAAACCGCACAGAGAATCGGCGCGGCTGAAACACCGGCAAGCCGTGCGTGCATAGCACAGCTTTTATATGATTCGCTTGACGTTAAACTTATCGAAAACGGCGAAAAGACCGACCGAACCATCCTCAACAGCTATTTGGGCTATGTTAAAAACACAGGCGTTATTTCGTCAAATCAACAGACAAGCCTGACCGAGCCCGATGTAAACCTGCGCGATGACGAAATTCGCATCACCGCACGCGAAGAAAACGGCAGCGAACAAACATATACATATAAAACAGCGGATACAAGCCTTAAAAACTATCTCGGCTATGAGGTGGATTTCTATTATAAAGACAACAGCTCGTCAATCCGCGAACTTGCAATGTGTATGATAAAGAGTACCGAGCCGCTTGTTATAAACTCAAAGAGTATAGAGAGCAGCGGAACAACAGCAAATCAGATTAAATATTATCAGAATCTCGATGATGATAAAGAAAAGACAATAAATCTCGAAAGCGATAATGTTGTAATATATAACGGTAAACTCAGCGGTTCAAACGCAAATAACAGCCGTTTCAGTACAGATCTTATTCCGGCTGTCGGCGAAATAAAGCTTATTGATTCTGACAACAACGGCAGATATGACGTTCTTGATATTACATCATATGATGTATATTATGTATCAAGTAAGGCAGCCGCAACATACGAAGTGGTTGATAATATGCTCCACAGCGGTGAGAACAACAAGGTTAAGCTTGATATTGCGTCCGATGATAACCTCACCATTGTAAACAAGAACGGCTCAACCGTGAACTTTAGCTCAATCGCAACGGGTAACGTAGTATGCGTTGCAGCAAGCAAGTCGGATAACGGCGGTACGGTTATAACTCGTGCGGTTGTATTGACGGATAAAGTAACGGGTACTGTATCGGGTACAAGCGGAAATGATAAAATAACCATTTCCAACAAAGAATACCGGTTCTCGGATTTGGCACCATGGGTTAAGGACAGCAGCAAGGATGCACCGAAAATGCAGGATTCGGGTACATTCTATCTTGATATAAACGGCGACATTGTTGCTTTCTCAAAGAATGCAACTTCAGATAATATGAAATACGGTTATATCGTTAGTGTAAATAACAGTGACGATCCGTTTGAATCCGATGTTGCCCTCAGAATCCGCAGCGCATCCGGCTCAGAAGAGCGCGTATGGACATATAAGAGCACAAGAGTAAACGGTGAGTCGGCAAATGACGGCTATGACGTACTCAATAAGATTAAGACTGCGGCAGGATACGCAGCGGAAACCGATACGAATGGTGTTCAACAGCTCGTTAAGTATTCAACAAAGGTATCGGGCGGCAAAACTGTATTGGATAAGATTGTTACCCTGACAAGCTCGGATGTTAAATCATCGGGCGGCGAAGTGTCAAACGATAAACTTACCAGACTTGATACTGTTGATAACAAAACATTCAAGTACAACAGCTCGTCGGGTAAGCTGACAAGCGAAGACGGAAAGACAATTATTACATTGACAAGCTCGGTTATCGTGTTCAATGTTCCCAAGAGCAGAAGTGATTATGATGACTTTTCAAAGACAAGTGTTTCAAGCACGTTCAAGAACAACGGAACATATAACATAGAGGTATATGATGTTTCAACGAGCAATGTTCCCAAAGTTGTTGTTGCACTCGGCCAGGACAGCACACAGGCTGTAAACTCGGCTTCGCCGGTTTACGTTCTGACAGAAAAGAGCCAGGGTACTAATGATGATGGCACAATGGATCTCTTTAAGGGATTTAAGTCATCGCCCGACAGTGCAAAGAGTACATTCAGCGATTGGATTTCGACATCAACATCATCATCGGTTATCGATGATATGACAGAGGGTGACATCTATCGCGCAGGTACCGATAAAGACGGATATTCAACAATTGAATCAAAGGATATTCTCTATAAGTATGAGGGTAACAATTCAAGCAGATTCGGTATAAAGCAAGAAACAACCAACGGTGACAGCTCAAGCGATATGTATTCACATGAATTTGTTGCAATCTTAGGCAGCGTAACAGCCAAGGACGTTGATGAATCAACAAGTGCGGTAAATACAATTGCCGTAAGCCCGACAGAGATAACGGACAGAAATGAGAACTATGTTGTATCGGATGATTTGACATTCAGCGCGTCCGACTTCAGCGGCGCACAGGTTTTGGTTTACAACACCGATTCACAAAAGCTCAAGATTGAGTCCGAATCCGTTGACGCGGCTCTTGCACAGATAACATCCGTTCATGACGGAAATCCGACAAAGGTTTTGATTTATATGTCAGAGGGTAAGATTAAGATGCTCTGCATCCTTCCCGCATAACACAAAACCATAACTTTTAAAATTAAAAAAAGACCCGGACGTTTGTTTGGGTCTTTTTTCGGCAAAATAAGATAAAAGAGAGAGATTAACATACGATGATTTTACAAAACAGAGAATTAAAAAATGCTTTGATAAAAATAGGCGTTCCCGTTGCGTTGCAGAATATGCTGACATCGCTTTTGAATATGATAGATACCGTGATGATAGGCTCGCTCGGTGACCGTGCCGTTGCGGCGGTGGGACTTGCCAACCAGTGGTTCTTTATTATGAACCTTGTCTTGTTCGGTATTGTCAGCGGTTCGTCAATATACGTTTCACAGTATTACGGAAAAGGTGATTTTAAGACGATGCAAATACCGATTGCATATTCGCTCGTCCTGTGTACGGGCGTGTCGGTTATATTTGCAGGGCTGTCGTTTTTTACCCCCGATTTTGTAATGGGGCTTTTCACAAACGACCCCGAAACCGTTGCGGTCGGCGCGGATTATCTTAGAGTTGCATCGCTCAGCTATCTTATGATAGCGTTCAGCCTTCCGCTTGCAACGGCAATGCGTGCGGTCGATGCCGCCGTTGTTCCGCTGATAGTCACGGGTTCGGCTCTGCTTATCAATACGGGTTTGAATTATACGCTGATTAACGGGCATTTCGGCGCGCCGTCGCTGGGTGTCGTCGGTGCGGCAATCGCAACGAGTACGGCGCGAGTTGTCGAAACGCTTGCGATATATATTTTGGTTTTAGCGAAAAAGACAAAAATCAGGCTTAAACCGAAATACTTTAAGTTCAAGAGCGATTTTGCAAAAGTGTATCTAAAGACAATTGCGCCCGTTATCGGAAACGAGAGTATGTGGGGTCTTGGAATAAGTATGTATAATATAATGTTCGGGCACACAAATAACGTTATTGTTGCGGCGAATCAGATTTCGAGAAATTTAGAGCAAATCACGATTGCACTGAGTATAGGCGTGGGCAGTGCCGCGGCAGTTGTAATAGGCAGAAAAATCGGCGAACAGAGAACGAAAGAGGCGTTTGCGTATGCCAAAAAGTTTGCTAAAGCTTCGGTTGTTATGGGCGCGGTTTTGGGTGTGATAATGCTTGCCGCTATGCCGCTTTATGTTGATATGTATTCCGTTTCAAACGAGGCAAAAGAGTATTCGCGTATGATAATCATTGCGTTCGGTGTGTTTATGCCGATGAAGATGTATAATTATATGAACATTGTCGGCGTATTGCGCAGCGGCGGCGATACGGCGTTCTGTTTTTGGCTCGATACCTGTTCGGTCTGGCTTGTCGGAGTTGTTTCGGTATATCTGGCATTGTTTGTGTTCAAAGCTCCGTTTTGGATTGTGGCAATCTGCCTTGTGCTGGAAGAAGCTGTTAAAGCAGTGGTGGGGTTTGCGAGATTTCGTTCTCAAAAATGGCTCAACGATCTTGTAAATTAACCGTATAATTTGACGTTTATTTGAGCAAAAATAAGGGGTAAAACAATTTATTTACATATTTTTTGCCGAAAATCGATGATTTTAGTTATATTGACGTTTACAGATGACGATTTTTGTGATATAATTTATCGGTTGAGAAAAATACAGGGTTAATAATTTATGAATGAGGTAATGATTGAATGAAAAGAGAAGATTTAAGAAATATCGCGATAATCGCTCACGTTGACCACGGCAAGACCACGCTTGTTGACGAAATGCTGAAACAAGGCGGCGTATATCGTGAGAATCAGGTTGTAGAAGAACGCGTAATGGATAATAATGATTTAGAGCGCGAGAGAGGTATAACGATTCTTGCCAAAAACACATCGGTATATTATGAAGATATAAAGATGAACATTATCGATACCCCGGGGCACGCCGATTTCAGCGGCGAGGTCGAGCGTATATTAAAAATGGTGAATGGTGTTATCCTGCTCATCGATGCGGCAGAGGGACCGATGCCCCAGACAAGATTTGTACTTCAAAAGGCTCTTGAAATGAAGCACCGCGTAATAATAGTGGTGAATAAAATCGACCGTCCCGATGCAAGACTCGATGAGATTCCCGATGAGATTCTGGACTTGCTGATTGACCTTAACGCAAGTGACGAACAGCTCGAAAGCCCGATAATATTCTGTTCGGGCAGAGCCGGTACGGCGTCGCTTTCGCCCTATGACGACGCAAAGGATTTAAAGGTTTTGTTTGAAACAATTAAGAATTATATCCCCGCACCCGAGGGTGACGAAAAAGGTCCGCTTCAGATGCTGGTGTCGTCAATCGATTATAACGACTATGTGGGAAGAATCGCAATAGGCAGAATCGAACGCGGCGAGCTTGATAAAAACAGCGAAATTATGGTGTGTGACTATCACGGCAAGCACGAACCGTATAAATCAAAGATAGTGAATATTTATCAGATTGACGGCCTGGGCAAGACCCCGGTTGATTCCGCGCTGGTCGGCGATATTGTTTGTTTTTCGGGCGTTACCGATATTACAATCGGAGATACGATTACTGCGGTTGACAACCCCGAACCGCTGCCATTTGTAAAGATTTCCGAACCGACAATAGAAATGACATTCTCGGTCAACGACAGTCCGTTCGCCGGCAGAGAGGGTAAGTTTGTTACATCGCGCCAGCTCCGCGACAGGCTGCACAGAGAATTGTTAAAAGACGTGTCGCTGCGCGTTGAGGACGGTGATACGACCGACAGCTTTAAGGTTGCCGGCAGAGGTGAAATGCACATCTCCATATTGATTGAGACAATGCGACGTGAGGGATATGAGTTTTCGGTAAGCACCCCTAAAGTTTTGTTTAAAGAGATTGACGGACAACGCTGTGAACCGATAGAGCGGCTTTATATCGATGTTCCCGAGGCGGCAATGGGCGCGGTTATGGAAAAAATGGGCGAGCGTAAGGGTGACCTTGTTTCGATGACACCCCAGGGTTGGCGGATGAAACTTGAATATCTCATTCCTGCGAGAGGTCTGCTCGGTTACAGAAACGAGTTTTTGACCGATACGCGCGGCGAGGGTATAATGAACTCTGTCTTTGACAGCTATCAGCCGTTCAAGGGCGATATAACGCGCCGCCATACGGGTTCGCTCGTTTCGTTTGACACGGGCGAGGCTGTCGGATACGGAATATTCAAAGTACAAGACAGAGGAACTATGTTTATCACGCCCGGTACGGCGGTGTACGAGGGAATGATTGTCGGCTGGTCGCCAAAGGGCGAGGATATTAACGTTAATGTCTGCAAGAAAAAACAGCTCACAAACACAAGAGCCTCGGGAAGTGATGACGCTCTGCGTCTTATTCCGCCGCAGATACTCAGCTTAGAGGGCTGTCTTGAATTTTTGGCTGATGACGAGCTTTTAGAGGTTACGCCCGAAAGTCTCAGATTGCGCAAGCGCATCTTGAATAATCAGCTCCGTGCAAAAGCAAATGCACATAACAAAAAATAACTAAATCAAGCGAAATCCGCCGGTAAAGCGGCGGGTTTCGCTTGATTTTTTTCAGTGATGGGATACAATCCCTCAATGAAAACGTTGAATGACGGGACTTTTAGTCCCTTATCGAAAGAGAATTTAAAAAGCCGCCGCTTTGCATCAGCACAAAGCGACGGTTTTTGGTTTTTGAGTTTATTTTAGATTAAGTCACAAACGCTGTCGGCAAAATCGGCGGCGTTTTCAACATTCATACCTTCGGCAAGCAAAGCACAGCCGTATACAACCTCGGTCAGTTTTTTAAGCTCATCGGGTTTATCCGCAGCGGCTTTTAATTTCTCAAACAGAGGATGTTTTATGTTGATTTCAAGAACGCGCTGTGCCTTTGCACCGCCGTTCGGCATCTGTCCGAGAATCTTCTCCATTTCAAGAGAAATTTCGCCTTCGCTTGTGATGCATACCGGGTGATTTTTGAGCCTTACTGTCGGCTTGACCGATACAACTTTGTCGCCGAGAACATCTTTCATTGCGGCGAACAGGTCTTTTGATGTCTCCTCCGCAACGGATTCTTCTGCCTTTGTCTTTTCGTCCTCGCCGCCGAGTTCAGCCGATGCGACCGACTTAAATTCTTTCTCTTTATATTTGGAAAGGATTTTTATCGCGAACTCATCAACGTCCTCTGTGAGATACAGAATCTCATAACCCATATCCTTTACGCTTTCGACGCGCGGCTGTTTGTCAATCTGTTCAATTGTTTCACCGCTCGCGTAATAGATAAATTCCTGACCGTCTTTCATTCTGTCGATGTACTCGCCGAGCGTAACCTGTTTCTTTTCGGTTGACGAATAGAACATAAGCAAATCCGACAAAAAGTCTTTTTCCGCGCCATAGTTGTCATATACGCCGAATTTGAGCGGACGTTTGAATGCGTCATAGAACTTGTCATATGTCTCTCTGTCGTTCTTTTGCATATTCAAAAGCTCTGACTTTATCTTCTTTTTAAGATGTGCGGCAATGGTTTTAAGCTGGCGGTCGTGTTGGAGTATTTCTCTCGAAATATTAAGCGACAAATCCGCCGAATCGACAAGACCCTTTACAAACCCGAAATAATCGGGGAGCAAGTCCTCACACTTATCCATAATCATAACGCCGTTTGTGTAAAGCGAAAGACCTTTTTTATAATCCTTTGTGAAATAGTCAAACGGTGCGTGTGACGGGATGAATAAAAGCGCGGTATAGCTCAGCATTCCGTCTGCGCTTGTATGAATCGTTTTGAGGGGATTCTCATAATCAAAGAACTTTTCTTTATAAAAGTTGTTATAATCATCATCGCTCAATTCCGACTTGTTCTTGCGCCAAAGCGGAACCATACTGTTTAAAACATCGTCCTCGCTATAGCTCTCATACTCGGGCTTATAATCATCTTTTTTCTTTTCTTCTTCGGTTGCGTCTTTGAGCTTTTGTTTTGTAACCATCATCTTTATCGGATATTTGATATAATCCGAATATTTCTTTATAAGATTTCGGATGGTGTATTCCTCGAGATAAGTGTCATAGTTCTCATCATCGGTGTTATCTTTGAGAGCAATAATAATTTCCGTTCCCGTTGTGTCTTTGTCACAAGGCTCGATTTCATAACCGTCCGCACCCTCGGAATACCATTTAAACGCCTCATCACTGCCAAACTTGCGGCTCTTTACCGTTACGCTTTTTCCGACCATAAACGCCGAATAAAAGCCCACGCCGAACTGACCGATTATGTCAACATCATCGCATTTTTCGTTCTCCGATTTAAATGCGAGAGAGCCGCTCTTTGCGATTGTACCGAGGTTTTCTTCAAGCTCGTCACGGTTCATACCTATACCGCCGTCGGTTATGGTAAGAGTTCTCGCGTCCTTGTCGGGGGTAATCCTGATATAAAATTTTTCTCTGTCAAACTCTATGTTGTCATCGCTCAGGGATTTATAATAGAGCTTGTCCAGCGCATCGCTTGCGTTTGAGATAATCTCACGCAGAAAAATCTCCTTATGTGTATAGATTGAGTTTATCATTAAATCCAGCATACGCTTGGATTCGGATTTAAATTCATATGTTGCCATTTTAAACACCTCTTAATTATTTGTTAGCACTCTGCCTGTTTGAGTGCTAATATTATTGTACCACTTTTTTCGGATTTGTCAATAGTATTTTAAAAAAATTTGTCACAAAAAACAAAAAGCTGTTAATAAGAAAAAAGGTTTATGTATGTTAAAATTGAGGATATAGTTGGAAATATTAAAACAAAAAAGTATTCTGGTATTTTGATTATATTCGTAAACACGATAAAAGCCGTCTGAAATGACGGCTTTTCAGATTTGGTCTGCAAAGCCGCGGCGAATTCGCCGCGGCTTATTACTTTTAAAATCAGTCACAACCGTCAATGGTGGAGATTCCGGGGATGCTCTCTTCGAGAACATCTAGAACAATTCTCACCGTATCGAGCGATGTAAATATCGTGACTCCGTTTTGAACGGCGCACTGTCTTATTGCAACGCCGTCCTCATAATGCACGCCCGACAAAATCGCACGTGTATTGATGATATAACTTACATATCCGGCTCTGATTGAATCCAGAATTTCGTGGCTGCCCTCGCTCAGCTTTCCTCTGACGCGCGTTCTTATGCCGTGCTGTTTTAAGAAATTAGCCGTTCCGATTGTTGCCTCGATGTTGAATCCGAGCTGATAAAATCTCTTGACAAGCGGCAAAGCCTCCTCTTTATCCTCATCCGCAAGAGTGACTATTACCGTTCCGTAATCTTTCATCTTTACGCCCGATGCCTGAAGTGCCTTGTACATCGCACGATTCAAACGCTTGTCATAACCGATTGCCTCACCGGTCGATTTCATCTCGGGTGAGAGATATGCGTCAATACCCGTCAGCTTTTCAAAAGAAAAAGCGGGGGCTTTGACATAATACCTCGTTTTTTCGGGCAAGAGCATATTGTCTATTCCTTGGTCTTTAAGGCTCTGACCGAGCATTGCGCCCGTTGCAATCTGAACAAGTCCGACCCCGGTCGATTTAGAGAGGAACGGAACGCTTCGCGATGCACGCGGATTTACCTCGATGACAAACACGTTGTCGTTGCTGTCAACGATAAACTGTATGTTGAACAGACCGACAATGCCTATTCCGAGACCGAGCCGTGTTGTATAATCGGCGATTGTATCTTTTACCTTTTGTGAAATGGTGTACGGCGGATAGACGCTTATCGAGTCGCCCGAGTGTACGCCCGTGCGTTCGACAAGTTCCATAATTCCCGGGATAAATACCTGTTTGCCGTCACATATTGCGTCAACCTCGACTTCTTTGCCAACAATATACTTATCAACAAGAACCGGTTTGTCTGCGTCAACCTCAACCGCATTTTTGAGATAATGTCTTAAAGATTTTTCGTTTGACACAATCTCCATTGCGCGTCCGCCCAATACAAAGCTCGGGCGAACCAATACGGGGTATCCTATCTTTGCCGCGGCGGCAACGCCACTTTCTATATCCGTGACCGCCTCGCCTTTCGGATTCGGAATTTCAAGCTGTTTGATTACTTCATCAAATGCGTCACGGTTTTCCGCCTTTTCTATTGCGTCACAATCCGTTCCGATAATTTTTACGCCCCTGCGTGCAAGCGGCTCGGCGAGATTGACCGCCGTTTGACCGCCGAGAGTGGCAATAACGCCCTCGGGCTTTTCGAGATGAACGATGTTCATAACATCCTCGGTCGTGAGGGGTTCAAAATAAAGTTTGTCTGCTGTTGTATAGTCGGTCGAAACCGTTTCGGGGTTGTTATTTATAACAATAGCCTCATAGCCTGCCTTGCGTATCGCGCGAACGGCGTGTACGGTCGAATAGTCAAACTCTACACCCTGTCCGATTCTGATTGGACCCGAGCCGAGAACAATTATTTTCTTTTTGTCAGATACAATCGATTCGTTTTCGTCCTCGTATGTCGAATAAAAATACGGAACATAACTTTCGAACTCGCTCGCACAGGTATCAATCATCTTGTATGACGGAAAGAGTCCGATTTTACAGCGGTGGTTATAGATTTCATCCTCAGACGTTTTCCAAAGCTCAGCAATATACGAATCCGAAAATCCCATTTTTTTGGCCTCAAACAGCAATTTTTCGGAATTCGGGTTTGCCTCCATTTCTTTTTCAAAGTCAACAATGTTCTTTATCTTATCCAAAAAGAACATATCGATTTGTGTGATGTTGCATATTCTCGAATGGTCAACCCCCATCCACATAAGCTGTGAAATGGCATAAAGACGGTCGTCCGTTCCCTCTTTTATATAATCGAGAAGCTGTTCCGCCGTCATATGGTCGCGGTCGAATTTCTCCATATGAATATGGTTTTTGCCCGTTTCGAGAGAACGTATAGCTTTGAGCAAGCTCTCCTCCATAGTACGGCCGACGCTCATAACTTCGCCGGTTGCTTTCATCTGTGTCGAAAGAGTGTTTGATGCCTCGGTGAACTTGTCAAACGGAAATCTCGGCATTTTCGTTACGATATAGTCAAGGGTCGGTTCAAAGCAAGCAGGTGTGTTCGCAAGTTGAATTTCGTCCAATGTCATTCCGACCGCAATCTTTGCCGAAACACGCGCGATAGGATAACCGCTTGCCTTTGACGCAAGCGCAGATGAACGCGACACACGCGGATTTACCTCGATTACATAATAGCTGAATGATTGAGGGTCGAGCGCGAACTGAACGTTACAGCCGCCCTTGACATCGAGCGCACGAATTATTTTAAGAGCACTGTCGCGCAGCATATGATATTCTTTGTTCGTCAGGGTCTGGCTCGGTGCGACAACGATTGAGTCGCCCGTGTGAATACCCACGGGGTCAAGGTTTTCCATATTGCAGACAGTAAGCGCAGTATCGTTTGAGTCACGCATTACTTCATATTCGATTTCCTTATATCCCTTTATGCTTTTTTCAACAAGAACCTGATGTACGGGCGAGAGCGCAAGCGCGTTCTTCATCATCGATTTCATCTCGGTTGGGTTGTTGGCAAAACCGCCGCCTGTGCCGCCCAGAGTGAATGCAGGGCGCAGGATAACGGGGTATCCGATTTCTTCCGCGGCCGAAAGCCCTTCATCGATGCTATAGGTTATCTCGGACGGAACAACGGGTTCGCCGATTTTTTGACACAGCTCTTTAAAAAGCTCTCTATCCTCGGCGCATTCGATGCTCTTTGCGTCCGTACCCAAAAGCTCGATTTCACATTCTTCCAAAACGCCTTTTTCGGCGAGCTGCATGGCAATATTGAGACCCGTCTGACCGCCGATACCCGGGACAATCGCGTCCGGGCGTTCAAAACGACAGATTCTTGCCGCATATTCGAGGGTCAAAGGTTCCATATACACCTTGTCGGCAATAGACGTGTCGGTCATAATTGTTGCCGGGTTGGAATTTAAGAGGATTACCTCATAACCTTCTTCTTTAAGCGCAAGACACGCCTGTGTTCCCGCATAGTCAAACTCCGCCGCCTGGCCTATGACGATAGGACCCGAACCGATAACCATTACCTTTTTTAAGTCTGTTCTTTTAGGCATTTACAGCGCCCCCTTTCACAGTTGCCGAGCTTTTCGATTTTTCTGCGTTTGCCTCTTTCATTATGTCGATAAACCGATAGAATAAGTATCCGCTGTCCTGCGGCCCGGGTGCGCTTTCGGGATGATACTGTACGCTGAAAATCTTGTCGCGCGCACATTCGACGCCCTCGATTGTGTTATCCAAAAGATTGATGTGGGTCACCTCTAAATCGGTGTTGTCAAGGCTGTTTTTATCAACAGCATAGCTGTGATTCTGTGAGGTAATCTCTATCTTTCCGTTTTTGAGATTCTTTACCGGATGGTTTCCGCCGCGGTGACCGAATTTTAACTTATATGTCTTTGCGCCGTATGCAAGCGAAATTATCTGATGACCGAGGCATATCCCGAAAATCGGGTACTTGCCGCGTAGCTTTTTGACCGTTTCGATTACGGGCGTAACGTCCTCGGGGTCGCCGGGACCGTTGGATAAAAATACGCCGTCGGGGTTCATAAACTCGATTTCCTCCGCTGTGGTGTTATACGGAACAACGGTGACGTTGCATCCAATTTTGTTAAGGCTGCGTATTATATTAAGCTTTATTCCGCAATCTACCGCGACAACGTTGAATTTCGGATTTGACGTTCTCGAATACCAGCGTTTTGCACAGCTGACCTTTGATACCGCATCATGCAAAACAGGGGTGTTCTTTATAATTTCAAGACCTTTTTCAACAGGCGTGTCTACGCCGCAAATCAAGACGCGGCGCGAACCGATGTCGCGGATGCTGCGTGTGATTTCTCGGGTGTCAACTCCGTATATCCCGGGGATTCCGCTTTCCTCCATAACCTCGGACAAAGTTTTTGTATATCTGAAATTAGACGGCATATCGTTATAATCTCTGACAATCAAGCCGCCTATGGTAAGGTTCTTGCTCTCATAGTCCTCATCCGTTATTCCATAGTTTCCGATTAACGGATATGTCATAACAACCATCTGATAGGTATAAGACGGGTCGGAAACAATTTCCTGATAGCCGACCATTGATGTGTTAAAGACAATCTCGCACACACGGTCGTTTGTGCTGCCGAAACCGTAACCCAAATACTCGCTGCCGTCCTCTAAAATAATTTTGCGGTCAAAAATCTTCATTTCGATTGCGTACCTTTCTTGATAAATTTTTAAGTTTATAACTAAATTAAGCTGTCCCTCGCCTTCATAGGCGGCGGGTTTCGCTTAATTTTTTCGGTGATGGGATAAAATCCCTCACTGAAAACGTTGAATGACGGGACTTTCGGTCCCTTATTGAAACGCATTTATGTGTTCTAAAAACGTATATCATCTTATTATACCATTTTAAGCGGCATTTGTCAGCCTTTTTTGATAAAATAATTTAATTTTATATAGTTTTTACATAAAAGCGGTGATATAGGGGCGTTCGGTTTAAAACGCATTCTCAAAAACAGCCGCACAAAGTATAATATATATACCATGTCGGCTGTTTTAAACAAATTCCGTGCCGACAAACAGCGGCGGCTATTTGTATAAGCCTTTGTCCGTCAGCGTTTTAAGAGCCTGTTTTACAACGGGTGCGTCATCGAGGTATGTCACGCCGTACCACTTTTCGTCGGTTTCCAGAACTCTTACTTTTTTATTTTCTTCTCTTATTCTCTTATCGATAATTGTGGGAAGACAAAATTCCTTTTTCGGTTCGTTGATGTTCTCGTCCAAAAACTTTTTAAAATCTTTTTCGAGATAATCGAAAATACCCGTGTCCAATCCCCACATATTCATAGAAACAATGGTATCGTGAGGAATATCGGTGTCTTTGGCAATATTATAACATTCGGTAACTTTTGTCAAATACCCGTTTTCCGTCTCGCAAACGCCGCGCGTTACCTCGCCGTTGTCCGATAAGGTGTTGCCGAGACGATACCCTGCCATACACATACCCGAATTATCTTTGAGATAATCATACATCATTTTATAAACACTTTTGCCATAGTAATCATCTGCGTTGATAACAAGAAAAGGATTTTTAACCTTTTCGCCGGCACATAAAATCGCCTGACCCGTACCCCACGGCTTTTCTCTCGTTGACGGGGTGGTGTATCCGAAAAGATGGCTGTCGGGTTCTTGGAAAACATATTCGGTATCAATGCGCTTTTCAATTCTCTTTCCGCACGCCTCTCTGAAATCGTGTTCTATATCATGTCTGATAATAATTACCGCGCGGTCAAATCCTGCCTCGGCCGCGTCATATACCGAATAGTCAATGATAAGCTCTCCGTTCGGCCCGAGAGGTGCCGCCTGCTTTAATCCGCCATAGCGGCTTCCCATACCTGCCGCCATAATAACAAGTTCCGTATTCATAATTTTTTTGCCCCTTTCTATTTTAAAAGACTGTCATGTTTATAATCTTTAACGCCGTTTTTAAATGCGTCAATCGTTGCCTGGTTTTCGTCCAGACGATATTGTCTCGATACAACCGTTTCTTTGGGATAGTCGGGATCCCAGTCACAGCTGTTGAACCAAACCGCCGCTTTTATCTCGGGATATTTCTTTAAGTCCGTGAACATATCCTCAATCCATTTAACCTTGTCGCCGCCGGCGGAAGCCGATGCGAACTCGGTGATTATCCACGGAAAGGCCGAAAACTGCGGCTCAAAATTCTTGTATATCTCATCGTATATTTCAGAGAATGACCGCCACTTTTCGCCGTACTTCTCTTTATAATAATCCCCCGTATTGTATCCTGTTATTCCGAACATCTGAACATATTCGTTGCCGGGGTAATACGCAAGCGATGAGTTATATCCGCACGGCGGAAATGAGATGTTGTTGGGATTAAATACCCATATGGCGTTGTGTACGCCTTCCTCTTGGAATATCCGATAAATCCGCCGCCAAACCTCAACATACAAATCGGGGTCGTTCAAAATAATCGGTCCGCCGTATGAGGTCCAGTCCGAGTTCATCTCGTTGTTAAGCCTGAATATAAACGGCTTTCCGAATTTTGCCGCGTCTTTTGCGAATCTTCTCAAATTTTCATCGGCAACCCCGTCAAGCACGTCAAAGAACGGATTAAAGTTATCCAAATCTTCGTTCATAACACTCGAACATTGCATAGTCAGCTCAACAACCTTACCGTCATCATATGCTTGCTGCATACCCTCTGTCGGAAAGTCCTCCCAATAATAAATGTATTCCAAAAGCAGAGGAAATTCAAAGTCGACTTCATTTTCAAGCTTTTTCGTGCGTTCGGTTTTTAAATAGCGCACGGCGAGAGGATTAAAACATCCCCAGTACGGATGCTTCGCATTCGCAATGGTGTCATAAACCTTTTTGGTTTCGTCCGTCCAGTTTTGCGGAATATCGGGTTTAAAGTCGGTGTATACATCCGATGTTCCGCGAATGGGAACGTCCTCGGAAAACGAGTATAACACCTTGTATACCTCGTCCATAAGCTCGGGCGTATATTTTTCCGTCTTGAACATAATTCTGTAATAATGCTGTGTTCCCGTATAGATATAGGCGTACACATAGGTATTCTTTTTATAGTCGCCGAGGGGTGCGGCGGTTCGGCTTATCGCAAGAACCTGCATCCAATAATCGCCGACCTTTGTGGTGTTGTTGCTGTGCAGAGTGATTCGGTTTTTATCCCTGAATGTTTCATTGAGAATAAAACGGTTGAGATAATGGTCAACATATTTCTTAGCGTTTTCCTCGGTGGCAAATTCCTTTGATATAACCATATCAAAAATCGACGAACGAGCCTTTATGTACTCTTGTGCACAGGTAAAGTCAAATTCGGTGTCGCGCGGTGCGCCGACTGCGAATCCGCGCGAATGGTTAATCAGATATTTTCGGTCATCACCGACCTGAATCTCGCGGACGTCTTTATTGTCAAAATCCAAATCCTTAAAGTTATAGACAAGCTCGTTGTTCTGATAATATATCTTGTATTCGCACTTATCGGGAACGAATACATTTATTTTATCCTTAACCCAAACCCTGAGCGGTCTGTACAGAACAACCGCCGCAGAAAAAATAACGCCTATGATAAGGCAAAAAAGTATAATCCTTTTGATTATACGAGCCTTGCGGCTTTTATGTTTTTTATGCGAGTGCCGTTCGGACTTGTTTTGATTTATATTCGTTTTATTGTTATTAATTTGATTTTCCATTTTATTACTCCGTTTTATGCACAGCGGTGTATAATCTTTAGTTTATTCGTTGTTACAATTATAAAGTAATTCTCAAAATTTGTCAATGATTTTTAGCTTTTATTTTTAAATGCGTAACAATGTTTATGTAATTTGAGTATAATAAGGTATCGGGCAACAGAGGAGGCAGAACGAATGAACGCGTGTGAACTCGTTACATTTATATCAACGCTGTCGTGTGCTATCGCAAACGAGTTTTCACCGAGCGATGTTGCACTGCTTGCGGCGGTGTTTACACAACTCGGCGACAGCCTTACGACAATGCTTGCCGTGAATGAATCAGCCGAAAAATGCGGCTGTGATATGACCAAATCGTTATCATAAATTAATTTTCGTCCGTTCGCGGTTCAAATCTTTTGAGCGACCGCATGGCGTATTCCTCAGCCTTTTGCTTTTTGTCCCTGATTCTTTTTCCCAAATCTTTCATTATGCCAAAATTCACGTTCATGGGCTGAAAGTTGGTTATACCCTCGTTTGAAACATATTGTGCCAATGCGCCGATTGCGGTTTCGCTGTCGAAATGTTCTTCGCACTTTCCGCTCATCGCAAGGGCGGCACTTCTGCCTGCGATAAGCCCCGACGCCGCGGATTCGACATATCCCTCGACTCCGGTTATCTGCCCGGCAAAGTATATCTTGTCAAACTTTCGCATTCTGTATGTGTCGGTAAGCAGCATAGGCGAGTTGATATATGTATTTCGGTGCATAACGCCGTATCTGACAAATTCTGCGTTTTCAAGACCCGGTATCATAGAAAAGACCCTTTTTTGCTCACCGAATTTGAGATGCGTCTGAAATCCGACAATGTTATACATACTGCCTGCCGCGTTGTCGCGGCGCAGCTGTACAACGGCATACGGTCTTGAGTTGTCGCGCGGATCGGTAAGCCCCACGGGTTTCAGAGGTCCGAAACGCATGGTGTCCTCACCTCTTGCCGCCATTACCTCGATGGGCATACAGCCCTCAAATACCTTTGGATTTTCAACGCCCTCGTGTATCGGTGCGGCTTCGGCAGAGATAAGTTCTTTCCAAAATGCGGTGTATTCGTCGCGGTTCATGGGACAGTTAATATAATCCGCACCGCCTTTGCCATACCGTGCCGCACAAAACGCCTTTGTCATATCGATGCTGTCCGCGCTGACAATCGGCGCGGCGGCATCGTAAAAGTGCAGGTATTCTTCACCCGTCAGGTGGCTGATTTCATCCGAAATCCCGTCTGATGCGAGCGGACCTGCTGCAATTATCGTGTATTCGTCCGTGTTTATCGATGTGACTTCGCCTGTTGTAACGGTGATGTTTGGGCATTCGCGGATTTTCTGTGTCACCATTTCAGAAAAGCCGTCTCTGTCAACGGCGAGCGCGCCGCCGGCAGGAACTTTTGTTGCGTCCGCGCATTGCATAATAAGCGAATCCATACGCCGCATTTCTTCTTTTAAAAGACCGACCGCGTTTAAAATTCCGTCCGCGCGCAGAGAGTTGCTGCATACCAGCTCGGCAAAGTTGTTGCTTTTGTGCGCGGCGGAGCGTTTTTGGGGTTTCATTTCGCATAAGATTACATCTGCGCCCAGATTTGCCGCTTGCCACGCTGCCTCACAGCCGGCAAGTCCGGCACCTATAATTTTTATTGACATTATTTTTCTCCTTGAATGACGGGATAAGTCCCGTATTGAAAATCAGCGGCGCTGTCAGTGCCGTTATGACACGGATTGCGCCGCAATGGGTTCGGTATAACTATTTTTTTGCGGAAGAAGGCTTTGTTTCATAATCACATTCTTCGTTAAAGCATTTATAGCTGAGAGGACCTCTGCCCTTAAACGCCCGAACCTTCATAAGTGAATTTCCGCATTTGGGACACTTTTCATCGGTGGGTTCGTTCCACGATATAAAATCGCATTCGGGTGAGTTCTCACAGGTATAGAATGTAACGCCCTTTTTCGACTTTCTTACTATGACTTTGCCGCCGCACTTGGGACATTTTGCGTCAATCGTGTTGACAATAGCCTTTGTGTTGCGGCATTCGGGAAAGCCGGGGCAGGCAAGGAACTTGCCGAACCGACCCTGTTTATATACCATTTTGCGGCCGCACTTTTCACAGACAACATCGGATTCTTCGTCTTTTATCTCAACGTTTCCGATTTTTTCTTCCGCCTCGTCAAGAGTCTTTTTGAACGGTCCGTAAAACTGTCGTATTATCTCTTTCCACGAAACCGTTCCGTCCGCAACGTCCTCGATTTCGTCCTCCATATGAGCGGTAAAGTCAACGTCAACAATATCGGGAAAGTTCTCTTTCATCAAATCCGTTGTGATAAATCCAAGCTCTGTCGGATAGATTGACTTACCGTCCTTTGCCACATATCCCCTTGCCGAAATCGTTGCGATTGTCGGCGCATAGGTGCTCGGGCGGCCGATGCCGTCCTCTTCCATAGCCTTTACAAGTGATGCCTCGGTGTATCTCGGGGGCGGCTGTGTAAAGTGCTGTTGAGGGTCGATTTTAGATAAGAGCAGGGGCTGTCCTTCTTCGAGTTTAGGCAGCTTGGTCGATTTTTCCTCCGCCTCGTCTTTGCCCTCAACATAAAGGGTCATAAATCCGGCGAACTTAACCTCGGAACCCGATGCCTTAACCAGGTATTTGCCGGTTGAAATATCGGCAGATACCATATCCAAAACTGCGTCCGACATTTGACTTGCCATAAAGCGCAGCCAAATCAGCCGATAGAGTTTGTATAAATCGGGTTTAAGCTTTGACTTGAGCTTTTCGGGCGTGCTGACCGAGGATGTCGGTCTTATTGCTTCGTGCGCGTCCTGTGCCGATTTTTTTGCACGGTATTGTTTGGGTTTTGCGGGGATAAATTCCGCGCCGTATTGTGCGGCGATAAATTCCCGTGCTTCTTTTTGAGCAACCTCGGATATTCTGAGTGAGTCGGTCCTCATATACGAAATATAACCCATTTCGTATAACTGCTGTGCGGCAATCATCGTCCTGCGTGACGTAAAGTTGATTTTTCTCGATGCTTCTTGCTGCATTGTACTCGTCGTGAACGGCGGTGCGCTCTTGCGGCGCGTCTCTTTTTTGGTCAGCTTTAAAACGCTGTAATCCGCCGCTTTGAGTTCATCAACTATTTTAAGAGCCGTTTCTTCATCGCTGACGGGCATCTTCTTTCCGTCAGCCGTTCCGTAAAACTTTGCCTTGAACGGAAGTCGCCCTTTGTCATTGGTGAGCTTTAAATCTATGCTCCAGTATTCTTCGGGGTTAAACGCCTCGATTTCTCTTTCGCGGTCACAAATCAGCCGCATAACGACCGACTGAACACGTCCGGCGCTTAATCCTTTTTTTACTTTTTTCCAAAGCAGAGGACTTATTTGATAACCTACGATTCTATCGAGGACACGCCTTGTCTGTTGCGCGTCAACCAAATCCATATCAATCGGACGCGCCTCTTTGACCGCCTCTTTGACAACATCACGCGTAACCTCGTTAAATGTGATTCGACAATCCGCCTTGGGGTCGATGCCGAGTAAGTGCGCAAGATGCCACGATATTGCTTCGCCTTCGCGGTCAGGGTCGGTTGCGAGATATATTTTTGACGCGTTCTTTGCCTTTTTTTTGAGCTTTGCAATCAAATCGCCCTTGCCCCTGATTGAAATGTATTTCGGTTCAAAGTCGCTGTCAAGGTCGATGCCCAATGTGCTTTTGGGCAAGTCCCTGACGTGACCCATTGTTGCCTCTATATCATATCCGCTTCCGAGATATTTTTTTATGGACTCAACTTTTGTCGGTGATTCGACAATAACGAGCTTCTTTTTTGTCTGTCTTGATTTTGTTTTCGTGTTTTGTTTACCTGCCTTTTTTTCGGCCATAAACCTATTCCTCCTGCTCTGTTGCAATTTTATTCCGCGGCAAGTCCGCAGTATTGCCTGTTCGGCGGCGGTGTTTTATCTTTGCGCTTGTCTGTATGTAAAACATTATATATCAGGCAAGATAAAAATATTCGCCTGCCGATTGCTTTATTGTGCCTGTCATTTCAAGCTGAATAATTAAAAAGCTCAGCTCGCTCATATCAATGTCACAATAATTTGCAATGTCATCTATATGTACTTCCCGATTACTTTCATAAAGGTATTCGAGTATTTTTCGCTGTTTATCGTCAAACGCGTCAAAGTCGGGCTTTGGCGGTCTGACCTTTTCGGCGGTTTTGGGTTTGGCTTTCTTTTTCGGTGTCTCCGATTTCCTTTTGGATTGATATGACCGCATTGGGGTCGCATCCTCATCGGAAAATTCAAGAGCCTTGCGTTTAAATTCCTCTGCCGCCCGTTCGTCAATAAGATTGATTCCGTTATTTAATTCATCCGAATACACACTTTCGTATTCTTCGGTTATGTCCTCAAAAGAGGTTATGAGTTTCGCGCTGTCTTTTATCAGATTGTTCGGAAGGCTTGCATTTTTGTCGTTCGGCCGTCCGGGTACGGCAAACAAATCTCTGTTTGAGTCAATCGCCCAGCCTGCGGTCAGCCTTGTGCCGCTGCTCTGTTCGCCTTCGATAATAACAACGCCGTTTGACAAACCGACCATAATGCGGTTTCGCTCTTTATAAAAAGAGCTTTTACCCACCATTCCGGGCGGACGTTCGGATATTACCGCGCCGTGTTTTATAATCTCATAATATAAATCGGAGTTTGACTTTGGATAAATAATATCAACTCCGCCCGCAAGAACGGCAAGCGTCTTTTGTCCTGCGGACAGCGCTCCGCTGTGCGCGGCGGCATCTATACCCTTTGCCATTCCTCCGATTATTACGACACCCGATTTTGCCAAGTCATACGCAATCTCCCCGGCAAACGCTCTGCCGTTATCGGTACAGTCACGCGAACCGACTGCGGCAATGCCGATTAAGTTATTCATATCCGGAAGATTGCCTTTTACATAAAGTATCTGCGGCGGCATATAAACCTCGGCAAGACGTTTCGGATAACGTTCATCATCAATGGTGATAATGCCGATGTCATTTTGAATACAAAATTCAAGAATATCCCGCGCCTCATCGAGAGAATGCCTTGCTTTAAGCCTTTGCGACAAGCGCATAGAGCTTTTCACCTTTTTGTATTTCTCGTTTGATTCGTATATCTCTTGTGCGGTCCCGAAATCTCTCAGGCATTTGAATATCGTCTGCGGATTGTGACCGCAAAGAATATTCAGCCAAAGTTTATATAAAATTCCGTCCTCGTTTTCCATTTGTCACACCTCTGTTGAATCGGCTAATCCGCCTTAAACATATACATAGCTATTCCTGCCGCAACCGCCGCGTTCAAAGACTCGACCTTGCCGCACATATCTATTCGTATGCATAAATCGGACGCATTGATAAGCTCGTCCGACACGCCGTTTGCTTCGCTTCCTATTATTATTGCGCGCTTGCCCGAAACATCGGCATCATCAACCGAAACGGAATTGTGCAAAGCTGTCGCCGCAACGGTAAAGCCTTTGGCTTTGAGCTTGTCCGTGTCGGAATATTCGAACGAGCAAAATTTCATTCGAAAGAGCGACCCCATGGACGAACGCACAACCTTGGGAGCATATATGTCGGTACAGCCGCGGCTCAGCATAATACAATCTATGCCTGCCGCCTCGGCGGTTCGGATTATCGTTCCCATATTGCCCGGCTCGGAAATCCCGTCCAATATCAGAATATACGACATTTCATCAAGATTCGGAATATTATATTCGGGAATTTTAACGAGAGCCGCAAGCCCCTGTGGTGTTTCCGTCAGAGCCGTCTCGTCAAACAGCCTGTCATTTGTAATATATACGATTTTTCCGCTCTTGTCAAGAGAATTTATAAAATCTTTGTTTTTTTCAAGAAAACTTTCGGATGCCAAGACGCTTTCAACAGAGTCAAAAACATCTCGGATTGCTTCGCCGACAAGCCTTTTTCCCTCGGCGAGATAAAGACCTGTTTTTGCCCTGCCTTTTTTCTTTTCCGCCGCGCGAATGTTTTTTATAACTTTATTGTCGCGGCTTGTTATGGTTTTAAGCATTTGCGATACGCCCCTTAACGGCAATTTTAAGAACCTCGAACACAACAAGGCTTTGAATCGGCAAAAGAATTATGTTTTTAATCAGTCGCGCCGGAAAGATACCGACCAATCCGTTTGCCGCCGTCGGCGCAAGCGCGATTGAGTTTAAAATAATGTTTACCGCCAAAATAACCGTCAGCTTGCAAAAAAACACTCTGACGAACGTCAGATTTTTTTTGTATAAAAACAATCCGTATATCATACCGGCAATCCCCGTGTTCAGCGTATAAGTGAACAAAAACGCGCCTGTCGGTTTAATGATAAAAGAAATAATATCGGATAAAAGCGCCACGGCACCGCCGATAAACGGGCCGAATAAAAATGCCGCAACGGGCGCGGTGATAAACCCAAAGCCCACGCGCAGATATGATGAAAACGAAATGGAAAAGTATCCCAATATTACGTTTATCGCAATGAGCATTGCGCATATCGCGACGTTTTGCGGACGCTTTAAAGCCGGGCGAAAGTTGCCGTCCGAATATCGCATACATATTATCAAAAATACGGCGAAAACGGTCGGAATCAAAATCGCGCCGGTACGAAAATCCGAAAAAATGTTTAAAAAAAAGCCGAGCGGTTCTATGGCAGAGCGGATAAATCCTTTTGTTATATCCATCGCGCCGTCAAACCATATTGCAAAGTTCTGCATAAAAATACCTCCTTTAAGCTGTTGCCGGATACCGCCTGCACAGCAAAAGAGATAACGCTCGAATAATGCTTTGTTGTGCGAAACGCAATATTTAGGGTGCAGAAAAAACGCCCGTATATGCGTTATACAGCGGGATGCGGTATCCGCACCGCAGCCTTGCGGCACTTCGTCCGTATGCCAACTCCCTGTGCATACGACACTGTTGATTTAAAAATCATCGCGCGGATACCTACTCTGTGGGTTGTTATTGTCTAAAACATTGATATACACAAAAGATTCCCCGCAGCATCCCTGCCGCAAAAGAATCTCTTTATGACATTTCTTTTAAAATATTTCGCCTGTGTCCGATTTTGAACAGAGCCTGTCCGATATAAAATCAAAACCGAACCGAATTGCGAAAGCCGTGTTATTTAACACGTTCAACAAGGCTTGAAAAAGCAGCCGGGTCGGAAACAGCGATTTCCGCCAGCATCTTTCTGTTAATTTCAATGCCGTTGTTCTTAAGACCGTTCATAAGCTTGCTGTAGCTTATGCCGTTCATACGAGCGGCAGCACTGATACGAGCAATCCAGAGCTGTCTGAACTCTCTTTTCTTAGCCTTTCTGTCTCTGTAAGCATAAGACAGTGATTTCATAACTGCCTGATTTGCTGTTTTATAAAGTTTGCTCTTTGCACCTCTGTAACCTTTTGCAAGTTTCAGAATTTTCTTATGTCTTGCGCGGGTTTTCATCGCGCCTTTAACTCTTGCCATTGTATTTACTCCTCTCTGAATTCAACATATTCAAAACGCGCCGCGATTAGAGCCATCGCTTTGCGTATAACCGTATCTTACGGCTTATTTGTAGGGCATCATGCTCTTGATTGTTGCCTCGTTGGCGCTTGAAAGGTATCCGCCCTTTCTGAGATGTCTTTTTCTCTTGGTGGTCTTTTTGTTAAGGATGTGACTTCTGAAAGCCTTTGCTCTCTTAACCTTACCGTTTTTGGTAACACCGAAACGCTTTGCTGCTCCTCTGTGAGTTTTAATTTTAGGCATATTATTTCTCTCCTTCCGTAATACAGATAATTAACCTTTTGGAATTTTGACCGTGCATAAAACACGGTGCGGTTATTTTAAGTTCAGACCGTGATTGCTTGTCGTTTATGCCTTTTTGGGCGACAAAACCATAGCCATATTTCTGCCCTCCATTTTAATATCCTTGTCCGATACGCCGAACTCTTCGGCACCGTCGCGGAAACGGATAAGCAGGTCTCTGCCGAGGGAACTGTGTGTGATTTCACGTCCGCGAAAGCGAACCGAAACCTTAACCTTGTCACCCGACTTTAAGAACTTATTTGCCTGATTTAATTTAGTGTTGAAATCATGGTCATCGATGTTGGGGGTAAGTCTTACCTCTTTAACGTTGCTGACCTTTTGATTTTTGCGATTTTCCTTTTCGCGCTTTGCAAGCTCAAATTTATGCTTTCCATAGTCCATAATTTTACATACGGGCGGCTTTGCCTGCGGAGCGATTTTCACCAAATCGAGGTTCTTTTCATCGGCGAGCTTTTGTGCCTCGGCTGACGATACAATGCCGAGCTGTTCACCTTCCGAACCTATCAGACGAATTTCCTTGTCTCTGATTTCTTCATTTATCATTAAATCCTGCCTTGCTATTTAAAACACCTCCAAAAAGTCTTTGCCGCAACAAAAAAGCGGCCGCACAAAGTACGCCGCAATAATTCACACTTTAATTTAAAAGCCGAAAATATCAGACCCTTTCACCTTTGGCTGAGGGGAGAAGCGGCAAACTTCTGCTTTACCGATATATAATACCATATTTTTTCGGCTGTGTCAACCCCTTTTATCAAAATTTTTGAGAAATTTGATAAAAGTTAATTTTCATTAAACTTTTATACTGTATCAGACCTTCACATCGGGGGACGAACCGCATCGGATGGCATACGCCAATCGCCGCGCGGCGAAAGCGTTACGCTTCCGACCTTTACTCCATCGGGCAGACACGAGCGTTTGAACTGGCTGTTATAGAACCTGCGCATAAACGTGCACAGCCATTTATCAATTGTATCGCTGTCGTATACGCCGTCAAATGCGTGCTGTGCCATTCTGAAAATCTTGTTTCTCGAAAAGCCCCACCGAATCATATTATACAGAAAGAAATCGTGCAGCTCATACGGACCGACAATTTCTTCGGTTTGCTGTGCAATCGTGCCGTCCTCCTCGGGGGGAAGCAGCTCGGGACTTACGGGCGTGTCAAGCACGTCATAGAGGGTTGCCTTGAGAGTGCTTTCGCTTGTGTCGGCAACATACTTTACAAGATAGCGCACAAGGGTTTTGGGAATTGACGCGTTTACGCCGTACATCGACATATGGTCGCCGTTATAGGTGGCAAAACCGAGGGCAAGCTCGGATAAATCACCCGTGCCTATTACGATTCCGCCCGTCTTGTTGGCAATGTCCATAAGAATCTGTGTTCTCTCTCTCGCCTGTGCGTTTTCGTATGTCACATCGTGGCAATTTATGTCCGCGCCGATGTCCGATAAATGCAATGTTACCGATTCTTTTATATTTATCTCGCGCAGGGTTGCGCCGATTGATTTTATCATACTGACCGCATTGTTATATGTCCTGTCGGTCGTGCCGAAACACGGCATGGTAACCGCAACGATTCCGCTTTTGTCAAGACCCAAATCGTCAAACGCTCTCGCGGTGACAAGCAGGGCAAGCGTAGAGTCAAGACCGCCTGAAATGCCGATTGTGACGGTTTTTATGCCGATGTGTTTAAGCCTTTTTTTCAACCCGTGATACTGTATGGCGAAAATCTCTTCACAGCGTTTTGTCAGGCCGCCCTCATCGGACGGAACAAAAGGCCGCATCTCGAAATTCCGTTCAAGCTCAGTTTTTGAAATCTCGGTGTCAAAGCCGATAATGCGATACTCGCCGTCACACTTTCCGCTGAAAGTTGTGACGCGCTTGCGCTCTTGCATAATCTTTTCAACGTCAACATCGGCATAAATGATTCCCTCGGAAAAGATCTTTGATTCGGCAAGAGCCGTTCCGAGTTCAAAAATCATATTATGTCCCGAAAAGACCATATCGGTTGTAGATTCGCCCTCGCCGGCATCCGAATAAATATATGCGCAAGCCGCCTTTGATGACTGAACCTCGATAAGGGTTCTGCGCCAGCTGCTCTTGCCTATGACCTCATCGCTTGCGGATTGGTTGACGATGATTGCCGCACCGTTTTCGGTATGAGAACAGCTCGGCGGAACAGCCGCCCATACGTCCTCGCATATCTCCGCCGCAACAGAGAATTCGGGCATATTCCGAGCGGCAAAAATCAGCTTGTTTCCGATCGGAATATCCTTGCCGCCGAAGAATACCGTTGTGTTGCACCCGAGGGTGTTAAAGTGTCGGCGCTCATAAAATTCCCCGTAATTCGGTATATATGTTTTCGGCACAAAGCCGAGTATTTCGCCGTCTTTTAAAAATGCGGAACAGTTATACAGCTTTCCGTTTTTTGAAACGGGCAGACCTACAACCGCAAGAATGTCATATTCGGCGGTTTCTGCCGCAATACTGAGCAAGCCCTGTTCGGCACGTCTTATCAAATCCGTTTGTAAAAACAGGTCGCCGCAGGTATAGGCGGTCAGACCGAGTTCGGGCAGGACGATAAGTTTTGCGCCGTGTCTTTCGGCTGTTTTTATATATTCGATTGCGGTATCTGTGTTAAATTCCACATCGGCAACCCTAACCTCGGGGGTTGCCGCCGCGACCTTGATAAATCCGTCTTTCATATAGTCATCTCCGTATAGTTACATCAATTTTTAAGTTCAGTTTTATTTTCCGTTTTGTTGTAGTATTTTTTAAGTTTATATATTGCGGCATAAGCCAAAGGCGTACCGCTCAGAGCCTCTATCAAAAGCTTTGCAACATACTGAATGGCAATCATAGTGAACAAATCCCACGCCGGTGCGGTTCCGCCGAAAGCGGCGATAACGAACAATACCGTGTCGAATATATATCCGACCATTGAGCTTCCGATAGTCCTCATCCACAGATGCTTTTCGCCCGTTTTTGCTTTGATAAGTTCCATAAACTTTGCGTTTGCGAGTTCGCCGCATAAAAATCCGAGCAGCGACGCAATAACTATACGCGGAACATATCCGAAAATGACGCCGTATGCATTGACGGTTTCCTGCATATAGTCCGGATAGGGCATAAGACCGCCCAAAGCCGTACAAAGCACAAACAGAATATTGCATAAGAACGTAATGAATATTATTTTACGGGTGGTTTTAAACCCCCATATTTCGGTTAAGACATCACCGAGCATATATGCCGCCGGGAAAGTGATTGTTCCCGCGTCAAACAACGCCAAATCTCCGATTGATATTACCCTTACCGCCATCACGTTTGACGCGATATAGAGCGTAATCAAAAATGCAGCCACCACTATGAGCGGCATATCCTTTACCTGTCCTGCAACGTGCGTTACACCTATGGAATTAACACGGTTTTTTGCAGGGTTTTCCGTTACCTGGTTCTTCATTGAATCAAATCCTTTACTTTTGAAATTTTGTATTTTTATTTAATTTTTTTCGGTTTAAAGCTATTCGATGATTTTGCCGAGCATATATTCGCCGTCGGGAATGTATTCGACAAGCTTTATCGGTTTTATCATTCCCTTTAAATCATCATTGCATTCACAGCGAACCTCAATATAATTTTTGGTTCTGCCGCTCCACAGGCCGCCGCGAATCTGTTCGAACAAAACATCTTCGCATTTGCCGATGCGGCTTTTGCAAAATTCGGATTTCATCGCCGCGGCAACGCCGAGCATAATATGCGTCCGATGCGTCTTTATCTCATCACCGATGTGATTCGAAAGTTTTGCGGCAAGAGTTCCTTCCCTTTTTGAATAAGGAAAGATGTGCATTTGCGAAAAGCGCATCTCTTCACAAAACGCTTTTGACTGTTCAAAATCTTCATCACTCTCACCCGGGAATCCGACAATAAGGTCGGTGGTAATCGCCGCGTTGTCAAAGGCGGCGCGCAGGTTTTGAACGGCGGTTCTGAAATCCGCGGTCGTATAATGCCGCCGCATGGCGGCAAGGGTTTTGTCACAGCCGCTCTGAAGCGACAGATGAAACTGTGGACAAAGATTATCGAGAGCCGCCGCGCGTTTGGTAAAGCTTTCGGTTATCATAACAGGTTCTATCGAACCCAAACGCAATCTCAAATCGGGGGCGCAGCGATGCACCGTTTCCATAACGTCTATAAGCCCCGTGCCGTCCGACAAGTCCTTTCCGTATGAGCCTATGTGTATTCCCGTGAGAACGATTTCGCGATAGCCGTCATCGGCAATAGCCGTTGCCTCGTCTGCGATATTTTTTATATCTCTCGAACGGACGGGACCTCTTGCATATGGAATCTTACAATATGAACAAAAGTTGTTACAGCCGTCCTCAATCTTTATTTCGGCACGGATTCGGTGCTGACCTCTGACAATTCCCAGTTCTTCAAAACTCGTCTCGTGCAGGATGTCGCCCACCGAATCGGTTTTTTTGCCTGCGGCGGCGTCCTCACAAAGCTTGACGATTTCACGCCTGCCCGATGTTCCGATAAGAACGTCTATGTTTTTCGCCGCTCTGAGCCTGTCCGCCTCGGTCTGTGCAAGACAGCCCGTGACCGCGAGTACCGCGTTCGGGTTCTCGCGCCTTGCGCGGCGTATCAGTTTGATGCTTTTTGACGCACCCGTTCCCGTTACGGTACAGGTGTTGACAACGATTATGTCCGCACAGCCGTTCGGAACAACGGTGTGACCCGATTTTTCAAAAAGCTGTGCCATTGCTTCGCTTTCGTAAATATTGGTCTTACAGCCAAGTGTTATAAATCTTACGGTAATGGTTCTCACCTCATATTTTTTTGGTTGAGATTTTTTTGCCCCTTTCGGCGAAAAAAATATGTATGAACTATATTTTAATACTTTTTGGGGGCAAAATTCAACATAAATTTCACTCTTTTCGCACAAATTAGAAGTTTTGCATAAATTTTTTAAAATAAAATTGTATAATAATTATATAATTTTTGATTGACTAATGCAAGAAAAAATTATATAATTTAATAGACGGATTGTCAAATTTTTTTAGGAGGTTAGTTACAATGAAAGAGTTTACAGTAGTATTGGGTTCAATCAATGATGTAAAGAACTTTGTTAATGTGGTTACAAAGTATGATTATGAGATTGATCTCACATCCGGACGTTATGTGGTTGACGCAAAATCCATTATGGGGATTTTCAGCCTTGACCTCACAAAGCCGATTAAGGTAGAGGCGCACGGCGCGGACTGCACGAGCCTGCTGGAAGAGCTGGCTCCGTTTATCCAGAAATAGACATTGGTGCCTAATCCCTGCATACATCCTATGTGGGGATTTGTCGTGTCTGGATTTCGGTCGTCCGCGATACGGCGGTTCGGCTTTAATAACCCTGCGGTGGTGAAATATGACGCACAATGACATATGGACAAATAAGTTTATGATAACAGCAATGGAACAGGCTTATCTTGCCGCAAACGTCGGCGAGGTTCCGGTCGGTGCGGTTGTTGTTAAAGGCGACAGGATTATATCCTCCGCACATAATCTGTGCGAGAGAAATAATAATCCGCTTTTGCACGCCGAAATTCTTGCAATCGAACGGGCGATGAACGTCCTTGGCGATATGCGGCTTGATGGGTGCGATATGTATGTCACTCTTGAACCGTGCGTTATGTGCTGTGGGGCGATTTCGCATGCACGGCTGAACAGACTCTATTTCGGGGCGTATGACCGCCGCGCAGGCGCGGTCGTATCAAATATACATTGTTTCGATAAACCGTCTCCGCTTTTTAAAGTTGAATATTATTGCGGAATAATGGAGGAACAGTGCACAAAGGTATTGACGGATTTTTTTAAATCGGTCAGAGATGGCGGCTCGCAAGGCGGACAAGCCGGCGAATCCTCGATAAAAGGATTCGCGCATAATTAATATTACGGCAATAATTTGCAAATAATTAAATTTACTTAAATATATTTGGAGGTACAATTAATGTCAAAAAAGTATGTTTATCTTTTTAGCGAAGGTAACGCAACAATGAGAGAGCTTCTCGGCGGTAAAGGTGCAAACCTTGCCGAGATGACAAGCATGGGTCTTCCTGTCCCCCAGGGATTCACCGTTTCAACAGAGGCTTGTACTCAGTATTATGAGGACGGCAGAAAAATAAACGATGAAATCCAGGCTGAAATCATGGAAAACATCGAAAAGATGGAGGAAATCTGCGGCAAAAAGTTCGGAGATATGGAAAACCCCCTTCTCGTATCGGTTCGTTCGGGTGCAAGAGCATCTATGCCCGGTATGATGGATACAATCTTAAACCTTGGTCTTAACGAAGACGTTGTAGAGGCTATTTCAAAGAAGTCAAACAACCCCCGTTGGGCTTGGGATTGTTACAGAAGATTCATTCAGATGTATTCCGACGTTGTTATGGAAGTCGGCAAAAAATACTTTGAACAGCTCATCGATGCGATGAAAGAAAAGAGAGGCGTAACTCAGGATGTTGAGCTTACCGCCGATGACCTCAAAGAACTTGCAGGTCAGTTCAAAGCCGAATACAAAGAAAAAATCGGCGAGGACTTTCCGACAGACCCGAAAGAACAGCTTATGGGCGCAATCAAAGCCGTATTCCGTTCATGGGATAACCCGAGAGCAAACGTTTATCGCCGTGACAACGATATTCCTTATTCATGGGGTACAGCCGTAAACGTACAGATGATGGCTTTCGGTAATATGGGCGATGACTGTGGTACGGGTGTTGCATTCACAAGAGACCCGGCAACAGGTGAGAAAAAGCTTATGGGTGAGTTCCTGACAAACGCACAGGGCGAGGACGTTGTTGCAGGTGTTCGTACACCGATGCCTATCGCTCAGATGGCTGAAAAGTTCCCGGCTGCTTACAATCAGTTCGTTGAGGTTTGCAAAACTCTTGAAGACCACTATAGAGATATGCAGGATATGGAGTTCACCGTTGAGAACGAAAAGCTCTATATGCTTCAGACAAGAAACGGTAAGAGAACCGCTCAGGCTGCTTTAAAGATAGCTTGTGACTTGGTTGACGAGGGAATGATTGATGAGAAGAAAGCGGTTGCTATGATTGACCCGAGAAACCTCGATACATTGCTTCATCCTCAGTTTGACGCAAAAGCATTAAAGGCGGCTACACCTATCGCAAAGGCTTTGGGTGCGTCTCCGGGTGCTGCTTGCGGACAGATTGTGTTCACGGCTGAGGACGCAAAGGATTGGAACGAAGCAGGCAAAAAGGTTGTTTTGGTAAGACTCGAAACATCACCTGAGGATATAGAAGGTATGAAAGCGGCTCAGGGTATACTGACTGTTCGCGGCGGTATGACATCTCACGCAGCGGTTGTTGCTCGCGGTATGGGTACTTGCTGTGTATCGGGCTGTGGCGACATCGCTATGGACGAAGAAAACAAAAAGTTCACTCTCGCAGGCAAGACATATGTTGAGGGCGATGAGATTTCGCTTGACGGTTCAACAGGTAATATCTATGACGGTATTATCCCGACAGTTGACGCATCTATCGGCGGCGACTTCGGCAGAATTATGGGTTGGGCTGATAAATACAGAAAGCTTCACGTTAGAACAAACGCTGATACTCCGGCTGACGCAAAGAAAGCAAGAGAACTCGGCGCAGAGGGTATCGGTCTTTGCCGCACAGAGCATATGTTCTTTGAGGGCAACAGAATTGACGCTTTCCGTGAAATGATTTGTTCTGACACGGTTGAAGAGAGAGAGGCTGCTCTTGACAAGATTCTTCCGATGCAGCAGGGCGACTTTGAAAAGCTTTACGAAGCTTTGGAGGGTAACCCCGTTACCATCAGATTCTTGGATCCGCCGCTTCACGAATTCGTTCCGACAGACGAGGCTGATATAGAGGCGTTGGCTGCTACTAAGGGCAAGACGGTTGAAGAAATCAAGAATATCATCAATTCTTTGCACGAATTTAACCCGATGATGGGTCACCGTGGCTGTCGTCTTGCGGTAACATATCCCGAAATCGCAAAGATGCAGACAAGAGCGGTTATCCGTGCTGCTATCAACGTTAAAAAGGCTCACCCCGACTGGAGTGTTGAACCCGAAATTATGATTCCTCTTATCGGTGACGAGAAAGAGCTCAAATATGTTAAGAAGTTCGTTGTTGAAACGGCTGATGAAGAAATCGCAAACGCAGGCATTGACCTCAAATATGAAGTAGGTACAATGATTGAGATTCCGAGAGCTGCTCTTACGGCTGACGCAATCGCAAAGGACGCTGAATTCTTCTGCTTTGGTACAAACGACTTGACACAGATGACATACGGCTTCTCGAGAGATGACGCAGGCAAGTTCCTCGATGCATACTATGATGCAAAGATATTCGAGAACGATCCGTTCGCTAAGCTTGACCAGACAGGCGTAGGTAAGCTTATGGAAGTGGCTATTAAACTCGGTAAGGGTGTTCGCCCCGACCTTCACTGCGGTATCTGCGGTGAGCACGGCGGTGACCCGACAAGCGTTGAGTTCTGCCACAAGATTGGTTTGGACTATGTATCCTGCTCACCGTATCGTGTTCCGATTGCAAGACTTGCAGCGGCACAGGCGGCTATTGCTGAATAATATTCGATTATCGGATACAGATATTAAAAACAAAAACGGCGCAATCAAACACGATTGCGCCGTTTTTAAATTTAAGGTTCACATCTTTTATGTAAAGCTTTACATAAAAGATGTATTGGAAAGTAATAGATTATGTAAAGACACTTCCTGCAAATGCGAAAAATAC
>ERZ773192.293-NODE-293-length-65405-cov-5.312318_pt1 | contig 65405 bp, 67 predicted proteins | sample MGYA00581010_ERZ773192 | MGnify/ENA primary metagenome ERZ773192 (study PRJEB29015, sample SAMEA2737741) | human gut metagenome | biome: human gut; feature: human-associated habitat; material: faeces | place: China | collected 2012 ...
GTTGCGCAAGGCAAAAACGCAGGTAATCCTGTCGGATTGCCGAGTATTTTAACACAGCGAAAGCGGAAATCAGCCCCTCAAAATCGGGGTTCGGATTATTCTCTTTCGGTTAACGGAGGATAAAGCTATGAAGATTAAATATTTGGGAACGGCGGCTGCAGAGGGGATTCCCGCAATTTTTTGCGAATGCGAGGCGTGTAAGAAGTCGCGCGAAATCGGCGGAAGAAATATAAGAACGCGCAGTCAGGCAATATTGGACGATAAAATTCTGATTGACTTTCCGGCGGATACATATATGCATTTTTTAAGGTATAATATTCCGCTTTCAAAGATAAAAACGTGTATAATCACACATTCGCACGAGGACCATCTCTATCCCTCGGAAATAGCAATGAGAAAGGACGGCTTTGCGCACGTTAATTCGGGCGAACCGCTGACCTTCTATGCAACCGAGAGAGGATATGATTTGATTAGAGAGCGCATAGAGATTGATGACATTCCGACAAGCGATGTAAAAGAGGTAAAAATTAAGCCCTTTGAACAATTCAAAGCCGAGGGATATAAGATTATGCCGATTAAGGCGAGCCACGATGAAAGGACAAATCCCGTGGTATTTGCGATAGAAAAAGACGGAAAGAGCATATTCTATTGTAACGATACGAGCGAGCTTTGTGATGAGAGCATGGAGTGCCTGCGCGGATTTACAAAGGAAAAGGCGTTTGACGTGATTTCGTTTGACTGTACGGAGGCAAACCGCGAGGTTGTGCCGTATGTCGGGCATCTCAGCCTTAACAAGTGTATTGCTTTGCGCAGAGAGTTTATAAGTGACGGTATTGCGGATGAGAACACGACATTTATATTAAATCATTTTTCGCACAACGGTAAAGACGTTGTATATGACGATTTTTCGAAAATCGCGGAGAAAGAGAATTTTTTGACCTCATATGACGGAATGGAATTTGAATTTTAAAAAAGAGAGGAACTATTAAAATGGATTCGGAAAAATGGAACGGTTTTGATAAAAAGGAATTCGAATTTGAGGGCAGACACGCAATAATTGTCTTTCCGAAAGAGGCGGAAGAGAAGGGAAATTGGACTCTTAAAACCGAGTATTGGGGCGCTTTTCCCGAGACGGAAATTGCACTTTTAAATCTCGGCTTTCACGCGGCTTATCTCGAAAATACGAGCCGTTTTGCACCGCCGGATGATTGTGACGCAAAGCATCGTTTTGTTGAATACATAAGCCGTGAGTACGGGTTAAAGCCAAAATGTGTGCCGGTGGGTATGAGCTGTGGCGGTGCACACGCGATGAATTTTGCCGCGGCATATCCTGATGATATTGTGTGTATGTTTTTGGACGCACCCGTGCTGAATTTTTTGAGCTTTCCCGGTAAACTCGGGAATGCGGATTGTGAGTATATATGGAAGGATGAGTTTATCAAGGCATATCCCGAGATAACGAGAGCAAAGTTATTAGATTTTAAAAATCATCCGATGAACGCGATTGATACCGTAATTGAGCATAAAATACCGATAATTATGCTTTATGGCACAGAGGACAACACGGTAATTTATGAGGAAAACGGAAAGATTTTAGAGGACGCGTATGAGAACGCAAATGCAAATGATTTGTTAAAAGTTATCCCGAGAATATATCAGGGACATCATCCCCACGGACTCTTAAACGATTCCGTACCGATAACTGATTTTATAATCGAGCATACGAGATAAAATAAAAGGCTTAGGCAAATTTTATGTTGCCTAAGCCCGTTTTGTATTCACATAGTTTAATTTCAGTCAATAATCCCAAGTCGATGTTTTGCGTTTTCTATACGTTCTTTTGTCGGTGGTGAAATTCCGTCAAGACGGTATTTTATCCCGAGTTCGTCCCATTTAAAACGTCCGAGTGTATGATAAGGTAATATTTCGGTGCGTTCAACGTTGGATAGCGTCTTTATAAATGCGCCAAGCTTGTCCAAATCTTCGTCAAAATCGGTTGTTTCGGGAACAAGAACGTGTCTTATCCACATTGGCTTTTGTATCTCAGACAGGTATCTTGCCATATCGAGAATGTTTGAATTGTCGAATCCCGTCAGCTCTTTGTGCCTTTGCGGATTAATTTCTTTTATATCGAGCATAACCAAATCGGTGTATTTCATAAGCTCATTGAATTTCCCGAAAAACGGTTCTTCACGCGTGAATGGATTCCCCGCGGTATCGAGCGTTGTGTGGATTCCGTTTTCTTTTGCAAGCTTAAACAGAGCCGTTACAAACTCAATCTGTAAAAGCGGTTCGCCGCCGCTGACCGTGATTCCGCCCTCGGTACCCCAATAACTTTTGTATCTGAGCGCCTTTTTAATCAAAGAGCTTGCCGTAATTTCTTCGCCGCCGCCGATTTCCCATGTGTCGGGGTTGTGACAATACGCACATCGCATATGACAACCCCGGACGAAGACTATAAATCTAACGCCCGGGCCGTCTGCTGCTCCGAAACTTTCGGTTGAATGTATATGACCGAAAGTTTCGGGGGATATATTACTGATTGTGGCGTTATCGCTCATAGACGATTCCTCCCGTTTCAGTTTTATTTTGTTTGATAACGGGGTTAATACCCCGATTATTTAACGTTTCAGCATTTTTGTACCGCCGAAAACAAGCGAAATCCGCCGCCTGAAAAGACGGGGGATTTCTTGCTTTTTTAAGTTATATTATTTGCGATTACAGTGATGTGTGACAGGTTCTTGAAATAACATCGAGCTGTTGTTCGCGAGTAAGGTCGATGAATTTAACTGCATAACCCGATACACGAATGGTAAAGTTTGCATACTCTTCCTTTTCGGGGTGTTCCATTGCATCAATGAGCTTTTCTTTTCCGAATACGTTTACGTTGAGGTGGTGTGCACCCTGGTCAAAGTAACCGTTCAAAACGTTGACAAGGTTTGTTACCTGTTCGCCCTCTTCGTGACCGAGAGCATCGGGGTTGATTGTCTGGGTATTCGAAATACCGTCCAAAGCATACTCATACGGAAGCTTTGCAACAGAGTTAAGTGATGCAAGCAAGCCGTTCTTTTCTGCTCCGTACGAGGGGTTTGCACCCGGTGAAAGCGGTTCGCCGGCTTTTCTGCCGTCGGGCAGAGATGCTGTTGCCTTACCGTATACAACGTTTGACGTAATCGTCAGGATAGATGTTGTCGGTTCGGAATTTCTGTATGTGTGGCACTTTTTAACCTTGCCCATAAATGTTTTAAGCAGCTTAACGGCGATTTCATCCGCGCGGTCGTCATCGTTGCCGTATCTCGGAAAGTCACCCGTTGTTTCAAAACTCTGAATTATGCCGTCCTCATCGCGGATAGCCTTAACTTTTGCATACTTGATTGCGGAAAGAGAATCCACAACGTGTGAAAATCCTGCTATACCTGTTGCAAATGTACGGCGTACATCTGTGTCAATCAATGCCATTTCGGCTGCTTCATAATAATACTTATCATGCATATAGTGGATAACGTTCAAGGTCTTTACATAAACTCTTGCAAGCCATTCCATCATCTTATCATATTTTTCCACGACTTCATCATAATCGAGGTATTCCGATGTAACTTTCGGATATTGAGGTCCTACCTGAACCTTTGTCTTTGCGTCAACGCCGCCGTTGAGAGCATAGAGCAAGCACTTAGCCAGGTTGGCTCTTGCACCGAAGAACTGCATTTCCTTACCTGTCTGGGTTGCCGATACACAGCAGCATATAGCATAGTCATCGCCCCATACTTCGCGCATTACATCATCGTTCTCGTACTGAATCGAGCTTGTGCGGACAGAGATTGCCGCAGCGTAACGCTTGAACGCCTCGGGCAGCTTTGACGAATACAAAACCGTGAGGTTCGGCTCGGGTGACGGACCCATATTTTCGAGAGTGTGCAAGAAACGGAAGTCGTTCTTTGTAACCATTGACCTTCCGTCAACGCCCTTACCGCCGACATTCAATGTTGCCCATACGGGGTCACCCGAGAACAACTCATTGTATGACGGTATACGAGCGAACTTGACCATACGGAACTTCATAACCATATGGTCGATAAGCTCTTGCGCTGCTTTTTCGGTCAGAACGCCGTTGTCAATATCACGCTGAATGTAAATATCGAGGAAGGTCGAAACTCTGCCGACGCTCATTGCCGCACCGTTTTGTGTCTTTATTGCGGCAAGATAGCCGAAATAGAGCCACTGACAAGCTTCTTTTGCGTTCTTCGCCGGCTGTGAAATATCAAAGCCGTAGGATTCAGCCATTGCTTTCATACCGTTCAGCGCTTTAATCTGGTCTTTTACTTCCTCGCGCAGGCGGATTTCATCCTCGAACATCGATTCGCTGTCGATGTTTGCAAAATCCGCTTCTTTCGCCTCAATAAGGCGGTCTATTCCGTAAAGAGCAACACGGCGGTAATCGCCGACGATACGACCTCTGCCGTATGTATCGGGAAGACCCGTTACAATCTTGTTCTTACGCAGCTTACGCATTTCCGGGGTGTAAACATCAAATACGCCCTGGTTATGCGTCTTATGATATTGAGTAAATATCTTATGCAGCTCGGGATCCGGCTCATAGCCGTAAGTGCTGCACGCTTCCTCAGCCATTTTGATACCGCCGAAAGGCATAAATGCACGTTTGAGCGGCTTGTCTGTCTGAAGACCTACGATTTGTTCAAGGTCTTTCATATCTTCATCGATATAACCGGGTTTGTGTGCGGTAAGTCCGGTTACAACGTGTGTATCCATATCCAAAACGCCGCCTTTGGCGCGTTCCTCTTTCTGAAGCTCTTGCAGCTTGCCCCAAAGCTTGTTTGTGGCGTCCGTCGGACCCTCTAAAAATGATTCGTCTCCGTCATAAGGGGTATAGTTATTAAGAATAAAGTCACGGGTGTTTATGTCATCACGCCATTTAGAACCCTTAAAGCCATGCCATTGTTCAAAGTCTTTCATAAATAAATCCTCCTGTTTTTAGGTATATATTTTAAAGTACGATCCGCGATGCATATACCTCTATACCCATCCGTATATCTTAAATAAAGAATAAAAGTTATTAGTCAGAGCTAACTTTCTTTCTAAAATATAAAGGATCGTATCATCCTTGACGGCTATTATAATAGCACAACAAAAAAAGCTTGTCAACAAATATAAAGAATTAAGAAAAAATTTTATCGAATAGCTTTACTTTTTTGAAAAAAAGTGATATTATTTATATAATATTACCCTATAAAATTTTAATATGTCGATTAATGTATATCCGTAATGCAAATTATATATATCGGAACGAAAAAATCAGACGGAACAGAACGGTATTTGCCTTTTGGATTAAGTAAAAAATCGATTAAATGTATAAAATAACAAGTACGGAAATAAAATTAAACTTGCAGGGGAAAGGAGGATTTTTGAAACGCGCGGAATTAAATTCAGAAATTGGTAAGATATACGAAAAAGAAATTTTCGGGGTAAATACAAAAGAAGTTATTTGAAAATCAGGAGGAAAATAAATTGAACAGAGAAAAATTCGGATCAAGGCTGGGATTTATATTAATCTCGGCAGGGTGTGCCATAGGACTGGGTAACGTATACCGTTTTCCAATCACGACCGGCGCATACGGAGGAGCGATATTTGTACTTATGTACATCGGCTTTTTGATACTTTTGGGAATCCCGGCAATGACGGCAGAGCTTGCGGTCGGACGTGCGTCACAGCGCAGCATTGCGTCATCGTTTGAGGTTCTCGAAAAGCCGGGTCAGAAATGGCATTGGATGAAGTATCTCGGTATAGGCGGAAACTATCTGCTTATGATGTTTTATACGGTAATATCGGGTTGGATGATTATCTATTTCTTTAAATATCTTGACGGGTCGATATTGAGCATATCCGAGAGCGTCGCCCTCGGCGAGCTTTTCGGCAGCACGGTAACAAATACACCGCTGAATATTATAGCGACCTTTGCGGTAATCCTGATATGCTTCGGCATATGCTCGATGGGTCTGCAAAAGGGTGTTGAAAAGATAACAAAAGTTATGATGATTGCGCTTTTTGCGCTTATGATTGGCTTGGTTATATACGCGTTTACGCTGTCGAACGCAAAAGATGGATTGGAGTTTTATCTCGTTCCGTCGCTCGACAGACTTGAAAGTGCGGGTTTGTGGACAGTTTTGACCTCGGCAATGGGACAGGCGTTTTTTACATTATCGGTCGGAATGGGTTCTATCGCAATATTCGGAAGCTATATCGACAAAGACAGAAAGCTGTTGAGCGAATCAATCACCATCGTTTCACTCGATACCGCGGTTGCGATTATGTCGGGTCTTATAATATTCCCGGCCTGCTTTACCTATAACAACGGCGTTACCGCGGACGCAGGTTCGGTCGGCGCAAGCTTTTTGTTCACCACGCTTTCGAGTATTTTTAACGCGATGCCGGGCGGAAGAGTTATCGGAACATTATTCTTTTTGTTTATGATATTCGCCGCTTTTTCAACGGTAATCGCTGTATTCGAGAACATTATGTCGTTCTGGCTTGAACTTACCAAGCTCGGCCGCCGTGAGATTGCGGCAATAAATGTTGTTATGATGCTTGTGCTTGTTCTTCCGGCAATTCTCGGAAACAGCGTATGGTCGGGAATTTCGGTTGCAGGCAAGTCGATAATGGACATTGAGGACTTTTTGATAAGCAATAATATTTTGCCGCTCGGCGCGCTGTTCTATGTATTGTTTTGTACCTATAACAAGCACGGATGGGGCTGGAGCAACTTTATCAATGAGGTCAACACGGGTGAAAAGGGAATGAGTTTTCCGAAATGCCTTAGGATATATGTAAAGTATATCCTGCCGCTTATAATATTCTTTGTATGGCTTCAGGCGTACATCGGATAGAGTTAAAAATACGCAAAACACGGGCGCATATGCGATATGCCGCCCGTGTTTTTTTGAACTTAAAGTACATAGTTTTCGGAAATTTTGTGAAAAATAAGGTTAAAACAACAGGAAAAATGTGATTTTTCGGGTTAAAATAGACGGAATTTTGTGATTTTTTAGGTTGACACCGCCGGAATTTTGTGATAACATATTGATTGAGGTGGTTTGAATGAAGAGTTCAGAGCTTTTAAAAAGAAAAGTTGACGGTTATCTGAAAGAGTGGAAGAGTAATGATGCTCGTCTGCCGCTGATTATAAAAGGTGCAAGGCAAATAGGAAAAACCGAGTCGATAAAAAAGTTTGCGAAAGAAAATTATAAAAGTGTTGTTGAAATAAATTTTGCCCTTCAAAAGCAATACAAAGAAATATTTGATGACGGGTTTGATGTTGATATAATATTGAAAAATATCTCATTAATCAATCCCGAATTTGAGTTTATACCGAATGATACGCTGTTTTTCTTTGATGAGATGCAGGCTTGTCCGAATTGTGCAACGAGCCTAAAGTCTTTTAAAACTGACGGAAGATTTGATGTGATTTGTTCGGGTTCGTTAATGGGGATAAGCTATGAAGAGATTGAATCAAACAGCGTGGGATATAAAGAAGATTATGAGATGTATTCTATGGATTTTGAGGAATTTCTTTGGGCAAAAGGATACGAAAAGGAACAGATAGATTCACTGTATGATAAAATGTTCAATATTACGCCGCTTTCTCATATTGAATTTAATGTTATGCTTGAAAATTTCAGAGAATATATGGTTTTGGGCGGTATGCCTGCTATCGTTGATTCATTTGTTAAGAATAAGAATTACAGCGGTACTTTGAAAATGCAGAAACAAATTCTGTTGGATTATGAAGAGGATATAACCAAGTACGCAAAGGGACTTGACAAGACAAAAATATTGAGTGTTTACAGAAAAATACCTGCGTTTCTCGGAAAGGATAATAAAAAGTTTCAAATATCAAAAATCGAAAAAGGTGCAAGAAGGCGTGAATATGTGGGAACGGTGGACTGGCTGATTTCGGCAGGAATAGTAAATGTGTGCTATTGTATGGATGCCCCCGAGCTGCCGCTTAAAGGTAATTATAATCCCGATAATTTTAAACTGTATTTCAGTGATACGGGTTTGCTGATAGGTTCGCTTGACGAAGAGGCACAGGAAGATTTGAGAGCAAATAAGAATTTTAACACATATAAAGGTGCGATTTATGAAAATATTATAGGAGAAATGCTTGTTAAACAAGGTTATGATTTGTATTTTTACAGAAATGAAAAAGGCTCGTTGGAAATGGACTTTTTCGTGAGGGATTCGGATTCGCTTGTTCCCGTTGAGGTCAAAGCCGATGACGGCACAACGATTTCTCTAAATAATCTTATTGATAAGCATAAATATTCCGATGTTAAGTATGGAATAAAACTCGGAAACAAAAATATCGGGTATAACGGCAAGTTTTACACGTTCCCGTACTTTTTGGCTTTTTTGTTAAAAAGATTTTTAAGGGAAAATAACAAAAGATGAAAAGTAAAACGATAATAGACTGTATCGAAAGAGTGATTTTGGGATAATCACAGAGATAGACAAAAACGAATGTTTTCCGTGTGAAAACATTCGTTTTGCTTTATTCTTTATTTTTCTTTTACAAATCTTTCTTCGATATATTTGTTTGCCATATTTTCAAGCTCGTCATTGAGCGGCTCGAAACCGCTAAAATCGCTGTATTTGCGTTTCATTGCACATGACAGGATATAATCGCAAAGCATCGGATTTTTCGGCAGCAGCGGCCCGTGCAGATACGTTGCGATGACGTTTTTGTACACAACGCCCTCATAACCGCTGTCGCCTGTGTTTCCGTGTCCGTACAGGACCTTTCCGAGCGGTGTGTGATTGCCGATAAATGTTCGGCCGGCGTGATTTTCGAATCCCGTAATTTTTTGCGAAAATAATTCGGATTCGAGAACAACGTTGCCGATAAGACGTGTGTCACCTGCGTCTGTGTATATATCAAGGATTCCGAGACCCTCAATTTTTGAATTGGCTGTTTGATAATACTTTCCCAAAAGCTGATAACCGCCGCAGACAGCGACAAGAACGCCGCCGTTTTCGACATAATTGGTTATCTCGTCTTTCTTTTTAAGCAAAAGGCTGCACACTATTTCCTGTTCGCGGTCAGAGCCGCCGCCGACAAATATTATATCGGCGTTCTCTAAGTTTATGCTGTGGTCGCTGTTTGTACAGGTGCTGACTTTTGCGTCTATTCCGCGCCATTCAAGACGTTTTTGCATACACGCAATATTACCTCTGTCACCGTACAGGTTAAGCAGGTCGGGATATAGATGTATAATGTTTAACTCTTGATTATTTGCCATTTTCGCTGCCTCCTGTCTTTAATTCCTTTTGTATTTCGAGCATCGTTGTTTGGGTCGGGTACAGAGCCGTGTAATTTACGAGAACATAACAAACTTCCGCATCCGTTTTGAGACACCGCTCTATTGCATTTTTCATCTTTCTTTCAACATAATCAACCTTTACGTCCGCATATTTGAATCTGAGCGAAATGTCATAAAGTCTGATTCCCGTTGTGGTGAGGGTATTAAGGTTTTCGTCATAGAGCTTGTCAAAATCGACATCCCAAAGCCACGAAACGTCCCTGCCGTCATTGGCGAGGTCGTTTATTGCGACAATAACATCTTTTTTGCGCTTGTCGAGCATAACGGTCTGAATCGCTTGGTTAAAGCCTGCGGGGTTTTTGGCAAGGTTCAAAATGACCGGCTTTCCGAGGTCAATCAATTCCATTCTGCCTATCTGGGGCTTATACCCGTCAAGCGCCTTGTGAAAGCCTTTGTCGGCGGCAATTCCCATTTCCGACAGAGCGGCATAAACGGCGAGTATGTTATAGACGTTATAAAATCCGCGGTAATTCACATCAATATCGACCGATTTGTTTATCTTAAACTTCATCGAACCCGAAAGGTCAACATCCGTTGCGTCATAATCGATGTGCGGACGCTTGTTGCCGCAATTCGGACAATAATAGTCGCCGAGCTGGCTATAATGGAAGTAGTTATATTTTTGTTCGTGACCGCATTTGATACAGAATCTGCCCTCTTTTGTGTCGTCCGTTTGAGGAAGAACTTGTTCCGAAATGCCGAAGTATTTGGCATCTCTGCCGTCACCGAACTGTGCCGTCAGGGGGTCGTCGCCGTTGAGAATAAGCTTGACTCCGCTCGCCATATCGATTGCCTTGTTAAGCAGGTCAACGGTTATGTCTATCTCGCCATAGCGGTCGAGCTGGTCGCGAAAGAGGTTGGTTATTATCATATAATTCGGCGTTAGATGTTCAAAGACGCGGCGCGCCGATGCCTCGTCAATCTCGAGAACAGCATAATCCGCCGTGAACTTTCCGCCGACATCGCACGCCATTGCGAACGCGGTGGCGATACCGTTCAGCATATTTGCGCCGAGGTTATTGCAGACAGTCGTATATCCGCATTCTCGGATAACAGAGTTCAAAAGATTGTTTGTTGTTGTCTTTCCGTTTGTGCCGCAGGTAACGATAATTCCTTTTTTGACGTTTACCGCAAGTTTTTCGATTAGGTCGGGACAAATTTTAAGCGCTATCGTTCCGGGGGTAGATGAGGATTTTTTACCTATCATACGCCCTGCGATTGCCGACAGCTTTGCTGCCCAGACCGCAATTAGCTTTCGCATTTTTTCTCTCCTTATTTCCGTAAAAATTTGATATAATATTATTCTACCATTTAAAAGAAAAAATTACAATAGCCAAATAACCAAATTTATGTTACAAAGTGTTTAAATAATCGGCAATACACTCGGCGGCAAGCCCGATTGCGTATTTTGACTCTTCAAGACTGTTGCCGCTTGTGCCGGTTTCGATTATCATTGACGCGTGGCTTGTGTGACCGTTAAAGCGTTCGCGCCGCAGGTTTATATGCCGCATAAGCTTTGGGTATTTTTGAGATATTTCCTTTTGAAAGTGCAATGCGGCGGTCATATTCATTCGCCAGTCAGGGTTGAACAGACCTTTTTCGTCCGTGCCGACAACGAACATAAGCTGTGACGCGGCTTTGCCGTCAATCTCGGCAGCAACCCTCGCTTTGGTGTTGTCGGCATATACGATTGAGTCACGGTGTATGTCAAACACAACTTGGATTGACGGATATTGTTTTTTGTATTCCGTCACCTTTGCGAGAGAGTGGGCGTAAGAGCCGTTAAACGATGGCTCGTCATGCAGCTCGGTGTCATGGATAACATCTATCCCGTGCGATTTAAAGACATCCGCCATTACATCGCCGACCGCAACAACGTTCTTTTCGGTATCGGTGCTTCTGTCGCTTGCTTTTATGTCATAAAAAGCCGCACCGTTCGGGGCGTAAGCCTCGGTTGCGTGGGTGTGCGTAATAAGAACCTTCGGGCCGTCAGAATTCATATTGATGTCGGGTCTTGCGGCAAGCATGGATTCAACATCAATGCTGTATGACGTTTCGTTGCCGATTGAGTTTGGTGATTTTTGAGCCGCGTCAATTGTCTTGACGGGCGCACGGCGGTCATCGGGAATATCCTTGCCGATGTCATAATTTTGAGGTACGGAGTTTTGCGGCTCGGGAGCGGCAGATTTTGAGGGATTATTTTTATTTGATGATGATTCGTATTCTTCGGCGGCGAGGACAAGTCCGCCGTGTGAGACTGCGCCGCATACGGGCAGGGTGTCGCTTATGACAGAGCTGCTGTCCCACGGGACGAAACCGAGAACGATTTTAAGAGCCGTTTCGGCGGCATTTGATACCTTATCAAAAAAAGGTACTGAATCGCCCACTGTGCCGATTATGGGGTTTGCCCTTTCAAGAACCTTTTCGGGTGATGAAAAAATACCGTCGGATGCGGATAAAATTCCGACCGCGGTCAGAGTAACGGCGGTCGCGGCAACCGCCGTTATCAAGCCTTTTTTGATTTTTTTAAGGTCGATTACCACTGCTTTATATTTGCGCATTGTTGTTTATCCTCCGTATTTTGAGAAATTAAGATTGCTGCCGCCCGTAATATCGGCACGGCTTATCTTTAAAATTATATGAGGACAAACTCAAAAAAAGAACTCCGCACGGAGAGGTGAGAAAGTCAAATATGCAATAAAAACAGCGGCAAAACAGAGCGGTATCGCCCTGTTTTGCCGTTTTAATCATTCTTTTTGTTCATCTTTTTTGTCGGAAACAAGTATGGCGCGGCCGCTCAGACTTCGGTCACGTGCGTTTATGTCCTTTGCTTCGCGGAAAACCTCGCCGCACTTACAGGCGGCAATGAACGCAAGATTTCGTATATGGCTGCGGTTTATCCTGAACATTATCCGTCCGCAGTTCGGACAGATATAGTCGTTGCCCGAAAGATACGCCGCTTTAAGCGAATCATTGGCGGACGGAACACGATGCTTTGTCTTTTTGATAAGACCGCCGCAAGAGCATATGGCTCGAATGATATAGCCTTTCATCTCGCCGTCGGTAAATCCGATAAGCCGCTTACATTCGGAACAGATTAATGTCCTTTCGCCGTTGTCGTTGATTAAATATCCGTTATGATAATGCATTTTTCTCTCCGTGTTGCTTAAAAATTATGTTTTGCAATTATATAACTCCGCAAAATCGTTCATATAAATCAGTATATCTCGCTTTCTTTCGGGTTCGGGTGCTTGATTTGTTTGACATAATCAACGATAACCTGTGCCGCACCGTCAGTATCGACCCTTTCGGTGTTGACCGAAATGTCATAGTTGTCAACGCTTCCCCAAATTCTGTTGGTATAAAAGTTATAGAAAGAGCTGCGCCGTTTATCCGTCTTTAAAATATAGTCAAGCGCGGATTTTTCTTTCATATCACAGCTTTTCATAATTCTTTCGGTTCTGAAATCAATCCCGGCGCGAACGAACACGCTTACAAGATTTTCTTCATTCCTCAAAACATAGTCCGAACAGCGGCCGACAATAACGCACGACTCTTTTTCGGCAATCGAACGAATAACCTGTGACTGAATCCTGAAAATATTGTCCGAACCCGTTACATCACCGTATCGGCAATACGTGCTGCTTCCCGATTGCAGACCCATAACAAGTGAATATAAAAGACTGTTTGTCGGTTTTTCTTCAAGTCCGTCAAAGAGATGCTCGGACAGACCGCTCTCTTTTGCGGCAATGGCGATAAGCTCTTTGTCATAAAAACCTATATTCAAAAGCTTTGCCACCTTTTCGGCAACCTCGTGACCGCCCGAACCGAATTGACGTGCAAATGTTAAGATGATTTTGTCGCTCATTTTTTCGACCTCCCGTTAAATGCTTTTATATATTTTAACACGTTTTCGCCGAAAATGAAATACCCAAAACCAAATTTTTTTAAATTTCGGCATAGAAATTTTTTATGCTTTTTTATACAAATTTACTATACTGACACCTGTGTAATAATGCTTTAAGATGTCGCGGTACTTCATTCCGCGACCTGCGAGGACATTCGCCCCGTTTTGGCTCATACCGACGCCGTGACCATAGCCTTTAACCCTGAACGTAACTTTGGCGCCGGAATCGGGAACGGTGCATTCATCGACTTTTTTGCCGTTGAGTTCAATACTGAAATTTGCGCTTTTAAGCCCGAGTATTTCGCGGATTTGAGTGCCTTTAAAGACGGTGTTCCCGATTTTTATTTCGTGAACGCTTCCGCCGTCCGTGCGCGATATTTCCGAAATAAACATATCCGAATCCGTTCCGCTGAAATCGGATTTTGAGGCGTGCAGCCTGTTGCACAGTGATTTGACCGTGAATGTGCTCATCGATTCAAAGCCGTCGGATGACGAATCTTCGCGGCTGTCAACCGAACGCAGATAAGGCAGAGCCGCTCCCCACACATCTTCAACATTCTCTGTCCTGCCGCTGCTCATCGCATAAAAAAATGCCTTGACAACCTCGCCGTCATACGTCATATATTCGCCCTCGGTTCGTTTTGCCGCCGCCTTGATTTTGGCTTCGTAATCATCGGCGTATCGCACATCCCACTGTGCTTTGGCGGCGGATAAATCCCTCCACGCCTTGCAATGATTCGGATTGGTGCATATCATTGCGCCGTTGTGTTCGGGTGCGGTCTGACCTTTAAAATATGCTTCTGCCTTGCTCAAAATATAACTTCGTGCCGCAACCGCCTGGGCGCAGAGCGCTTCGGAATTATAGGTCGGCGGCATCTCGCCGGCAAGTACGCCCTCAATGTATTCCTCAAAATTGCGGTTCTCGACCTTGCCGCTGTCGGTCATATATACGCTGATTGTAAAGGGGTTGTCAAAACTTCCGGCTTGTATCGCGCCGCTTTGGGCGCTTTCCGTCCGTTCCGAACTGTGTTCATACAATGTCGAGATTCCCGAAATGCTTATCGGTATGGCAAACGCCGCCATTACAAGCAGGATAAAAATTGTTGCTGTTTTTTTCATAACTATCACCTTGTCCGATTTTTTGTTATATTAAATATATGAATAAAGTTTGTGAATATGCTTAAAATCATTGCGTATTCGCGTGCGAAAAAAATTTTTTGAAAATTTTTCAAAAAAGTGCAACGTTTTGAATCCCGAATTGTCTTATAAGTGAAAGCGCTTTAAAACAAAAAATTTTGACGAAATACAAAAAAGAAGTCGAATATGCGTTTAAAGTTACGCAGTATATGCCGAAAGCAAGCAAAATACGGTTGATGAAAACGGCGGTTCGTGAGACGCGGCGGACGATAAAGTCAAATATTAATTAAAAAATAATATTAATTTAACAAAAAAGCGTTGAATTTTATTGTAATATGGAATATAATTAAGTTGTATAACACTCTGAACAGAAAATTTTATATCTGTCAGTCGTGAAAGGAGTTTTTATATGATATGCAATAAATGCGGAGCGCAAAACAGTGACGGTTCTAAGTTCTGTTTGAAATGCGGCGAGATTCTCAATGTTCAGCCGCAGGCACAGCCGAAACCCCAACAACCGCCGCAACAGGCACAACAGTCGCAGCAGGCACAGCAGGCACAGCAGCCGCAACAGGCACAACAGCCGCAGCAGGCACAGCAGACTGTTCAACAGCCGCAGCCGCAACAACAGGCACAGCAAAATCCCAACGGACAGCAACAGTATAATCAACAACAGTACACTCAACAGCCGTACGGTCAGCCGTACATTCCGCAAGTTCCGTACCGTGACCCTTATGACCACACATCGGAATTTGACTCGGTCGAGATTTCAAACAACAAGATATTTGCTATGCTGCCGTATCTTTTGGGTTGGATTGGCGTAATTGTTGCCCTTTTGGCGTGCGGGAAGAAGGATAATTCAAAGATGGGATATATTGATTTTCACGTTCGCCAGGCACTTAAAATAACCGTGGTAAGCACCCTTGTCGGAATCATCACATTATTGTTATGCTGGACAATTATTTTTGCTATTGCGGGCGGAATTTGTATGCTGATATTGTTCGTTATAAGAATTATCGGATTTTTCTCAGTATGCAGCGGAAACGCAAAAGAGCTTCCTATCGTAAGAAGTCTCGGATTTTTAAAATAATATTCGTATACACAAAAACAGAGCGGTCGCCGCTCTGTTTTTGTGTTATTTTGAATTGAACAGTTTTTTAAAGGCGCTGACGTTTATTTCGGTATAATCACCGATTGCGTCAGATACTCCGTCCTGTGACATAAGCACTTCCCTTGAATTCGATGATGCAACCGCAATTATCTTGCCTGCCCCGGCGCGGTGCGCCGCTTGGATTCCCGAAAGACTGTCCTCAAACACAACTGCCTTTTCGGGGGGAATATCAAGCTTTTGCATTGCCGCAATATAAATATCGGGTTCGGGCTTTCCTTTAATCGTTCCGTTGTCGTATGTAACGGATTTTGTATCAAACCATTTGCCGATACTCATTTTATCAAAATAAAAATCAATATTGCTGAGCGGTGACGATGTTGCAATCGATACGGAAATATTCGCCGCTTTAAGATTGTCAAGAAAATCGGCGGCACCCGGTGCGAGGTGAAACGTCTTAGGGTCGTCAACACAAAGGCGGCGATAAACCGCTTCTTTTTCTTCGCCCATTTTTTCGGTCTCGGCATCGGTCGGCATACGCTTTAAAAGATATTTTAAGATATATTGGTTGCTGCGCCCCATTATTGCGGCGTTTTCTTCGTCTTTTAAAGGTCTGCCGATTATTTGTTCGGCATAGCTCTTCCACGCCTCGATATGCTTTTCGGTATCAAAAAATAAAGTGCCGTTAAAATCAAAAATTACTGCCTCATACATAAAAAGTCACCTCATTGGTATTATTTTTGCCCGATAACAAGCAAATACGGCACAGAAACTGTGCCGTATAAATGTAAAATTCTTATTGTTCGGTAATGCCGTAACGCTTTCTGAATTTGTCAACTCTGCCGCCTGTATCAACAAGCTTTTGCTTGCCTGTGTAGAAAGGATGGCAAGCCGAGCAAATTTCGATACGAATATCTTCTTTTGTCGAACCTGTTTCAATTACGTTTCCGCAAGCACACTTGATTGTGGTCTGCTTGTAATCAGGATGAATTCCTTGTTTCATATGTCATTTCACCTCTTTATATATTATATCTGTCTTTAACAATTTAAAGTTTTGTTTTCACAAGTATTAAAGATTATAACATAACTGCAACAAAATTGCAAGCATTTTTTCGGAAAAAACTTAAATTTTTCCGAAAAATCGGAATTAGTCACCGAGACACATACCGATTGAACGTGCGGTTTTAATCCAATAACTTGATTCTTCAACGGATTTATTCTGTCCGATAACGTTCTCGAGAGAGTCATAGCTAAGCTTTGAACCGTCAAGAATAACCATATTTCCGAACTTGCCCTGCATCAAAAGCTCAACCGCGAACGAGCCGTAACGTGTAGACAAAATTCTGTCGTTGGCTGTCGGTGTGCCGCCGCGCTGAACGTGACCGAGTATGGTTGCGCGAGCCTCGAGACCTACCAATTCTTCGAGCTGGCTTGCAACAACGTTGCCTATGCCGCCGAGACGAATCGGGTCGGGGCTGTTTTCAACAACCTTTGATACAACAACGTCACCGCCGAGAGGTTTTGCGCCCTCTGATACAACAACCAATGCAAAATCCTTGCCTCTTGCGCGGTTAGCCTTGATTGCTTCGGCAACTTTATTAATGTCATACGGAACCTCGGGGATAAGAGCCGCGTCACAGCCGCCGGCAATAGCGGATGCAATACCGATAAATCCGGCATAACGACCCATAGCCTCAATAACCATAATTCTGCTGTGTGATTCAGCGGTTGTTCTGAGTCTGTCGATAGATTCGGTTGCAACGGAAACAGCGGTATCAAAACCGAATGTTGTGTCCGTTGATGCCAAATCGTTGTCTATTGTCTTGGGAACGCCGATAACCTTAACGCCCTTGCGCGAGAAATCTCTTCCGCTTGTAAGAGTGCCGTCACCGCCGATTACTATCAATGCGTCAATGCCTGCGTCTTTAAGATTTTTAACGCCGACATCGGATACGTCACCGTGTTGTTCGTTTCCGTTCTCATCCGTATAGGTATAATCAAACAGGTTATCCTTGTTTGAACTGTAGAGCATTGTGCCGCCCTTTGAAATAATACCCGATACATCGGATAATTTAAGGGGAACAAACTCATCGCCGCCGAGATAAAGTCCGCGATAGCCGTGTTTTATTCCCACAACCTCAAGGCCGTACTTTAAAATAGCGGTTTTTGTCAGAGCGCGGATAACCGCGTTCAATCCGGGACAGTCACCGCCGCCCGTCATAACACCTATTTTTTTAATTTCACTCATAATTAATATACCTCCTGTTAAAGCGGAATGAACCGCGCTGAAATTACGTTGTACAGTTGATAGTTTTAAATCAAGGCGGAGCATACGCCGCAAATCCGATCGGCGATATAAGACGCATATCGCACGCTTTAAACAAATTCATACTGTTAATATACCCCATTGTTTTAAAGACTATCAAATATAATTCTATCATATTTTGGAAGGTAATGCAAGAATTTTTTTTAAAAAATCCGTTTTTTGTCGGTTTAATCGAGGATTCTGTCGGATTGCACAATTTGGAATTTTTGAAAAACTTGTCGATAGGTGAATTTGAGTAAAAAAATATTGATATTTGATATAAATAAACTTGCATATCGATGTTTTGAAACAAAAATTATATTTTAATATAAAATTATAAGAAAAAACTTGCTTTATTTACAATAATGTTATATAATTTAAGACAGAAGATATGAAAGGACTTGTAACAATATTATGGAAAAAGAAATGATAATACAAAAAATGAGTGACGCAGGACTTGTTGCGGTTGTCCGCGCCGAGAATGCCGATGAGGCAATAAAAATAAGCGACGCTTGTTTGGACGGCGGATGTCCGTCAATCGAACTGACTTTTACCGTCCCGGGGGCGCACAAGGTTATCGAGGCTCTTGCGGAAAAATATCCGAACGGTGAAATGCTGCTCGGCGCAGGAACGGTTCTCGACAGCGAAACGGCGAGAATTGCTATCCTGTCGGGCGCGGCATATATAGTAAGCCCGTCATTCAACCTCGAAACGGCTAAACTTTGCAACCGTTATCGTGTACCGTACATTCCGGGTTGTATGACAATAAACGAGGTAATAACCGCAATGGAGGCAGGCGCGGATATAATCAAGATATTCCCCGCGGATTTGTTCGGACCAAAAATAATTAAGGATATAAAAGGTCCTCTGCCACAGGCAAAGATGATGCCGACGGGCGGCGTTGACGTTGATAATGTCGGCGAGTGGATAAAGGCGGGCGCGGTTGCGGTCGGCGCAGGTTCATCGCTTACCAAGGGCGCAAAAACGGGCGATTACAAGGCGATAACCGAAACCGCGAAGAAGTTCATAGACGGAATCCGCGCGGCGAGACAGGCGTAAACGTAAAAATGAAAAAATATATAACACACAGCGAGAATGAAACACGAATGCTCGGCAAGCGTCTTGCCGAGAGTTTTTCGCCGGGGAGCGTTATTGCGCTCTGCGGTGATTTGGGATGCGGAAAGACAGCCTTTGTCAGGGGCGTTGCTGATTATTTTGGCTGCGGAGACGTGGTGACAAGTCCAACCTTTACACTTGTGAATCAATACGACGGGAATCTGACGGTCTATCACTTTGACGTTTATCGTCTTGAAAACCCGTCCGTTGACGAATGTGACTGGATGGACGATTACCTTTTCGGTGACGGAATTTGTCTTATCGAGTGGGCGGACAATATCAAACGTGTCTTGCCCGATACGACGGTCAGAATAGAATTTGAAAAAAATCCGAACGATGAGAACGAAAGGATTATAACGATATAAAATGAATATACTTGCGATAGATACCTGTTGTTCAGCGGCGACCGCGGCGGTGCTGACAGATGACCGCCTGGCGGCCGAGATTGTACAGAACAACAAAAAAACTCATTCACAAAACATAATGCCGATGATTGATTTTATGATGTCACAAGCGGAAATGTCAATCGGCGATATTGACTGTTTTGCCGCCGCGGTCGGTCCGGGGTCGTTCACCGGTGTAAGGATAGGCGTTGCCACCGTAAAGGCGTTGGCGCACGCCTTCGGCAAGCCGTGTGCGGCTGTGTCGGCTCTGCACGCTATGGCGTATAACGTTGCCGATTTCGGCGGAATAATCTGTCCAATATTTGACGCACGCCGCGGTCAGGTTTATAACGCGCTGTTCGGCGGCAGGGGCGCGGAGCGTTTGACTCCCGACCGTGCAATTTCAGCGAAGGAGCTTTGCGATGAGCTCGATGAGAGGGTCAGGTCCGCCGAAAGTTCGCCCGAGATTATATTTCTCGGTGACGGCCTGCCCGTTTTTGCGGATATGTTCAACGAACGTTTCGGCAAGAGAGCGGTATTCGCAAAGAGGAGTCTCAGAATGAACCTTGCCGCATCGGTTGCCGAGATAGGTTATGAAAAGCTCTTGCTCGGCGATGTGTGCGGCTATGCCGAACTTAAGCCTATGTATTTGCGGCTTTCGCAAGCGGAACGCGAAAAGGCGGAACGCGAAAAATTAAATCGGGAGAGTAATATTAATGAAAAATAACAAAATTTCACGTATATTCGAACACGAAACATATCGGTTCGGAAGCACGGTAAAATCAATATTTAAGGTCGGAGCGGCGGTGCTGATTTCGGCATCGATGATGATGTCGTCAATAAGCGGCCTTGCTGTAAATTCAAATGATGCCGACAGCCAAAGCGCACAGACAACGCAATCGTCCGATAACTCGGACAGCTCAAACAATTCGGATAATTCGCAAAAAACAACCCAAAAACAGTCGAATCCCGACAGAAAGCAGGGTGAAAAACCTGCGCTCGGCGATGGTGAAACGGGCATCCTTATCGATTCGGCATCGGGAAGGGTTCTTTTTGAAAAGGACAGCACAAAGCGAATGTACCCGGCAAGCACAACAAAGGTTATGACTGCTTTGCTGACGATAGAGGCGATTGAGCGTGGCGAAATTTCGCTCGATACTCAAATTGAGGTTACGGCGGAAATGCTAAAAGATTCAGACCCCGACGGCAGCAATATGGCACTTAAAGAGGGTGAAATTTTGAGTGTTGACGCATTGCTTAAAGGACTTATGATTCCGTCGGGCAATGACGCGGCGTGCGCCCTTGCCGATTATATCGGCAAGAGTATTCCCGAATTTGCCGATATGATGAACCGCCGTGCGGCGGAACTCGGCTGTACGGACACTCATTTTGCCAATCCGAGCGGTCTGCACGATGATGACCATTATACAACTGCGGCGGATATGGCAAAGATAGCAAGGGCGGCAATGTCGCTCGATAAATTCCGCAATATTGCCGATATTGCACATATTAAAATTCCGCCGACAAACAAAACGGAAAAAGAGCGCTATTACATAAACACAAACGGACTTTTGTCAACAATGCGTTATACAAATTTTTATTATAAAGGTGCGAACGGAATAAAGACCGGTCATACGAGCAAGGCGGGGAATTGTCTTGTTTCATCGGCAAAACGTGGCGGTCTTGAATTTATCGGCGTAATATTCGGAGGAAAGGATGTTGCCGATTCGCATAAGGACAGTATCGAGATGCTCGATTGGGGATTTGAAACGTTTAATAATATGCGCGCGCTCGGCAAGGATGATATGCCGTGTGAAATACGCGTTAAGCTCGGCAAGTCAACGGATTCGCTCACGTTGTCGGTTGCCGAATCGGTAAACGTGGTTGTTCCGAAAGGAACAACCGCCGACAATCTTGAAATACGCCCGAACATTCCCGAGTCGGTATCCGCGCCGATTTCAGCAGGTACGCAAATCGGAACGGTGTCGGTTTTGCTCGGCGGTGAGGAAATAGGAAGCGGTATTCTTGTTGCAAACCGTGACGTTGAGCGCAGCTTTTTCTGGCCTGTTATGGCGGCGGCGGACGCGCTTTGGGGCAATATAATCACGCGATCTATTATTGTTCTGCTCGGGATAGGGGTTCTTGCGTTCATACTTATGTTTATAAGAGGAATGTACGTAAATATAAAGCGCAGCAAGCATAAACGCCGCAGAAGAAGACCGTAATTTTAAGATAAAAATTTATTCACAAAAATTTTTCTTGAAAAATGGCGTGTTATGTGATATACTACTTAGAGTAACAGCCGAATAATTCACGATGAAAGCGCGTGTGCCGCTTTGTATTTTGATATATTGCTCGAAATTTGTTTGAGATACCTCGGGCAATGCGAGAGTGTATGCAATATATATTGTGATTAATCGGTGTAACTTTAAAAGAAACAGAAAATCAACGATAAAATTTTTGAAAGGAATTAAGCTTATGCGCAATACTGCATCATCCGATGATATACAATCGGGTATTTCCGACTCGGATAAATCTGTAAAAACTCCGCTCGGCAAAAAAATTCTTGCCACGTTCGGAATATTATTTATCGCGATAGGGGTCTTTCTGGCGGCATTCGGGCTTTCGTACCGACTGATAATGCTTCCGAAAACGACGACTGTTCCAAAGGACAATGCCGAGGCGGAGATAATCCGTCTCAATACACAGATAAATCAGCTTGAAACCGAGAACAGAAAGCTTAAAGAAGAGAATGAAATTTTAAAGGGCGGCTCGGCATCATCGAACGACTCAACATCGGGTTCGTCGGGCTCAAACTCAACGAAGTCGGGTTCAAGCTCAACGAATTCGTCAAAGAACTCATCAAGTTCGGGTTTATCGTCGAGTTCGTCAAGCTCGGGAACATCGTCATCAACGAAATCCTCGGGTTCGTCAAGTTCATCGAAATCCTCGGGTTCGTCAAGCTCATCGAAATCCTCGGGTTCGTCAAGTTCATCGAAATCTTCGGGCTCATCAAGCTCATCGGGTTCAACAAGTTCGTCGGGTTCATCGAGTTCATCAAACCGCAATTAATTTTACGCACGATTGATATTCGGCTTGCGGAATTAATCGCCTTTGTTTTGTTCGTCCGCAACGGAACGAGGGTAAAATAACTAAATTAAGATGTCCCCCGCCTTTATAAGCGCCGGGTTCCACTTAATTTTTTCAGTGATGGGATACAATCCCTCGCTGAAAACGTTGAATGACGGGACTTTTAGTCCCTTATTAAATTGCGGACAGAAAGGCAAAGAAAACTTATGGAAAACCTAAAACCAAAATACAAAAGAATAATGCTTAAAATAAGCGGCGAGGCTCTTGCCGGTGAAAAGGGGTTCGGCCTTGACCAGCCGACAATCAACAAGATTGCCGCAAAGATAAAAGAATGCTATGACTTGGGCGTTGAAATTTCTATCGTTATCGGCGGCGGCAACTTTTGGAGAGGGCGCAACGGCGAAGAGATGGACAGAACGCGTGCCGACCATATGGGAATGCTTGCAACGGTAATCAATTCGCTTGCCATGCTTGACGCGCTTGAACATCTCGGTGTTGAGTGCCGCGTACAGACGGCAATCGAAATGCGCCAGATAGCAGAGCCGTATATCAGGCTCAAAGCCGCGTCACATCTCAAAAAAGGCAGGGTTGTAATATTTGCCTGCGGCAGCGGTAATCCGTTCTTTTCGACCGATACGGCGGCGGCTCTGCGTGCTGCGGAGATTGACGCAGAAGTTATATTGCTTGCCAAAAAGGTTGACGGCGTATATGACAGCGACCCCCACGTTAATCCCAATGCCAAAAAGTTTAAAACCCTGTCATTCCTTGACGTATTGAACAAGGGTCTCGGCGTTATGGATTCAACGGCGACATCGCTTTGTATGGACAACGATATTCCGCTTATTGTTTTCGGCCTTGACGACCCCGAAAACATAAAGAGAGCCGTTCTCGGCGAGGACATCGGAACAATTGTTTCCAAATAAAATACGCAAATAATTAATTTACGAAAACAACGTCTGTCCGACAATTCCACGGACGGACAGACGAATATATAACAGTGGAAAGAAAGGCTTGGTATTTCCTTATGAAGAACACAGAAAATAAAATGACAAAAGCAATAGCGGCACTTGAAAACGACTTTGCGTCAATCCGCGCAGGTCGCGCAAACCCGGCAATACTCGATAAAATTACGGTTGAGTATTACGGAGCGGCAACCCCCCTTGCACAGGTAGGAACAATTTCCGTTCCCGAGGCACGGACTTTGCTTATCCAGCCGTGGGATGTAAGCGTGCTTAAAGAAATCGAAAAAGCAATCCTTGCATCGGACATCGGTATCAATCCCAATAATGACGGCAAGGTTATTCGCCTTAACTTCCCTCCGCTGACCGAGGAGCGCAGAAAGGAACTTAACAAGAGCGTTTCAAAGCGCGGTGAAGAGGCAAAGGTTGCGATTAGAAATCTGCGCCGTGACGCGATTGACGGATTTAAAAAACAAAAGAAGAACAACGAAATCACCGAGGATGATTTAAAGGACCTCGAGGAAAAGATTCAAAAAATGACCGACCGCTTCGTTAAACAGATTGACGAGCTTACGGCGGCAAAGGAAAAAGAAATCCTTGAGGTATAATTTCATTATACCTGATTTAAATTGATGTTCGGGGATAAAAAATATGTTTTTTAAGAAAAAAAAAGCCGCGCAAAGCGGCGAGCTTGATATGTCAAACATTCCGAAACATATCGGAATAATAATGGACGGCAACGGCAGGTGGGCGGCGGCACGCGGCTTGCCGCGCAGCGCGGGGCATCGCAAGGGTGCCGAGATTCTCGAGGGTCTCGCCGTGTACTGCGGCAAGATAGGGATTGAGGTTATCACGGCTTATGCCTTTTCGACCGAGAACTGGTCTCGCCCGAAAGACGAGGTTGATTATCTTATGAACCTCTTGTATGATTATCTGTCGGATGCCGACCGCCGCTTTAAGCGCAACAATATTCGGTTCATCGTGAGCGGTGATATGTCGGCGTTTGACGAACGGCTGCAAGGCGCAATCAAAAATGCCGTTGAAATAACCAAAGACGGAACGGCGGTTTGTATCAACCTTGCGCTGAACTATGGCGGCCGCGATGAAATAGTCCGCGCCGCGCGTGCGGCGGCAGAGGATGCCGCGAACGGAAAAATCAAACCGTGCGATATAGACGAAAAAGTTTTTTCGTCATATCTTGATACGGCAGGGCTGCCCGAGGTCGATTTTATTTTGCGGCCGGGCGGCGAACACCGATTATCGAATTTCTTGCTGTGGCAGGCGGCGTATTCCGAATTTATATTTTCGGATGTATATTGGCCGGATTTTACCGAACGGGATTTGGATTCGGCTTTGCTTGAATATCAGCATAAAACCAGACGTTTCGGCGGAGTATAATATCTTTTCGGGTATGATTTTTGCCTATGTCTGTATGAAAGGAACCTGACCTATGGATTCTTCACTAAAAAAAAGACTGATTACCGCGATATGCGGCGTACCGCTTTTGATAATAGTATTGCTGTCTCCGCTGTGGGTTGTCACCGCGGCAGTAATTGCGGTTTCGCTTATAGGATTATATGAATACTTTCGGGCGGTCAGACTGACCTCGCATCCGTATATGTGCATTCTCGGATATGTCGGTTCGGTAATAATCGCGCTCGGCGCGAATTTTTCCGCATCCGCATCACTTTTGGTGATGTATCTGTATGTGATTATACTCTTTCTCTTTATGATTTTCAATAAAGAGTCGGTAAGCCTGATACATATTGCGCTTTTGGCTTTCGGATTGATTTATATACCGTATTTTTTGTCAAATATAATATATATCCGTATGACTGAACACGGAAAGGTATTCATATGGCTTGTGTTTATCGGTGCGTATATGTCCGATACGGCGGCGTATTTTTCCGGCAGGTTTTTAGGCAGGAATAAGCTTTGTCCGATGGTCAGTCCCAATAAGACGATTGAGGGTGCGATTGGCGGCGTGATAGGTGACGGCATCGCATTCGTTATATTTGCGCTTGCGATGAATGCGTTTTGCGGAGATTTTAGTGACGAGAGTATAAATGTTTGGCTTATGTTTCCGCTGGGTGCGGTGACATCGATAATATCACAGATAGGTGACCTTGTTGCGTCATCCATAAAGCGTCAGTTCAATATAAAGGATTTCGGAAAGATTTTGCCGGGTCACGGAGGAATACTCGATAGATTCGACAGTATAATTACCGTTGCACCTTTTATTTATCTTATGCTTTCGTGTATGTCAATAATGAAATAATTATGAGATTTTAGAGACGGTTCGGATTCGAGCCGTCTTTTTGAATACAAAATATTTATAAAATTATGATTATGATAAAAAAATACAACTGCTAAAATACAATTATACAATACCAAATGAGGTTTAAGCGGTATAATATATGCGGATTATATTATTGATTTAAGGTGCGCGGGCAAACGAGTATAAAAATATACCGAATTAAAATTTGTGAATTTGGGTAATTGGTTGTGCTTTTTAGTATTTTATTTCGTAATATGGTTGACATCGGGTTATACAAGTGCTATAATTAATAAAAATTTGCATAAACGGAGACTATTATGGATAACAAAAAAGAAATATTGGTAATATTTAAAACACATTTGGACATCGGATTTACCGATTATGCCGAAACGGTAAAAGATAAATACATAAATCAATTTATCCCAAACGCGATACGCGTGGGAAATGAGCTTAAAAATACAGAAACACCGTTTGTGTGGACAACCGGGTCGTGGCTGATATGGGAAGCGTTGAAACAGGATAAGGACGGCAGCGTGGCAAAGGCAATAGAGGACGGCATTATATGCTGGCACGGGCTGCCATGTACAACGCATACCGAGCTTATGAACGCAAAGATGTTTGAGTATGGTCTTTCGCTGTCGCAAAAGCTTGACGCGAGGTTTAACAAACATACAATAGCGGCAAAGATGACGGATGTTCCGGGTCATACAATCGCGATGATTCCGTATCTGAAAAAGGCGGGAATCGAATTTTTGCATATCGGCGTGAATACCGCAACGCCTCTGCCGCCCGTTCCGCCCGTATTCAAATGGAAATTCGGCGATGATGAGATAACGGTTATGTATCAGACAGGCTACGGACTGCCGATGGAATTTGACGATTTTGTGATATATTTCGCACATACCGAGGATAATTGCGGACCACAGTCGGGCGACGAAATCATAAAGTTATATGACAAAATCAAAAAAGAATATCCGAACAGCGTTATAAAAGCGGCAACCCTCAACGATGCGGCGATGAGGGTAAGAGAGCTGAAAAACCTGCCGATTGTCGATAAAGAAATCGGTGATACATGGATTCACGGTGTGGGTACAGACCCCAAAAAAGTCGGAATGTATAAAGAGGTTTTAAGATATATTGATGATAACAACATCGATACGGATAAGACAGACCTATCGGATAATTTGCTGCTTGTTCCCGAACATACATGGGGTATGAACACAAATGTTTATTTCAAAGTTTATAAAGATTATGAACTTGACGAGTTTGCGGCATATGAGAACGACCCCGATAAATTAAAGGTGGAAAAGTCGTGGCAGGAACAGCGCGATTTTGTTACGGCAGGTGCAAAAGCGCTGAATTATGATATAAAATATGAGGTGAAAGAACCGAGCCTTGAAGGATTCAGCGAAACGGAATCGGAGAATGCGGAATTTGAAATAAGCTGGGAATTGTTTGACACAGACGATTATTTGAGGTATATGAAGGTTTACCTTCAACTCACGCCGCAGAACATCGGCTGGGCGTGTGCCGATTATATGAAGCTCGGACTTCCGCTGTATAAGGGCGGAGTGTATACCGCAAAGGTCTTGAATACATATACAAACGGTCGGACAATGCTTTATCGGTTGGGCTTTGACGGCGAACTGTCCGAGAGATATGGTTTGCCGTATTTTTGGGTTGAAAAGACCGATAACCGCTATGAGATAAAATGGTTCAATAAGGGCAAGCTCAGACTTCCGCACGCAATATGGCTCAAATTCAAGGGCTTTGACGAAAAGTGGGAGATTGATAAGCTGAATCATTGGATTAAGGCGGAGGATGTAATAGGAAGTCCTCTGATTTGTGCCACCGATTACGGCGTTCGCAACAGCGAATATGAGATAGAAAGCCGCGATGCGACGCTTGTTGCACCCTTCGGCCGAAGGCTCTATGACTATGATACAAACCCGAGCGGACAGGATTTGTATTTTAATCTTTATAATAATGTATGGAACACAAACTTTCCGATGTGGTACGGCGATGATACAAAATTTGAGTTTATAATCAAAAAGAGATAACATAAATTATATCTGCGAAATAACAAGCCGCCCGGCGGCTTGTTATTTCGTCCGAATGATTTTAAGTGGTATTTTGCATAATGCGCGGACAATAAACACGGGCAGAGCCGATTTATCTCAAATTTTTTGAGAAAAACGAGATTTTTTGAAAAAAACGCTTGACAAATATTTGATTATGTGGTATTATATTTGTTGTGTTCGTTCAAAGAACACTTTTTAAAACTTAATTTGGCGGTATAGCTCAGTTGGCTAGAGCATGCGGTTCATACCCGCAGTGTCACTGGTTCGAATCCGGTTACCGCTACCAGGCTCCTTGGTCAAGTGGTTAAGACTCCGCCCTCTCACGGCGGCTACAAGGGTTCGAATCCCTTAGGAGTCACCAAAAACGACAAGCACGAAATTGCTTGTCGTTTTTACTTATTCACGGTTCCTTCGAATCTTGTGCGCCGGTTTTGGAAAATGCTTGTCGTTTTTATTCGCTCGGTGTTTGATTTATTGCTGCGCGCGTTCCGTCTTCCGGTATCTGTTCGGCGATATGCCGTATACCTCTTTGAATTTGCGCCTGAAATAGCTTTCGTTTTCATAACCGGTAAGTTTGATGATTTCCGAGATATTCATATCTGTTTCGCCCAAAAGCTTTGCGCAAAACTTAATTTTTAAAACCCTTACATATTCGTTGAAATTCTTTCCCGTGTGCTTTTTGACCGCGCTTCTTGCCGAGCCGCAAGAACATTTCATATGTTCGGCAAAGTCCTTTAACCTTGTATCGGTCAGGTTATTCATTATATATTCGTCCAAAGCTTTTAAAAACACATCATTGTCGGGCGCGATTATGTTTTCTTCCATTTCGCCGAGCCTTGAATAAACCTCATCGGCATACGGAATTGACGGCGAAGCGCCGTTGCGTGATACGGTTATCGCCGAAGCGGCAGAGGCGGTCTTGAGTATTTCACCAATCGGCATTTCGTTATACAGCCCTGCAACAAAATATCCCATAAATGTGTCGCCTGCGGCGGTTGTGTCAACCGCTTGGGCTTTAAATGAAGGCTGATAAATATAATTTTCCGAATCTTTATAGACCGAGCCTTTTACTCCCTTGGTCAAAACGATTTTAAGATTTGGGTAATTTTCCGCCGCAATCAAAAGCGATGCGTCCGCGTTCGCCGATGCAAAAAACGACTTTATTTCAATTTCGTTCAAAACAAGATATGAAATCATATTCATATCTATCTCAAATAGATTGGCATTGATGGGCGAGGGGTTCAATATGATTGTCATTTCCTTTTTGTATGCCTGTTCGATGATATAGACGGGATTGCTGATTTCGTTTTGCAGGATAAGAATATCGCCTTTTGAAAACAAAGCCAAAGTGCGGTCGATATAATCCTTGTCAATCATATCATTTGTACCGGGATAGACAAAAATCGAGTTTTCCGCCGAGCTTGAAACCTGAATGATTGCATGGCCGTTTTTGGCGTCTCTGCGCATAATAAGAGAGGTGTCAACACCGCTTTTGTTCATAATATCGATAAGCATATCGCCGTCCGAGCCGACACAGGCGGCGTGATAGATTTTTGCGCCTGCTTTTGCGGCGGCAACGGATTGATTAAGCCCCTTTCCCCCGGGGAAAATCCGCATATCAAAGCTCCGCTCCGTTTCGCCCTCGGCGACAATATGGTCAAGGCTGTAAACATAGTCGAGATTGCACGACCCGATATTTAATACTTTCATAATTATAACCATTCCTTTCACTCTTTCTTAAATTATAACATATGTTTTTTGAAAAATACAGACCCATTTTAATCAAAAAACAGTCCATTTGTTTAATTTGCGGATTTTATGTCAGTAAGATACGCGTTTGATGTCTGTAGGACGGCAATTTTGCTGTGTGTGGCGACAGAATTGCGGATAACCGCATAATTCGATGAACATATTACGGGACGTCGAGGACGCCGTCCCCTACAACCAAACATTACGTATGTCACAACTCTGTAGGGGATGGCTTTCGTCTGCCGACTCGGTCAAATCGCAAAACGATTGCCACCGGCAATCTGTGACCCCGACATCCAGTGCATACGTATGTTTTTTGTGCGCCGGTCTTAGGATTGGCGCATTTTTTAATAAAAAAGTATTGTAAAATCCGAATTTGTGTGTTATAATAATATATGCCAAATTAATTCAACAAAATTAAATAAAGACCTATAATGTAAAGTATAATTTTACATTATTTTACATATTCTAATATAGATTGTTTTGCTAAAAAATGCAAGCTTCATCTGTATTAGGATATGTATTTAATTGAATTAGTTTGGCGACAATTCAAAGGCTTGCGTTTTTTGTGCGCCGGTCTTAGGATTGGCGCATTTTTTAATTTATCGGAGGAATACGAAATGAATGAAGAAAACGAACAAAGCAAACAGAACGGATTAAACGAACAAAACGAAGAACAAGAACGTCCGCTCACAAGAGAAGAATTGTACGATGATTATATGCTAAGATTCACGGGGCAAAAAGCCAAGAATTGGCACGCTATTTACAAGGCTATGAAACTGCTTGCTACAAAACTTCCCGAGGATGAGTTTGAATCCGCCGATAGAGATGCAGAGCTGATTATAGAGGATCATAAATTCTATGAGGTGCTTATAAAAGCGGCAGGGTTTACGCGTGAAAACTCGCCCGAATTATATAAGGCATTTGATAAGTACATAGCGGAATTTTAAATATGAATGGGATGTATGTCATAATCTGTAGGGGCGCCCCCGTGTGGGCGCCCGTGCATATGAGCAAATATAATAAATTTATGCGGATAACCGTATAATTTAATGAACATCTCACGGGACGTCGAGGACGCCGTCCCCTACAACCAAACATTACGTATGCCACAACTCTGTAGGGGATGGCTCTCGTCTGCCGACTCGGTCAAATCGCAAAACGATTGCCACCGGCAATCTGCTACCCCGACATCCCGTGCATACGTATGTTTTTATGCGCCGGTCTTAGGATTGGCGCATTTTTTAATGGCTCTTTGTCAATTTTGTTTTTCATAAAGAATTGACAAAACAGAGAAATGATAAGAGGCAGCGTCCCTTGCCGAACAAATAAAAACGGAATACCGATTTTCGGTATTCCGTTTGTTTGACTTTAGTTTTAAGTTAGATATTAGTCGGATGTATAAGGCATAAGCGCAATCTGTCTTGCACGCTTTACGGCAACAGTCAACTGACGCTGGTGCTTTGCACAACAACCGCTGATTCTTCTCGGAAGAATCTTGGCACGCTCTGTTACATATCTTCTGAGCTTTGCAACGTCCTTATAATCGATATAATCTACTTTATCAACGCAAAAAGCACAAACCTTTCTCTTGGATCTCTTTACGCGGGGTCTTTCAACTCTTTTTTCTTCAGCCATTTGTTACGCCTCCTTTTAAACGGCAATATGCCAAATTAATTAAAACGGAAGATCGTCGTCTGTATCGAGCAGAGGTGAAAAATCGTCCTCTGTTAAATCAGCAGGCATCGGCGGTGCGGCAGGTGTCGGCACGGATGCGGAATTTGAACCTCCGCCCGAGTACGGTGCTTGATAAGAACCGCCGCCGTCTTGGCTGCGCTTTGATTCGCCAAAGCTTACTTCGTTCGCGATAACCTCTGTGGTATAATTCTTTTTACCGTCCTGACCTTCCCAGCTTCTGGTCGAGATTCGACCTATAACAATAATCATCTTGCCCTTGCTGAAATAGTTTGTAACGAATTCAGCGGTTTTGTTCCAGGCAACACAATTGATAAAATCCGTTTGTCTGTTTTCGCCGTAACCGTTGTCGATTGCGATTGAAAAGCTGCAAACCGGAGTACCTGTTCCCGTATGCCTAAGCTCGGGGTCACGGGTAAGTCTACCCATTAATATAGCCTTGTTAATCATGGTACTTATGCCTCCTCGGATTTTATAACGATGTCACGGATAACACCTTCGGTAATACCGTAGACACGTTCAAGCTCAGCGGGGAAATCAGTTCCCGACTTAAAGTTGATTAAAACATAATAGCCCTCTGTCAAGTCGTTGATGGGATATGCAAGTCTGCGCTTGCCCCACTCGTCAACGCTCTCAATTTCGCCGTTTGCCTCAATCAATGACTTAAACTTTTCAACCAATGCCGTGATTTCATCTTCGGTTTTGGTTGAGTCAAGTACAAATATTGTTTCGTACTTATTAATCTTTTCTGTCATCGTATGTCACCTCCTTTTGGACTTTGACCCTCGGTTTATCCGAGAGTAAGGGTTGTTATTACATTAAATAACCTAATTATTATATTATAAAAATCCGTCTTTGTCAAGCAATAATTTAAAAAAATTGTAAAAAATTTGTTAAAATTAAGCTTTAGGCGTTTGAGACAGGCGTTTTAAATTTCTCCACTTTGACGGCGAAATATGTTCGTGCGCCAAAAACATATTATAAAAATTCGAATATGTACTGTATCCGCACTCATATGCGATGTCCTCAACGGACTTTGACGTGACTTCAAGCAAGCGTTTCGCCCGCTCTGTTCTCAGGTCGTTTATGTATTCGAAAGGCGTGACAGAGTATTCGTGTTTGAATATATTTATTATATGATTGCGGCTGAAATTAAACTCGGCGGAAAGCTCACCGAGGGTTATTCGCCGCGAAATATTTTGAGCAATATATTCTGCGATTTCATTCGCGTATGTAGGCTCTTTTTTGTCCGAAAAATGATAGAGCCGCGTCAGAATTTCCAGAAATTTCGCACTGCATTCGCATTTTGTGGCTCTGTTGTGTGCCAATTCATCGAGATGATACATAAGCGGTTTAAGCTCGGAAAAGTCAAATTCGCCGCTTTTTGCCAAAACCTCGCCGCCGTCTGACCATTCGCCGTTGAAATGCACATAAAGATATTTGGGTGAATCGCTTGCGCGGCTGCCGCGCTGGTCGCTGAAACTTTTTTGAATGTGATATTGCCCGGATGAAACCGAATATTCAGTTCCGTCCTCGGAAAATCTCAAAACGCCTTTGAACACAAGCAAAAGCACATCCTCGCCACAGATCCTGTCAATGTGATGTTCACCTTCGTTAAAAAATCTGAGCGATGCATATTTATAATCTATATTTTTGTTTAAATCGATTCCGTACATATAAAATCACCGGGGATATTATAACACAATAGTGTGATATAGTCAATAATTTAATTGATATTCGGGATTTTTATTTATAAAAATATGTGATATAATTAATAAAAATTAAAAATTGCGAGAAACGTATTACAATTGTGTTAAAGCTATTGAAAATTCAACAAAAATGATGTATAATCAAAACAGCCGATTTTTCGGCGGGGAAAAGCTAACGGTAAGATTTGACATAATGGTGATTGCACCGGCGGTTATATTGCTCTCTCTTTTTATTTTCTGTCCTGTCGGACAAGACTATAGAAAGGAGGAATGCTTATGAAAATTAAGCATTGTACATATGCAAAAGAAATTTTTCTTTGCTTTGTTTGCGATTATGGTCATTATGGCGATATTCGCAGCAAAGGTACAATAAAAGCAAACAACCGCCCATGCTCGGACGGTTGTTTTTAAAACAAAATAACTATTAGAGCAATATAACCGATGTCGGTCTTGCCTTTTTCCTTATTATAATTCATTTTTTTTGTTTTGTCAATACGTTTCCGGATATTTTTTGATTTTTATAATAATTTTCAATATAATAAAAATACGAAAGGAATATCAAAAATGAAAAAATACAATATTTGTACGACAAACGAAATAAAACCGTCGGGATGGCTTAAAAAACAGCTTGAAATCCAGGCGGAGGGTCTAAACGGCAATTTGGATAAGGTATGGCGCGATGTCCGCGACAGCGCATGGATAGGCGGCGAAGCGGAAGGATGGGAGAGAGTTCCGTACTGGCTTGACGGATTTATACCGCTCGCCTATCTTTTGGACAATGACGATATGAAGGCTCGCGCGAAGAAGTATATTGATGCCATAATTGCGTCACAGAGACCGAACGGGTGGATTTGTCCTTGTGACGATGATTATATACCGAGATATGACACATGGGCTGTACAGCTCATATCAAAGGTTCTTGTTGTGTATTATGAATGTTCGGGCGACGAGAGAGTTCCCGGAGTGGTATATAAAATCTTAAAGAATTATTACGAGCTTTTAAAGGCTGAAAAGATAAAACTTTTTGAGTGGGGAAAGTTCCGTTGGTACGAATGTTTCATCGCGATAAACTTTGTATATGAACGCACAGGCGAAGAATGGCTGACAGAGCTTGCTAAAATCTTAAAAAAACAGGGAACGGATTTTCACGATACGGAAGACAAGTGGCTGCGCCCCCTCAACAAATGGACGCTTGAAACGCACATTGTCAACCTTGCCATGATGCTCAAGTCCGAGGCGGTATCGTGCGATATACTGGGTGATAAGTATGCGGACTTTGCCGACCGCTTTAAATTGATTTTAAAAGAGTATAACGGAACGCCGGTCGGACTTTTCACAGGTGATGAGTGTCTGTCGGGAATAAGTCCGATTCAGGGAACCGAACTTTGTGCCGTTGCCGAACAGATGTATTCGTATGAATTGCTCTATGCATACACAGGTGATAAAAAATGGGCGGAAGAGTTGGAAAGGCTTGCGTTTAATGCCCTGCCTGCGACAATCAGCGATGATATGTGGACGCACCAATATGACCAGATGAGCAATCAGATTGCGTGTCAAAAGTTCCCCGGAAAGTCTATTTTCGGCACGAATAACGGCGAGGCGCATTTGTTTGGGCTTGAACCGAATTTCGGATGCTGTACGGCAAATTTCGGACAGGCGTGGCCAAAGTTTGCTCTTTCCGCATTTATGTATGACGACAACAGTGTAATATCTGCGGTTGCCGTACCGTCGGAATTTAAAACCGATAAAATATCAATATGTCTTGATACAAACTATCCGTTTGAAAACAGCTTTAAATATTCGATAGAATCACAGCGTGATTTTGTATTTAAGGTAAGGATTCCGTCTTTTGCGCAAAATGTCAAGGCAAGCGCAGAGACGGTCAAAGACGGTGAAATGCTGTGCTTTGAGATAAAGAGCGGCGACAAGACGGAAATCGAACTTTCGTTTGAAACAACTCCGCACTTTGCAGACAGTCCGTGCGGATTAAAGACTGTCGAATGCGGTTCTCTCGTCTTTTCTCTGCCGATTAAATATAAAAAGGTTATGTATGAATACGAGCGTGATAATGTCGAGCGAAAGTACCCGTATTGTGATTACGAGTATGTACCCGAATCCGAATGGGCATTTGCATATTCGTCCGAAAGTCTTAAAGTGAACCATAGTCAAGTCGGTGAAATACCGTTTTCGTCCGAAAATCCGCCGATTACCGTTACGGCACGGGTCAGACCTATCGATTGGGGCTTTGAACGCGGATACGAAACCGTGTGCGCAAGGCTTCCGCAATCTCTTGACCCGACAGGAGATGAAGTGTCGGTTGAACTTTATCCATATGGATGTGCCAAACTGAGAATGACAGAGATGCCGATGATTTAATTATCCATCATCGCTTTTATGGATAAGAGATATTCGGTCGGGGTCATTCCCGTTATCTTTTTGAACTGCCGCGAAAAATAATGTATACTCGAATATCCGAGAATCTCGGATATTTGAGTTATATTATAATTATCCTCGCGCAGGTATTTTTTCGCAAGCTCTATTTTAAGGATAAGAAAGTATTCGACCGCGCCCCTGCCGAGGTTCTCGCGAAAGATATTTTCTATCGCCGTGCGGTTTGTGCCGCTGTATTCCATAAGCTCTTTGAGCGTGACCGTTTTCGTTATGTTCTGTTCCATATAATTAATCAAGAGGTTAAGCGTTGCGTCACTGCTGTGAATACTCCTCACCGTCCTTTGGCGGCCCGAGGGGTCGTTGCGCAAAAAGAGTATGAGAAATTCGCACAGAAACAGTTTTATAAGCTGTTCCGACGCAACGGCGGCATCGCTGCGGCGTTCGAGGTGGGTTGTGTACGGGTCGTTCAGCGGTGTTTTGAATGCGTTTGTATATTCGGACACGATTTTTGACAAAAGCTCTTTTTGCTTTTGCCCGACAGACAGTATTTTGTTTTCAAAAAAGCTCATTGCCTTTGACGGCGACGCAAATGTTATTATGGTAATATTCGCCGCGTCAACACCGTTTGCGCGCACGTTATGCCATTCGTTGGGCTTATGAAAAATAACGTTTCCCTGTTCCAAAACAAAACTTTTGTCATCCGCAAAAACGGTAACGTCACCCTTGTCGGCATAGACGAGTTCCCAAAAGTCGTGCGACTCGCCCGTAAAGCTGAAACGTTTTGAGTATTCAAAATAATGAACGGTATACAGACGGCTGATTTTTATTTCATCATTAAGCCGTGTTCCGGTATATTCCGGCATATCCAACACCTCTTATCCGATTCTTTCTTTCATTATAACAATTTATTTCGACAATTTCAACACTTTTGTACGAAAGTGCAAAATAAAGTGAATTTAGTGCAAATACTTTTTGCTAAAAGAGGCTTATTATATAATTAACAGTTTATGGATAAACAAGGAGGATGAATTATGCCTGACATCTGTACAAAAGCATTGACGGTCAAAACAGTATCGTCATTGGAAAAGATTTTGCCGACGCCGAATACCGACGCACCGAGCTTTGCGGACGGCTCGTGCCTTATCGGCGAAAGATTTTCGTACCAAATCGCATACATCGGCGATTCGGATTTTCACTGCGCAGGGCGTATGAAAATAAATATAAACTCTGATATATCGGACAGGATAACAATATATAATGTTGAATGCGTTCCCGTTGTTATGGCGGCATACCAGGACGAATATGATAACGGATACATAATGCGCGATAACGCGATTATCCCCGATATTCTCGCGAAGAACGACGGCACAATCGCCGCGTCCGCTACGCATTGGCGTTCGATATGGATTGCGGTCGAAACGGACGATGCGGCACCGGGAAAGCACAATATAGAAATATCTTTTTCGGACGATGACGATAATGTTTGCGCAAAATCGATGTTCGAGTTGAATATCATTTCGGCAAGGCTGCCGAAGCAGACCCTTATGTTCACACAGTGGTTCCATTGCGATTGCATTTCGTCATATTACGGTCTGACGCCGCTGTCGCAAGAGCATTGGGAATATATCGAAAAGTTTGTGAGCATGGCGGCGGATAACGGTATAAATATGTTGCTTACCCCGATATTTACGCCTGCGCTTGACACAAAGGTCGGTTTTGAACGTCCGACCGTACAGCTTATCGATATTGATTATGACGGCGCAAAATATACTTTCGGGTTTGATAAACTCGGCTGCTGGCTTGATATGTGCCGAAAATACGGCATCGAATATCTCGAAATAGCACACCTTTATTCACAATGGGGTGCGGAACACACACCGAAGATTGTTGTGCGCGAGAACGGCGCAGAGGTGAAGAAATTCGGGTGGCACACAGATGCGTCATCGGATGAATATAAAGACTTTTTGGCACAGATGCTCACCGCTCTTACGGGATATTTAAAAGAAAACTGGGATTGTGATAAGGTATATTTTCATATCTCGGATGAGCCTCACAAAGACCATATCGAATATTACGGTGAGCTTTATCACTTTGTAAAGCCATACCTGACCGATTTTAAGCTTATGGACGCTCTGTCGGATTATGAAATTTATGAAAAGGGCTATGTTGACACGCCCGTATCGGCAACGCGCACGATTGACGATTTTATCGAACATGATGTCGATAACGTTTGGGCATACTATTGCTGCGGCGAGGGCAAGTATAATTTAAGCAACCGCTTTATCGCGATGCCGTCATACCGCAACAGGATAATGGGCATTCAGCTTTATAAATATAACATAGACGGATTCTTACAGTGGGGATATAACTTTTATTATACCCAGCTTTCAACAAAGTTGATTAATCCGTATGTATGCAACGATGCCGAGGGCGGCTTCCCCGGCGGTGACGCTTTTTCGGTTTACCCCGGAGCGGACGGTCCCGAGCCGTCACTCAGACTTTTGGTATTCTATGAGGGCTTATGCGATATGCGAGCCTTAGAATATCTCGAAAGTCTTGTCGGGGCGGACAAAGTTAAAGCTTTGGTTGACAAATACGGCGAAATAACGTTCCGCGAATATCCGAGAAATGCGGAATATATATTGAACCTGCGCAGAGAGGTCAACGCGATGATAGAGGAAAATATAAAATAAGAAAGGCGGAGATGGTAATGAATAAATCTGCAACACTCGTTGTAATGGCGGCAGGAATGGGCAGCCGTTACGGCGGTTTGAAACAAATCGACCCGGTAGGGCCGAACGGAGAAATTATACTTGATTTTTCGGTATATGACGCGGTAGAGGCAGGCTTTGACAAAACCGTGTTTATTATTCGGCGCGACATAGAAAAGGACTTTCGCGAAATGGCGGGGCGGCGCATCGAAAAAATGACGGATGTTGACTATGTATTTCAGAATATGGAATATCTGCCGAACGGCTTTTCCGTGCCGCAGGGCAGGACAAAGCCGTGGGGAACGGGTCACGCAGTGTATTGCGTAAAAGACAAGGTTGACACTCCGTTCGCCCTGATAAACGCCGATGACTATTACGGCGGTTCATCATTCAAGCTTATCTGTGACAGCCTTAAAAATTCGGACGATATGTGTATGGTCGGTTTTGAGCTCGGAAACACTCTTACCGATAACGGCACGGTAAGCCGCGGCGTATGCGATGTACAGGACGGATTCCTCAAAGGAATAGAGGAACACACCGCGCTCGATAAAAACAGCGGTATTCCGCTTGATACAATCGTTTCGATGAATATGTGGGGTCTGACCCCCGAGGTGTTCGGATATGTCGAAAGTGACTTTATCGGCTTTTTGAATACTATGGAAAACCCGATGAAAAGCGAGTTTTATATTCCGACGGTTATTGACAATATGATTCACAGGCATAATTATAACATAAAAGTCCTCGAATGTGCCGAAAAATGGTACGGCGTTACATACAAAGAGGACAAAGCAACGGTAGCGGCGGCTATGAAAGAAAAAACGGAAAGAGGTTTATACAATGGCATCTGATAAATTCACGCTTAAAGAAATATGCTCTGAATTTGACATCAAGACTGACATCGAGGCTTACGGAAACGGGCACATAAACGACACATATCTTTGTGATACCGCGCCGCGGTTTATATTGCAAAGGCTGAATACAAACGTATTCAAAGACCCCGTATCGGTAATGGAAAATATAGTAAATGTAACCGAACATCTATCAAAAAAGATTACGGCGGCGGGCGGTGACCCGATGAGAGAGACTCTCACCGTTATTCCGACAAAAGGTGGGTACAGTTATTTTAAGGCGGATGAAAACAACTATTTCAGAATGTACAAGTTTATCGAGGACTCGATGAGCTATGACTTGGTGGAAGACCCGATTCAGCTCTATCACGCAGGTACGGCGTTCGGAAAGTTCCAGTCTATGCTCAGCGATTTTTCCGCCGACAGACTGCACGAAACAATAGTTGACTTTCACAACACGCCAAAGCGTGTGGAACAGCTAAATGACGCAATCTCAAACAATGCGGCAAACAGAGCCGATTCGGTTCGAGCCGAGATTGACTTTGCAAAGGAATATGCCAAATATGCGTCCGCCGTTATCGATAAGATGAATGACGGTTCTGTTCCCTTGCGCGTTACGCACAACGATACAAAGCTTAACAATGTTTTGTTTGATAAAGAAACGGGCGAGGGACTTTGCGTTATCGACCTCGATACGGTTATGCCGGGTTCGGTTCTGTTTGATTTCGGTGATGCATTAAGGTTCGGCGCGTCAAGCGGCAGCGAGGACGAGACAGACCTTGATAAGATTTGGTTTGACCTCGAAAAGTTTGAGCAATTCGCAAAAGGGTTTTTGTCACAGACCGCGGATTGCCTGACCGATGCTGAGATTGAGCTTTTACCCTTGTCGGCGCTGTTACTTACTTACGAATGCGGAATACGTTTCCTTGCGGATTATTTAAACGGTGATACATACTTTAAAATTCACCGCGAAAATCACAATCTCGACAGATGTCGCACACAATTCAAGCTTGTTGCCGATATAGAAAAAAAGCTTCCTCAAATGGCGGAGATAGTTAAAAAGTATATATAATCGATTTTAAAAGGAAAGATAGAGATGAAAGCAATAGTAAACGCAGTCGTTGTCAGACCTGACTCGGTTATAAAAGACGGAACGGTTATTTTTGATGAGAATATAAAAGAGGTCGGTCAAAACCTGCATATAGGCGATGCTGAGGTTATTGATGCCAAAGGCAGCTATGTAATGCCGGGGTTTATCGACATTCACATTCACGGATATATGGGGTGTGATACATCGGACGGTGACCGCGATGGCTTGATAAAAATTGCCCGGAATCTGACCCGAAACGGTGTGACCGCGTTTTGTCCGACAACTATGACCGTTGCGATGAGCGATATTCAAAAGGCACTTGACCTGATAGGCGAGCTTAAAGAAAAAAATGACGGCGCAAAAATTCTCGGCGCGAATGTTGAGGGGCCGTTTATTAATCCCAAAAAGAAGGGTGCACAGGACGATAAGTATATCAAAGCACCCGACACAGATTTTGTTATGCAAAATGCGGAGAATATTAAGCTGGTTACGCTTGCGCCCGAGACCGATATGGATTTAAAATTTACGAAATATGTTTCACATAACACGGATATTGCCATATCCGTCGGACATACGGACGCAACGTATGAACAGACAAGCGCAGCGTTTAAGAGCGGCGCAAGACACGTCACACATTTGTTTAACGCGATGACCCCGTTCAGCCACCGTGCGGTCGGTGTTATAGGGGCGGCGTTAGAGAATGATAATGTCAGCTGTGAGCTGATTGCCGATACGTTTCATATAAGCCCTGTACTGTTCGGAATAGTCGAGCGGCTTAAAGGTGATAAGCTTGTGCTTATTACGGATTGTATGCGCGCGGGCGGAATGCCCGACGGCGAGTATACGCTCGGCGGTCAGCCCGTGACGGTTCGCGGCATAGAATGCAGATTAAAAGACGGAACGATTGCCGGAAGTATTCTGACCCTCAACGGTGCGGTCAGAAACTTTTTAAAGAACACGGGTTTGCCGATTTATAAGGTTGTAAATATGGCATCGCTGAATCCGTCGAGGGTTATCGGTGAAGATACGCGCCGCGGCTCGATAGAGGTCGGCAAGTACGCCGATTTGGTGATTGCCGACGGCGATGTCAATATAAAATCGACAATAATTCACGGCGAAAAACAGTTTTAATTCAAATCACGCATAAAGAAAAGCAGTCGGAAACGATTGCTTTTTTGATTTTTATGTGTTATAATGGCATCAATATAAATCGAAATTCAACGGGGTGTTGCGGCGGTGAAGATAAAACAGCAAAAGCAAATAAAGGCATTTTTAATCGATGAGTTCGGAGAGGACAGAATAACGAACGGCGGTTGTCTTAAACCCAAATTATTATCAGCGCGGTATTTATCGGTTATCGGTATTTGCCGCGTTTTTATTTGTTTATTAATATTCGATTGTATAAAAATTGCGGAATAACACTATTGACATCACCGATTTTGTGTGTTAAAATTTTAATGTACAAAGTTAAAACTTTACTGTACAGAAATTTAATTCATAAGGATGATTAGCGTGCAAAATGAAATAATCAAAGCGGTTGAACGCGAAAAAATCGTTGTAATAGTTCGCGGTGTTCCGTCCGAAAAACTCATTCCCCTCGCAGAGGCAATGTATGACGGCGGAATACGCCTTTTGGAAATTACCTACAGCGCAAGCGGTATACCGTCGGACGAGGTTACCGCCGAGAACATAAAGGCGCTTTGCAGCCACTTTAAAGAGGTCGGCAAGACCGATATGCACATCGGTGCCGGAACGGTTTTGACCGTGGAACAGGTCGCCCTGACAAAGGCGGTCGGCGGCGAGTTTATAATATCGCCCGATACTTGCCCCGACGTTATCAAAAAGACAAAGGAACTCGGTCTTGTGTCGATGCCCGGTTCGTATACACCAAGCGAAATTCGAATTGCGCACCTTGCCGGTGCGGATTTTGTCAAGGTCTTTCCGGCGGTCAGCCTGGGCGCGTCATACATAAAGGCGGTCAAGGCGCCTCTTTCAAATATCAAGCTTTTGGCTGTTGGTGGAATAAACGAAAATAATATGTCGGAATATCTCGCCGCGGGCGCGAGCGGTTTTGGAATCGGCGGAAATATTATAGATAAAAATATGATAGAAAATAACGATTTCGGCGGTATAACCGAGCTTGCAAAGCGTTATGTTGCGGCGGCGCGAGGTGAAATATAAAATATGAAAAATTATATTACTATAGACGGCGGCACGACAAATACGAGAATCAGCCTTATCATAGACGGCAGAGCCGTTGAGACAATTAAGCTTTCGCTCGGTGCGCGGTCGGGTATAGACAACAACGATGCTCTAAAGACGGCGATTGCGGACGCAATTGATACTTTGCTGAAAAAATCGAATGGTATTGAAATAGAAAAAATTCTTGCATCGGGAATGATTACGTCCGAATTCGGATTGTATAATCTGCCGCACATTTCCGCGCCATCGGGAATAGACGAGCTGCACAATGCGATGTGTGAGGTGAGACTTGACGATATATCCGAGATTCCGTTTGTATTTATCCCGGGAATAAAAGTATCGGACGGCGAACTTTCGCATTCGGATATGATGCGCGGCGAAGAAACCGAGTTTGTCGGGCTTTCCGCCGAGCTTGGCGGCGAAAAGAATTGTATGTACATTCTTCCGGGGTCGCATTCAAAGCTGATAAGAGTTGACAAAAACGGCAGGGTGTTTGATTTTTCCACGACCCTAACGGGAGAGATGATTGCGGCGTTGTCGCAAGGCACGATATTAAAAGACGCGGTTGACCTGTCGCAAAGTGAAACGGATAACGAGTATTTGATAAAAGGGTTTGAATACTGTTCGATGCACGGAATAAACAATGCGTTATTTAAAGTTAGGATTTTAAAGAATATGTTCGGCGCGTCGCCGAAACAGACGTACAGTTTTTTTCTCGGTGTGGTTTTGAATGCCGAGATTATCACCGCGGCAAAGTCGGATGAGGACAGAATTATAATCGGCGGCAAGAAACAAATCAAAGACGCGATGTGTACGCTTTTAAAGCACGTATGCGGCGACAAAAAAGAAGTTATTGCCGCATCCGCCGAGGCGGTTGAGCGTTCGACATCTTTGGGAATGATAAAAATATATGAGCAAGCGTGCCGCTTGACCAACCCCGAACACGATTGATAAACATCTTGGTCGCAGCCGCGGAAATATAAGTAATTCTGTATCGAGCAAGCGTGCCGCTTGACCGCCCCCAAACAGAAACTTTTCTAACCAACCTGTACACACATAACAAAAGGAGATTTTTAAAATGGGAATAATTAATGACAAATTTATGCTGTCGAACAGGACGGCGGAAAAACTTTATAACGAATATGCAAAGGACTTGCCGATTATCGACTATCACTGTCATTTGAGTCCGCAAATGATTGCTGAAGATTACCGCTTTAAAAGCGCGTATGACTTATTCCTCGGCGGCGACCACTATAAATGGCGCCAGATGCGCTCTTTCGGAATAAGCGAGGAGTATATAACGGGTGATGCGGACGAATACGAAAAATGGCTTGGCTTTGCAAAGGTTATGCCATATCTTATCGGAAACCCTCTCTATCACTGGACGGCGCTCGAATTAAAACGATATTTTGACATAGATGAGCCGCTCACAGAGGATTCCGCGCGCGAAATATGGGATATATGCAACAAAAAATTGAGCGGAGCGGATTTTTCCGCCAAAAACCTTATAAACAAGTCAAACGTTGAGGTTATCTGTACAACCGATGACCCGTCTGATGATTTGCACTTTCACAGACAGATAAAGGCTGACGGATTCGGAACAAAGGTGTTGCCGGCATTCCGCCCCGATAAGGCGGTCAATATTGATAAAGGCGGCTTTGACGAATATATTTCTAATAATAACATTAAGGATTTTGACGGTCTTTTGGCGTGGCTTGACGAAAAAGTTAAATTTTTCAATGATAACGGCTGTTGCATAGCCGACCACGGTCTTGATACCGTTCCCTTTGGCGAGGGCGATGCAAAGGCTGTTTTTGAAAAGAAGATGTCGGGCGGCGAACTTACCGCCGAAGAAGTGAGTGTATACAAAACCGCGGCTTTGATACACTGTGCCGAACTGTATTCAAAGTATAACTGGGTTATGCAGCTCCATATGGGTGCGCTTAGAAACAATAACACAAAGATGTTCCGTCTGCTCGGTGCTGACACGGGATTTGATTCGATAAATGACCTTTGCGTTGCCGAGAACCTGTCAAGGCTTTTGGACAGTATGAATATGGGCGGATTTTTGCCGAAAACGATTTTGTATACTTTGAATCCAAAGGATAATTACGTTCTCGGAACAATGCTCGGAAACTTTCAAAGCGGATCTGCGGCGTCAAAGCTGCAATTCGGCTCGGGCTGGTGGTTCAATGACAATGAAGAAGGAATGCGCTCACAAATGACCGCACTTGCGAACCTCGGTATCCTCGGTAAGTTTGTAGGAATGCTGACCGATTCGCGCAGCTTTGTTTCGTATCCGAGACACGAATATTTCAGGCGTATAATGTGCAGCCTTATCGGCGAATGGGTTGAGGGCGGAAAGTACCCGAGCGACTTTAAATCACTTGAAAAGATTGTCAAGGGTATTTCATATCAAAATGCAAAAGAATATTTCGGGTTTTAATATTACTCTCCGTAATATTCGCGTTCAATCCACGTCATAATAAGATTGACTATTTTTTCTTGCTCTGTCGGGGAAAGCTGTTTATTTGGATTCACACGATACCATTTGAACAAGCACCCCCGACAGCAGCACGCACAGGCGTGCTGTGCGATAAACACGGGATGTCCGCGCATCGGCGTTTGTTTTCCGTCATTCGGAATGTTGTCGGGCGCAAGCCTTTGTGCGATAAAGTCCTCGGCGTGCCGCCGAATTACCTCCAAACCTTTATCATCTATATATTTTTTATCCTTATCCGATAAATGAAATTTCGAACGAAATTTTGATTTTTTAAGTTTATTCAACGCCTCGTCTATTGTCTGCATAAAATTTACCTCTTTTTAAAAGCGCAATGTAAAATTGATTTTGAAATGATTATATACCTATTATAATTAAATGTCAAATGCAATATATGCCGCCATTTTGCCTGCACGAATGAATATTGATAAAATTATGCGGATAGTCACAACGGCAAATCAAAATAATTTTATTGAATTTATTGCCCGTTGCCCATACAGTTGCCAAGCCCAACCGCGATGAAAAAATTATTTTGATTTTATATTATTGTAGGGGACGGCGTCCTCGACGTCCCATTATATGTTCATCAAATTATATTGATAATCTTTAAACAGGATTCCCGAAAAACAAAAATACGGTTGCTCAATTTTCCGCATCAAGCAAAATGTTCACGGCTTTTTGTAAATCGGTTTTGATTCTGTAATTTTGTATAAGACGTTTTTCGTGTTCGGTGAGTTCCTCTGTATCAAGGTGAATATCCAAAAGCTCTGACGGTGAAACACACAGAACTTCGCAAATTTTTCTTAAAAGGTCACAATCGGGACGGTTTAAACCGTTTTCCCAATTTGAGACACGTGAATTTGACACGCCGATTTTCTCGGCAAAATCCTTTTGACTCAGCCTTTTTTGTTCTCTGTATTGCTTAATTTTATCACCGATTTTGTACGCCACTCAAATCACCTCTGAATTGGATTATACACCGAAATTCTTAAAAAGTCAACGAAAAATACAGAATTTCGCCATTTTTTACTTGACTTTCCATAAATACTGGTATATAATGTATGTATTACAGAATTTCTGTATTATTGGTGGGGTGGTTTTATGCTTGTGTATCAAAAAGTACGGCAATATATTGAAGAGCACGGAATCAAACAGAAAACCGTTGCCGAGAGCTGTAACTTTAATCCGTCAACATTTAATGCAATGCTGAACGGAAAGAGAAAAATGTATGCCGACGATTTACGTCTTATTTGTTATGCTCTTAACGTATCGCCCGAAATTTTCATCAACTGTGAACAAAATAATGAGTAAGTCAATTTTGTGACTTTCAAAAAAGTGATGGATTTAACGTGAAAAAGATATTATTAATAATTGCGGCTGTGTTGGTTCTTTTCACCGCCGCAGCTTGTGTTACTGACACGAGAGGAGAGGAAATTTAATGAGATATTGCTCAAATTGCGGAAATCAATTGGGAGATAATGCTCTGTTTTGCTCTTCGTGCGGTTCAAAAATCGTAAATAACACAAGTCAAGCATCAAATACATATCAGCCAAATCTGAACAATTATTATCAGCAATATCAACCGTATCAAAAGACGCCCACTCAAACATTGGCTGACCGAGAAAGAGCCTCGGCTATTGTATGGACAATAATTGCCTGTATTCAGGGAGCAATCGGATTCTTTACTATGGCAGGGTTATCACTTTTGGGTGAAATTATCGGTATATCATTGGGGTGGGGCGGTCTGTTTATCTTGGCATTGGCAGGATATAACGGTTATGGCGCGTATTGCTCGTTCCAAAGGGTTAAACGTGTTATGGCGCGGCAAAGAGGTATTGTTGCCGAATACGACCGAATGTTGGCATCAACCATTGTATTTATTGTTCTTAATATATTGTTCGGCGCAATAATCGGTGTGGCAGGTGCTGTATTTGATTTATTCAATCGGAGTTATGCGTTAAGCAACGCTCAATATTTGGAAGATTAATTTTAGGAGGTTTTAATTATGCAATACTGTTCAAATTGCGGAAATCAAACAGAAGATGGGGTTAAATTTTGCAAAAACTGTGGTGCGGCTTTAGACGGCGGTCAAGTTGCAAATAATATGCCGCCGAATCAACAAGGGTATCAACAGGGTTATCAATCACCGTATCAGGCATATCCGCCGATGCAAGATGTTTTACAACAGTTGTCGGGAAAGATAAGAACACAAGGAATCATTTGGATGATTGTTTGTATCATTCAGTATTTGGCAGGCATTCTGTATTTTTATGCAGCCATTGACTATAGCTGGTATGGTGGTTTCTATGTCTATGAACCGGTTTATTTGGTAATGGGAATATTTATGATACTTGTTGCCGCTGTAAATACTGTTTTATGTGTAACGAACTTTAAATACAGCCAAGAGATATTACAGCGTCCAATCGGAATCTTAAACAAATATATGCCTGTCGGTGGCATTATCGGAATGATTATATATAATATTTTGTTTGGCGGTCTTGTCGGTATAGTCGGCGCGATTTATGCTTTTACCGTTCGCAGCTTTGTATTAACAAATCAAATGCTGTTTGCGCAAAAGGAATGTGAATTTATGGCGAGAATGCGCACAGCGCAAAATGCTCAAAAAATAGTTTAATAATGTAAGGAGATTTTAAAATGGGAAAATTTTGTATGAATTGCGGAAAGGAATTGGATGATAATATACGTTTTTGCAGCGGTTGCGGAGCCGCTGTCGGAGATTCCTCCGCACAAACCAATCAAAGCCAACCAAACAATCAAGGTGTACCAAATAATCAAAGTGCATATAATAATAATCAAGGTACATATAACCAAAACAACTTTAATGCGCAAAATCAATACTATAATGCATATAACGCAAACACGCCCAGAAACTTGTTACACACCCTTTCGGACAGATATAAGATAAATGCAATTATCTGGTTTATAATAGCGGGAATACAGGTTATACTCGGCATTACCATTAATTGGATTTTACTAATAGTTGCCGCATTAAATATAGTGGCGGCTGTGCAGGATTTGAATTACAGCAAAAATATTTTAATTCAGCCGCAGGGTATAGTTAATAAAGAAAAACCACTCGTAGGTTCTATCGCTGTTCTTGTATACAATCTGTTTTTCGGCGGATTAATCGGTATAGCAGGTTCGATTTATTATCTTGTCGGAATAAGAAATTTTGTTATGACAAACGCAAATGCATTTATGGCATTAGAACAACAAACCCAACAACCGCAACAGACACAGCAAATATTTTAAGGCTATGAGCCAAATGTAAAGGAGAAAAATTCAAAATGAGCTTTTGTTCAAATTGCGGAAATCAAATAGAGGATAACGTGCGGTTTTGCCAATATTGCGGTGTACCGATTCAACAGGAGTCTCCTGTTATTCCTCAAAATCAGCAGGAAGAATCACAAACCGCACCGATTGAAAATAAAAAAGAGATAAAAGGAAATTTTCCGGTTATAACACCCAAAGCATACATGAATCTTTCGCAAGGCGAAGTGCTGATTTATCAACACGATGCTACCTTTACCGAAAGCATTATGGAACACGGAGTGTTCTCTTTGACAACAAGACGAATCATTTTTACTAAAGCAGGCGGAGTAAAATCATTTTTGAAAAGCGGTGAATGGGTAAGTTCGGCAGACCCGAATTTGGCTGCATCTATGCAGCGTGAAATATTTATAGATGATATTAAAAACATAGAGCCTTTGTCCTGTGTACAGGAAACAGCCGGAATGATAATTACACTGAATTCAGATGTTCAATATAGAATAGTTTTACAAAACTTGCTGCCGCTGAAAACTGCGGAGCTATGTCAGGCACGGGACAGAATAGTAACGCTTATAAAAGACACAATTTAATAGTGTCGGTTTTATTATTCTCCCCCACCCAAAAACGGTGTCACGCATTTGCGTGACACCGTTTTTCGTCTTATTTATGTATTCCCGTTTGCCGAAAAACTATCTGTTTCTGCGGAGGAAAACAGGAACATCTATATCATCATCAGTAAATTTGTTAAATGATGACGGTGTTTGTGCCGCATTGTTGTTTGTATTCGATGAAGCTCCGCTCGGCGCTGCGGTTGCTGTGCCTGTTGACGCGGTGTTTCTCGATGCCGAGCCATTGCCGAATCTGCTTAAAAAGCTGTCAAATGCACTCTCATCTTTGTTGCCCGACGGCGGATTGCCTTTAAATCCCGTTGCAATAACGGTAATCTGAATCTCATCGCCCATATTCTCATCAACGATAGCACCGATAATGATATTTGCGTCTTTATCCGCCGCTTCTTCAACAAGCTCCGCTGCGGTCTTGACCTCGAGAATACCGAGATCCGCGCCGCCCGTAACGTTGAGGATAACGCCCTTTGCGCCCTCGATTGTTGTTTCGAGCAAGGGGCTGTGTATCGCCTTTTTCGCTGCCTCTTCCGCACGGGTTTCGCCGCTCGCACGACCGATACCCATATGCGCAAAGCCCGTATCTTTCATTATCGTCTTAATATCCGCAAAGTCAAGACTTATAAGACCCGGACGTGAAATAAGGTCGGATATACCCTGTACGCCCTGTCTTAATATATCGTCCGCCATACGGAACGATTCGGTAAGCGGTGTTCTGTTCTCGGCAACTTCAAGCAGCTTATCGTTCGGGATAACAACAAGAGTATCAACCGCACCCATAAGGTTTGTTATACCCTCGTCGCTGTTCTTTTGGCGAACCTTGCCCTCGAACCAGAACGGCTTTGTAACGATGCCGACCGTAAGAACGCCCATCTCTTTGGCAATCTCGGCAACAATCGGTGCGGCACCCGTACCCGTGCCGCCGCCCATTCCGGCGGTAACGAATACCATATCCGCGCCCTTTATTGCCTGTGCAATCTCATCGCGGCTCTCTTCCGCAGCCTTTTTGCCGATTTCTGGAACGGCGCCCGCGCCCAATCCCTTTGTGATTTTTTCACCTATCTGAATTTTCTGCGCAGCCGCAGAAAGAGTAAGGTCTTGTTTATCCGTATTAACCGCGATAAACTCAACGCATTTAACATCTGCCTCAATCATTCTGTTCACGGCGTTGTTACCGCCGCCGCCCACACCGACAACCTTAATCTGTGCAGGGTTAGTGTTTTCTGTATCAAACTGGAACACTGTTTTTTTCCTCCTAACTTAATATGCGGCAGCCCGAAACGCAAGCCTGTCCGATTCACGCCGCTGAACATAAACTCCACCCGGTACATCGGCGGAATTATTTTCATCAATATTTATTCTTACTATATATTATACCATGAAATTTTATTTTGTAAAGGACTTTTTAAAACTTTTTCAAAGAATGTTACAAAAATTTTACAAAATGCTTAATTTTCCGTAACTCTGATGAAATATCTTTTCTTTCTTGGTCTTAAATTACACGCAAAATACGGTTTTAAAGTTGTTTTTTCGTCGAAATGCCGTACTTTGTCCTCAAAATTGCAAAAACTTTCTAAAAGGTAAATTTTTTATTGTTTTTCGTATCGGTATGTGATATAATAATACCTGTATATGCGCAAACGATATTTTTTAACTTTTTTGAGATTTCCTATGGAAATTATTAAAGATATATGTTAAAATAAAGGGGTACGCATCAAAGCGACTATTTGGCACGGACGGAGGTTTCGGAAATCGGCTTGACAAACCCCGATGCGCCGAGCGAACATATGTCCGCCGCAATTATGCGGTTGTCACAGACGATTATGTTTGCCGTTATACAAGAATCGGTGCTTTCGGCATAGTTCAAAACGCGGTATGAATATCTTATCGCTCTGTGACCCTTATGCGGCGAGAGGTCGTACCCGACCGCCGATATAATGTTGTTGTATGCCGAAAATACAGCGTCAAACTCATCGGGAATCGTCAGATACACCTTTTCTTTGGGGGTGTCGGCAACCTCTATGCCGCAACGGCCGATAAAATCGATATTCATTCGGTTTACATCGCGGTCGGTATGCATAAAGAAAAGGATAATCAAAATCAAGAGTGCGCCAGATGCAATATAGATTATGCGCAGACGCCCGAGCGGCGATATTGGTTTTGACATACGGCGACCCCCTTGAATATACGACGGTTATATTAAAATACTATGCAAAAAAATGTTTTTGTATGAACGAAACAGAGGTGTTATAAATTGCGTCTTGACAAATTCCTCTCCGAGTGCGGATTCGGTACTCGTTCGGAGATAAAAAAGCTTATCCGCACGGACAGAGTTTCGGTTGTCGGCGCAAAGTCAAAACCGACCGCCGATATGCGGATTGACGAAAACACAGCCGAGGTCTTTGTTGACGGCGAACCTGTTACATACAAAAAATACATATACCTTATGTTGAATAAACCCAACGGATATTTATCCGCCACATATGATAAAGATAAAGCGGTCGTACTCGACCTTGTTCCGCCGCAATACAGGCATTTTGATTTGTTCCCGGTCGGACGGCTCGATATAGACACGGTCGGGCTTATCGTTCTGACAAACGATGGTGCGCTGTCGCACAGGCTTCTAAGCCCGAGACATCATATACCAAAGACCTATTATGCCGAGGTCAGCGGAAAACTCGGCGACAGCGAGGTTTCGGCGTTTGCCGAGGGAATGGATTTGGGCGATTTTATCGCACAGCCGTCAGAAATGACGATTGTTTCATCGGATGATGACAAAAGCGCCGCCGAGGTCACAATATATGAGGGAAAGTTTCATCAGATAAAGCGTATGTTCGAAAAGACGGGGCATACGGTGACATACTTAAAACGCACGGCGATGAATCGGCTTTCGCTTGACGAAAGTCTCGGCGAGGGTGAGCTGCGCGAGCTGACGGATAGAGAATTGGAGTTACTTATATATGAAACATAACATAAACGAAAATGAAAAAATTCTGCCGCGTGCGGCGGTGATACAGGATATGTCGGGATTCGTAAGGGTTTCGCTTACGGAAGCAATCCCGATTCTGGCGGCAATGGGGGTCGAGGTTTGCCCTCTGCCAACCGCGATATTGTCCACGCATACCTATGAATTTACCGATTATACCCTTTTGGATATGACGGATGAAATGCCTAAGATAATTGAGCATTGGAACAAGCTCGGTCTTGAATTTGACGCGGTTTACAGCGGATATTTGAGCTCGGGGCGGCAGATTGACATAATACACGATTTTATGCAGAGCCAAAAGAAAAACGGCGCGTTATGCGTCGTTGACCCCGTTTTGGGCGACAATGCTCTGACCGATGTAAAGACTGTGTATTCCGACCGAATGACAGAGCTGATTGACGGAATGCGGCGGCTTTGCGGCATTGCAGACGTTATCACGCCGAATTTGACCGAGGCGTGTCTTTTGCTCGACCGCGATTATCCGAGAGGTACGCTCTCGAACACCGAGATAAAAGATGTTTTATCGGCTCTGGCTCATCTCGGTGCAAAATCGGCGGTTATCACGAGTATAATGGACGGAGAAAATTCGATGTGCGTTGCCGTGTATGACGGCGGCGAGTATTATAAAATCGGGTGCGACTATGTTAAACGTCCGTTCCACGGAACGGGTGATATTTTCACAAGCGTACTGACGGGTGCGCTGCTCGGCGGAAATGACACGGCAAAAGCGGCAAATATCGCCGCGGATTTTGTTGCCCGAGCAATCGAGCTGACCACAAGACATCCCGAGATGCCTGTGCGGCACGGCGCACTTTTTGAACCTGTTTTGCAAAGCGGATATTTTGCGCCCGAAAAGCTCGGCGGCATACCCGAACGAATCGAAATATTGAAATAAACTTTTATACATTTAAGATAAAACTTTTGCGGCATTGCCGTAACGGGAGTGACATAAAAAATGATTACAAAAATAAATAGCGTGGGTCTCACGGGAATTGACGGGTTTTGCATCAGGGTCGAAACCGACATAAGCAACGGAATCCCTGCGTGGGATGTTGTCGGAATTCCCGATATGGCGGTCAAGGAATCGAAAGAGAGAATCAAGTCCGCACTAAAAAATTCGGGACTTATGATACCGGGAAAAAAGATTTTGGTAAATCTTGCCCCGGCAGACATTCGAAAAGAGGGAACGTGTCTTGACCTGCCCATCGCAATCGGAATTTTGACGGCGAGCGAACAGCTCATAATTGAAAATCTTGAAAGTACGTTCTTTCTCGGCGAGCTTTCGCTTGACGGATGCCTGAGAGATATACGCGGCGCTTTGCCTATGGCAATCACCGCATACCAAAACGGCGCGAAACGGATTTTTCTTCCGAAACAGAATGCAAAAGAGGCTGCGGTCGTTGACGGACTTGAGGTTTACGGCGTTGACAGCATAACCGACATAATCGGGCATTTCACGGGCGAAAACTTGATTCCGCCGACAATGGTTGATACAGACGGACTGTTTTCGGCGGCGTTGGACACGGCTTTGGACTTTTCCGATGTAAAGGGTCAGGACAGCGCAAAGCGCGCGTTGGAGATTGCCGCCGCAGGAAGCCATAACATACTTATGATAGGCCCTCCGGGTTCGGGAAAGACGATGCTTGCACAGAGGATTCCGTCCATATTGCCCTCAATGACATTTGATGAGGCGTTGGACGTAACAAAGGTTCACAGCATTGCGGGGCATTTGCCAAAAGGCTTACCTATGGTTGTGAACCGACCGTTCAGAAGTCCTCACCATACCGTTTCGGCGGTCGGTCTGACGGGCGGCGGCACAGGCGTGCCCAAGCCGGGCGAAATCAGCCTTGCACATCACGGAATTTTGTTTCTGGATGAATTACCCGAATTTCGCAAGGACGCGCTCGAAGTAATGCGCCAGCCGTTAGAGGACGGCACGGTTACAATCACGCGTGCCGGCGGAACTTTTTCGTACCCATGCAACATTATGCTTGTTGCGAGTATGAACCCGTGTCCGTGCGGATATTACGGCGATAAAAAACACGATTGTTCATGTACGCCGCAGAGGATTCAAAAGTATCTGGCGAAGGTCAGCGGCCCTCTGCTTGACAGAATAGATTTGCATATAGAAGTTCCCGCGGTGGACTATGAGGATTTGGGGCGGCGCAGCACCGCCGAAAAATCCGCCGAGATAAAAAAGCGCGTTGACAAGGCGCGCGAGATTCAGACAAAGCGTTATCGCGGAACGGGAATATATTCAAACAGCCGTCTGACGGCGGCGATGATTGACGAGTATTGCGTTCTCGATGACGAGAGCCGCGATTTGCTCAAAGGCGCGTTTGAAGCTCTGGGATTGAGTGCGCGTGCGCACAGCCGAATACTTAAAGTATCGAGGACGATTGCCGACCTTGGCGGCAGAGAGAAAATCGCAAAGCAAGATATAGCCGAGGCGATACGATACCGTTCGCTCGACCGAAAGTTCTGGAATTGACGTCGATGCACGCTATGCTTACTCTGAATTTATCGTAATCCCACGTGGCTGCGATAGAGATGTTCCGCAAACTCGCTCGGGGTTGGTCAAGCGGAACGCTTGCGGCATCTCCTATTCCCAAAAAATTTCGGGTACAACCCTCCTTTTTCGGGAACCCTAACATGGCTTGCACGTTTTGCAGACTCTGATATATACTTTTGAAAGGACTTAAACATATGAAACTTCACATTGTACTGGTCGAACCCGAAATCCCGGCAAATACCGGTAATATATCGCGGACGTGTTCCGTTGCCGATATGCCTTTGCACCTTGTTCATCCCCTCGGTTTTGACATAAGCGAAAAACAGGTGCGCCGCGCCGGGCTTGATTATTGGGATGAACTCGACCTTAACGAATACCAAAGCTTTGACGAGGTTATGCAAAGATACCCCGATGGTGTATTCTTTTTCTGTACCACCAAGGCAAAGCATACATACAGCGATGTCAGATATACAGATTATGCGGATAAGGACATCTTTCTCGTATTCGGCAAGGAAACAAAGGGATTGCCCGAAGAGCTGCTTGCCGAGCATTATGAAAGCTGTATCAGAATACCGATGAAAGAGCATATGCGTTCGCTTAACCTCTCGAATTCGGTTGCGATAATCGCATACGAGGTCTTGCGCCAATTCGGATTCGAGCATTTAAAACAAGACGGCGAACTTACGAAACAACATTAATTTATATAAAAAATCAGATAATTTGAAAGGCTTGAGATACTTATGATTAAAATAGTAACCGATTCGGCGGCGGATATTCCGAAAAGCATTGCCGAGGAACTGGATATAGAAATACTTCCGTTTATGATTAACATTGACGGAAAGCAAATCGTTGCGGATAAAAACCTTACTCCGCAGGAGTTTTATAAAATGGTTGAGAACTGTGTGGAAATCCCGAGTACCTCACAGATGAGCCCTGCCGATTTAGAGGATATTTATCGCAAAATAGGTGCGGAAAATACCATTATTCACATCACTATGTCCGCAAGAGGAAGCGGTATCAACAATACCTCTAACCTTGTTGCGGCACAGCTCAACGATGAGGGGTTTGACATTACCGTTATCGATTCGGGAAAGTTCACAATGATAATAGGCGATACCGTTATAAAAGCGGCAAAAATGGCAAGGAGCGGCGCGTCAAAGCAAGAGATTATTGACTTTACCAACGAGAATTATGCGCGTGACACCGCATATTTTTTGGTTGACGACCTCACATTTCTTAAAAAGGGCGGCAGGATAAAGGCAACAACGATGGCAATAAGCAAGGTTCTTGATATTAAGCCTATCCTCTTTATAAACGATGGTCTTGTTGAGGCAACGCGAAAGGTTCGCGGTCTCAAAAAGTCTCTGTCCGTCCTCGTTGATTTTATTGAGGAGAGAATGGAAAATCCCGAAGAAAACGAAGTGATGATTCTCGATTCGGACGCACCCGACAAGGTTGAGGTAATCGAAGAAATGATTCGAGAGAGGATAAAACCCAAGGCGATTACGTATGCCAAAATCGGTCCGGTTATAACCTGTCACGCAGGCCCGGGGCTTGTCGGCGTGTATTTCAAACATAAAAAGCCGTATACCGAATACGATAAATAAATCATTGTCGGTGATAAAATAAATATATTTCGGCAAAACAAGGAGGATTATATGGAACACGATGAAATGAAGTTTTCGATCCTGTACACTCTCGACAAGTATGTCGAGCCGATAACGATGACCGAGCTTTGTGACATATTAACGTGGGAAAAACAGGTAATGAACTATTTTGACCTCGCTCTTATGCTCAACGAGCTTATAGAGGACGGCTTTGTGCAATCAAAGTTCTATCGCGATGAACACGCGTTCTCGCTCACCGAAAAAGGAACGGAAACGAATTCGTTCTTTTTTGAGAGGATTCCGCCGAGTGTGCGGCGGCGTATCGATTCAGTTATATCCGAACGCAAATATGATGAACAGTATAACCCCAACGCGGTCGATACCGAGGTTATTCCAATCGCAAAGCATCAGTATATGGCGGCTCTGTCGATGCTCGATTCCAACCTGCCGATGCTGGAGGTAAAAATCCATGCCGGCGGCAGAGGGGACGCCGAACGCGCCGCAAAAATTCTTGCCGCACAGGCGGACGAGATATATAAATATATATTAAAGAAAATTATGCCCGATTCGGGTGAGAAATGAGGAAGAATTATGAATTATATCAATATGGCACAAGAACTCGGATTCCCGTCCGATACAGTTCACAGAATTGAAGAAATAGAGTCTTATACCGTTCCCGATGAGCTTGCGAACCGGTATTTTTACGGTCGTATGCCGATTAAAGACGCGTTTGATATTCTAAAGCTCGACAAAAGGGATGACATTCATCTGTACGAAAAATATATGCTGTTTTTGCTTGCGTGTGCCGAATATATGAAAGATGATTATAAAAAGTTCGGCATATCAGACGAGATATATCACGAAACCGCGCTTGACATAAAATACAAGTTTAACGAGTGCAAGACCGTTTTCGGCGTGTCGGGCGTATCCGAAACGATGTGGTATGACAGATTTTTCAGGCTGACACGATTTGGCATCGGACGTCTGCAATATGAAAAAATACCGTTTGAGTTTGAGGACTTTACCAAAGGCGGTCACACGATAATCTGCGGTTCGACAGTCTATAATTGTCACATTCCGTCATCGGGTGCGCTTAAGCAAGATGATGTTTTGGCATCGTTTAAAGCGGCGCATAATTTTTACAAAGACGAGCTTTCCGACGGAGTTATGCCGATTATCTGTTATTCGTGGCTGCTGTTTCCGGAATTGGAGCAAATTCTCGGTGACAAGTCGAATATCGTCAGATTTTCAAAGCTGTTCAGTCCGATAAAAGCAATCTATCGCAAGGGGTTCTCGGACGCTTGGCGGGTTTTCGGCAAGCCGTATGAAGGCAGCGGAGCGGATATGCCCAAAGACACATCGATGCAGCGCGCATTTTTAAAACACCTCGATTCGGGGAACTGTTTGGGTATCGGCATAGGTATGCTCTTGTTTGACGGCGAAAAAATATTGTAAAATTCGCTTTTATTTTGCGCTGTGGTTGTAAATACCGTAAAAAACGCTTGTAAATGCTTGACTTAACAAATAAATATTGATATAATATAAAGAATGTTGATTTCGGCGCTCGCCTGCGGCGCGTAACTTACAAGAAAGATTAGCAGGCGGAAAGGCATTGGAGATTAAAATGGAAAAGCTTGGACTTAACGAAATAAGAGAGAAATTTCTCTCGTTTTTTGAAAGCAAAGGGCATTTGAGATTGCCGTCATTCCCTCTCGTACCACAGGGTGACGCAAGTCTTTTGCTTATAAATGCCGGTATGGCACCTCTCAAACCGTACTTTACGGGAAAGGAAGTTCCGCCGCGCAAGCGTGTGACAACGTGCCAGAAATGTATCAGAACCCCTGACATCGAATGTGTCGGTCTGACCTCTCGTCACGGAACGTTTTTTGAAATGCTCGGAAACTTTTCTTTCGGTGACTATTTCAAGCACGAGGCGACCGCATGGGCGTGGGAATTTATCACAAAGGTTTTGGAGATTCCGACCGACCGTCTTTGGGTAAGCGTCTATGAGGACGATGACGAGGCGGTTAAAATCTGGACGGAAGAGGTTGGCGTTCCCAAAGACCGTATTGTCTATCTCGGCAAAGAGGATAACTTTTGGGAAATAGGCACGGGTCCCTGCGGTCCGTGTTCCGAAATATATTTTGACCGCGGCGAAGAGTATGGCTGCGGCAGTCCCGACTGTGCTGTCGGATGCGATTGCGACAGATATGTTGAGTTCTGGAATCTTGTATTTACACAGTTCGACAAGGACGAAAACGGCGTATATAACAAGCTTGCTCACCCCAATATTGATACGGGTATGGGTCTTGAGCGTATCGCCTGCATTATGCAGGGCGTAACCTCGATTTTTGAGGTTGACACAATAAGACGTATTTTGGACAGCGCGGCGGCAATGGTCGGAAAGACATATGGCAATGACAAACAGACGGATATTTCTCTGCGCGTTATCACCGACCATGTACGAAGCACCGTGTTTATGGTTTCGGACGGAATTTTGCCGTCCAATGAGGGCAGGGGTTATGTTCTGCGCCGCTTGCTCAGACGTGCGGCAAGACACGGACGTCTGCTCGGTCTTAAAGATGCGTTTTTGTACAAGCTCGCCAAGGTTGTTGCAAATGAATCAAAGACGGCATATCCCGAGCTTGAAAGCAATTTTGAATATATAGAAAAGGTTATAAAAACCGAAGAAGAACGCTTTGATGAAACAATCGACCAGGGCATCTCCATTCTTTCGGATTATACGGCACAGCTCAAAGCGGACGGAAAGACCGAATTATCGGGTGAAAATGCGTTCAAACTCTATGACACATACGGTTTTCCGATAGACCTCACGAAAGAAATCCTCGCCGAGGATGGATTCACCGTTGACGAAGACGGATTTGCAAAGCTTATGGACGAACAGCGCGACAAGGCACGCCGTGCGCGCGGAGATATGGAGGGCGAAGCGTGGAAAGAGGACATCTTTGCGGCAGAGCCTGCAACCGAATTTGACGGCTATACCGAAACAAAAATCAATGCGAATGTTTTGGGTATCGGCAAGGACGGCGAGCGTGTTGACTCGGCAAGTGAGGGTGACGAAATAACGGTTGTTCTCGACAGAACGCCTTTCTATGCGGAAAGCGGCGGTCAGGTCGGCGATACGGGTGTTATCACAACATCATCGGCATCGGTCGACGTTCTCGATACAAAGAAAAGAAACGGAAAGTTCCTGCACCTTTGCAAGGTTCAAAGCGGTGTTATATCGGTCGGTGCCGGCGTGACCTGTGAGATAGATAACAAACGCAGAGAGGCGATAAGACGCAATCACTCGGCGGCTCATTTGCTTCAGGCGGCACTCAAAAAGACCCTCGGCAACCACGTTGCACAAGCAGGTTCTTATGTCGATGACGAAAAGATGAGATTTGACTTTTCGCATTTTGCGGCAATGACGGCGGAGGAACTCGCCGAGGTTGAATCAACGGTAAATGCAATGATTTTTGCCGATGCGAAAATAGACTGTGCCGAAATGAGCCTTGATGATGCTAAAAAACTCGGCGCAACCGCTCTGTTCAGCGAAAAGTACGGAAACGTTGTACGCGTTGTCAAAATGGGTGATTTCAGCCTTGAATTATGCGGCGGAACTCACGCGGCATCAACGGGTAAGCTCGGTTTGTTCAAGATAACGTCCGAGGGCGGCGTTGCCGCAGGCGTTCGCCGAATTGAGGCTGTAACGGGCGAAGGCGTTATCCGTCTGATTAACGAAAAGCAAGCATTGATAGACCGCACAGCGGCTGTTATGAAAATAAAGAGCGCGAACGAAATCGATACAAGAGCCGAGGCTCTTGTTGCCGAGAATAAGGAATTGGAACGTCAGCGCGAACAGCTTACCGACAGGTTGGCGGCAATGCGTACAAAGAATATGATGGCAGGGGTTAAGCACCTGAACGGTGTGAATATCCTCACCGCACAGCTTGACGGTGTAAGTGCGGCAAACCTCAAAACCGTTGCCGATAACGCAAAGGCTCAAATGACATCGGGTGTTATCGTCCTCGTATCGACCGACAATGACAAGATTACATTTGTGGCGATGGCAATGCCCGAGGCTGTCGAAAAAGGTGTACATTGCGGCAAAATCATAAAAGAAATTACCGCAATCTGCGGCGGACGCGGCGGCGGCAAGCCCGATATGGCACAGGGCGGCGGTACAGATGCACTCAAGATTGATGACGCACTCGCCAAGGTTGATGAAATCGTTTCGGATATGATTAAATAGGGGGGGCAAAGCTATGGATTACAGCTATAGATTTATGCGTTTCCCGGGCGGCAAGCCAAAAGCCGTCACATTCAGCTATGACGATGCCACAAAGTTTGACAAGCCTTTTGTCGGGATACTCGACAAATACGGAATGAAATGCACGTTTAATATTCCGAGTTCATGGATTGCAAAGCAAAGTGTGGGTGCAGACCACTTGACCGATGATGAAATCAGAACATTATTATGTGACGGTGGCCATGAGATTGCGGTGCATTGTGCGCATCACAGAGCACCGGGACAATTCAAGCCGATTGAGATTATAAAAGATGTTCTTGAAAACAGGCTTGAACTCGAAAAGATTACCGGCGGTATCGTTCGTGGTATGGCATATCCGAACAGCGGTATCACAGAGATGGAAAACGGCCTGTCTTACGAGAATATAAAAAGCTATCTGACGGATTTGGATATTGCATATTCGCGCACACTGGGCGGCGACAATGATTCGTTCGCTATGCCGAATGACTGGCACGCGTGGATGCCGACGGCGCATCATGTGAACCCAAAGGTGTTTGAATATATCGAAAAGTTTGTTGCGTTCGATCCGACAAAGGTCTATTTATCGAGTCGTTCGCCGAGATTATTCTATCTTTGGGGTCACAGCTATGAATTTGACCGCGACAATAATTGGGACAGACTCGAAAAGATTTGTGAGATGCTCGGCGGCAAGGACGATACATGGTACGCGACCAATATCGAAATATACGATTATACAATGGCGTATATTTCGCTTGTATACAGCGCGGACGCGTCAAAGATATATAACCCGACACTAAAAGAGGTTTGGTTTGAGACAGACAGCAAAATCTATTCCGTCAAGTCGGGCGAAACATTGGATTTAGGATAAAAAGGAGGCAAAAAACATATGGATGATTGCTTATTTTGTAAGATAATAAACGGCGAAATCTCGTCAACAAAGGTTTATGAGGATGACACCGTTTATGCATTCAATGACATCGAGCCGCAAGCCCCGATACATATCATCATTGTTCCAAAGGCGCATATCGCTTCGGCGAACGAGCTTGATGATAATAACGCGGCGGTGGTCGGACATATCTTTGCCGTTGCGGCAAAGCTCGCCGATGAAAGGGGCTTTGCAAAAGACGGCTGGAGAATTGTCAATAACTGCGGTGTTGCCGGCGGTCAGACGGTAGGACACCTGCACTTTCACCTGCTCGCCGGTCGGAATCTCGGCTGGCCTCCGGGCTGATAAAGACGTATTTAACCCCTCGGACATTCTTGTCTGTGGGGTTATTTTGCATTTAATACAATTTTTGAAAAAGGTGATATAATGACAACAAAAGACAAGATTAAAATCCGCACGGTGACAGCGGATGACGCTGCGGAATTGCTGAATATTTATGCGCCATATGTGACCGACACAGCCATTACGTTTGAATACGATGTGCCGAGCCTTGGCGAATTTAAAGCGCGGATAGAGAACACGCTTAAAACATATCCGTACTATGCGGCGGTTTGCGGAGGTGAAATTGTCGGATATGCATATGCCTCGGCTTTTAAAGGACGTGCGGCGTATGATTGGGCGGTCGAAACAACCGTATATGTCAAGCGCGGAAACCAAAAATCGGGAATAGGAAAGGCGTTGTATTCCGCTCTTGAGGCGGTGCTCAAAGCACAGTATATTACAAACCTCAACGCGTGTATTGCCTATCCTGTCGGCGGTGTCGGGGACGAATATTTATCACCGAACAGCGTGGAATTTCACGCGCATTTGGGTTATCGCCGTGTCGGCGAATTTCAAAAATGCGCCTATAAATTCGGGCGTTGGTACAATATGATATGGATGGAAAAGTTTATTTTGCCGCACGGCGAAAATCCGCCGAAAGTAATACCTTTTTCACAAATTCCAAACCCAAACGATGTTGAATAATCACACATAAATATATTTGCAATGACTTGGTAAAAACATTATCCGAAAGATAACCTGATATTAGTTATCCGAACGGGTTGCTTTTTTATTTGACCCAAAAACATAGAACGGTCGTTTTATGCGATAATAAAACGGTTATTCGATTTTATTGAATCCTGTATCAAAAATAAATTTTTTATAAACATTCGCACAAACTATTGACATACGGGATTTATTGTATTACAATGTTGCTAATAACCATTAGTTAAAGGTGGGTATTATGAAAAGAGAAAATACAAAAGACAAAATCCTCGAAAAAGCTCTTGAACTTTTTTCGGCGAACGGATATGATTCGGTAAGCGTGGGCGAAATCGCAAGAGCGGTGGGGATAAAAGCGCCGTCGATTTATAATCATTATCCGAGCAAACAGGCGATTTTTGACGCAATCGTGAAAGAAACCGCAGAGCGGTACGAAAAGTTTACAAACGATATTGACATACACGTTCAAAATGCAGATGCGGACACGGATGTTTTTTCGAACATAACCGAGGAATTTTTAATACAAAAGGTGCGCAGCATTTTTCTGTATAGTCTGCACGACAATGCAATAAGCCGCTTTCGCAGGATGATGACGATTGAACAGTTCCGTTCGGCAGAGCTGTCGGAGCTTTATACAAATCGGTATGTCAAAAGGCTTGTTGACTATCATTCGGGGATTTTTAAAAACCTTATTTCGAACGGCGAAATCATAGACGAAAATACCGAGACGCTTGCGCTTATGTATGTTTCGCCAATTTTGACCCTGCTCGGTATATGCGACCGACAGCCCGAAAAAGAGGACGAATGTCTCAAAAGGCTTGACGCGCATATTCGTATGTTTTATGAATCGGTCAACACAGGCGAGCGCGGCAACAAAAGAAAAGGCGATAAAAAAGCTTGACAGTATGAATATAAAACTCGAAAACCCCGATTATCAAAAGCTTTATCGTTCTATGGCGAACGCATGGGCAAGTACAAAAACACGCGAGTACGCAAAGTATATAAGCGGTATCGATGTTCATTTCGAGGATAAGCTGCGTGTAAACCGCGTGGTTGTCAATTGTGACGAATTTTATCGTGCGTTCGGTATAACCGAAAAAGACGGAATGTGGACGGCACCCGAGGACAGAATTAAAATATGGTAGGTGAAAAATATGAATATTACTCTTATAAAAGCAACGGCGAGAAAGAACAGCAGCACGGTCAACGCCGCAAAATATTTTATATCAAGGCTAAACGATGTCGGCGATGTGTATGAGTTCACCCTGCCCGATGATATGCCGCATATCTGCCGCGGATGTTATGCGTGCCTTTACGGAAATGAGGATAAGTGCGGCGGTGCGGAATATCTAAAACCGATTAATGCTGCAATGGAAAAATCTCGGCTTATAATATTCTGCTGTCCCGTTTGGTGCTTTCACGCACCGGGGCAAATAAAGTCGTTTTTGGACCATTACGGATTCAGGTGGCTTGTTCACCGTCCGAATTTTGATATGATGAACAAACAGGCGGTAATTATCACAACGGCGGGCGGTGGTGGCTTAAAATCCGCCGCAAAGGATATAAAGGACAGTATGGATTATTGGGGTGTGGCGAGAACGCATATCGTTGCACAGTCGGTGTGGGGATATTTCTGGAACGATATGCCCGAAAAGTTCAAAAACGAATTTATAAAAAAGCTCGACAAAACGGCGGCAATGGTCGAAAGATGTGCAAAAAATTTAAAGCCGTCTTTAAAGGTCAAAGCGCTTTATAAGATGTTTTTAAAGCTGCATCTGAACGATAAGCTGTGGAAGATTGACAACGAATATTGGCAAGAGCATAAGAAAAAGCGAAATTAGGCTGTACATATGTTTGCAAAATACAGACTCGGATGCGATTTAAAAAAAGGAGAAAGTTTATGGCAACAAAAAAGAATATTTGAAATATATTATCGAACAGCTGTCCGAACTTGACGGAATAACTTACAAACAGATGATGGGCGAATATATAATCTATTATAACCAAAGAATCGCCGCGTATGTTTGTGATGACAGGCTTTTGGTCAAACCTGTACCGGCGGCGGAAGCGATGCTGTCCGACGCGCCGCACGAACCGCCGTATGACGGGGCAAAGAATATGATTTTGGTTGAAAATATCGAGGACAAAGGGTTTTTGACCGAACTGTTCAAGGCGATGTATGATGAGCTTGCGATTCCGAAAAAGAAATCAAGAAAAAGTAACAGAGGAAAGAAGTAGCAGAGGATATATGCAATGCGAAAAAAGTATATTGATAATATGCGGTGGATAACCGTTGTTTTGGTTGTGATATATCACGTGATATATATGTTCAACGGTGTTGGTGTTTTGGGCGGCGCGGGTGCTTTGTCAAAAACGCAATATCAGGATTTGTTTTTATACGCGGTTTATCCGTGGTTTATGCTGTTGCTGTTTGTCGTATCGGGGATGTGCGCTCGGTTTTATCTTGAAAATCATACGCACCGCGAATTTATAAAATCAAGAACGGTTAAGCTGTTGTTGCCGTCAACGATAGGTCTGTTTGTATTTTGGTGGATTTCGGGATATTTCAATATGAAGATGGGTGGGGCGTTCGAAAGCTTGCCGCCGATGCCAAAACCTGTTCTCTATCTGATTATGTGCGTATCGGGAACGGGTCCGCTGTGGTTTATACAGATGCTTTGGGCATTTTCGGTATTGCTCGTGATATTCCGAAAAATCGATAAAGACAGGCTGTGGAGTATCTGCGGTCGGGCGAACACGGCTGTGCTTGTCCTGTTTGTGTTAATTATTTGGGGTGCGGCAAACATCGGAAATGTTCCGTACATAACAGTGTACCGATTCGGGATTTACGGCATCGGATATTTTATAGGATATTTTGTTTTGTCTCACGGCGAAGTGACGGAACGGGCGGAAAAATTCCGTCTGCCGCTCGGTGCGGCGGCGATAGTTTTGGGTACGGCGTTTGTTATAGTATATTGGGGCGCACCCTATGCCGAGCATACGGTGCTTGATACGCCGCTGTGCAACTTTTATGCTTGGTTTGCGGTTTTGGCGATTTTGGCATTTATGAAAAGGCACGGCAATATCGAAAACGCATTTACGCAGTTTATGAACAAAATGGCATGGGGACTTTATCTGTTTCATTATGTACCGCTTTCGGTGTGTGCGTTTTATCTGTACGGGGTCAATATTCCGCCGTTTTTTAAGTATGTTTTGACAGCGATTGCTGCGTTTTCGGGCGGAATACTGCTTTATGAAATTTTGAGTCGCATTCCCGTTTTAAGACGGGTTGTATGCGGTATTGATACTAAAAAACGGGCGGACAACAGGAGGTAAATATGACTTACGGGGGTATGCCGTAGTTTATAAAAAATCAACCCATTCAAAAACTATGCGGAACTTTGTAAAACGGCTTGACTTTTAAAGTATAAGCCTGTATAATATTAGGCGGTGCATCGGTGATGCGCCGTTTAATATTTAAATCGGAGCAACGCTTCTGCTTTGCTTGCAAAGAGCAGAGCTTGCGAAAGA
>ERZ773192.306-NODE-306-length-63973-cov-5.326309_pt1 | contig 63973 bp, 61 predicted proteins | sample MGYA00581010_ERZ773192 | MGnify/ENA primary metagenome ERZ773192 (study PRJEB29015, sample SAMEA2737741) | human gut metagenome | biome: human gut; feature: human-associated habitat; material: faeces | place: China | collected 2012 ...
CAACTAGGGTTTAAATAAAATCTTTTTACTGTCTACTTTTTGTTGACAAGTTCAAAAAAAGATAACTTTGTATCTTTATTATCAGATACTACATTTAAATATCTATTTAAAAATGAAGATACAAGAGAGTGGTTAGTAAATATCATTAAAGGTACATTTTAAAAAAATTATTAAATCTAGGTACTGTTTCATTGGAAGATATTTCAAAAACTACTGGCTTAGATATCGATACTTTAAATACCTTATCCAAAGAATCCTAAATAAAAATGACTTGAATATACGTTCAAGTCATTTTTAAATATCTTTATTCTCCTAAAGTCAAAGTAACTGTTGTACCATTTGGAACATTACTTCCACTTCTCATAGATTGTTTGATTACTTTAGTATTTTTTTCATTACTATCATCTATAAACTTACAGTTAATATTTGCTTTCTTGCAACTATTACTTGCTTCTTCCTTCTTCATACCAATTAAATTTGGAATTATTGTATTACCACCTTGAGAAATTACTAGTATAACCGTTTCGTTATTTTTAATAATTTGATTTTCTTTATGAGAAGAAGAAATTAGTTTACCTTTTTCGATACTATTACTATATTCATAATTAATTTGATAGGCAATATCATTTCCATCAGCCCAAGTAATAAAATCATCAAGATTACTAAAACTTATCATATAAATTTGTCCCTTTGATAAAGTTACTTGAATAGTATCACCAACATTTATTAGATTTCCCTTGATATAATTACTACTAACTACTTTTCCTTTTTTTATCGTATCATCGTGTTCTTCTTTAAATTCTATTTTTAAACGATTATTAGTAGCCCAAGTATTAATTTCATTAGCATTCATTTTCGTTAAATCAGGAACTGTAATTTGATTTTTCTTAGAAACTGTTAAAATAATTTCTGTATTATCACTAGGACTAATAACTTCCCATTTTTTAACACTTTGTTTTAAGATGATATTTTCTTCTTTTTCTTCGCTATAAGCATATTCTATATCACACTTTAAATGATTTCTTCCACAATAGATAATAGCATGAAAAGTATCAAGACCAACTAAATTATCCATAGTAACACTTTTTAATTCTTCTTCTTTACCTAGGGAAGATACTAAAGTAATAGGTTCATCTCTTTTAACTTCTTTTATTACATCTTGACTTATAATTGTATCTTTTAAAACTGTATTACTAAACTCAAAATTAATTGTAACATTCGTTAAATGATTATCATCAATATACTTGATAACATCATCTAATTTCCAACCAACCATACTAGTAACAACAGTGCTAATAGAAGTATCAACTCCATCAGAAACAACGACTTTCATTTTCTTAAGTCCTTTGGTAGAAGTACCAGCCTTTACACTCTGACTGATAACTTTATACTGTAAAATAGTATCACTATTCTCAAAATCTTGTTCAATTAAAATATTTCTTTCATTTGCCCAAGTAACTACTTCTTTAATATCTTTATTCGTAAAATCTAATACTAAATCTTTTTTTGCATTAACACTAGAAATTACTTGAAATAAACTGTAAAAAGTAAGAAGTAAGGAACCAATAATAATAAATATTTTAACTTTTTTATTTTGAGCAAACATACCAACAATTACATAAAATACTGAAAAAATAGCTAATAATATTACACTGATAATACTAATAATCTGATTTAAAATATTACTACTAGCCAATATCGTATAAATCATATAAGAAATAGTAGAAACCAGTGATAAAGCTAAACAAAAATAAACAATAACTTGAAATACTTTTTCTTTTTTTCCTAATTTTTCTTCCATAATGCACCTCTATTCTAACTTAATTATATAATAAGAAATAAATTATGAATACTAAAAAATCTAAAAAATAGGAACTAGTGTCAAATAGTTAGAAAGTAAAATCCTAAATATTTTCTATCTTTCTAATAGTGTTCATGATAAAATAAAAGAAAGAGAGTGATAATATGAAACAAATAAAAGAAACGAGTATTTTTTTATTAATGCTAATGGCAAATATTTTAATAGGAACAACTTTACTATTTTTCTGTAAAATAACGATTACGCCATTTCATTTACCTGGATTTATTTTATTAACTAGTCTATTTTATTTCTTTTTAAGAAGAAAAGTAACTAAGAAAGAAATTCTAACAACAATCATTTTATCTCTTTTAATAGTATCTCTATCTACTTTAATTTCTAATTTTATGTTTGATAGATCAAGTGATGGAAATACTTATCATAAAGACGCAATTGGAGTATTAAAAGAAGGTTTTAATCCTGTATATGAATCTAGTGTTAAACAAATTAAAAAAAGACAAGATGACAGTAAAACACTAACAAACTATAGTATTTGGACAGACCATTATGCTAAAGCAAATTGGATTATTGCTGCTAATTTCTATAGTCTAACAAACAATATTGAATCTGGAAAAGCTATGAATCTAATTAGTATGTATCTTGTGTTTGGATTTATTTTTACTTCATTATCTACTTGTATGACTACGAAAAAAGCTATGATACTTGCTCTTATTACTGTACTTAATCCTATTACAGCTTCGCAAGTTTTTACTTACTATAATGATCAATTAGTATGTATGTATCTTTTCTTAGCTATCTTATTTTTAATAAAGCTAGATAAAAATATAAATGATAAAAACAGTTGGTTTTATTACTTTCTTACTTTTATTATTTTAGCGAATATGAAGTTTAACGGATTAGGTTACTTATTAGTATTTAGTTTCTTCTTTGTTTGCAAGTATCTATTTAAGGCCTACAAAAACAAAAACTTTTTTCAAATATTTAAAAAATTATGTATAATATTTATTCCTTTATTTATAACTTCTCTTTTGATAGTAGGGTATCCTACCTATATAAAAAATACTATTGATCATAATAATCCATTCTTCCCATTATACGATAAAAATGGTGAAGATATTATTACTGCTCAACAGCCTAAAAAGTTTTTAAAAATGAATAATTTAGAAAAACTATTCTATGCAACATTCTCAAAAGCAAACAATCTAAGAGAAAATGATAATACCGATTTAAAACTTCCATTTACGGTTTATAAAAGTGAACTAACACCAGCTATGAGTAACGATTTAAGAATTAGTGGTTGGGGAATATTTTATAGTGGATTATTACTATGTAGTATCATTATCTTTATTAAGTATTATAAACAATATAAAAAAGAAACATCTATTTTGTATACCCTAATAATTACTATTTTCTTACTACTCATTATGAGTGAATCATGGTGGGCTAGATATACACCACACTTTTATTTATTTATAATTTTATCACTTTATATTCTCTTTAAATATGAAAAGAAGAACTTAATATCTAATATTTATGTAGCTATTATTTTAATAAATACTTTAATACCATTTATGGGAAATAGTTATTATACTTTAAAAAATAGTATTCAAATTCATAAAGAATTAAAAAGTTTATCAAATACCGAAATCAAACTAAATGTAAATGGTATGAATGGTATTGTTTATAACTTAAAAGACTATCATGTTACTTATCATATTACGAAAGAAAATGGAAAAAAAGAATTATACTATCACTATTTAACATATCAAGGAGAAGAAGATGAATAAAAAACTAAATTTACTCATAATTATCTTTTTATTATTAGGACCTATTTTAGATGTAACTAGTTTTTTAGGATTACCATGTAGTATTTTAGCAAGAAGTATCTTTTTAATTGGTATTATTTTATATTTACTATTGTATAAGAAAAGTTTAAAGTTGTTAATTCCTTTATTAGCTTTTGGCCTAGTTAATTTACTATATCAGTACCTCTATTTAAAAAGTGGTATGGTTACTTCTATTTCAGCTTGTTTAAAATTTTTATATTTACCAGTATCTATCTTATTTTTTAATGCTTGCCAGGTATATACTAATAAAGATAAATTATTATTAACGGTTTTAATTACTTATTTAAGTATTTATTTATTATCTTATGTATTTAAAATAGGAGCAGATGCTTACTTACCAACAGATGGCAAAAGTGGCTTTAAAGGTTTATTTTCATCAATTAATGAGTTTAGTGCTATTATTGTGGGATTATTACCCATATCTTTAACTTATCTAAAGAAAAAAGAAAAATGCCTACTTTTTACTTTCATTTTACTAGCTAGTATTGGTAGCAGTTTATTAATTGGGACTAAAGTTTTAATGGGCGGAATATTGTTTACTGTTTTCTATTTACTATATCAAGAAAGAGATAAGTTATTTTTTAAAAAATCTAAAAAAGGTAAAATCATGATAATAGGTATTTTGATTATTTCTATCATATGTGGCTCTATTTTATTTACGAAAACTAGAACCTATCAAAATATGGTAATCCAAAATAGTTTCTTTAAAGTAGATAAAATTTTATCGTTAGACTTTGTGAATAAAGTAATATATAATGATCGTTTAAGTTTTTTAAGTGATAATTATCAGTATTTTAAAAGTCAAAATATAATGAAAATATTATTTGGAATTGGATTAACTGATAATAAAGTAAAAATGGTAGAAATAGATATTTTTGATATTATGTTTCGCTATGGTGTGATAGGTTTTATTACTTTTATAATTCCTATTATCTCATCTATTAAGTGGAAAAGCATAAGAAAAGTTGATAGAATATCATTATTACTATTTTTTATAATTTCTCTAACATCTGGTCATGTATTAATTTATCCAGCTGTTAGTATCTATATGGCGTTCATTCAAAAAGAAGAAATTGAAGTAGGTGATAAAATTGAAAACAGGAATCGTAATTATTCATTATAATGATCTTGAATCATTGAAACATTTAGTAGAAAATGTAGAAAACTATCATGTAATATCTAAAATTGTGATTGTAGATAATAATTCAAGAAAAGATGTAAAAAAGAGTCTTAGACTAATAACTGGTAAAAAAATAAAGTTAATTGAAAATAAAAAGAATTTTGGTTTTGCTAAAGCTATTAATATTGGATGTAAATACTTGATAAAAGAATTAGGTCCATGTAATTTAATTATTTCTAATAGTGATGTTATTATTGATAAAGAAGAAGATTTAAAAGCTCTAATAAAAGAATTAAATAAAAAATCAGTAGGAGTAGTAGCACCAACTATTGTAGAAAATAAGCATTTAAATCGTGGTTGGAAAAATCCTAGTCCTTTCTTAGATAGTATGTTAAATTTGATTTATGTGCATCGTTTCTTTAGAAAAAAATATGTGTTTTATAAAGAGAAATATTATGATAGTAGAACTAGTTTAGTAGATGTTGTGAGTGGTTGTTTCTTTATAATGAAATCTAGAACATTAGAAAGAATTGGTTATTTAGATGAACATACTTTTCTTTATTATGAAGAAAATATTTTAGCAAAAAAGATTCATAATGAGAAATTATATATTGAAGTATGTAATGATATTCTAATTATTCATAATCATTCGGTATCTATTGATAAAAATGTAAAAAAGATAAATAAGTTGAAACTTCAAAAGGAAAGTCAGTATTATTTTCAAACAACTTATAATCATGCAAATCTATGGGAAAGAATGTTACTAAAGACAACTGCTTTTTGTAGTAGAATGATTTTAGCAGTAGTATATTTTTTGAAAGATTTGATAGGAGTAAAGAAAAAAAATAAATAGGAAAATGGGTTATGCCCTTGTGGCATACGAGAAAAATATAAAAAGATATTTTTTGATAACTATTGTAGATGGAAAAGAGGTTAGTCTTATTTTTAAACTAACCTCTATATTTTTTATAGTATTTAAAAAATAGTACTTTACTTTTAATATTCTAATTCATAAATATAGAATTAAATTAGCAACTAATTGTTTGACAATTACACTGAAAAATGATATAATTTCAGTGTAATTGTCAAAGAAAGAAAAGGGATTAATATGAAAAAAGGGGAGAAAATCAATTATAAAATTGAAAGTGATGTTCTTAAAAATTATGTAGAAGCTATTAATTCAATAAAGGAACCCATGAGACAAATTAAGGATCAACTTCATCAACTAACAATGCCAATGCAAGAACTAGATAAATCATTTAATGAATCTATGAAGCCAGTCATTGAAGCAAGTAAAGCCGCTTCTAGGCCATTTAAATCAATTCAAAAAGAACTAAAAAGCATTAATACTATGTTTAATGTAATTAAGGAGCTATCGATTAAATATCCAAACAACCAGGCAAAAATATTTATATATACTATAAAGCAAATAATGGATACCAATAATGGAATGCTTTCTACAAGAATGATAGAACCACTAAATATAAGCAGACAATATCTCTCAATTATGGAAAATAATAATGAAATTGAAAAAGTTTCAAGAGGTATATATCTTTCACCAAGTGCTTTTGAGGATAGTTATTTTTCCTTCCAACAAAAATATAAAAAAGCTATTTTCTCACATATGAATGCCCTATATTTTTACGGTATGACTGAGGAATTTCCATATAACTATACAGTAACTGTTCCACAAAGCTACCATGTTGATACTGTAAATGAAAAATGTAATGTATTTTATGTTTCAGATGATATATATGAAATAGGTGTTGTTGAAGTTGAAACTCCAAGTGGAAATAAAGTTAGAGCTTATGACAAAGAAAGATGTATTTGCGATATCATAAGATCAAAAGGTAGAATGGATCCTGAACAAGTAAAAAAATCTGTTAAACAATATATTCAAAGTAAAGATAAAAATGTAGCAAAGATATATGATTATGCAAAGAGAATGGGAATAAGTGAAAAAGTAATGGAAATGGTAGGTATATATTATGAGTAATTCTATCCAAGCAGTAAAGGATAAACTTAGAAATATTTCTAGAGAAAAAAATATAGATTTTAACTCTGTTATGAGATTTTATATGTATGATAGGTTTGTTGAACGTTTATCGAAAAGTAAATATAAAGATAATTTTATATTAAAAGGTGGCTTTTATTTGAGTAAATTATTCGGATTAGATAATAGAAGCACTATGGATATTGATACTGCAATAAGAAAAACAAATCTATCTTTAGAAAATGTTATTAAAATGATAACAGAAATTATTAATATAGATGTAGATGATAACGTAAAATTTGAAATTGAAAAAACAGAATCAATTCGTGATGAAGATGAGTATGGTGGATTAAGAATTACGATAAAATTTACATTAGAAAATATGAAAGATAGTTTTCATATTGATATAGCTACTGGTGATCCAATACATCCAGGGCCAGATGATTATAAATATGAATCACTAATAGGAAATGAAATATATAAGGTATGGTCATATAATTTGGAAACTATATTAGCTGAAAAAATAGAAACTATACTTAGCAAGTTAGAAGCAAGCAGTAGAATGAAAGATTACTATGATATTTATTTAATCCATAGGTTTAAATTTAATAAAATAAATAAAACTAAATTTAAAGGCGCAGTAGAAAAAACTTTTGAAAAAAGAGAATTTAATGCAGATCTAATTGTAAGTTTAAATGTAGTTAAAGATAGTAAGATATTAAGAGATAAATGGGTAAGCTATTCTAGGAAAAATAGTTATGCTAGAAATTTGGAATTTGATGAAACTATAAAATGTTTAGAAGACTTTATAGAAATATTAATACCGGTAGCAGTATAAGAGGTTTGAATGAGTATATAAGAATAACATATTGTACAACAAAAATAATTTCATATTTATCAGATTAAACACAATCAATAAGAATGGGGCTTTTATAAATTTTAAAATAGAACAAGTTGAAAAAAATATTTTTTTTAGCACTTGAGTTGTATTAGTTTTGGTCGACAAATACGTTAAACTTTTGTGCTTTTTTTCTAAATTAAAATGTGATGTTTTTTAATTATTTGATAATTCAAGACTTTTCGTTAGAAATTTGGTACAATTATCACATAAGGTAGTGATGGTGAAACTATAATTGATGTATATAATATTTATAGCAAAAAAATATTAGGAAAAAAAATTGCTACTTTATATATTTCTGGATATGGATATGGAAATACTGTAATTGCTCCAAAAGGCTTTAGATTTATGACAGATGAAGAATTTAAAAATAGACATTAAATGCCAATTAACTGCTTATTATATAGCTAAAATGAATGAGTGTGATATAGATAAACCTAAAAATCTTGCTAAAAAGTGTAACAGTTTAATAAAAAATGATATAAAATCAGATAAAAATGTTAAAAAAGCGCCATATTTCTTGAGATATGTCGTTTTTTAGTTTATACTTAATTATAAGAGATAGTAATATCGCTAAGAATAGAAAAGGGTAAAAGACTAAGGAAAGAGGTACACAATGAAAGGAATTATATTAGCAGGAGGTTCAGGAACTAGACTTTATCCAATAACGGAAGGAATTAGTAAACAGTTAATACCAATTTATGATAAACCGATGATTTATTATCCTTTATCAACATTGATGTTAGCAGGAATTAAAGATATTTTATTAATTACTACAGAGCAAGATCAAGCTGGATTTAAAAGATTATTTGGAACAGGAAAGCAATTTGGATTAAATATTGATTATGTGATTCAACCATCACCTGATGGACTAGCACAAGCTTTTACTTTAGGAAAAGATTTTATTGGAAATGATACTTGTGCAATGATACTTGGAGATAATATTTTTTATGGTAATGATTTAGTTAAAAAATTAAGCACGGCTAGAGAAAATGCTGAGGACGGATATGCTACTATTTTTGGTTATCAAGTAAAAGATCCTGAAAGATTTGGAATTATGGAAATTGATGAGAATAAAAAAGTAATTTCTGTAGAAGAAAAACCACAAAAGCCAAAAAGTGATTTTGCGATAACTGGATTATATTTTTATGATAATAGAGTAGTAGATAAAGCATTTAAAGTGGAAAAATCTGCTCGAGGAGAGTATGAAATAACAGATTTAAATAGAATGTACTTAGAGGAAAACAAATTGAAAGCTGAACTTTTAGGTGGAGGATATGCTTGGTTTGATACAGGACTTACAGATAGCTTATTAGATGCAAGTAATACCATTAAAACTCTTCAAAACATAAGAGGTTCTATTATCAGTTGTCCAGAGCAAATTGCTTATAAAAATGGTTGGTTATCAGATAGCCAATTATTAGAACGTGCTGAATTAATGAAGAAAAATGAATATGGAAAATATTTAATGAAAACATATGAAAAAGGTAGAAAATAATAAAATGTAGCAAAAATTAATTAAAAAACTTAATAAAAGTATTTAATTTTATGTTTTTGTGTATAAATAACTATTAATTAAACATAATTTATATGACAATATAGTTTATAAAAAGAAATTATTAATACAAGTAATTAGTGTTAATTTAAAATTTCGGATTGTAGGTGAATTGTATGGCAGAATTAAATTTAGACTATCATGATGGTAATGACATTTATAATGACGGTGATGTAGAACAATTATTATTAAATTATTATAAAAATGGTACAGAAATTGATTATAAAAAGGATAACATTTTTTATCTAACTACCGATGTTAGAAATAATATTTTGAATTGGTATCCGTTTACTAATCAAGATAGTGTATTAGAAATAGGCTGTGGTTGTGGAACCTTAACAGGTAAACTTTGTGAAAAATGCAAAAACGTAGTGGCAGTTGAAGGTTCTAAAAGAAGGGCAGAAATAACTTATTATCGCCATAAAGATAGCAAAAATTTAAAAATATATGCAGGGAATTTTGATGATATTAAAATTGAAGAAAAATTTGATTATATTGTATTAATTGGTGTTTTTGAATATGCAAAATTATTTTTTGATTCTGATACACCGTTTGATGATTTCTTATCAAAAATAAAGAAACTATTAAAACCAACAGGAAAAGTATTATTAGCAATTGAGAATAGATATGGAATAAAGTATTGGGCAGGTGCCAATGAAGATCATATTGCAAAACCATATGTTGGTTTGGAAGGTTATGATTCATACAATGTTCAAACGTTTGGTAAGGTTGAATTTATAAAAATGATAGAAAAGCAAGGATTTACAAAGAATAAATTTTATTATCCATTCCCAGATTATAAATTACCAACAATTATATATACTGATGACAGACTTCCAAAAGAAAATGAAATTTCATCTATTCCAATTTATTCATATGGAAATAAAATAAATTTTAATATTGCAGAAACATTAAGAGGTTTAATAAAAAATGATTCATTTGGATTTTTTTCAAATTCGTTTTTAATAGAGTTTGGTTTTGATAAATCTAAGCTATCTGATATTATTTATGTTAAAAACTTAGATTATAGAAATGTAAATTTCAAAACAATTACTATTGAAAATAGTAAACATGAATTCATTAAGGTACCTGATAACGAAAAAGCAAAAGAACATCTGGACAATGTGGTCAAAATTCATGAAGAAGTTAAAAAAAATAATATAAAAATATGTGGTATTGAAGAAAAAAATGGAAAATATTTAATAGAAAGAATTATAGGAAATAATGTAGCAGAATACATTCAAGAATTATCTTTAAAAAAAGAATGGGATTTAGTAACAAAAGAAATTGACAATTTGTTATCTTTTTATAATTCTATTTCAAAAAAAGAAATGCTAACCAATCCTATTATAAGTGAAGCCAAAAAAGTCTACAAAAATAAAACTAATATTTTAAAAATTTCACTTATTGATGGAAATGTTTCTAATATTATTAGAAATAAAAATGGCGAATATATATTTATAGATCAAGAATGGGTAAGTGATAAGCAATTACCAACAGAATATTTAATCTTTTATTCATTATCTTATATTTTTGGCACTAATAGTTTATTAAGCAATCACATATCATTCGAAGAAATTTGTAAAAAATATAATATTTCAAATAATAAAATAAGATTGTTCTATAAAATAGAAAAATATTATTTTACAGAGTTTAATCAAGTAATTGATGAAAATAAAAAGAATATCTTGGATTGTTGCAAAGCTCCTAAAGATTCTAGTGACAATGAAATATTTACAGTGCTTTATTATGATGATGGAAGTGATTTCTGTGAAGAAAACAAAATAGTAACTAAATATATTAAAGGAAATAATGAAAATGAATTTATAGTTAATTTCGATTTACCAAAAAACATTTTAAGAGTTAGATTTGATCCTATTATATCAGGAAATAAATTTATCAATTTTAGTGATATTAAAGTAAATGGTAAAAAGATTACATATGATGAATATAATGTCGACAGTTTTAACAATAAAAAGAATTTACTTTTAGAACACCCATTTATTGTCTTTCCGTTTGATAAACAAAAATTAGAAATTAGCATTTTATTGGAGAAATTTTCAGTAGATGAAGAGAAGTTATATATTCAAAATTCAATTGATTTAAAGCATGACTATGTTGAATTATCAAACGAAAAAAGAGAATTAGAACAAAAGTTAGAAACAATTAAAAATAATAAGTGGTGGAAACTACTAGAAAAAGTAAGAAAATTAAAAAAATGATATATATAAATGGTGATAAATATGAACAATATAGACAATGACACAAATGATTTTTCATTTAGCAAATATTTTATTAGTGAACTTTGTTTTTCAAAAGAAGAGTTTATAAAAAAATTTAAGGGTTTAATTAATACAAATGTAAATAAAAAAAATGATGGGGTAGCAAGCGATAGATTATATGCAAATAGTAGTAGTCAAATATATTATCCCAAAAAGAACATCATAAATAATACTAAAAATATTTTATTAGTTACACATGAACTTAGTAGAACTGGAGCACCTATTGTTGTGTTAGATACTGCTAAGGTTTTAGTTAAAAATGGTTATTTTGTAACTTTAATTACCCCTCAAAATGGGCCATTATTAAAAGAGTTTTTAGATATTGGTGTACCTGTTATAATAATGAATGAAATGAAATATATTCAATATTTAGTTTCTGAAACAAATAATTTTGTAGAGAAATTGGATTTGGATAATTTTGTTAATAATTTTGATCTTACTATAATGGTTACAGCTACTTTATATAATTTTGTTCGTAGGTATTTTAATACTAATAATAAAATATTATGGTGGATACATGAGGGTGCAGAATCTTATAATATTCTTGATTCAAGAATGCCAAAAACTATAACGCCTAATATTAAGGTTTTATGTGGTGGGCAATATGCAGCAGATCAACTAAAACTTAGAAATTATCTTTATTATCCAAGAGTACTTAATTATGGTGTGTTTGATGAATACAAAGTAATTAGTAAGCCGAGAAATAAAAAGGTACGTTTCTTATTAGCAGGTACTATTGGAAAGAGAAAAGGACAATTAATATTACTTCAAGCTATCCAAAAATTACCAAAAAAGATCCAAGAAAACAGTGAATTTATTTTTATAGGTGATCCTTATGAAAATGATTTAGAAGGAATTAGTATAAAAGAACAATTACAAGAATATGCTACACAGCATGAAAATGTTAAATTATATCAATCGGTTTCTAGATATGAATTATACAAATTATATGAAGAAATTGATGTATTAGTATTAGCATCAATTGATGATCCTATGCCGGTAGTTGCAACTGAAAATTTTATGTTAGGAAATATATGTTTATGTTCAACTCAAACAGGAACATCCTATTATATTGAAAATGGTGTTAATGGTTTTGTATTTCAAAGTGGTAATTCAACGGATTTATCAGACAAGTTATCTGACATTATAAAAAATAAAAAAGACTTAGATAAAATAAAATTAAATGGTAGAAAAATTTATGATAAGTATTTTGAAATAGGGATATTTGAAAGAAAACTTCTACAAATAATACAGGGGGAAGTAAGATGAAGAAGTATTTAGTGCTAGGTGGTAATGGCTTTATTGGAAAATATGTAGTTGATAGCCTAGCTAAAAATAATAAAGTTATAGTAGCTGATTATAATATTGAACATAATGAAGAAAATGAAAATATAGAATATAAACAAATGGATTTTATTAACTGTTATGATTTTACAGAATATTTAGAAGAAATTGACATAGTAATACATTTAATATCTACAATAGGTCCTAATGAAAATACTAAAAATATCAATAAAGAAATAGAAGAAAATGTATTTCCAACTACGCGTCTTTTAGAAGCTATGGTACAATGTGAGACTAAAAAAATAATTTTTGTTTCTTCTGGTGGGACTGTTTATGGTGAGCATGAATGTAGTCCAATATTAGAAAGTGATAGTAAAGATCCCATTTGTAATTATGGAATTATTAAAGAATTAATAGAAAAATACTTAAATCTATATAGTCTTTACTATGGAATTGATTATAAAGTATTAAGACTTGCAAATCCATATAGTGAAGTAGTTAAAAAAGGGAAAAAGCAAGGTATTATTCCAATTTTGATTGAACAATTGATGAATAATGAAACTATTAAAATATGGGGAGATGGTAATGATGTTAGAGATTATATTCATATTCAAGATGCCATTGCCGCCATTTTAAAAGTAATTGACTATGATGGAAACGAAAAAATATTCAATGTTGGTACAGGCGTAGGTTGTTCAATAAATGATTTAATAGAACTAATTAAGGAAGAAATGCAAATTTCTACAATCTCAGTATCTTATGTTGAAGGTAGAAAATGTGATGTAAAAAACAATATATTAAATATAGATAAAATCAAAAAAGAAATGAATTGGGAACCAGAAATAACTCTAGAAAAGGGAATTCAAAAAGTAATAGATATGAAAAAAGGTTTTAAAACAGGTGATTAATTATGCAAAAAGAAATGACTAATGAGCAAAAAGATAAATATATATTACATTTAGAAAATGAAGTAGAAAGATTGAATAAAATTAATGACTCATTAAACTATGATAAACTTTCTACTGTGTTAAAAGCACAAGAAGATTTTTTAATTTGTCAATATGCTGATAAAGATAATTTAATAGCAGATAATAAAAGATTAAATAAAGAAATTGATAGGCTAATTAGAACAATTATGTTTGACAATAGTTATATTGATTATTTATTAAATTCTTTTTGGTGGAAAATTACTTTTCCATTTAGAGCTATTTCTAGAAAAGTAAGAAAGAAAATGGAAAAAATTGATTATGATTTTGTAGAGAATATTTCTTTAAAAAAAGATTTTGAAATTATTGATGAAAAAGTTTCAGTAATTATTTTTACATATAATGCAGGTGAAGAATTCTCAGTTCAATTGAAAAATATAAATAGTCAAAAGAATATAAAAGATTTTGAAATTATAGTTATCGACAAGGGGAGTACTGATAATACCATTAAAATTTCAAAAGATGCAAAAGCTAAAGTTATTTCTTTAAAAAATAATAAATTAACAGATGATGAAATATACGAACAATGCTTACCTAATATTCATGGTAAATATATAGCAATTATTGAGCAAAATAAAATAGTTGATAGTAAATATTGGTTATATCAAGCTATTAGACCTATTATAGATAACAAAGCTATTATGACTGCCTTCTTTAATCAAGATGTAAGTTTCATAAAAAATACTACTTACTATCAAGAATTAAAGAAAAGAATGGCTTCTATTGCAAATGAACAGGTTTTATTTTTTCCACAAAATAGAGATGTTATTCAATATATTAGTCCATATGTACTTGATAAAACTTGTATAATAGTTAAGAAAAAAGTATCTAATATGTTTTTAATATAGGAGTATATTATGAAGTATAGTAATCTTTATATGAATTATAATCAAAAAAAAATTTATGAAAAATATGCTAATACCGAATACAAGAGTAATAAAAAATTAAAAGCAAAAATTGTAGATAATGCTATCATTTTACCTGCTAAAATTGATGAAAGTGATTTACCAAAATTATGGGCAATAGGTGGGGTAGTAGATAGTAATGATAATTTTATTGAAGAGTCAAATTCTAGATACCTATTTGGTGGTTATTATGAATTTAATTATGACTATGTAAATGATATTGACGAGGAAGTTGTTTTTTTTGGACCATTTGTAAAACATTGGGGGCATTTTATATGTGATCAAATTAGTAGATTATGGTTTATTCTTGATAATCCTAAAAAATATAAAATAGCATATTGTGGTTGGAATTGGTATCAAGGAAGTTCAGATTTAAGTGATAATTATTTGGAGTTATTTAAACTACTTGGTATTGATGAAAACCAGTTAATAAATGTGCAAAATCCTACCAGATTTAAAAAAGTAATTATTCCAGAATTTTCATTTATACCGGAAAATTTCTATTCTGAGGAATTTGAAAAATTAACTGAAACAATTGTAAAAAATGTTAATGTTAACATCAAAAAGTATCCTGATAATATTTATTATTCAAGAATGAAATTAAATAATAGTAAAGATAAAGAAATTGGTGAGGACAAGATTATAAAATATTTTGCTAAAAGAAATTATAAAATATTATCCCCAGAAGAATTAACCCTGTCAGAACAGATATTTTATTTGAACCATGCTAAAAAAATTTGTATGACATCTGGTAGTATTTCACATAATATAATGTTTTGCAAAAATGATAACAATATTATTATTTTAAATAAAACGGATATGATAAACGGATATCAAATGGTTATTGATCATATTTCAAAATCTAAAATTATTTATATTGACATTTATAAAAAAATATTTTCTGTTTTATTTGGTATGGGCCCATTTTTATTATATGTAACCAAATATTTACAACAATGGGGTGGTAAGGAAAAGAAGAGTAAGGGAATAACTTTAAAAGATTATAAGTGGTATTTTAATCGCTATTTTGAAATTTACAAAAATCCCAATAATAAAAGGTTATTAAAAAGTCAAAATATGTCAATGAAGAAAAAAAAGTTATAATTATTATTTAATTATTTAACAGAAAAAAATTGTATTCTATCAATGATGTAATTTATTTGAATTTATCATAACTAGATGTAATTTTACGGTTCAGTCAAGAAAATTAGTTTTGCAAATATAAATTTTTATTATATTTCGTTTTTTTTGTTATTTTTTCTGATTGAACTGTAAATATGCTATACTTTAAATATATGGTAGGTAGTAGGTGGTATTTTTGAAAAAAGTTTTAGAAAAATTAACAAGTAAAAAATTATATTTGTATTATTTTGTATCTTCTATTTTAATTGTCTATATGCATTGTAATCCTTTGCAGTGGGAAATAAAAATGTATAATTCCAATATATTTACTTACATTGATAATTTTTTTCTTTTCCTCTCCTTTTTCTCTGTTTTCCTACCGATCCTCAGTCATATTTACAATCTTTTTGTTGGATTCTGCTATTATATAAGGATTTGTCTTTTGATGATATAAAAAAAGTAATAAAGAAGAAAGTTAAGCGTTATGGAATTCCTTATTTTGCTTGGAGTTTTATTTGTTTTCTTATTATAGATTATTTAAGAAATATGGATTATAGATATATACCTATATATTTACTTACATCAAGTTTTGATGGCCCTTTATGGTTTATAGAAGTGTTAATATTGTTGACTTTATTATCTCCAGTATTTTTATTTATACTTCGTAATAAAAAAATTAGTATATTATTTTTAATTTTCCTTTTTCTTGCATCATATTATATTAATATTCCTATTACTAGCAGTTCTATTGAAATATCATTAATTTGCCCTTTTCAAAGTCATTTAAAATTGGCATTACCATATTATTTTTTAGGTGCTTTTTTTGGTAAATTTTATTTTGATACCATTAATAAAGAAAAATACATATCTAAACTTTTAATAATTGTTTCATTTATTTGTATTTTAATTTTATATGGACAATGCTTTAGTAATTTTCCGATTAAAAATACTATCTTATTAAGATTTCAATGTGTTTTTATTTGGATTGTTTTTCCTAAAAAAATATTTAATTATAAAGATCATTGGTGGTATCATCAAACATTTTTTACATATGCTGCTCATTGGATTTTTATTTGGCTAACTTCAAAACTTATTAATCATTTTTCTTATAACAATATTTTTATTTCAGCTTCATCATTTTTCTTTTTTCGATTAGCAATTACTGTTGTTATTTCATTAATAACGATTCTTTTAGGAAAAATTACTATGATACTTTGTCCTAAATTTTATTCAATACTTACAGGAGAGAAAATAAAGAAAACTAATTAAAAATTATTTAGTTTTATCTATTACTATGAAGCAAAAATATCATTGAATTTTAATAAAAAACTAAATTTAACCCATTAAAAGAGAAAAAACTATATATTCATTCTCTTTTTTTTGTTATACTTATTATGTAAGAAAATATCAAATTTTTTGCATAAAAGAAAGAAGTGATTTGATGGCAGTAAAAAATAGAAAAAATAGCAAATATGCAATAATAGTAGATAATGTATCAAAAGAATTTAAATTGGTATATGATAAGCCATATACTTTAAAAGAGAGATTAGTGCTTTGGAATAAAACAAAAGTTGGAAAACATCAAGTATTAAAAAATATTAATTTGAAGATAGAAAAGGGAGAAACAGTAGCTTTAATTGGTGTTAATGGAAGTGGTAAGAGTACATTGCTTAAATTAATGACAAAGATAATTTATCCTACTTCAGGAACTATAACAACAAATGGCAAATTAACATCATTACTTGAATTAGGAGCAGGTTTTCACCCTGATTTTACAGGAAGAGAAAATATATATTTTAATGCATCAATCTTTGGATTAACAGCTGCTGAAATTGACAAAAGGGTACAAGACATAATTGATTTTTCAGAATTAGGTGAATTTATAGATGCACCAGTTAGAACATATTCTTCAGGAATGTATATGAGACTTGCATTTTCTGTAGCTATAAATGTTGATGCTGAAATATTATTAATTGATGAAATTTTAGCAGTAGGTGATCAGCATTTTCAAGACAAATGCTTTGAAAAAATGCAAGAGTTAAGAAATAGTGGTAAAACAATTGTAATTGTAAGTCATTCATTAAACTCAATACAAAAATTATGTGATAGAGCTATTTGGATATATAATGGTGAAGTTAAATTGGATGGGAAAACAAAAAAAGTATGCGAAGAATATATGAGGGTGTGTGGTTAGAATGATAAAAGAATTAATAAATAATTTATATAATTATAGGCAACTTTTAAAAAGTAATGTTCAAAAAGAAATTAGGGGAAAATATAAAGGATCCTTTTTAGGAGTGCTTTGGTCATTTGTAAATCCTTTGTTAATGACATTAGTATATGCAATTGTATTTCCATTAATTTTAAAAAATACTGAGCCACATTATGTTACATATTTAGTTATAGGAATTTTACCCTGGAATTACTTTACGACAGTAATAGGACAAGGCACAAATACTATTTTAGTTAATGGTGGAATTTTAAAAAAAGTATATTTTCCACGAGAAATATTACCGATTTCAGTAAACTTAAGTGGAATTATTAATTTCTTAATATCATTTCTAGTAATGTGTTTATTCTTAATATGTAGTGGAATAGGATTTAGTTGGAATATTTTATTTTTTCCATTAATTTTATTAGCTCAATTCATTCTTTTACAAGGAATAATATTTATAACTTGTGCTATTAATGTTTATGTTAGAGATCTTGAATATATTATTAATTTTATTATTAGTATGTTATTTTATGCAACACCAGTTTTATATTCAGCTAGCATGTTTAGTGGTAGTAAGTTAGAATGGATTATAAAATTAAATCCAATGGCTACTATTATCAATTCTTATCGTGATATTTTCTATTATCAAACAATGCCTGATATAAAAATGTTATTACTTGTTTTAATTGCAGGAATTGTATTATTATATGTTGGATTAAGAGTATTTAGAAAATTAGAAAAAGGTTTTGCAGAGGAATTATAATATGAAATTAGCAGGGGTAGTAGTATGGTATAATCCATCAAAAAAAGATATAAAAAATATAGATAGTTATATTAAGTCAGTTGATAAATTGTATATAGTTGATAATTCTGAAAATGGAAGTAATGAATCAAAAATACCAAATTCAAAAAAAGTAGAATATATATACCAAAATGAAAATTTAGGTATTGCAAAAGCATTAAATATAGCTTGTTATAAAGCAATAAAAGAAAAATATAAATTTATTTTAACAATGGATCAAGATAGTTGCTTTAAGTCAAATGATGTAGATAAAATGAAAACTAAAATTTCTAGTTTAGATTTAAGTAAAATAGGAATAATTAGTCCTTGGCATAAAACTAAATTAAAATTAGAAAAACCAAAAGAGGAAATTGATTATCCATTAGATGTAATGACATCAGGAAATATTTTAAATCTAGATATTTTTCAAAAAATAGGTGGTTTTAAGGAATTTCTATTTATTGATGGTGTTGATATTGAATACTGTTTAAATCTTAAGAAGAATGGCTATAAAGTAATGAGAATAAATAGCATTGAACTGCAGCATGATTTAGGTGATATTTTCTATAGAAACTTTTTAGGAAAAGAATTTATGTGCGATAATCATAATTATCTAAGAATATATTATATGACTAGAAATTATCGTTATATTAGAAAAGAATATAGAAATATTGCTCCGGAGTTTTGTGATATTTTAGTAAAAATAAAAGGTTTAATTTTCAAAATAGTATTTTATGAAAAAGATAAATTTAGAAAATTAAGAAGCATTGTGTTTGGAATATATGATTATAAACATAATAATTATGGTAAATACCAAGGTAGGTGAGAAAATGACTGACATTAAATATTTATTAGATAAATCTAAGGAGACAATTCAAGAAGAAGGAGTTGTTGGATTTATAAAGAAAACAGGACGTTATGTAACAGGACATAAGAATCCAGTAAAAAATGTTAATTGCTATAAAGATGTTCTATTTATAAATGGGTGTACTTTACCTCACCCAACTAGATATAGAGTAGATCATCAAATGGAACAACTTTTAGCAAATGGTTATACAACTGATACTATTTTTTATGAAGATTTAACTTTAGAACAAGAAAAATATTATAAGACCTTTGTGTTTTTTAGATGCCCAATAACCGAAACTATAGAAAAGTTTATTACTTTAGCTAAAAAACAAAATAAAGTTGTTTTTTATGATATTGATGATTTAGTTTTTGATAAAGAATATACAAAGACTATAAAGCATTTAAAAACATTAAATAAAGATGAATTAGATTTATATTATGATGGTGTAAAAAGAATGGGACAAACTCTAAAACTATGTGATTATGCTATTACTACTACACCAACATTGGCAAATGAATTAAGAAAATATGTTAAAGATGTATTTATAAATCGTAATGTAGCATCAGAAAAAATGACAGAGCTATCTATTCGTGCAATCAAAAATATAAATAAAGATAATTCAAAGGTTATTATTGGCTATCTAAGTGGAAGTATAACTCATAATGCTGACTTTGAACTAATTTTACCAGTCATTGAAAAAATCATGGAAAAATATAATAATGTATATCTAAAAGTAGTTGGATTATTAGATATTCCAAAAGAATTACAAAGATTTTCTGATAGAATTTTAACTGCACCTTTTGTATCATGGAAAAAGCTACCTGAAATTATAGCATCTATAGATATTAATTTAGCACCACTTGAAGATAGTATTTTTAACGAAGCAAAATCAGAAAACAAATGGATAGAAGCAGCTTTATGTAAAATACCAACTGTTGCTTCTAATATAGGTGCTTTTAAAGAAATGATTCAAAATAAACAAGATGGATTTTTATGTTCAAATGAAGAAGAATGGTTTCAGGTGCTTGAAGAATTAGTAGTAAGTTTAGATTTACGAAATAGTATTGGAACAAATGCATATAATCGAGTAACTAAAAATAATGTTACTACTTACACCGGTTATTCTTTAACAAAATTTATTTCTAGTAAGTTACCAAAAACAATAGCCTTTGTGTTACCAACAACTAATATTAGTGGTGGAGTGAATGTAATATTAAAGCACTGTAGTATTTTGAAAAATGTAGGTATGAATGTATTTATTATTAATTCTGATAAAGTAAACGATAATATTATAAATAATGATGGTGAAATAGAAGTTATTTCCAATGTAACTAGTAAAATAGATGCCAAAATAGATGTAATGGTTGCTTCTCTTTGGGCTACTTTAGATTATGTGAAAAAGTATCCTAAGGTATTAGAAAAAGCATACTTAGTTCAAAATTTTGAAACTGATTTTATGAAATATGGTGATTATGGAAAAATTATAGCAAATTCTACTTATAGTTATGATGATATAAAATACATCACAATATCTAAATGGTGCCAAAATTGGTTAGAAAATAAGTATGAAAGAAAAGTATCATTTATAAGAAATGGAATTAATTTAAATCAATTTCCATATAAAGAAAGAAAATTTAATAAAAAAATTAAAATTTTAGTAGAAGGAAATAGTGATGACTACTATAAAAATGTTGATGAGAGTTTTAAAATAGTCGAAAAACTTGATAAGAGCAAGTATGAAATTCAATTTTTATCTTATCAAGGAAAGCCTAAAAATTGGTATTATGTTGATAAATTTATGCATCGTGTTCCTTACGATCAGGTTGGAAAAGTTTATCAAGATGCGGACATTTTAATTAAATCTAGTATTTTAGAGAGTTTTTCTTACCCACCACTTGAAATGATGGCTACTGGTGGTGTTTGTGTAGTAGTTCCAAACGATGGTAATATTGAATATCTAAAAGATGAAGAAAATTGTTTGTTTTATGAAAAAGGGAATATAGATCAAGCCGTGCAACAAATAGAAAGATTATCAAATGATAAGAAGTTGCGTGATCATTTAATTAAAGAAGGCATTAAAACAGCTAAAAGTAGAAATTGGAAAGAAATAGAAAAGGAAATAGTGGAAGTGTATGTTGGAAATAAATAAAAAAGGAATAAGTATAGAAAAACTTTTTGTAGTAATAGGATTGATTGTTGGTTGCATGTTTATTTATATAATACCACCTTTTCAATCTCCAGATGAAGATAGTCATTTTAAAAAGGCTTACTCTATAGCTAATGGAAATTTATATGCTAAATCTGAAAATAAAACAATAGGTTTAGAAATACCAGAAGCTATGAATGATTATATAAATAATAAACTTTCAATGATGGGTAATAGAGAATTAAAATATAGTTATAATGATTTTTATTATGACCAATATCTAACAAACGATTTATCAAAAACATCATTTTATAGAGTATCAACATCTGAAACTTCTCCTATTGCACATTTAATTCCTGGAATTGGAATATTGATTGCTAAATTGTTTGGATTAATTTTTTTCAAAGGTAATCCATCAATTGCATTTATGCTATCATTTGCTAGATTTTTTTCATTACTATCATACTTAACGATTGGTTACTTTGCTATAAAATTAACACCAGCATTTAAAAAAAGCTTTTTTGCAGTTTTACTTATGCCGATGTCTATATTTTTAGGTAGCATGGTAACATATGATAATTTATTAATATCTATTACAGCATTAGCAGTAGCATCTATTTTAAAATTAACTTATGATAAAAAAGAAAAATTTAATAATAAATGGTTTATAATATTTGCAGTAATTGGCTATATATTACTAAATGTTAAAGTAATATATGCACCAATATTGGGATTAATGTTATTTATTCCTAATGAAAGATTTAAAAACAAAGATAAAAAAGAAAAATGGAAAACATATTTACTATTAGGTACTGTTATTATACTAGCAACAATATTATTAAAAATACCTAATTTATTATTAGAATCTGCTAAGAGCTCTGATCTATATAGTAAACAACTTCAATATGTTCTATCACATCCACTATCATATACTAAAATCTTACTTAATAATATTAGAGGTCAATTGATTCAACAACTATATTGGATGGTTGGTACCTTTGGTTTATTAGATACATATTTACCACCTTTATTTATGTTTATATCTTTTATAAATTTGATAATTGTATTTATTACTGATGGAATATCTGAAAAAATTAAAATAAATTATAAGCAAAAAATAATAGTGTTATTATCTTTTATTCTTGGAGTAGTAGGTATGTATACAGCTATGTATTTATATTGGACTGTTGATGTATTTGGTAAAGTTGGAGGCAATACTATAACGGGAGTACAAGGAAGATATTTTATTCCACTATTAATTTCTTTACCATTATTATTTTCAAATAGTATATTTGATAAAAACAAAAAAATATTTAACTTTTCCAAAGAATATTTTAATTATTCTATCTTAATTATAATAATTTGCCTAACGATTAGTATGCTAGTTAGCATAACAAGATTTTGGATATAAAATAATTGAATGTGAAGTGATAATATGACAAAAATTTTATTAATTATTCCAGCATATAATGAAGCTGAAAATATTTTAAAAGTTTATAATAGTATTCAAGATTATAATCAAAAACACCAAGCAAACTATGATATATTAGTTGTAAATGATGGTTCTAAAGATAATACAGAAGAAATTTTGTCTAAAAATAATATCAATCATATTAAACTGGTACATAATTTAGGAATTGGTGGAGCTGTACAAACTGGGTATAAATATGCACTAGAAAATAATTATGATATTGCTATTCAATTTGATGGTGATGGTCAACATGATGTAAAGTATGTAAATACAATAGTTAAACCTATCGTAAATGGACAAGCTAATATGGTAATTGGTTCTCGTTTTATAGATAAAAATTCTAGTAGATTTAAATCATCTGTTTCTAGAAGATTAGGAATTAAAATTATTTCTAATGTAATAAAAATAAAAACTGGAGCAAAAATATATGATACTACTAGTGGTTTCAGAGCAGTAGATTCTAAAATAATTAAAATATTTGCTGAATCTTATCCAAGAGAATATCCTGAACCAATTTCTACAGTTGACATTTTAAAGCAAGGATTAGTAGTTAAAGAGCAGCCTGTTAATATGCATGAAAGGACTGCAGGAACATCTTCAATAAAATCATGGAAAACAGCTTATTACATGATAAATGTTATACTTTCAATACTATTAATGAAAGGAAGGAATAAATAATATGAGTTTTAGTTTGAGATTATTTTTAATCATATTTTCTTTAATACTTGCTTTCATTATTTTTCATTTAATATATAGAAAAAAAATTCAAATTAGCTTTTCTATCTTTTGGCTATTTTCCGCTTTACTCATATTGTTAGTTGGATTATTTCCTGATTTTATTAATATTTTCACTCGTATTATTGGGTTTGAAACTACCTCAAATTTAGTAATAGGAATTATACTTGGAATTTTATTATTCAATACTTTGCTATTAACAATAATACTTACAGAGCAAAATAAACGAATTACTTTATTAATACAAGAAGTTTCAATTTTAAAACATGAATTAAATAAGAAAGGAAACAAGTAATATGAAGTTGATATTAACAATAATTTATATATGTATGACAACTACAGGAATCTTTTTAATGAAATTAGGTGGCAATTCACTATCACTAACTCTACAAAATGGAATTAATTTTAAGATTGGTTATATTACCTTATTAGGGTTTCTAGCGTATTTAATTAGTTTCCTATTATGGCAAAAACTATTAGTAACATTTGACCTTAGTTATATTGTACCGATCACAACAGGTATCTCACAAATTATTATCTTATTATTAGGCGTTCTATTCTTTAAAGAACAAATTAATTGGGTAGGCGTAGTTGGTGTTATTATTACGATTATTGGTATTACCTTAATTGGATTTGGAAAGAAAATGTAATAAAAAGTAGGAGTGAGAATGAAAATAACGATAATAACTGTTTGTTATAATTCAGGAAAAACAATTAAAGATACAATAGAATCTGTATTAGCTCAGAATTATAAGAATTTTGAATATATCATTATAGATGGCAAAAGTAAAGATAATACTGTTGATATAATAAAGTCATATGAACCAAAATTTAATGGAAAAATGAAATGGATTTCTGAAAAAGATAAAGGTATCTATGATGCTATGAATAAGGGAGTAAAACTTGTTAGTGGTGATATTATAGGACTTATTAATGCTGATGATATTTTAGCTACTCCTAATGCTTTTCAAATAATAGTAGATACTTTTAAAAATGAAAACTGTGATGGAACTTATTCTAATTTAAGAGTTTTAGATGGAAATATGAAAAAAGTAATTAGGGTATTTAAACCTAAAAAAGGAAATTATAAATTAGGGTGGTATCCACCTCACCCAACACTTTATCTAAAAAAAGATGTTTATGATAAAATTGGTCTCTATAGCTTGGATTATAAAATAGCAGCTGATTATGACTTAATGATAAGAGTTATGAAAGATAGTGATATAAAACTATCTTATATTAAAGAAGTATTAGTTTATATGCGTGGTGGTGGTGTAAGTACCAATGGAATTAATGGTTACTATAAAAGTTTTAATGAATCATTACAAGTATTAAAAGAAAATAAAATAAAATTTCCAGTAATTGTAAATTTAATTAGAACAGTAGTTATATTTAATCAATCACTAAAAGCAAAACTAAAAAACAATAGTAATTAATAATAGGGGGTATTATGAAAAAAGAAGTAAAACTTAGTATTATTGTACCATGTTATAAAGTAGAAAAATATTTGCCAAGATGCTTAGACTCATTGTTGAATCAGACTTTAGAAGAAATTGAAGTAATATGTATAAATGATGGTTCTCCAGATAATTGTTTAAAAATATTAAAAGAATACCAAAAGAAATATTCTTCCAAATTGGTAATCATTGATAAAAAGAATGAAGGCGTTTGGCGTGGAAGAAAAGATGGTATCAAGAAAGCAAAAGGAGAATTTATAGGATTTGTAGATAGCGATGATTATGTAGCACTAGATTTTGCAGAAAAATTATATAATGCTGCTAAGAAAAATCATGCTGATATTTCAGTATGTGGATTTGATAGAATTGATTTAGAGACTGGAAGGTTATATTCAAGAGAAATGTGTTACCCAGAAACTAAAATTATTGAAATGAATAAAAATCCAGAAGACGTACTGATGATAAATGGTGCACCATGGAATAAAATATATAAGGCAAATTTATTAAAAGAAATGGCAGAACTTGAACACCCACCTAGAATATTAGATGATATGATGTTTTTACTTTTGATCTATATCAATGCAAATAAAATTACTTTTATTCCAGATAGTTTAGTTTATTATATGGTAAGAACAGATTCTATTATTAATACCATAAGAAAAGAACAAGTAGAATCAACATATTTAGCTATGACTGAAGTAAGAAGAGTCTATGAAAATAGTGATCGTCGTGTAACAATGTTACCAGTTTTAGATTCTATGGCTTTTCTTCATTTAGGGATTTCTCTAATGTTTAGACTTTCTAATGATAAAGAATGTAATTTAAAAGAAGCAATAAAAACAAATAATAAGTTTTTAGACGATTGGTTTCCTACTTGGAGATATAGTAAATTTATTAAATTATCTTATATGTTTAAACATGGATTTAATAATTTAAAAATATGGATTGTTAAAATGTGTTATAAATTTCATTTGTTTAGAGCCTTCTTAAAAGTTTACAATTTTATGATTACAAAATTAAAAATCGATATAAAATGGTAGAAAGAATAATTCTTTCTCTTTTTTTCTTTAATATATAGTATAATAAAATTAATAGGTAGGTGTTTGCAGTGAAAAATAACATTTTATATATTGTAGTACCATGCTACAATGAAGAAGAAGTATTAACAGAAACAACGAAGCAATTAAAAACAAAATTAGAAGATTTAATAGAGAAAAAAGTAATTGCTAAAGAAAGTCGTGTTATGTATGTAAATGATGGTTCAAAAGATAAGACATGGCAGTTAATTGAAAAGATAAGTAAAGATAATGAATTATTTACTGGTATTTCCTTATCTAGAAATAGGGGACATCAAAATGCCCTTTTAGCAGGTTTAATGACAGCAAAAGAGTATGCAGATATAGTAATTAGTATGGATGCAGATCTTCAAGATGATATTAATGCTATCGATGATATGTTAAAGAAATATTATGAAGGTTGTGATATTGTTTATGGTGTGCGTAGTTCTAGAAAAAAAGATACTTGGTTTAAGAAAACTACTGCTCAGGCTTTTTATAAATTTATGAAATTAATGGGAGTAGATATTGTATATAATCATGCTGATTATCGTTTAACTAGTAGAAAAGTGTTAGAGCACTTTGCAGATTATAAAGAAGTAAATCTTTTCTTAAGAGGCATGTTTCCATTAATTGGTTATCAGTCAGATGTTGTTTACTATGAAAGACATGAAAGATTTGCCGGAACTAGTAAATATCCACTTAAAAAAATGTTAAACTTTGCTTGGGATGGAATTACATCATTTAGTGTAAAACCAATTAGATTTATTTTAACATTAGGTGTTTTTCTTTTTGTTATTAGTCTTATTATGACTATTTACTGTATTATCGTAAAATTATTAGGTCATGCTGTTACTGGTTGGACATTCTTAGCTTGTTCTATATGGATGCTAGCAGGAGTTCAAATGTTATCTCTTGGTATTATTGGAGAATATGTTGGTAAAATGTATAATGAAACTAAAGCAAGACCACGCTATATTATTTCTAGAAATTTAATGGAGGAAGATAAATGAAAGTATTAGTTACAGGAGGTATGGGCTATATTGGTAGTCATACAGTTGTTGAACTATTAGAAAATAATTATGAGGTAGTAATTGTTGATAATCTAGTAAATTCTAAAATAGATGTTTTAGATAAAATAGAAAAAATAACTGGTAAAAGGCCTAAATTTTATCAATATGATTTATGTAATTATCAAGATTTAGAAACTATATTTAAAGAAAATAAAATTGATGTAGTAATTCATTTTGCTGGTTTAAAAGCAGTAGGAGAAAGTTGTGAAAAACCACTTCTTTATTATCAAAATAATTTAATATCTACTATGAATTTATTAGATATCATGGCAAAATATAATTGTAAAAGACTTGTATTTTCTTCTAGTGCTACTGTTTATGGTAAACCTAAGAGCCTTCCTATTCAAGAAGATTTCCCTTTATCAACAACGAATCCATATGGTTCTACAAAACTATTTATTGAATATATGTTAAAAGATTTATATAAAGCAGATCCAACTTGGAGCATCGCAATACTTAGATATTTTAATCCAATTGGAGCTCATCAATCTTATTTATTAGGAGAAAATCCTAATGGTATTCCTAATAACTTAATGCCATATATTGTAAAAGTTGCTACTAAAGAATTAGATCATTTAAATATTTTTGGCAATGATTATGATACGAAAGATGGAACAGGTGTAAGAGATTATATTCATGTAGTTGATTTAGCTAAAGGACATATTAAAGCAGTAGAAAAAGTTTTAACTACTAATAAAGTTGACTGTTATAATTTAGGTACCGGAGTAGGTTATAGTGTATTAGAAATGGTTGAATTATTTAAAAAAGTAAATAAGGTCGATGTTCCTTATAAAATTGTAGAAAGAAGAAGTGGAGATATTAGTAGCTGTTATGCAGATCCAACCTATGCAATAAAAGAGTTAGGATTTAAAGCTGAAAAAACTTTAGAAGATATGGTAAGAGATAGTTACCAATTTGTTGTAAATAATAAGTAAAATTAATTATTATAAAACCGGTGAAACTTGTCATCGGTTTTTACAATGTAAAAATATTATTAAATCTAATTACTATTCAATAAAATAATCACTAATGGAAATTACTTTCTTTTTAATAAATAATAATTAGTATCTTTATAATCTTCTTTTTGATGTTTTGAAGCAATTATTTGGTAATTTTCTACTATGAACTGTCCACTATTTTCTAATGCTGTTTGGTCTAATTTTGAAACCATCACAACATAATTAACACATTTATCTCTTATACATATATTTTGACCATCCCAATTATATGGATATAATTCATAGGAAAGATTCTGTATTTCAAAATGCTTAATAGTAGGATTTTGATTCGTAGTAAAATATACTCCTAAATCTAAAAAGCCATAATTTAAAAGTGTCGTATCTTTATCTTTTAGAATAATATCACGAAACATATATTGAGCAAGTTCTTTTTTTGGAGTTAGAAGCAAAGTACGATAATTAGCACATGTATAAGAAAAATAAATACAAGAAATAGAAACAGGAATAATTAGTAAAAAACTGTATTTAAAATTCTTAATTTTAGGTAGAAAATGATCAAAGATTTTAAATAGTTGAATCCAAGCAAGTAATGTAAAAAATAATATTAATAATAAAGAATAATAAGAATAATTTTGTCCTCCAATAAAAGTGAATATGATAGATATTAAAAATGTTAAAAATAGATAAATTTTATTATTAATATTTTTAATAGATAAAATTATAAAAAGAATAAATATTATTAAAAGTATAAATAGTAAAATATTATTTATATTAAATATAGTATCTATAAATATTCCAATAGAAGAAAATAATTTTTGTAGAAGGCTATAATCATTATTAGTTCCATATTTTGTGATATTAACGAAAAAGTAAGTATAAATAAATTCTTTAAGTCCATTATTAATTAGAAAGTAAATACTAAATAATAGAAAAGGAATACCCATACCAAATAAGAAAATAAAACAGTATTTAAATCCCTCTTTAAATTTTTTTTGGAACATATAGTCGAAAAATATAAACATCATCCAACTAAGCCAAAATCCACATAAATTATATTTAATTAAAAAGATAATTCCTGCTAGAAAGCCATTGATAAAAATAATTTTAGAATTCATTTCTTTATTTTTTAAATAATTTAAAAAGTAATATAAACTAATCATAAAGAATGGAAAACAAATTTCTTCAGCACTACCACCATGGGCAAATGAATTACAGGTACAAATAGTAGTAAACATAATTGGTAAAATTAAAAAAGCATATTTTTCATCTATAAATAATTTTACAATCTTATAAGCATAAAACAAACAAATAGACTGTAATAAACACTCAATAATAAATACTCCTAAAAAAGACTGGTTTGTAATTAGATATCCTAATCCATATATTAGATATAAAATAGGACCCTTTTGTTCAAATAAATCTTTATATGGTACTAAACCATTCATCATACCTTTTCCAACTGTAAAAAAAGCATTTACATCTACCCAATCATTCATAGGATATAAAGGTGAATTTTGTGAACAAAAAAGTAAAATCATAGTGGCTGTTAATAAACAGAAACAATAAATAAAAACAGTTTTTTTCTTTTTCATAATAATTAAATCCCTTCTAGATACATAAAATCAATAACTTATATATTATCAATTACTCCATTTATTTCTAGTATAACATACTAAATTGAAAAAAAATTTTAAAAATTTTCACTTTTTGTAAGTATTTTTCAAAGTTTTTTAAATAATATTATTAGAATCATAAAGACAGGGGGAATAAAAATGAAAAAAATTTTAATGATTCTAGCAGTATTATTTATTTTAGCAGTACCTAACATAAAAGTATTGGCATTGGAAGATAGCTTTTATGAAGGAGAGTATATTCCAGGGGAATATATTAAAAAGTTTAGAAATGGGGCAGGGAAATATGAACAACTTAGATTTTTCAGAAGAAAGAGTGATAATAGGGCAGTATATTGTATTGAATTATGGGAAGCAATCTCTAGTAACAAATTAATTCCAGGTTATGATAATGACCAATATTTACATTCTAATATGGATTATAGTAATTGGGAAAGAGTAATGTTAATTTCTTATTATGGTTATGGTTATCAAAATCATACTGAAGATAAGTGGTATGTAGTTACGCAGTTTATGATTTGGAAAGAATTATCTTCAGATACTAATTTATATTTTACTGATAAATTAAATGGTAACAAAATAGAAAAATATGAAGCAGAAATGAATGAAATTAATAATTTAATTCAAAACCATAGTAATATTCCATCTATTTATAATCAAACTTATCAAGTAAAATATAAAGAACCATTAATAATTCAAGATACTAATAATGTACTAGAAAAGTTTAATATTACGGGAGGTAATGAATTTGTAACAAAGAAAGAAAAGAATACATTAACCATTATGAAAAATACTATAGGAGAAAGTCAAATTATTTTTTCTAATACCGATAATATGTATTCGTCAAGGCCAATTGTATATATTGATGAAAATGGTCAAAATCTATTAGCGGCAGGTAGTTATTATCCAATATATATGGTAGTAAATGTAAATTTGGCTTATAAGAATATTAAGGTTATAAAACTGGATAAGGAAACTAGTAATCTTTCACAAGGTGATGCCAATCTAATAGGAAGTAAGATTCAATTATTAGATAAAGATTATCAGTTGATAGCTTTAAAAGAAATAACTGATGATCACTCTTTGGTATTTGATAATGTTCCTTATGGAACTTATTATTTAAAAGAGGTAACACCTGGTAATGGTTATTTATTGAATAAAGCATTAAAACAGATTGTAGTAGATGATAATCATGATACTTATGAATTTGAAAATCAAGTAATTAAAAATAAAATAGAAATTACGAAGTATCTAAAGAATCCACTCACAGGAGAGATAAAAAAAGAAAGTAATGCTACATTTTCTATTTATAACACTAAAAAAGAAAAAGTGGCTGTCCTAACAACTAATCGTCTAGGAAATGCACAAGTTACTTTACCATATGGAAATTATACTTTAGTTCAGGATACTGGAGTTAAAAATCATAAGTTTATTAAAGATTTAGAATTTTCTATTACAGAAGATAATCTAACGCAGCACTTCAATTTATATAATGAAGAATTAACAGCAACTATTAAAATTATAAATGTTGATAGTGATTCTAATTTACCAATTTTAGAGTCTGGTAGTATTTTTAAAATTAAAAATTTAGATAATAATAGATATATAAAAGATAAAGATGGAAATATTTTAGAATTAGTAACAGATGAAATAGGAAAAACTAGTACCAAGTTATCTAGTGGTATTTATCAATTGGAGCAAGTAAAGGTAGTAGATGGTTATTATGAAACAAAAGAAGTTTATAAGTTTGAAATTAGTGATGATATAGAATTTCAAAAAGATGAATTAGAAAATAATTATCTAGAAATTAATGTAGCAAATAAAAAGAAAACAGGAAAATTAAAGTTAGAAAAATATACTGAATATTATTTAAATGATGCATTAACAAAAACTATCAAAGAAAAAGATTTTAAGGTACCTATTTATGCAAGTGATGATATCTATTCTAGAGATGGCGTAAAATTATATGGAAAAGATGAAGTAGTGGGAATATTAGGAATAGATGAATTTGATTTATATTATGGCTCTTATTATTTAGTAGTAGAATCCACTTTAGAAAAACAAGAATTTACCATTGATAACTTAGATACCAAAACAATTAAGCTTTATAAGCAAATTTATGAGTATGAAGAAATAGAAGAAATAGAAGAAGTAATAGAATTTCCTAATACACTTAGTAATAAAAGTATGCTTTCTAATATCAATTTACTTCCTATTGTATTAGGATTATCTTTAATGAAAAGGAAGAAATATGAAACAAAATAAATTAGCCCTTTTCTTAATTATAATTGGTATCTTGTGGACTAGCTATAAATATATATCCAAAAATGAAGAATTAATCATAGAAAAGAATAGGATTGATAATACACTACAAAATCAAGTTAGTTATTTAAAAAAAGATGTTGATACTTATGATATGGTATTAGAAATACCTAAAATTAATTTAAAAAAGGGAGTCTATTCAAAATATGATATTAGAAACACGATTAAGAAAAATGTTATGATTCATGAAAAGTCAGATTATCCTAATCAAGAGAATTCTAATTTGATTTTAATGGCTCATTCTGGAAATAGTGATATTGCTTATTTTAATGATTTAGTAAAACTAGATACAGATAGTTTAATAAAAGTATATTATCAGAATGTAAAATATACATATAAATTAGATCATTATTATGATGTAGATAAATTTATGCAAACAAAAATTATTAGAGATAAAACTAAAAACACAATTACTTTAGTTACTTGTAATCAAAAAGATAAAACTAAACAAACTATTTATATTGGATATTTAATTGATAAGATATAGTTTTTAATTTAAAGGAGAAGTTATGTTAGAAAATAATGATAAATATTTTGAAGTGTTAAATGATATTAAGAAAACTTTAATGACAACAAGAAATAGAATAGTAGAAAATGTTAATAAAGATTTAGTATTAATGTACTACAGCATTGGTTTAAAGTTAATAGAAAACAATAAGTGGGGTTCTTCTTTTATAGACATGCTAGCCAAGGATTTAAAAAGAGAGTTTCCTACATTAAAGGGAATGTCTGCTAGAAACCTAAGATATATGCAAAAATTTGCGACTGAATTTGATAATGATGAATTTTTGCAAGGAGTCCTTGCAAAATTATCTTGGAATCATAACCAAATATTATTAGATAGAGTTAAAGATAAAGAAATTAGAAAGTGGTATGCAAAAGAAACATTGGAAAATGGTTGGTCTGTTTCCATATTAACACACCAAATTGCAAGCAAATTATACGAAAGGCAGGCATTACTAGAAAATAAAACAACCAATTTTGATAATACATTGCCATCTCCAAATAATGAACAAGTAAAAGAGTTATTAAAAGATCCATATATATTTGATTTTATAACGGCTGATAAAGATTCAAAAGAATTAGATATTGAAAGAGAACTAACAGCTAATATAACTAAGTTATTACTAGAACTTGGTAATGGTTTTGCATTCGTTGGAAAACAATATCATTTAGAAATAGAAAAGGAAGATTATTATATCGATTTATTGTTTTATAATTTGAAGGTCAGAAGTTATGTGGTAATAGAATTAAAGACAACTGAGTTTAAACCAGAATATGCAGGTAAACTTAATTTTTATCTAAGTGCAGTAGATAAATACATTAAAGATGAAAATGATAATCCTACATTTGGAATATTACTTTGTAAAGATAAGAAAAAAGTAACTGCAGAACTTGCACTCAAAGATATTAATAAACCTATTGGTGTTAGTGAATATAAAATTTTATCAGAGATACCTGAGTTTTTAGAAAATACTCTTCCAAGTATTAAAGATATTGAAAAAAGATTAGAAGAAAGAGAGTAAAAAACGATTGTTTTAGATTTAATAATCATCTTAGAATAGCTAAAAATTAAAAACTAACATAAAAATTAATATATGACTGTTATGAAATTTATTCTTGCTATAACAGTCATTTTTCTGTGGAAATGAATGGAAAAACTTTACTTGATGCCTTTTATTTACTATAATATTGTTAAGGTGATGACATGAAAAAGATAACGATATTTTCCCTTCATTTAGGCTATGGTGGAATAGAAAAAAGTATAGTAAATCTAGCTAATTTATTAAGCAATGAATATCAAGTAGAAATAGTATCTACCTATAAATTAGAAGATACTCCTGCTTTTGAAATTAATGATAAAGTAAAAGTGACTTATTTAATTGATAAATATAAACCAAATCGTGAGGAATGGAAAAATTCTATTAAGAAATTGCAACCAATTAAATTTATAAAAGAAAGCTGTAAGTCTTTTTTAGTATTATTTTATCGTAAACGCAAAACAGTTGCTGCCATAAAAAACTGTGATAGTGATATTTTAATATCTACTCGTATTTTATTTAATAATTGGTTAGGAGCATATGGTAGAAAAAAAGCATACAAAATTGCTTGGGAACATAATCATCATCATCAAGATATGAAATATGCAAATAAAGTTGTGGATTCTTGTAAGAGAATAGATAGTTTAGTATTAGTGTCTGACTCCTTAAGAAATTTCTATAAGAGAAAGATGAAAGAAAAAAATATAAAATGTAAATGTGTGTTTATTCCTAATATGTTAGATAATATACCAGAAAAAGTATCTAAACTAGATAAAAAAAGAATAATATCAGTAGGTAGATTATCAAAAGAAAAAGGCTTTACTGATTTAATAGATATTTTTTCTAAATTTCATCACTTACACCCTGATTGGCATTTAGACATTGTAGGTGGTGGTGCAGAAAGAAATAAAATTGTAGACCGTATTTATCAGTATAATTTAACAGATGCTGTTACTGTACATGGTTATTTAAAGAAAAAAGAAATCGATGAATTACTTGATAAATCTTCTTTATATGTAATGACTTCCTATACAGAATCCTTTGGTATTGTTTTAATAGAAGCTATGTCACATGGTATACCTTGCTTAGCATTTACATCTGCAGAGGGAGCAAATGATTTAATAGAAGATGGAAAAAATGGTTATTTAATAGAAAATCGTAATTATGATGATATGATTATGAAAATGGAAGAATTGGCAAAAGACAAAAAAAAGCGTCAAAAATTTGGAGAGTATGCTAGAACTACTAGTTTAAATTATAGCAGTGATGTTGTTACAAAAGAGTGGATAGCTTTATTAAAAAGAAAGGCTTAATATGAAAAAAGTTTTATTTATTTCAAGTACCGGAGGACATCTATCTGAAATGATGATGTTAGAAAGCTTATTTAAAAAATATGATTATCATATTATTACAGAAAAAACAGATACAACAAAAAATTTATCAGAAAAGTATAAAGGAAAAGTAAACTATTTAATTTATGGAACAAAAGATCACCCCCTTACTTATCCTTTTAAACTATTAGGAAACTGTTTTAAAAGTCTATACTATTATTTTAAAATCAGGCCAGACTTTATTGTTACAACAGGAGCTCATACAGCTGGTCCTATGTGTTGTATTGGTAAAATATTTGGTAGTAAAATTATCTATGTTGAAACATTTGCTAACATTCATACTAAAACCATTACTGGAAGGCTTGTTTATAAATTTGCTGATTTATTTATTGTGCAGTGGGAAAGTATGTTAGAGTTATATCCAAAAGCTACCTATGGTGGTTGGATCTATTAGGAGTAAGAAAATGATATTAATAACATTAGGAACTCAAGATAAAGAGTTTACAAGAATTTTAAAAAAAGTAGACGAATTAATTACCAAAAAAGTAATTAAAGAAGAAGTAGTAGTACAAGCGGGATATACTAAATATAAATCAAAGAACATGAAAATATTTGACTATGTTTCAAAAACGGAATTAGAAAAATACATAGAAAAAGCAAGCTTTGTGATTACTCATGCTGGTGTTGGTACTATTTTTGATTGCTTAAAGAAAAATAAAAAAATAATAGCCGTTCCAAGACTTTCAAAATATAAAGAACACAATAATGATCATCAACTACAAATAGTAGAAGAATTTGGAAAAGAAGGCTTTTTAATACCAGTTTATGAAATGGACGAATTAGAACAAGCTATTCAAAAAGTAAAAACCTTTAAACCCAATAAATATAAAAGTAATAATAAAAATATGGTAAAGTTAATTAGTGAGTATATAGATAGGAATGAAAAAAGAAGTATGATAAAAACTATAAAAGAATTATTTAATAAGTATCGTGAAATCATTATGTATTTAATTTTTGGTGTACTAACAACTGTAGTTAGCTTAGCTGTTTATTACATATTAGTATATACCATTTTAAATCCCAATAATCCATTTGAACTTCAAGTAGCTAATATTATTTCTTGGATAGCAGGAGTTACATTTGCTTATTTCACAAACCGTAGTATGGTATTTCAAAGTAAAAATAAAAACAAACTAAAAGAAGCTGGAAGTTTTGTTTTAGCAAGAGTAGTTACTCTTATTATGGATATGTTAATTATGTTTGTTGGTGTAACCCTATTACATGGAAATGATAAACTATTAAAATTAATTTCCCAAGTAATCGTAATAGTGTCTAATTATGTATTTTCCAAACTGTTTGTGTTTAAAAAATAAGAATAATATGCTAAACTATCATCAAGAAGGTGTAATTATGAAAAAAATTTCAATTGTGGTACCATGTTATAATGAAGAAGAATCATTACCACTATTTTATAAAGAAGTAAATAAAGTTACCGAAACAATGAAAGCAAAAGCTGAATTTGAATTTGTTTTTGTCAATGATGGCTCTAAAGATAATACTTTGGAAGAATTAAGAAATTTAGCTAAAAAAGATAAAAGAGTAAGATATATTTCTTTTTCTAGAAATTTTGGAAAAGAAGCAGGAATCTATGCTGGACTTGAAAATGCAACAGGAGATTATATCACGACAATGGATGCTGATTTACAGGATCCACCTACTTTATTAGAGGAAATGTTTGATACATTAGAATCTGGTGAATATGACTGCTGTGCTACGAAAAGTACCAACCGTAAAGGTTATTCTTTCTTAAGAAAGACATTTACAAAATGGTTTTATGATATCATTGGTAAAATTTCTAAAACAGAAATGGTACCAGGGGCTAGAGATTTTAGATTAATGACTAGACAAATGGTAGACGCTATTATTTCTATGAGAGAATATAATAGATATTCAAAAGGTCTATTTAGCTTTGTTGGTTTTAAAACAAAATGGATTGATTTTGAAATAGAAGACCGTGCAGCTGGTACTTCGAAATTTAATTTTTGGAAATTATTTTCTTATGCAATTGAAGGAATTGTAGCCTTTTCTACTGCACCACTTGCATTTGCAGCTTTAGTAGGTGTTATCTTTTGTTTTATAGCTTTCATATTAATCATTTTCATTATTGTGAAAACATTAGTATGGGGTGATCCTGTTGGTGGTTGGCCTAGTATGGCATGTATCCTGTTCTTTGTAGGAGGAATACAATTATTCTGTACTGGTATCATTGGAGAATATCTAGCAAAGACCTACTTGGAAACAAAACATAGACCAGTCTATATTGTGAAAGAAACAGAAAAAGATTTAAAAAAGTAGTATATGAAGTTGTTAGGAAAGAGTAGTATAGCTACTTTTTTTCTTGCCAAATTCTGTAAAGATAGAGAAAAATAATGTCAAAAAAACAGTAAAGTATGATAGTATAAAATAGGTGATAATCATGAGTGATGTTATGACAGAATTAATTGATGTTTTAGATGAAAATGGAAATAAAACGGGAGAAGTAGAAACAAAAGAAGAAATATATAAAAGAGGATTATGGCATCGTTCAGTTCATATTTGGATTGAAAATGATAAGCAAGAATTATTGGTTCAAAAAAGGAATCCGCTTAAAAATACATTTCCTAACCTATGGGCAATTTCTTCAGCAGGTCATGTAATAGCTGGAGAAACTAGTATAGAGTCAGGATTGCGTGAATTAAAAGAAGAATTAGATGTTGATGCCAAAAAAGAAGATTTGAAATTTTTATTTACCATTAAAAGAGTGCAACCCTATAAAGATTCTTATATTCGTGTTTTTGATGATGTTTACCTTCTACACAAAAATATTGATGTAACAAAAACAAAACTACAAGTAGAAGAATTAACAGATATTAAATATGTATATTATGAATACTTAGAAAATATATTCAAAGAGGGAGATAAAGACTATGTTCCCTATACAGAAGAGCATCAAAAGCTATTTTCCATTCTTGATGATAGAAATATGGAAGTAATCTAAAAACTGGTATAGATAACTCTTTTTACGAAAGGTTATGTTAAACTTCGTGACTGATAAATAGAAATTAGTGATATAATTAATATAGCTAAACGAAATAGAAGAATTAATGACTAGATAATAATTTATGATAATGGAGGAATTTTAAATGATAACAATAAAAAATGAAAATGATATTAAATTTAAAAAGATAATTGATACTAGGTTAAGAAAAAACAATATAGAAAAATGTAGCTGGTTCAAAGATAATATTTCAGAAGATATAAATATATCGAGTGTAAAAAATAATAACTTTTTAGCATTTGATAATGATAAATTAATAGGTGGAGCAATTGGCTTTGTAGAATTTAATTGGTATTTTTTGGATTTATTATATATAGATGAGGAGTATAGAAACAGAAACATAGGAACGAATTTAATAAAAGAAATTGAGAAATTTGCGTTAGAAGAACACCTAACTGGCGTTAGAATGGAAACATGGAATTTTCAGGCAAAAGGATTTTATGAGAAAAATGGTTATAGTGTATTCGGTGAGATAAAGGATTGTCCTCCGGGTACAATAGATTATCATTTAAAAAAAGAGTTTAAACAGTAAAATATAATTAATCCAAACAATATTATATAAATGTGATAATAAGAAAATAAATTTAGAAGAATTAAAAATTCATTATGACAATTTGTAATTAAAATATTCAGTGCTTTACTTTATTGAAAATGGAAGATTTAATATAAATAAAGCAATAGAAGATATTCTTTATATAAAATTTAACACAATCTTTCGTAAAAAGAGAAATGTATATTAAAAATCAAAATATTGAAATAACCGATTGAATATATTATAATGAATAAGAAGTGGTGCATTATTCTAGTCACAATCCGTTGTTACGAAGACGAGCCTAAAAATTCGTTAATAGCACATCTATGAAGCGTCTGGTGCTTGCTTGATACGCCCAGTATTGGGTGGGTGCTGGACGGAAAGAAACTATGGGCGCCTATAATGGCATATAGGGAACGACCCATCTTTTCGCGGAGACCTAAACTTGTGGATAATTATCTACGACTTAGGATTAAACCTATCATGTGGAGAAATCTATGGATAGCGTAGCTTGGCTTGAGTGATAATTGGGGATAGAGACAACTACTAAAAAGGTGTACATCTTTTTGGTAGTATTGCTACTTGAAACAGTTACTTGCAAAAAAGCATAGTAATAACATCGAATGTGCAAGAGGAAAACTCCTAGAGTGTACGATTAATGTAGGATTGCAGTGTATACTAAGTGGTAATCAAGTCATAGAATTGGTGACAATCTATTGCTTTCTTTCAAGGGGAACCGCTTATTGGTAACGGTAAGTAGGAAGTAGGGAAATCCAACTTGACCTAAGGTACAAAGTTTACTATATTAGTTACCATTTCTTATTTTTTTTGTTTTTTGGAGTTATTATGAAATTAAAAAAATATAAAGAAAAATATTCAAAAAAAGCTAGTAAAAAACCAGTGAAAAATAAAAAAAGTGTAGACTATAAATGGATACTAACAGTAACTATTTTTGCCTTTTTCATTTCTTTAATTTTTTCACTTTTTTCAGAAACTATCATTCCAAGTGCCACTAGTATAATAGCTATCATCGTAATTTTATTATTTATTGGAATTGGTATCTTATTTGATATGATAGGAATTAGTGTTACGGTTGCTGATTTAAAAACCTTTAACTCTATGGCAACCAAGCAAGTTCGTGGTGCTAGAATAGCCGTAAAACTAATCAAAAATAGTGAAAAAGCATCTAGTTTTTGTAATGATGTAATTGGTGATATATGTGGAATTATTAGTGGTTCTGCTGGAGTTGCTTTATCTACCATTTTAGCAAACTCTTTTCATCTAAATCTATTAATGACTAGTTTACTTATAACTGCTACTATTGCAGCATTAACCATTGGAGGAAAAGCCTTAGGAAAAACAGCTGCCATTAATAAAAGTACCAAGATACTATTTGAATTTTCTAAATTTTTAGCTTGTTTCTATAAAAAATACTAAATTTTAAGTATAAGTAAAAGCTAATAAACTGCAAGTTAGTTTGATAATTTTATTAGACAAATTTCTATTTTTTTGATATACTGTCATAAGAATAGGAGAGTCGTAAATGAAAAAACATAAATTTGTTATTATACTATTAATAATTGGAACTCTATTAGTTGTAATGGGATTATCTTTAACTATATATAACTATATGAATAATAAAAATAATGAAAATAAAGAAACGGAAGCTAACATTTTAAATAATTACGAGGGATTTAAGCGAAATAGTGAAAAATTTTATGATTTTAGAAGTAAAACTTACTACAATGAAGTAACTATTAATTTGTTTCCAGAATCTGTAGAAACTGATTATGATAATTGGTTAAAAATGTTAGATAACTATACATCTTTAATTGATGAAGTAGAATCATCTTCAAGTAATTTGAAAAAATATTGTTTAAATAATACTTATTACCCAACAGATGATATTAAAAATAAGTGTGAAGCTTTTGTGATTGCTTATGAAACGGTAGTAAATTATTATACAAAAGATATTGAATCATTTAACGATAATATAACCTCATATTTAAATACAACCACGAAAGCTACGAAAATAAAATTATATGAGTCTAAGTATAATTATGTAGATATTAATTCAGATGGCAATTTTATTGGAAAAAATTAAAGAAGGGGTAGTATATGAAAGAAAAAAGTCAAAAAAAGAAATTAAAACTAAGTTTGAAAGTAAAAAGAGTTCTTCTATTATTATTTTCAATTGGTATTATTGGATTATCTTGTGGTATGTTTTTATTATATGGACCTATTTCATGGTTTCGAAATACATTAATCACAACAGCTATGACTACAATGAGTCACCAGTATTTAGCTAAATGGTTTTATTCTGATGAGTATATCAGCAAAGTATTAGCAAATAATTATATTATTGAAACAGATGAAAACACAAATCCTGATTTAATTGATATGCCAGATTTTGATAATGATAAAAAATATGCATCTAAATATGAAAAAGATATTTTTTCTGGTGTTAATGAAAATACTATTTATAAAATTATTGATGTAAAAGGAACTGGTTATAATGGATATGTAGTAGCAATTTATAAACCTGAAAAAGTAAAAATAGCGGTAAGCTCTAAAATAGGTACTGAAGGACAAACTTTAAAAACAATTGCTTCTAATAATAAGGCTTTGGTAGCTATGAATGCTAGTGGTTTCTTTGATCCAACTTGGAATGGAAATGGTGCGATTCCACATGGTACTGTTATTAAAGATGGTAGAGTTATTTATGACTATGAAGATGCTCAAGTTGGAGGAGGCTTCATTGGCTTTGATAAAGATAATAAATTAATTCTTGGTAGAATGACCAAAAGTCAAGCTCTTGCTAAAGGAATTCGTGATGGTATTGAATTTGGCCCATTCTTAATTGTAAACGGAAAACCATCATTCGTAAAAGGTGATGGAGGTTGGGGAATTGCTCCTCGTAGTGCGATAGGACAAAGAGCTGATGGAATTGTTTTATTTGTAGTAATTAACGGTAGAAACTATAAATCAGGAATATTAGGAATTGATATGGTTGGATTAACTGAATTAATGCAAAACTATGGTGCCGTAAATGCTGCTAACTTAGATGGTGGTACATCAAGTGCTTTATTAGAAGGACAAAGATTAGTAAATAATCCAATATCATCTACAGGTAACCAAGGGGTATTAAGAAGAATTCCAACTGCATGGATCGTTACAGAATAGTAATCAAGGAAAGACTTAGGTTTTTTCTTTTTTTTCTGTGTTTTTTGGTATATAATGATAGTATAATATAAGGTAATTAAAGGAAAGTGAAAATATGGAATACAAAATTATGGACGGAAATGAAGCATGTAGCTATGTTTCTTATAACTTTACAGAAGTAGCAGGAATTTATCCAATTACGCCTTCATCAACGATGGCAGAATTAACAGATACCTGGGCCTCAAATGGTAAACTAAACTATTTTGGTAGTCCAGTAAAAGTAGTAGAAATGCAGTCAGAAGCAGGTGCAGCCGGTATGATACATGGCTCTTTACAAGCTGGGTGTTTAACTACCACATATACAGCTAGTCAAGGTTTACTATTAATGATACCTAATATGTATAAAATAGCTGGAGAATTATTACCATGTGTCATTAATGTAGCAGCAAGAAGTATTGCGACTCATGCCTTATCAATCTTAGGTGATCATCAAGATATTTATGCAACTCGTATGACAGGTTTTGCTTTACTTGCATCTTCTTCTGTTCAACAAGTAATGGATTTAACAGGTGTAGCTCATCTATCAGCTATCAAAGGAAAAGTACCATTTTTGAATTTCTTCGACGGTTTTAGAACAAGTCATGAACTTCAAAAAGTAAGAGTAATAGATACTGATAAACTAAAAAATTTAATAGATAAAAAAGCATTAGCAGAATTTAGACAAAAAGCCCTAAATCCAAATAATCCTGTAACACGTGGTACTACTCAAAATGATGATATTTATTTTCAAATGATGGAATCTAGAAACCGTTATTATGAAGTATTACCAGATATTGTAAATGACTACATGGAAGAAATTAATAAAATTACTGGAGAGGACTATAAACCATTTAATTATTATGGAAGTAAGACAGCTACTCGTGTAATTGTAGCAATGGGTTCTGTTTGTGAGACTATCCGTGAAGTAGTAGATGCCCTAAATAAAGAAAAAGAAGAAGTAGGCTTAATAGAAGTACACCTATATCGTCCATTCTCAGAAAAGTATTTATTAAATGTATTACCATTAACAGTAGAAAAAATTGCGGTATTAGATAGAACTAAAGAACCAGGCTCTTTAGGAGAACCATTATACTTAGATGTAGCTAGTGTGATTAAAAATAGTAATCGTTCTATCAAAGTAATTGGTGGTAGATATGGACTTTCTAGTAAAAACACAACACCTAGTGATATTAATAGTGTATATAATTATTTAAATCAAAAAGACTGTAAACATGATTTTACCCTAAGTATCGTAGATGATGTTACGAATAAAAGCTTAACTCCTGTTCCTATTTCTTTAGAAAATAAAAATGTAGAATTTTTAATTTATGGTTATGGCTCTGATGGTATGGTAAGTGCTAGTAAAGATATTATGAAAATTGCTGGTAATTATACTAATGCCTTTGTACAAGGCTATTTCCAATATGATTCTAAAAAATCAGGTGGTGTAACAAAATCTCATTTAAGATTTAGTAAAGATAAAATTCATTCTACTTATTATGTAGAAAAACCAAGTTTAGTAATGTGTACCAAAGAATCTTATTTAAAAACATTTAAAATGTTAGATGGAATAAGAAAAAATGGTATATTCATTTTAAATACAAGTAAAGATAAAGAAGAAATCAAAAGGGAACTATCTAGTCATGACTATAATATTTTAGTAGAAAAAAATATTAAATTCTATATTGTAGATGCTTATAAACTAGCTAGTGAAGTAGGGCTAGATCATAAAATAAGTTCTATTATGGAAACTATTCTCTTTAAAGTTGGTCATATTATGGACTTTGAATTTGCTCAAAAGAAAATTAAAGAGGATTTAGAAATTAAGTTTAAAAATAAAGGAAATGACTTAGTAAATAAAAATATAGAAGCAGTGGATAAAGCAATCGATTTATTAACTTTAGTAGAATTGGATGACTTAAAAGAAGAAGTAGAAAATGAAACAGATGACAATATTTTTGCTGTTATTTCTAGTGGCAGAGGAAATTCTTTAAAAGTAAGTGACTTCTTACCATATGAAGATGGAACCTTTTTACCAGGTTTATCAAGACAAGAAAAGAGAAATATTTCTGATATTGGACCATGTTTTGATAAAGAAAATTGTATACAGTGTAATATGTGTTCCTTTGTTTGTCCTCATGCTGTTATTAGACCATTCTTATTAAATGAAGAAGAAGTAGAGAATGCTCCATTATCGTTAAAAGAAGATTTAATAGATGCAAATATCAAAGGGGAAAATTTAAAATTCGCAATTGGAATTAGTTTACCAGACTGTACAGGGTGTAAATTATGTGTAAATATTTGCCCTGGCAAAAAAGGTAATAAAGCTTTAACTATTGAAAAAATGGAAGAGCTTAAGAAAACAAAGAAAGAAGCATATGAATATTTATTTAACCATGTAACAGAAAAGAAAGTAATGCCTACTTCCACTGTCAAAGGTAGTCAATTTGTAAAACCTAAATTTGAATTTAGTGGTGCTTGTGCTGGTTGTGGAGAAACACCATATTTAAAACTTTTAACACAATTATTTGGTGATAATTTAATGATTAGTAATGCTACTGGCTGTTCTTCTATCTATGCAGCTAGTCTTCCAACAACTGCTTACTCAGTACCTTGGGCTAATTCTTTATTTGAAGATAATGCTGAATATGGCTATGGTATGAAAATTGCTGATAAAACAGTAAAATCACGTATATTAAATTTAATTTTGGAAAATATGGAAAATGTAGAAAAAGAAGATAAGAATGTTTATGAAGCATATTTAGATGAAATTAATCATGAAACAGCAAATAACTTATATGATATTGTTGATAATACTAACATTGAAGGATTGAAAGAGTTAAAAGAATATATAAAACCAAAATCTATTTGGATTGTTGGTGGTGATGGTTGGGCTTATGATATTGGTTTTTCTGGAATAGATCATGTACTAGCAAATCATGAAAATGTAAATATTCTAGTTTTAGATACCGAAGTATATTCTAATACCGGAGGACAGTCTTCTAAATCTAGTAAAGTAGGAAGTATCGCTAAGTTCACAGCTAAAGGAAAAGAAGTTGCTAAAAAAGACTTAGCTAAAATTGCTTTAACTTACCCTCATGTATATGTTGGAAGTATCGCTATGGGAGCTAATATGCAACATACTATAAAAATCTTAAAAGAAGCAGAAAATTATAATGGCCCATCTATTGTTTTAGCCTATGCACCATGTATTTCCCAAGGTATATTAACAGGAATGGAATCTACGATTCAAGAAGAAAAGAAAGCAGTAGAAACAGGTTATTATCCATTATTTCACTATAATCCTGATACCAAAGAATTTAAATTAGATGCCAAAGCTGATTTTAGTAGATATTTTGAATTTATTGCTGGAGAAGATCGCTATCGTATGTTAAAGAAGATTAATCCTGATAAATATCATGAGTTATTAGAAGAAAATCGTATCAATGCTATTGAAAGATATAATTATTATGTTGGTTTAGAAGAACAATCTGAAAAACAAAAAAAAGAGGAGACTGATAAATAGTCTTCTCTTTTAAATAACTAATTTGAGGCTACACCCCCTGAAGGATAGCCTCATAAAAAGAATAAAAAGGGGTTGGCTAGTGTGATACTAGCGACCAATTCGCCATAACCGAATTGGTGATACTTATACTAATCTAAAAGTGTTGATTTGTCAACAACTTTTTGATTTTTTTGATATTCAAAACCTGTTTTAAAAAAATACTCCTTTTAGTTTTCCAATTTTTTCTTTGAGAAGAAGTAAATTTGTGGTATAATATGCCTAGAAATGAGCGTGGTAGTATGTTAGATGTCTCAAAAGTAAAAGGAATTGGACCTAAATCTCTAATGTTATTAAATAAAATAGGAATCTATACAGTAGATGATTTAGTAACACATTATCCGTTTCGTTATGATATCTTAACTAGAAGTGACTTAAAAAATGTAAAGGAAGAAGAAAAGGTAGTTATTGATGGCAAAGTAGAAAGTGTACCTATTCTTTTAAGATTTAAAGCTGGTCTTAATAAGCTCAATTTTCGTTTAGTAACTACTACTGGTGTAGTTGGTGTTTCTATTTTTAATAGGGCTTTTATGAAAAATAATTTAACGATTGGTACAAATGTTATCGTAATTGGAAAGTATGATGCTAAAAAAAATGTAATTACGGCTTCTGATATTAAATTTGGACTTCTAACAAATCAAGCTAAAATTGAGCCTGTTTATCATTCAACAAGTGGCTTAACCAATAAAAATATGCTAACTTATATCAATACAGCACTACTTATGAATGGCAAAGATATTACAGATTATATTCCTACTTCTTATCAAGAAAAATATCACTTTTCTAATAAACGAACGGCTTTAAATATCGTTCATAATCCTCCTAGTATTGAAAAACTAAAAGAAGCTCAAATTCGTTTAAAGTATGAAGAACTTTTTACTTTTATGTTTAAAATTAATTATTTAAAAGAACAGCATAAAAAAGAAAAAACGGGAATTAAGAGAAACTTAACAGAAGAAGATTTAAATACTATTATTAGTAAAATACCTTTTGAACTAACGGGTGATCAATTAAAAGCAATTGAAGAAATTAGAAAAGATTTAAACTCATCTTCTAGAATGAACCGTATCTTACAGGGTGATGTTGGTAGTGGTAAAACAATTGTAGGAATACTAGCGATGTATTTAAATTATTTAAGTGGCTATCAAAGTGCTTTAATGTCACCAACTGAAATACTAGCAATTCAACATTATAATAATATAAAATCATTACTAAAAGATACAAAAATAAATGTAGAATTATTAGTTGGTTCTCAAACAAAAAAAGAAAAGCAAGCAATTTATAAAGAATTAGAATCTGGTAATATTGATATGATTGTTGGTACACACGCTTTAATTCAAGAAGAAGTAAAATATAAAGATTTGGGATTAGTAATTACAGATGAACAACATCGTTTTGGCGTAAATCAAAGAGCACTATTAAATAATAAAGGTACTATGCCTGATGTTTTATATATGAGTGCAACTCCTATTCCTAGAACTTATGCTTTAACAATTTATGGCGATATGGATGTATCGATTATTAAGGAAATGCCGAAGGGAAGAATTCCTGTTAAAACCTATGTCAAAAAAGATACTGAAATCAAAGATGTTTTAGAATTAATGTATGAAGAATTAAAGGAAAAACATCAAATTTATGTAATAGCACCTCTAATTGAAGAAAGTGAAAATTCAGATTTAACGAATGTTATTGAACTAAGAGATAAAATGAATTTAGCATTTGGTAGCAAATACGATATTGATATTGTTCATGGTAAAATGGCAACTGCTGCTAAGGATTTAATTATGAATGAGTTTAAACAAAATAAGATTCAAATTTTAATTAGTACTACAGTAATAGAGGTAGGAGTAGATGTTCCAAATGCTTCCATGATAGTAATATTTGATGCTAATCGTTTTGGATTATCTACACTTCATCAATTAAGAGGAAGAGTAGGTCGCGGTAGTATTGCTTCTAAATGTATTTTAATTAGTAATAGTGATACCAAGCGTTTAGAAATTATGGAACACACAAATGATGGCTTTGAAATTAGTGAAGAGGACTTCAAATTAAGGGGCCATGGTGACTTATTTGGAACAAAACAAAGTGGAGATATGACCTTTAAAATAGCTAGTATTAAACAAGATTATAAGATTTTAATGCAAGCAAAGAAAGATTCTTTAGAGTATTTAGAAGATAATAATTCTAATAAGGAAGAGTTAAAAATAGCTCTCATTGATTCCATTAATAATAATTCTTAAAATCCGTAAAAATTATTGACTTATAGATTAGAATATTATATTATTAAAATGCGTGAGGATAAATCTTACGCAAACGGTGGCTCTTACGAACTAAAGTGTGAGAGCAATTCAACCAAAACCCCCTGAAATTCCCCTCGAGAGAGGGGAATACTTTTGTTTATAAGGAATTTTTAACTATTTTGGCTTTATCTAGATACCAATAACATGGTATTTTTTATTTATAAAGATTTATTTCAATATGTAAAATGGACATATGTTTAAAAAAATGATAAAATCAAAATGTAATCTATAGTAAAAAAATGACAAAATGCTTTTTTATTTTTCTAAAGGAAAATATGCAAATAAATCTAGTAAAGATTTAAAGAACTTAATTGAACAATATAAAGAATCAGAAACTGATTTATTACAATTTTATTTTAATAAAAGAGAAAAAGCGAGAGAGGCTTGATTTATAATCTTTAAAGTAGCAGAACATTTAAAATTACTTAAAGATGGAAAAAGCGAATATACATTAGAACAAGCAGTAGAAGAATTAAATAAAGCACAAGAATTACTTAATCCAATTATGGATAAATATGATTATAAAAAATTACCAAAAAGAAATTAAAGGAGAAGATTATGAAAATTACAAAATATCCTCAATCGTGCATAATGATTGAAACAAATAATAAAAAAATATTAATAGATGCTGGAGGAATAAAATATCAAGAAAAATTCTTAGAAATTTGGAAAGCTGCTGATATTATTTTAATTACTCATAAACATGGAGATCATATAAAAGTTGATGTACTAAAAGATTTAAATATTCCAATATATTCTACAAATGAAGTGCAAAATACTTATCCTGAAATTAAATTTAATATAGTTAAAGAAAATGATATCATAACACTTGATAATATAAAAATAGAAGTGGTAAAAGCAATACATGGTTATAATCCAAATTTAAAAGATGGTAAAGAAGTTCTAGAAAATGTAGGATATATCGTAGATGATGGTAAATATAGATTATATACAACTAGCGATACAATTTGCTTTAATAACGATTATAAGGCAGATATCGTTGCGTTGCCAGTTACAGCTCATGGTCTTACAATGTCATCATATGAGGCTTCATTATTTTCTAAAGAACTAGGTGCAAAATTAGTTTTACCAATTCATATGGATAATGATGTATATCCTACCAATGTAGATTATATGAAAGAAAATTTTGAAAAGTTCAATATAAATTATAAAGTATTAGGTATAGAAGAAACAATTGAAATTTAAATATATTAAATCTTATTGAGGAGTGTAAATAATAATGGAACAAAAATAATATCATTTGATAAGGCTAAATCTCAAATTTTAGATAATAAACTAAAAAAAGAACATTAAAAAGAATTGACTAAAATTGTTCTTACATCAAATAATTTATTAGAATATGTTGTTATGAGCATGTTGTATAAAATGGTTGAAGTAGGTAATAGAATTATTAATGATCCGATTAATGATGGAGAAACATATGGGACATTTTTAAATAATAAAATAATAGCATGGATATTTTTATCAGTATCTAGCTGAATGAAAGAAATAAAAAGTTATATCCCTGATATAGAAGGAAAATGTGCTGATATAGATGGTGTAATAGTACTACCTGAATATAGAGGAAATAACTTACAAAATAGTTTAGTTAATTATTTGGAAAAAAGGACAAAAAAATTAAATATTCAAGATATTGTAGCAGAAGTAACATTTGAAAATGAGTATAGTTTAAGAAATTTACAAAGTTTAGGTTATGAAATAAAAAATTGGTATCAAAAAGATAAAAATAGAAAAAGATATATTTTGTTAAAGAGGTTAAAAAATGATTAATATAAACAATATAAAAAATAACATTGAAACTTTAAAAAAAGAATTACCAAGTTTAGAAATTGATAGTATATTTTTAGAACAAGATGGAAAAACGGAAAAATTGTTTTATAAAGATGAGCAATTACATGAATTAAGAAGTTGTGCAAAATTGTTAGTAGCAATGGCTATTGGAATTGCTATTGATAGAAAAATGAAATTTGATAATCAAGTTATATCTTTAAATACAAAAATTTATCCAATAATCCAAAATAAAGTAAATATTAAAAGAAAAATTAATTTATTAAAAATTCAAAAATGGACCGTAAGAGATTTATTAACACATACAACAGGTTATGAATCTCAAATGATGTCAGAAAGATATATAGAGAATATTGATAAAGATAAATTGCTAGATTATGCATTAAACTATGACATACCTTATAAAGTAGGAGAAAGATTTGCTTATAACAATGCTGAACCATTTATATTATCAGTATTTTTTCAAGAAGCATTTAAAATTAATTTGGCAGATTTTATAAATGAAAATATATTTAAAAAAATAGATATTTTAGAATATGAATGGGAGAACTATGGAGAATATTGCCCTGGTGCAACAGGACTTTATATGAAGCATATTGATTTTCATAAAATAGGCCAGTTGTTATTAAATAATGGTAAGTATAACAATGAACAAATTATTTCAGAAGATTGGATAAATGAAATGTGCAAATTACAATTAGAAACTCCTTCTGCATATAAATCAGACAGAGTATTTCCTAAAGTGGGAATCGGATATTATGTATTTATTTCACGGGATGGATATATTTTTAGAGACGGGTCAAATGGTCAGTACATAATTGTAAATAAAGAAAAAAAACTTTTAATGACAATTATGTCATCTGAAAAAGAAATGAAAAATGTAACAGAGATATTAAGAAATATAATTTAATAATGAAAGGATAGGCTAATATGTTAGATAAAGTTTTAGAGACGAGCAAGTTTGTAGTTGATAATGCAAAACATGTAAAGATTAATTATGACAAAGCAAATGAATTAATAGATGAATTATTAAAATTTGATAATGTTCACTATTTAACTAAAGTACCTTATGGTGTTTATGATATGAGTACTAGAGATATAATCAACTTTTTACTTATATATGATTCAATAGACTTTTCTTTTTGGAGTAATCCTAAATGGACAATTAATGTTAATGGGAAAGATTTAGATGGAGGAATAGCACTATTACATTGTATTTTTAATATGTTCGATGGTCGTGATAGCTTAGAAGTTTATAAACAACTAAAAAATATGACATTAGAAGACTTTAAAGAGATTTTAAAAGGAAATATTGATATTCCACTGTTAGAAGAAAGATATAAAATAGTTTCTAGTATAGCTGAAATAGTAAATAAGAAAATGAATGGAAGCTTTTATGACTATATAAAAGATATGAATACTGATCAAGAAATATTTAAAACTATACTTAACAATTTTAGTGGTTTTGAAGATACTAGAACTTATAAAGGGCAAACTGTATATTTTTATAAATTAGCACAATTATTGACTTCTGATATTTTACACGTAATTGAAAATAAAGAACAAAAAGAGGTTGATTATTCTAATTTATTAGGATGTGCAGATTATAAAATACCACAAGTAATGCAAGGGTTTGGTATTTTAGAATATGATACAAAATTATCTTCACTATTAGAAACTAAGACTGAAATAGAGGAAAATAGTGAATATGAAGTTGAAATTAGAGCTAGTATGATAGTTGTAATAAATTATATATGGGAACAAATAGATAAAAGTATTGATAGAATTGATATAAATGACTTTATATGGAATAAAGGTCAAGACAAAACTAAAAAATATAAACCTTACCATTTAACTAGAACAAAATCATACTAAAAATTATTATCAAGAGTTAATAAAAAAAGAAAGGAGTGTATTATAAATGAAAATTATAACTGTTTGTGGTAGTTTAAAATTTTATAAGGAAATGATGGATATTACGGAAAAAATGGAATTACAAGGTAATTGCATGTTAGTACCTATATATAATCCTTCAAAGTCAAGTAAAGATGACTTTACTGAAGAAGAAGCATTAATGTTAGATAAAATGCACAAGGAAAGAATAAAATTATCAGATGCTATTTTAGTTGTAAATGTTAATGACTATATAGGAAGTAGTACTAAAAGCGAATTGAGTTTGCTAAGTCACTAAATAAAGAAATTATTTATTATACTGATTTAATAAAATAGTTTAATTGTAATGAATTCAGGAGTGGTTGTATGCGAAAAAATAGTAAAAAATATAAAGCATGGAAAAAATATCAAGATGAAAAAAAATTGAAAATAAGAATTTACAGAAAGAACAAGAATAAAAAGGGAAACAAAAACAACAGAAAATCAGTTAATAGACAAAGACCGAATGAGATATTTACTGTTCCTGAAAAATTTAGTATAATAGATAACTCGAATGAGACTATATCATTCTTAAATAAAATTATAAAGAGTGTAGAAAAAATAAGAAATTTCCAAAGACAAAGAAGAAATAACAATTTTATTCGTACTTTCTTAATTGATATGAGTAATACTAATTATTTAACAAGTGATGCATTAATGTATTTATTGACAATTATAAAGAATACAAGGGGAACAAAAATTTTGCCAATCAATTGGATTGGTAATTTTCCAAAAGATACTGAGGTAAATGAATATCTTAAAAGGTCAGGATATCTTAAATACATGAGAACGTCGTCTGAAAATATTATTCAAGTTGATGATAATATTCAAATTAAGAATGGTATAGGCTATGAATATCACGATGGCGTTATAAATAGGGATATTAGACAAGAAATAATTGATTTTACATGTGAAAAAATTAGTAAAACAAAGATTCAAATAAATTATTTGATGACAATGTTAACAGAAATGATTACAAATATTTCGGATCATGCATATCAACCAGGCGGAATGTTTGAACATAATTGGTATATTTTTGTTGATAATAAAGAAGATAAAATTACATATACTTTTATGGATAATGGATTAGGTATTCCGACAACTATTAGAAAGAGTATTTTTGAAAGAATTATAGAAGCACTTGATTGTGAGGATGAATATAAATATATAGAAGCTGCAATTGGAGGCGTTCAAAAAAGAAGCGAAACAGGTTTGTTAGAAAGAGGAAATGGGCTCCCATCAATTTACGAACAATATAAAAATAAAAATATTGATAATTTAGTTATTATATCTAATAAAGCATATTATTCAGGAAAAATTAGATGTGATATGGATGATAGTTTGTTTGGAACAATATTTTATTGGGAAATAAAAAAGGAAGGTGAATAGAATGATTATTAATGTTGTTGAAGATTTTACTGATACTCCAGGAGCAAGATATAAAACACAAGGATCTTTTTCTGGAGAAGAATTTAGAGATAAAATACTATATCCCAAATTTATAAAAGCGTTAAAAGAAAATGAAATATTGACTGTAAATCTAGACGGTGGATATGGGTATGGTTCTTCATTTTTGGAAGAAACATTTGGTGGATTAGTAAGACGTTTGAGAAAGGAAAAAAATCCAAATTATAAGAAAGTTTTAGATATAATAATAATTTCTAATGATAACAAAACATGGAATGAAAAAATAAAATCATATATAGAGTCAGCTATTGTTGCTCCTTTAAAAGGAGGTAAATAATATGAAAAAGAATGTATATATTATTTTAGGAATGCTTATCACTATCGGTATATTTGTTTTTCTAGGAGTTAAATTTCCTGATTATAGTATTTTTCAATATAATTTGATGGAAATTATTACGGCGATTTGTGTATCATTTGTTATTTATTATTTAACTAAAATTAATGAAGAAAAAAAGAATAAGAACAATAAAGTAGAAGATATTATTGAACTTATTCAAAAAAGATTAAACTCGGTATTTTCATTACCAGTGAAATATGAGAATAAAGCAGAATACTTACATACTTTTAAGTACTTAGATAATAAAATATTAATACTTGAAAATATGACTAAGCATTTAAAATGCGAAGATGAAATTAGAAATATAAAAACAGAAAAAGAAAAATTAGATGATTTTATTACTGAAAATATTAATTTAGGTGATGACTATTTTAATGGAGAAACTGTTAAAGAAAAAATCCCTAATATTTTAGGTAATATAGAAGCACATCTTGATACAATAATTTTGAAAATATATGGTTCAAACGAAAAGTAGCAATTATAAAAAACAATAATGACACTATGACACTATAAATATGTGTAGGGGTATTCATACACAAAGTGTCACGTGTCATTTTTATTTTCTAGATACCAAAACTAGATACTAAACATCAAAAATAAAGTTATTTTTATAAACTTTGATAAATTTTGATAAAATAAACAGCCTTATTTTGTAAGACTTTAATCTATTATTAAATTGTTACGAACTGATAATAATATTTCCCCCTGAAATTCCCCTCGAGAGAGGGGAATACTTTTGTTTATAAGGGATTTTTAACTATTTTGGATTTATCTAGATACCAATAACATGGTATTTTTTATTTATAAAGATTTATTTCAATATGTAAAATGGACATATGTTTAAAAAAATGATAAAATCAAAATGTAATCTATAGTAAAAAAATGACAAAATGCTTTTTTATTTTTCTAAAGGAAAATATGCAAATAAATCTAGTAAAGATTTAAAGAACTTAATTGAACAATATAAAGAATCAGAAACTGATTTATTACAATTTTATTTTAATAAAAGAGAAAAAGCGAGAGAGGCTTGATTTATAATCTTTAAAGTAGCAGAACATTTAAAATTACTTAAAGATGGAAAAAGCGAATATACATTAGAACGAGCAGTAGAAAAATTAAATAAAGCACAAGATTTACTTAATCCAATTATGGAAAAATATGATTATAGTAAATTATCAAAGAAAAATTAAATTGTAAGAAAGTAGGATTATAAGTGAAAGTATATATAGTTAGACATGGTGAAGTACCTCATAATGTATTAAAAATGTATAATAATGAAAATGAAGATTTAACAGATAATGGGATTATGCAGGCATTAGAATTAAGAGATAAAATTAAAGATATAAAGTTCGATATGGTTATTTCATCTCCACTTTTAAGAACAATACATACTGAAAACATACTAACATATTATGATGATAGTATTATAACTGATGATAGGTTAAGTGAAAGGGATTGTGGAGATTTAAGTGGTAAACCAAATGAGTGTACAAATAGAGAAGAATATTGGAATTATTATACAGAAATACAATATGGAACAAGTGAGAGTATTCAAGAATTTTTTAAAAGAGTATATAACTTTTTAGATGAATTAAAAGCAAGAGATTATGAATGTGTATTAATTGTAGCACATAGTGGAGTATCAAAAGCATTCAGTGGATATTTTGAGGGAATACAAGATGGTAAGTTTTTAAATAGAGGTCTTAAAAACTGTGAAATAAAAATGTATTATTTATAGGAGTTTAGTATGCGAATAGGAATAGATATAGATGGAGTTTTAAATTCTCAATATAATTTTTGCATTGAATATGGTACAAAGTTTTGCAATGAATTAGGGAAATATAAACTTGAAAATTTAAATGTAATAGACACAACAGATATGTTTCTATGGGGAGAAGATGTTGCACATCAATTTTGGGATAAATATCGAAAAGAATTAGTCGTAAATTTACCAGCAAAAAGATTTGCATCCGAAGTAATAAAAAAATTAAAAGATGAAAGTAATGAAATATACATAATAACTGCAAGAAAAAATAACGACGAATGGTTTTCAGAAACTTTAAAAAAAGATGTTGAAAAAATTACAAAGAAATGGTTAAAAAATAATGATATATATTATGATAAAATATTTTTTGATGTAAAAAATAAAGGCCTTTTATGCAAAGAAAATAATATTGATTTTATGATAGAAGATGATCCTAAAAATTTGAAAACTTTAATTGGAAATACTGAAGTTATAGTATTTGATTATCCATACAATAGAAATAGAGAATTTGAAAATTTAATAAGAGTATATAGCTGGTATGATATATATGACAAAATAAATAAATTTGGGAATGATGAAAATGAAAAAAATAGAAATTAAATTAGAAAAAGAAAATAATGATTTTTTTAGGGAATGGATTATAAAAGAATGGGAGCATCATAATACGGTTGATCCTATATATCAATTAAATATAATAAGATCCGAAGAATTAAAGTTTGAGTCTAACGAAGAATATTATAAAATTATTTTTAAAAATGTAATAGTCGGTTTTATAGGATTAAAGATATATAATAAATCAATATATGTTTATAGATTCTATATAGATGATGAATATAGAGGTAGAGGCATTGGTACTATTACATTAGAAAAAATAATCGAAAAGGCTAAAATAGAAAATAAAGATATTTCATTAGATGTTTTTGGAGAAAATGTTGCTAAAAGATTATATGAAAAATTAGGATTTAAGGATAGATATACAAATATGGTTTTAAAAATCAATGATGATAAAACCTTATATCATGATTAGTTAAAATGATTTATTAATTGAAGTAGAAAGATGTGATTAGTTTGATAAAGATGATAGTATTAGATTTGGATGGAACTTTGTTAAATGGTGAAAGAAAAGTTTCGGAAAGAAGTAAAAATTATTTAAAAAAATTAAAAAGTATGGGATATATTATTGTAATAGCAACAGGGAGAATATATGAATCGATAAATTATGTAATTAATGGATTTGATTGTGTTAATTATGTAATAACTGATACTGGTGCATCTTGTTATGATACTAGTGACGGACATACTATTTTTAATAATCCAATAGCATTAGAAACAGCTGAAAAATTTAAAAAATTCTATAATGATAATTGTGTGTTTATTGATGTTTGCGATAAACATACAATATATAAATATTCAGATATAGATGAAGATTACTATTTCATAGATACCACAAAAGATTGGGAGTATATTTTTAATAATTGCAAAGAAATATCTCATATTTCAGTAAGTATGAAAACAAATGAACAAGTAATGGAATTATATGATAAATTAAAAGAAGATATTCCTGAATTAGATATTAATATTATGCAAGACTCTTTTGCTGATAGAAAGTGGATTGAAACAATAAAAAAAGGTTGTACTAAATACAAAGCTATAGCAGAATTAGCAAACTATTTAAACATTAATAATGATGAAATTATTGCTTTTGGTGATGAACTTAATGATATTGATATGCTTAAAAAATGTGGTACTGGTGTTGCCTTAAGTAATGCATTACCAGTAGTTAAAGGAAATGCGAACTTTGTAACTATCTATGATCATAATCATGATGGTGTAATAGAATTTTTAAAGGAGTATTTAAATGTTGAGTAGAAATTATAAAGTATTATTTTCATTAAGATTATTAAAAAGTATATTAACTAATTTTGTAGATGTATTCTTAGTTTTATATTTTATTAATGTATCAAATAACAATATATTACCACTTGGAATATATAAATTAGTTGCTATGGTAACTGTATGGTTAGTAATATTTTTATCAAGGAATTATTGTAAATCAAAAAACAGGGTTTGGCTAATGAGAATAGGTATTGTGATGTATTTTATTTACTTTTTAGCTATTATATTGTTAAAAGAACAAGTTGTTAATTATATTTATTTAATCGGATTGTTTATGGGTTAGAAGAAGGATTTTATTATTCTGTATATAATACAATAGAATCTGATGGTATAGAAAATAAAGACAGAGAAAAATATCTTGGTACGTATAATGGATGTAAAAATATAGTATCAATTATCTTTCCATTATTTTTTGGAAGTTTAATTCAAAATTCTGGATTTATAAATGCAATTATCTTTGTGTTGGTAATTGTGACTTTAGAAATAATATTATCAATAATATTAAAAGATAGTAATATTCCTAAAGGAAATAAAACTAATTTAAAAGAATTTAAGAATGTTATGAAAGAACATCCAGAGTTAAAAAGTATCATCAGAACTAATATTTGTTCAGGTTTAACTTACTCTGAAGGTGCACTATCATATGTTATAACAATATATATAATTAAAGTATTTTCTGAAAGCGTAAGTTTAGGTATATTTACTTCAATATTTAGTGCTATTTCTGTAATAACCGGATTTTTATTTGTAAAAGTAATTAAACCCAAATATTATATAAAATTATTAAGTGGAACATTACATGTTACAATAATATTATTATGTATTATGTTATTAAACTGCAATTTTGTAACTGTAGTTTTATATAATTTATTTCAAACTATTTCAAAATTATTAGCAGATTTGATTAGAGAAAGAAATGTATTTAATTTTTCTAATATTGAAACAATTAAAAGAGAATATAAAGTAAAATATTTTTTAACATTAAAAACATCTTTATTTATAGGTAGGGTTATAAGTAATACTTTATTTATATTAATGGCATTTTTAGATGTAAACTTTATAATGGCTATATTTGTTGTGTTTGTAATACTTCAAGCTATAAGTATAATTAAGTTGCAGTTTGATATGAATAAATGTAATGAAGTTAATTTGTATTGAAACAGAAATACCTAAAAACTATTCAAAATAATTAGAGTGGGATATGTCTATTGGACTTTAAGAGGTTGATAATTTAAAATCATCTAAATATCTCAAAACTATTATTTTCAATAATTTATCTTTTCTTGTAATTTATAAGTTTACATCATAGCGATTTTAATAAAAGTAAAAGATAAAAGAGGACGAATTTATAATCTTTGAAGTAACAGAACATTTAAAATTACTTAAAGAATGTAAAAGTGAATATACATCAAAATGAGTGTTAGAAAAATTAATAATTAATACTATGATATGTTATTGCTAATAATGGTAAATAAGTTATATCATAGTATTTTTTTGTAAAAACAAAAAAAAATAACTATTTAATGAATTTTGTGCTATAATAGAAACCAACTTTTAAGGGGGGATTTATTATGAATGTTTTAGTAGTTAATCCAGCAAATAAACCATTTACAAATAGGTCTATTTTAGCTGAACCATTAGATGTATTACAAATTGCAACAATTATAAATGAAAAAATTGATAATGTAAAAGTAATTGATATGGATGTCAATAGAATGGATAATAATATCAATGAATATTTATCAGATGAAAACATAGTTGTTTTTGTCTATGATTATCAATTACCATTACATACTACTGAAACAATACAAAATATATTTGAAACAATTCATAATACAAATAAACCTACTAAATTTATAATGATTGGAAAAACATCTACACACTTTTATCAAAAGTTTTTAGATAATGGGATAGATGTTGTTATTAGAGGAATAGCAGATGAAATTATTACTGATGTAATAGAAAATATTGATAATATAGAAAAATTAAAAAGTATTCCTAATTTAGTTATTAGAACAAATGAAAATATATATTTTACTGAAAAGAAAAAATTAATAAATGATTTTAGTAAATTACCAATGGTTAATAGAGATTTATTAGATATAAGTAAATATATGGATACAAGAACTATTATTACTTCGAGAGGATGTGTAGGTACTTGTAAATTTTGTACTACACCATATTATTTTGGTAAATGGAATGGGAGAAATGTTATTGATGTTGTTAATGAAATAGAAACGTTAATAACAAAATATAATACAAAGAAAATAATCTTTTTAGATGACAATGCAACTGTAAATAAAGAACGAATGATAGAGATTTGTAAGGAAATAGAGAAAAGAAATATCAAATGTTTATTTGGTGCTTTATGCAGTATAAAGTGTTATGATAAAGAACTTTTAGAATATATGTATAAGGTTGGATTTAGATGGGTTCACTTTGGTATTGAAACAGGAAGTGAAAGATTATTAAAATTAATGAATAAAGAGATGGATATTAATTATATAAAACAAGTAATAGAAGACACAAAGAAAATTGGTTATAGAATAAGAACAAGTTTTATTTTGGATTATCCATCATCAACTAAAGAAGATATTATAAAAACAAAAGAATTAATTTTGTCAATAATGCCTCACGAATTAAGACTTCATTATTTAGCATATCGTGTTGGTACACCAATATATAACGAGAATAAAGAAGTAGTAAATAAAACACAATATATTCATAGTAATAAACCTAATATAGAAAATAATGATTTAACTAATGAAATAAATAAACTTATAAAAGAATTAGAAAAAGAAAATTATAATATGGTTTCAAATGATATAGATTGGAATATATATGAGAATGCTGATAAGGATACTAAAATAGCAGCATTTACTCCAATAAAGTATGGGATGTGTTGGTATGAATAGATTAATAGGAATAACAGGTGGAATGTCATCAGGGAAAACAACTATATCTCACGATATTTTAAAACAAAATCCTGATTACATTTATGTAGATGTAGATGTTTTTAGAAGAAGTTTATATAAAAATGATTCATATATTTTAGAGTTGAAAAATGTAATTCCTGAATTAAATGGATATGATGAAATAAACTCTTTAATTTTAAATCACTACATTTATAATAACGAAGAATATATGAAACGATATAAAGAGGTATTGTATAAATATTTATTTAATTATTTGGAGTGTTTTGATAATAAAACAATAATTGTAGATTGGGCATTAATACTTAATGATAATTTGCAAGATAAATTTGAAAAAATAATATATGTTACAGCATCAGATCAAACAAGATTAGAAAGATTAAAAGAAAGTGATTTATCAAAGAAAGATATATTAAAAAGATTTGAACTTCAAAGAATAGATAATTTAGAAAATTATGTATCAAGTAACTTTTTAGTAATTAATACTGATAATTGTTATGACCTAAATATGATTAATGAATTTTTGAATAGTATGGAATGTAAATTTACTTTACCTAATAATGAAGGTAAAGTAATTTGGGAAATTACACATCAATGTAATTATAGTTGTTCTTATTGTATATTTTCTTGTAATAACCAAAAAATTAATGGAGAATTAACTACTAAAGAATGTTATCATATTATAGATGAATTAGTTTTACATAATTTCAAACATTTAAAGATAACTGGTGGAGAGCCATTTATTAGAAAAGATATTTTAGAAATCTTAAAATATGCAAGTGAAAGATTAATTACTGATATATCAACTAATGCATCATTAATAACTCCAGAAAAAGTAGAATTATTAAATCAATTAAAGTTAAAAATGATACATGTTAGTTTAGATGGAGATAAACTAGAACATGAATCAGTAAGAGGAAACAATACTTATGATAGAACAATAAGAGGTTTAGAAGCATTAAGAAAATCAGTTAATAAAGTAAGAATAGGTTCTGTTATACATTCAAATAATCAATACGATTTAGAAAGTTTGATTTTGGATTCAGTAGGTTTAGAAGCTGATGAAATAATCTTTTCAATAATGGAACCAGTTTCTGGACAAGATAGAACATTAGTTAAGACAGTACCAAACGAAGTATTAATTTCTCAAATTGATGAATTAAGAGAAAAATATAATGGACAAATAATAGTTAATTACAATTTTGGTAAACAACCCAATTTTGTTCATAGATGTCCTGCAGGAGATAAATTTATATATATAAATAATTTTGGTAATGTAAGTCCATGCCCTTGGGTATTAGAAAGTGATAAGACTTGTATCACAACTAAATCATTAAGAGATAATTCTTTAGAAGAAATTAAAAGAGATAAAGTTTTAGTAAGATTTTTAGATGCAAAAAGTAAAGGAAAATGTTATGGGAAGATTTAATAGTATATATCCTTTTACTTCTGAAAATATTGCTGGATATATGAAAAATTTGAATTTAACTGGTAAAAAAGTTATTACGGTAACAGGCTCAACGGACCATATATTAAATGCAATATTACAAGGGGCAACTGAGATAACAACATTTGATATAAATCCATTGACAAAACCATATATGGATCTAAAAATTAGTGCATTAAAAAATTTATCTTATGAAGATTTTATAAAATTACTTTTGTTTGAAAGTAATATGAATTTAGATTATAGTATTATCTCAAGTTTAGATATGTCTGATGAAAGTAAAATGTTTTGGTTAGAGCAATTATCTAAATTTGATAATAATGGTATTGAATTAAGAAACTCTTCTTTATTTAATACAAAATATTTTAATCCTAATAGCAAGTTGTGGCAAAATTTATATTTAGAAAAAAACAAGTATAATTTATTAAAACAACAATTAAAGGATACAAATATTACTTTTATAAATACAAGTATAAAAGATTTAAAAGTAGATGAACATTTTGATTATATGTTTTTATCAAATATATCTGATTATTTAAGTTTAATGTATGATAGTGATACATTAAAGCAATATAGAGATTTATTGATTGAATTTCAAAAGAAAATAGATATAATATATTTTGCTTATTTATATGATATAGGTAATTCTAATTCTAGAACAGAAATAGATGATTTAAATAAAGTAAAAGAAATATTTTCAAACTTACATCAAGTTGAATTTAAAAGTGCACTAGAAGGAAGTTTACAAGATAAAAAAGATGGTGTTTTAATTTTAAAAAGAGGAGGAAAATAAAATGTCAGAAAGTAGAAATAATAGTGAAAGTAGAGGAAGTAGATATACTTCAACATATGTATCTAGATCAAGTGAAAGTAGAGATACAGGAGAAAGTAGATGCAATTACTCAAGTAATAACTTTTCTAGTGAAAGTAGAAATGATAGTGAAAGCAGATATGATTCTAGAGGACAAGTAAATAATACTAGATATAATAATTTAGATGATATAGATTCTTTAATAGAAAAACTAGAAAGAGAAATGCCTACTATTCAATCTAACAATCCTAGAATCAATCAAGCTTTAGAACAAAGAAGACAAAAAATTGAAGAATTAAAAAGATTAAGAGATGAAGCAAGGAGAGAATCAGAAGAAGAAAAACAATTAAGAATGTTAGAGCAATCTAATGATGAATTAGATGATCTTATAGGTTGTGTAAAAAAACTAGTTAGAAAACCTGTAAAACCTAAAAATAATTCTACTTATTCTAGTTATTCTTCATATGATTATTCAAGTGAAAGCCACGATTCAGGAGAAAGTAGATGGTAAAATGGAAAACATTTATAAAAATTTACATTCTAATCAAAAAATATTGATTTATGAAATGTTAAAAAGAGGTATAAGTGTTGAAGTATTGGATGAAAGTTTAGAATTAATTAAAGCGTCTTTCAATGGTCATGATGAATTAATCTATGATAGAGATTCATCAATAATGCCATATAACGTGTCAATACTTGCTGGAGATAAAGGAATAACTAAACAAATATTACAAAATAATGGAATTAGTGTTCCTATAGGAGAAGTATTTAATATAACTGATATAGAATATATTTTAAAATCATTTAATGTATTTAATTGCCCAATTGTTTTAAAACCTGTTTTTGGTTCTCATGGTTACGATGTTTATACAAATATAACTTCTGAAAATGAACTATTAAAAGCAATAGATAAGATAACTCAAAATAGAGGTTCACAAACTAAAGTGTTAATTGAAGAACATTTTAATGCAAAAGAATATAGAGTGTTTGTAACAAGAAATGGAGATTATGCAGTTCTTCATAGAGATCCTGCTCATGTATATGGAGATGGCGAACATTCTATAAAAGAATTAATTGCAATTGAAAACTATCGTAGAATGAATCCAAGAACAAATGCATTGTGTGAAATTTTAGTTGATGATGAAATGTATAAATATACTAAAGCAAATGGTATAAGTATGGATACTATTCCAACTTTAGGAGAAAAAGTTTATTTAAGACCAAATTCAAATGTTGCTATGGGAGGAATATGTGAAGATTATACTGATAGAGTTCATCCTAGTGTAATTGATATAGGAATGAAAGTGTTAGAAGCATTCCCTGGACTTCCATATGTTGGAATTGATTATATGACTAATTCGATAGAACAAGAACAAAATGATGATAGTTATAGAATAATTGAAATAAATACAGTTCCAGGAGTGCATATGCATTTTAGACCTGCAATAGGTAAATCACAAAATATTGCTAAATATATGGTTGATATGATTTTTCCTGAAACTAAAA
>ERZ773192.310-NODE-310-length-62771-cov-6.135324_pt1 | contig 62771 bp, 67 predicted proteins | sample MGYA00581010_ERZ773192 | MGnify/ENA primary metagenome ERZ773192 (study PRJEB29015, sample SAMEA2737741) | human gut metagenome | biome: human gut; feature: human-associated habitat; material: faeces | place: China | collected 2012 ...
TACTATTGAAAGTTGGTAGTAGAAATCTATCCCCTATAAAGGCGGTGGCACAAGCAAAACTTAAAGAAACTATATAATAATTAACTGGAAAGAAAGTTATATATGGATTTAAATGAAAAACTATTAGAACTTAGAAAAAGTTATTTATCATAAAAGAAAAAGAAACAGAAAAAGTAAAAGTGTATAAAAATAATTTATAATGAGTAAAAATATAAAAGAAAACTATGTCTAATGATGGAGTTTTCTTTTATTTTATGGTATAATATACATATCATAGTTTTAGGAGGTATTTATGTTAGAAAATAAATTAGGAATTACTAATTCGGTTGAACTTTCAAAGGAAGAAGAAAAAATTACAAAATTGAAAGCACTTAAACTTTTTGATACCAATAAGATTGAAGAATATGAAATAGGTACTTTTAAAGGATTATCAGATATTCATAAGTTTTTGTTTGATGATATATACTTTTTTGCAGGTAAAATAAGAAAAGAAAATATAGCAAAGGGGAACTTTAGGTTTGCTTCTTGTATGTATTTAGAAGATGTTTTAAATAAAATAGACAAAATGCCTCAACATACTTTCGAAGAAATTGTCCAAAAATATATTGAAATGAATATAGCTCATCCTTTTAGAGAAGGAAACGGAAGAAGTACTCGTATATGGTTAGATATGATCTTAAAAAAGGAACTAAATATGGTTGTAGATTGGAGTAAAATAAATAAAGAAGACTATTTATTTGCGATGGAAAGAAGCCCTGTAAAGGATACAGAAATAAGGATCTTACTTCAAAATGCTTTGACAGATAAAGTTAATGATAGACAATTATTTATGAAAGGAATTGATACTAGTTATCAATATGAAGGATATAATACTTATTCTATAAATGAATTGGACAATAAATAGAGCTATTATTTATATATAATGTGTAATAATTAAAAGATTTTAATATATATATCAGTTAAATCTAATAATTGATAATATATGTAAATTAAAAAAAGATTTAGAAGCTGATAAATAGTTTTTAAATCTTTTTATTTTTATAATATGTTTACTTACCATAAAAAGCATTGACTATAATGGTAAGTTGGTTGTTTTATAAAATATTATAACTTATAATGAAGTAAAAGGAGGAAAGAAAAATGAAATTTAAAAAAATATTATTATTTCTATTTATTACAGTTGTGGGTTTTTGTGGTGTAATAAGTGCAAATGCTTTAACAATTAGTGATGATGGAAAATATACATTAATATTAACTAGTAGTGATGGAGATGTTAGTATTGATGGTGCTAGTGAAAAAGTTATAAGATTTAATGTTAATCAATATGAAACAACAGTTAAATTATCTGAATTAACAAAAAAAATTGTACCATTTAATGGTAGAAATGAATTTGCTTATTGGGGTAGCTTTATTGGAGAAAAAGAAAGTGAAGATATTGCAATAACTGAGTTTAGTTGGAGTGGAGAAGTAGCCGGAGGAGAATATACAAATGGTTTAACTTTATATGCAATATTTTCTGATAAACCATTACAAGGAACTGGTACATATTATATAACTCTTGATGGTTTTGCTGGAACAATAAATGGCGAAAAAATAGTAAAGTTAACTAGTAAAAGTACTGAATTTAAAACAGTTGATTTAACAAAATATACTCCAGTAAGGAAAGGTTATACTTTTACTGGATGGGAATTAGATGGAAAGTTTGTAACATCAATTGATTCTAGTTATTTTGCAAATCGTGATTGTATAACATTAACAGCAACATATACACAAGATACTTTTTCTGGTGAAGGAATCGTACTAAAATTAAATGCTAATGGTGGAAAACTAAATGGTAAAGAAATTAATAGTTATGATTACATAGGTGGAGATAATTCAGGAACTACTATGTCACTTTTACCATATACTCCAGTAAGAGAAGGATATACTTTTAATGGATGGAATACTAAAAAAGATGGAAGTGGCGAAATATTAAAATATGTTTATTGGAGATTCTGGGATAAAGAAAATGAAACAGATGTAGAAAAAGATACTTTAATAAAAGAAGATAATGGTTATGAAAGATATAAAAATGTAACTTTATATGCTTCTTGGACTAAAAATTCAGGAGAACCAGAACAACCTGCAGAAGAAACAGTAAAAGAAATTCAAAGCACGGGGAAAACAAAAGGAAAAATTGAATTTGAAAAAGGAGTTAGTAAAAACTATAAGTTGGATATAAGACCAATTGAAGTAGAAAAAGATTTAGCAGATAAAAATGTTAAATATGTAGTAGATATTAATATTTTAGATGGAAATAATGTTGTAAGTATTAGTAATACTAAAATGAAAATAAGAGTTGCAATACCTAATGATTTAAAAGGATTTAATAAATATGAAGTTGTCTATATAAAAGATGGGTTAATAAAAGAAACATTACCTGCAACTTTAGATAATGGTTATATCGTATTTGAAACAACACATTTAAGTCATTATGGAATACTAGCTAGTACTTCTAATCCAAATACTGGCGATAATATTATGTATTATGTTGTAACTAGTGTTTTAGTAACAATTTGTTTAACCTCAATGTTTGTATATAAAAAAAGAAGTAATTTTTAAATTTATACAAACAATATAAGAAAAAGTCTATTAAAGACTTTTTCTTTTATTTTTATTCATAATAATATATAATATAATTGGTGAAGCGTATGATAGATAATTATTATTTATATAAAAACATAAATGAATTAGATTTACATGGATGTAATAGATATGAAGCTATTTATAAAGTAGATAGTTTTATTAAAGAAAATATTATTTTAAAAAATCATTTAGTTAAAATAATTCATGGTAAAGGTAATTATATTTTAAAAGAAGAAATACATAAATATTTAAAAAATAATAAAAAAGTTATTACATATAAATTAGATTTATTTAATGATGGCGTAACAATTGTAGAAATCTAGTTAATTATTATTGATTTTAATTAAAATTTAATATAAAATAGTATTGTATAGTAAAGAGGGTATGTATATGGAAAATAATGAAGATAAATTGTTAGATGAACAAATAAATAAAATTATTAATGATGACAGTTCAAATAATTTTTCAAATAATGAAACTAATAATATTTCACATACAGATATTAATACCGTAAGTGATGATATTAATAATTCTAATGAAAACAGTACTTTTCATACGGATATTAATATGGTTAGTGATAATACTAATAATATTAATCCATCATTAACAAATGAAATTGAAAAAAATAAAATTAATACAATTAACAATAGTAATAAAAATGAAAATATAAAAGAGGCTTTACAAGGTGTAAAAAAAACTAGATTTAAATATCAAGTTATAAATTCTCAAGGTAAAAAAGTTAATGGTTATATTGATGCATATAATAAAGATGAAGTTTCAGTTTATTTAAGTAATGAAGGTTACGAGGTATTAAAACTTGATGTATCAAAAGATATAGAACTTGGTGTTACGAGATTAAGTTATGGTGAATTATCTTTTACTTTAACACAATTATCAACTTATTTAAAAGCAGGTATATCTTTAATTGATTCAGTTAGAATTCTTGAAAGACAATCAGTAAAAGCAAATCAAAGAAGAATATTTTCTAATATTGGTTATGAGCTTGTAAAAGGAGAAAGTTTTTCAAGTGCTTTGGCGGCTCAAGGAAATGTTTTTCCTAAATTATTTATTAATATGACTAAAACAGCTGAAATGACTGGAGATTTACCTTCAGTTCTTGATGATATGGCAGAATATTATACTACAATAGATAAAACAAGAAAACAAACTGTTAGTGCAATGGCATATCCTACGATTATATTTGTCTTTTCGATTGCCGTTATTACATTTATTTTAACTTATGTTATTCCAACATTTACTCAAATGTTTAGTTCTAATAATGCAAAACTTCCTAATATTACATTAAAAGTAATAGAAATAAGTAATTTTTTAAGAACAAAAGGTCTTATTCTTATTGGAATAATTATAGGAATACTTGTTATTTATACATTAGCATTTAAATTTATAAAACCTTTTAGGAAGGCAATGCAGTCATTTTATATGAGACTTCCTGTTGTTAAAAATTTAGTAATATATAAAGAAGTAGCGATGTTTACAAAAACATTTGCTTCACTTTTAAATCATGATGTATTTATAACAGATACAATGGAAATTTTAAGTAATATTACAACAAATGAAGTTTATAGTGATATTATCAAAGAGTCTTTAGATAATTTGGCAAAAGGAGCAAGAATTAGTGATGCATTTAAAGGAAAATGGGCTTTTCCAATTGTAGCATATGAAATGCTTGTTACTGGAGAAAATACTGGTAAACTTCCTACAATGATGAATCATGTTGCGGCATATTATGAAGATTTATATGCTAATTATGTTAAAAGATTAAATACCTTTATTGAACCAGTAATGATAATTCTTTTAGCAGCAATAGTAGGTACAGTAATCTTATCTGTAATAATTCCTATGTTATCATTTAATTCACAGGTATTATAATTATGAAAATATACTTTACAATTGTATTTTTTCTTCTTGGAACAATATTAGGGTCATTTTATAATGTTGTAGGTTATAGATTATGCAAAAATGAATCTTTAATAAAACCAGGAAGTCATTGTCCAAAATGTAATCATAAATTAAGTTTTTTGGAACTTATCCCAGTTTTATCTTATATTTTTCTAAAAGGAAGATGTAAGGCTTGTAAAGAAAAAATATCTTTATTTTATCCATTAATTGAACTATTTACAGGACTTCTTTTTGCAACATGTTTTTATTCATTTGGCTTTAGTTATGATTTACTTATAAGTTTATCTTTAGTTAGTTTACTTTCTATTGTAATTGTAAGTGATGTTAACTTTTATATAATTCCAGATGAAGTTACAATCTTTTTTGGAATATTAATAATAATTATAAATATTTTAAAATATGGTTTTGTTTCATCTTTAACTTATATTTTATATGGTGTTATTATGTTTTTATTCATGTATCTTATAATGATACTTGGAAAATTTATGTTCAAAGAGGAAGCTTTAGGGGGAGGGGATGTTAAACTTTTATTTGTTCTTGGTTTAACTCTTCCTATTATGTCATCATTCTTGAGTTTAATTTTAGCAACTTTAATTGCGTTTCCTATTTCTCTTTATTTACTTTTAAGTAAAAAAGATAAGATAATACCATTTGGACCATTTTTAGTTTTAGGAACATTAATTATCTTTTTGATGAAAATAGATATAAACACCGTGATTAATTATGTAAGTTTAATATATTAAGTAAAATAAGTATTTATTACTTATTTTTTCGTTGATTTATTTGGAAAAAAGAAGTATTATATAAATATAAAAAAGGAGTGATATTATGATTAGTAAACAAAAAGGAACTTATGATTTATACGATGAAGAAGCTAGAAAAGTTTTAGCACTTAGAAATATATTTGAAAACATTATGAATAATTTTAATTATTCTTTTATTAGAACTCCTGTTTTTGAAGCAACTGAATTATTTAAAAGAACTTCAGGAGAAACTAGTGATGTTGTATCTAAGGAAATGTATGAATTTAAGGATAAAAAAGATAGAAGTTTAGCTTTAAGACCAGAAGGAACAGCAAGTGTAGCAAGATGTTTTATTGAAAATAAATTATACACAGATCTTCCAAGAAAGTTTTGGTATTTTGAACCTATGTATAGATATGATAGACCACAAAAAGGAAGATATAGAGAACATTTCCAATTTGGTTGTGAAGCATATGGGAGTAATGATCCAAGTATTGATGCTGAAATTATAAGTATTCCATATCATTTATTTGAAACATTGGGCCTTGAGGGTGTAAAAGTTAGAATTAATACTCTTGGTGATAATGAATCAAGAGAAAATTATAAAAAAGCATTGATTGATTATTTAGAGCCTCATATAGATAGTTTATGTGAAGACTGTAAAGAAAGATTTAAGAAAAATCCTTTAAGAATACTTGATTGTAAGGTTGACAAAGATAATGAAGTATTAAAAAATGTTCCTAGAACAATTGATTATTTAAATGAAGAATCAAGAAATTTCTTTGAAAAAGTACTTGGTTATTTAAATGCTTTAGAAATTTGTTATGAGGTTGACCCTAAAACAATAAGGGGGCTTGATTATTATACACATACAGTATTTGAAATTGAAGCTAATATAAAAGATTTTGGAGCTCAAAATGTATTATGTGCTGGTGGAAGATATAATAATTTGGTAGAAAATTTAGATGGACCAGCAACTCCTGCTGTAGGATTTGGCTTAGGAAGTGAAAGATTGCTTCTCGCTTTAGAACATGAAAATATTGATATCGTTGATAAGAAAAGTGTTGATGTTTATGTAATACCAATGACTAGTGATAAATCATTTAGTTTTAGTTTAGTATACTTACTTAGAACATTAGGATTAAGCGTAGAAACTGATTATTTAAATAGAAAACTTGCTAATAATTTTAAATATGCGGAAAAGCTTAATGCAAAATATGCTGTTGTAATTGGTGAAGATGAAATAGAAAAAGAATATTTTACAGTTAAAAATATGAAAACAAGAGAAGAAGAAAAAGTTTCTAAAAATGAATTTTTAAAATACATTTTAGAACAATTGGAACAGGATGATTCTTCTTGTAGTTGTGATTGTGACTGTGAAGATGATTATGACGGAGATTGTAACTGTCATGACTGTTCATGCTTTTAGGAGGATGTTATGAAAAAATATAATAATGCAGAATTTAATATAAATAATGTTGATTGTAATGTTACTTTATTTGGTTGGGTTTCAAAAAAAAGAAATCTTGGAGGACTTTTATTTATTGATTTAAGAGATAGAAGTGGAATAATTCAACTTGTTGTAAGACCAGATAATGATTTTTATAATATAGCTACTAATTTAAAAAATGAATCTGTTATTAAAGTTAGTGGTGTAATAAAAGAAAGAGAAAATAAAAATAAGAATATTCCAACTGGTGATGTTGAAGTTATTGTTTCAGACCTTACTTTATTAAGTGAAGCAAATGATTTACCATTTGAAATAACTGATGAAACTACTGCTTTAGAAGATACAAGATTAAAATACCGTTACCTTGATTTAAGAAGAAATTATTTAAAAGAAAAACTTATTACACGTAGTAATATTACACTTGCTATAAGAAATTTCTTATCAAATGAAGGATTTATTGAGGTTGAAACACCAGTTCTTTGTAAATCAACTCCTGAAGGAGCAAGAGATTATTTAGTGCCATCAAGAGTTAACAAAGGAAAATTTTATGCTCTTCCTCAGTCACCACAAATATTTAAACAACTTTTAATGGTGGGAGGAGTTGAAAAATATTTTCAAATAGCAAAATGTTTTAGAGATGAAGATTTAAGAGCAGATCGTCAACCAGAATTTACTCAAGTAGATATGGAAATGAGCTTTGTTGAACAAGAAGATGTTATGGATTTAACAGAAAACTTGGTAGCTTATGTGTTTAAAAAAATAAAAAACATCGATATTTCTTTACCACTTATGCGTATGAAATATGATGATGCGATTAATTTTTATGGAAGTGATAAACCAGATTTACGTTTTGATATGAAAATAAATGATATAACAAGTATCTTTGTAAATACTAATTTTTCTATTTTTCAAAATGTTTTAAAAGATAATGGAATAATTAACTGTTTGGTAGTAAAAAATAAAGCAGATTCTACTTCTAGAAAAGATATAGATAAACTTAGTGATTTCGTAAAAACGTATAAAGTAAATGGATTATCTTGGTTAAAATATAATAATAATGAATTTACTGGTAGTGTTGTTAAGGTATTAAGTGAAGAAGAATTAAATAATATAAAACAAAGTTTATCTTTAGAAGAAAATGATTTAGTTTTAATCGTAGCAGATAAAAAAGATAAAACGAAACAAGCACTTGGAGCTCTTAGAATAAAGCTAGCTAATGATTTAGATTTAATTGATAAAAAAAGTTATAAAATGTTATGGGTTACAGATTTTCCTTCATTTGAGTATAGTGAATTAGAAAATAGATATGTTGCATGTCATCATCCATTTACTGCTCCAAATGATAGTGATATAGATAAACTTTTAACAGATAAAGGAAATTGTTATTCTAAAGCTTATGATATTGTTATAAATGGCTATGAAGCAGGTGGTGGAAGTATCCGTATTCATAATCGTGAAGTTCAAGCTAAAATGTTTGAAGCTTTAGGACTAACAGAAAAAGAAGCAAAAGAAAAGTTTGGCTTTTTCCTTGAAGCATTTAATTATGGTACGCCTCCACATGGTGGTTTAGCTCTTGGATTAGATAGACTTACAATGCTTCTTACAGATACAACAAATATAAGAGATGTAATTGCATTTCCAAAAACTGCTAGTGCATCATGTTTAATGAGTGATTGTCCTAATGATGTTAATGAAAAACAATTAGAAGAATTGCATATAAAAATAGATTAAAATAAAAGATAAGTAAATAATAATTAATTACTTATCTTTTTTAATTTCAATATAATTGTGTGAACATGCTCTTATTAATCTATTCATTATAGCAAGGCCTAGTCCTTCTTTATTTACACCTTCAATAACGACTAATGAAGCATTGGTTTTATCTACTTGTCTTAAAATAGTGAATATATTATGGGATATTTCTTCTAATGTGTTTCCCATTGCAATAGTATTCTCAAAATATTTTGTATTATTATTTTTACATACAACTAAAATATTACTTTCTTTTTCTAGTTCATGTATTTTTTCTATGAATTTTTTATTATCATCACTATAAATTAGTAAACATTTTTTATTTGGAGCATAATGCTTATATTTCATTCCAGGCGATAATACAATATCATTTTCTTTAATTTTATTAAAAACATTATTATCTATTTCTACATTAAATCCTTGTTTTTCAAGTTGTTCTTTGGTTATTTTACCGGGTCTTAAGATTTTTACTTTATTATCTATTACTCTAACAACAGTTGATTCCAAACCTATATCAGTATTTCCACCATCAATTATGCAATCAACTTTATTGTTTAATTCATCGAATATATCCTTTATATTTGTACCACTTGGTTTTCCTGATATATTTGCTGATGGTGCTGCAATAGGGGTGTTGGCTTTTTCAATTAGAGTTTTTGCAATTATATTACTTGGCATTCTAACACCAACAGTATCAAGACCTCCTGTTACTACATCAGGGACAATTTTTGTCCTTTCAAGTATTATTGTTAGTGGTCCAGGAAAAAATTTAAAAATAAGGTTTTTTTCAACTGTATTTATGTTTTTTGCAATTCTTTTAATCATTTCGAAACTAGATACATGTAAGATTAAAGGGTTGTCTTGCGCTCTTCCTTTTGCTATAAAGATATTTTTAACAGCTTGTTCATTTAAACCATCTGCTCCAATACCATAAACAGTTTCAGTTGGGAAAAGAACCAGTTTTCCTTCTTTTATTAGATTGCTTGCTTTTTCAATTTCATTTATATTAATTTTATCTTTCATATTAAAAATAATAGCCATTTTTCATCACCATTTGTTATTTTACAACAAAATGCAGTAAATATCAACTTGAAAAAAATATAAAAAATTGGTATTATAGCTTCTAAGAGGTGATATGTTATGATTTTAAACAATCATGGAAATGTTTTAGTAATAGGGACTCATAGTGGAATATTTCATTGTGATGAAATTGTTGCAACTGCCATTTTAAGTTTACGATATGAAACTGAACAAGAAATAAAAGTATTAAGGAGCAGAGATATTAAATATTTAAAAGACAATTGTAATATTCTTGTGGATATTGGCGGTGAAGAATTTGATCATCATCAAAAGGGTGGAAATGGCAAAAGAATTAATGGAATAAGTTATGCAAGTGCAGGATTAGTATGGAAAGCATTTGGCAAATCTTTAATCATGAAAAAATATGGAAATATTTTTGATGATAATGAAATTAATAATATATTTAATATGATGGATGAAAATATTATTCAAAAGGTTGATATGGAAGACAATGGCGTATCAAATATTGTTCATGATTTTAGTTTTATAAATAAATTTTTACCAACGTGGGTTGATGATAATCCTGATTATGACATTGAATTTATGAAAGTTTTAAATATAACCAAAGACATATTAGATAGTAATATAAAAAATATTGTTGCAACTTATTTAGGAAGAAAAGACTTTGTTAATAGAGTTAATAATGTATTATATAGATATAAGAATATGCTTATAATTCCCACTCAAACTTATCCTTGGGTTGATATGTCTATAGAGTATAATGAAATTAGCGAAGATAAAATTGATTTTGTTGTATTTCCTTATCCATCTGGCGGATTTGCTATTCAGTGTGTACCACCTTCATTTGAAAATAAATTTGGACAAAGAATAAGATTACCAAAAGCATGGGCTGGTGAAACAAAAAACTTGTCTAAATTAAGTGGTGTTGAGTCAGCAATTCTTTGTCATAAAGGTTTATTCTTTGCTAGGGCAGAAACTTTAAGTGATATTCTACTTATGGGAGATATAGCAACTTATAATAATTTGTTAAATAAAGAAAATAATGATATGACAAGAAGTAGATAGGCATGGTAGAAAATTCATAATTTTCATTTGTGCTTAAATTAGTTATGAATTTAAGTACTTTTTACTATAAGTTTGTTTGCGCATCATGTAATAACTTGAATAAAACTATAAAAAATGGTATCATATACTACGGAAATTTATGGAGGAATACTATGAATGATGTTAAAGAAATAGAAAAAAGTATAATAAAGAAATTTAGAAGTAAAATATATAAAAAATTCGTACATGCAGTTAAAGATTTTGAACTTATAAAAGAAAATGATAAGATTTGTTGTTGTATAAGTGGTGGTAAAGATTCGTTTTTACTTGCTAAATGTATGCAAGAGTTACAAATTCATTCTAAATATCACTTTGAACTTAAATATATTGTTATGGATCCTGGTTATAAAAAAGAAAATTTAGATAAAATAAAAGCTAATTTAAAACTACTTGGAATTGATGCACTTATCTATAAAAGTGATATATTTAAAGAAATAGAATCTACTTCATCTCCTTGTTATTTATGTGCTAGAAAAAGAAGAGGAAGTTTGTATGCTAAAGCAGAAGAACTTGGATGTAATAAAATTGCTCTTGGACACCATTTTGATGATGCGATTGAAACAATTATGTTAAATATTTTGTATGCTGGAGAGTATAAAGCAATGATGCCTAAATTAAAAAGTAAGAACTTTAAAAACATGGAACTTATAAGACCTCTTTATTATATTAAAGAAGAAGATATAATTTCATGGGCAAGATATAATAATTTAAACTTTTTAGATTGTGCTTGTAATGTTACAAAAAAATCTTTAGGAAAAAGACTTGAAATGAAAAATCTTATTAAAAATTTAAGAAAAATAAATAAAAATGTTGATATTAATATTTTAAATAGTAGTAAAAATATTAATATTGATGCTGTTTTAGGTTATAAAAGTAAAAATTTAAAATATAATTTTCTTGATGATTATGAAGAAAGGAACATTTTTGATGAATAAATTATATGATAAAAATTTATATTTTTTATCTTTAATAACGTGGTGTTTAAATCCACTTGATTTTAATTACACAAAAGAGGGAATAGAAATTAATTATGATGATTATAAAATAGTAATAAATGGTAAAATTGATTCTTCTTCAAATTTTACATATGTATTACCAAAGAAAAAACAAGACTTTATTAAAAATAATTTTAATAATAAACTTGTCGTAGTTACTACCGTTTATGATAAGTATGGTTATAGTGGTAGAACTTATTATGATAAGTATATTCCTATTGATAAGACTAATTTATTTGAAGATAATGATAACTCAAAAATACTTAATTTTATTTTAGATAGTAAAAATAAAATTAAAAATTTTACTAATTATAATATTCAATATGAAAGTTCACAATTAAGATGTACTGAAAAATTAGATACAATTATTAGTGAATTGCTTTGTGAAAGTTTAAAAAAGTTAAAAATTGAAAATAAAAAATATTGTAAAATAAATGTAAAATAATTTTAATTCTATTGCTTATATTTTTATTTATGATAAACTTAAATTAACTAGAAGATATATATTTTGTATAAACCCTACAAACATCGATAAGGGAATCAGAGTATAGTTATTGGTGTTGAATGCTTAAATAATTTTAAGAATCCTAAAAATAACTAAGAGATGCCCACCTGATTATTTCAGGTTTATCGTATTTATACTTCTAGTTTTTGTTTACAAAAATGTTTTTTTTATATATAATTTATTTGGAGGTACTTATTTATGAAAAGTCGTAGTGAATTAAGAGATGTTATTGTTACAGTTACTTATCAATCTTATATAATGGAAGTTGCTAATTTAAAATTTAGCATTGATAAATTAATTGATGAACAACCAGATATTTATAAGAATGAAGAATTTGTAATAGAAACATGTAAAGGAATTTATAAAAATCAAAAAAAGATAAGTGAAATGGCTAATAAATATTTAAATAACTGGACGATAGATAGATTAAGTAAGGTAGATAAAGCTATACTTTCACTTGGAATTTACGAACTTTTATATACAAAAACGCCAAGTATCGTAGCTATTAATGAAGCAATTGAATTATCTAAAAAATATAGTGATGAAGATGTTACTAAGATGATTAATGCTTGTTTAGATAAAATTTATCATGAGGAATTAAAAGAAGAAAAGTAGTTTTTCTTCTTTATGGTATTTATATGAAAAAAAGAATTGTTTATTTTGATGTTTTAAAAGTAATTACTTGTTTTATGGTAATTATGATTCATGTTATTAGTAGAACATGGTATGTTTTAGATTTAAAAAGCAATGAATTTACTTTTCTTACTATTTTAGATTCTATTTGTAGATGTGCTGTTCCAATTTATCTTATGATAAGTGGTGCAATATTTTTAAATGAAGATAAAAATATAAAGATAAAAGATATGTTTAGAAAATATATCCTTAATATATTTTTAATATATTTATTTTGGAATATGACTTATTCTATATTAAATATTATTGTATATGGTAATAAGATAATAAATGTTAAAGTTTTAAAAGATATTTTTATATCAACAATCTTAGGAAATGGAATTTTTCATTTAAAATTTTTAGTGACGATAATAGGTTTTTATTTATGCGTTCCTTTTGTTAGATGTATTACTAAAAAAGAAAATAAAAATTTATTACAATATTTAATTATATTATTATTTATATTTACTTGTACTCCAAGTATATTAACTGTGTTTAGTATTAATTTAAAATATCCTACTTTATTTACTGGTTTTACTTTATATTTTATCTTGGGTTATTATTTAAATACATTTGAAATAAATAAGAAATATAGATATGTTATTTATGTTTTGGGACTAATTAGTCTTATTGTTACACCTATACTTACGATAAATTATTCTATTTTAAATAATATTCATTCGCAAAGATTTTTTGAATATGGTTCTTTTAATATTTATCTTTATAGTGCTTCACTTTTTTTACTATTTAAAAATATATTTAATAAAAAAGAAGAAACAAAATTATTAAATAGTTTATCTAAATTATATTTTGGTATATATTTGATTCATGGCTTAGTTTTAGGATTATTAATGAAATATAATGTATTTAATTTAAATATGAATTTAACTATAAAGGTTTTCTTTGTTTCCCTTATAGTATTTATAATAAGTTTAATAACTAGTTTTATATTAAGTAAAATACCATTTATTAAAAGATTAATATATGTTAAGTAAGAAAGAAATAACTTTCTTTTTTATTTTGTGTAAAATTAGTGAAAATACTAGGCATTACTAAAGAAAATATGGTAAAATAATTAATGAGGTATGTTTATGAATAATGAATATTTAACAGTTACACAAATAAATAAATATATTAAATATAAATTTGAAAATGATAGTAATTTAAATTTAGTTTATTTAAAGGGAGAAATATCTAATTTTAAAAATCATTCTTCAGGACATTTATATTTTACTTTGAAAGATGAAAGCTCTAGGATTATGGCTGTTATGTTTAGAAATAATGCGATGAAAATAAAGTTTAATCCAACAGATGGGACAAAGGTTCTTGTTATTGGTAGAATTAATGTATATGAAGCTAATGGTAATTATCAAATATATGTTGAAGAAATGATGGAAGATGGAATTGGCAATTTAGCACTTGAGTTTGAAAAATTAAAGAAAAAATTAAGTGAAAAGGGTTATTTTGATGAAAGGTTTAAAAAACCTATTCCTAAATTCCCTAAAAAAATTGGTATAATAACAGCAACAACAGGTGCTGCGATTAGAGATATTATTACTACGATTAATCGAAGATATAGAAATGTTGAACTTGATATATTTCCTTGTTTAGTTCAAGGAGTAGGGGCTAAAGAAGATATTGTAAGAAATTTAAATCTAGCTAATAACTTTGATTTAGATGTTATTATCTTAGGCCGTGGTGGTGGTTCTATTGAAGATTTATGGGCTTTTAATGAAGAAATAGTGGCAGAAGCGATATTTAATTCTAAAATACCTATTATTAGTGCAGTAGGCCATGAAATAGATTTTACAATTAGTGACTTTGTAGCAGATTTAAGAGCACCAACGCCAACTGCTGCAGCAGAACTAGCAGTACCTTCAACAATTGAACTTATTTCATATATTAATCAACTTAATATAAGAAGAAATAAAGGTATTGTTAATATAATTAATAAAAATAAAGAAAAATTACTTAGTTTAACATCATCTTATATTCTTAAAAATCCTGAAAGTATATATGAAGTTAAAGCACAGAAAATAGATAATTTGGTAGAAAAGTTATTATTTATAATAAAAAGTAAGTTAGACAATAATTATAATAATTTAAAACATATTGAAGTTAGATTTAATAATAATATAAAAAATACTTTAAATAATAAGACTAATAGATATATAAATATATTAAATAAACTTGAAGCATTAAATCCAATTTTAACAATTAAAAGAGGATATACAATCACTAGTATTAATGATAAATCATTTAACAGTATTAATTCTGTTAAAAAAGATGATATAATAAAAACAAAAGTTATGGATGGATATATAAAATCGAAAGTAATAGAAATAGGAGAAGAATAATATGGAAAAAGAATTAAGTTTTGAAGAAAAAATAAATAATCTAGAAAAAATAGTAAAAGAATTAGAAAATGGGGATGTAGCTTTAGATGATGCGATTAATAAATTCAATGAAGCAATAAAACTTGCTAATAGTTGTAATAAAACACTTGAAGAAGCTACTAAAACAGTAAATAAAGTATTAAATAAAGAAGGAAATTTAGAAGATTTTGAGAAAGTAGATGAATAAAATATGATTCCGAAAATAATTCATTATGTATGGGTAGGAAATAATCCAAAACCAAAAGATATAAAAAAATGTATGAAAACTTGGAAGAAACATTTAAAAGATTATAAAATAATTGAATGGAATGAATCAAATTTTGATATAAGTTCTCATCCATTTGTAAAAAAAGCTTATGAAGCTAAAAAGTGGGCTTATGTAAGCGATTATATAAGAATGTATGCTATTTATAATTATGGAGGAATATATCTTGATACTGATGTCTTAGTTTTAGAAAATTTTGATAAGTTTTTAAATAATAAAGTTTTTGTGGGATTTGAAAGAGAAAATTATCCGTTTACAGCAGTGTTTGGAGCAGAAAAAAAGAATAAATTTATTAAAAAATTGTTAGATTATTATGATAATTTAGATGCTTATAATTTTGATTTTGAAAATAATAATACAATATCAGTATCGAATATTTTAATAAATGAATATGGTTGTTCAAAAGAAAATAAAGAACAATTATTAAAAGATGGTATAAAAGTATACAAAGATGATATTTTGTGTAATCCTTCTAAAAATTCTACAACAGTTCATATCTTTACAGGAACATGGTTAGAAGGAATAAAGCCATTAAAAAGAAAGATAGTTACTGCTTTAAAAACAAATATAAAAACAAAAAAACAAGCAGAAATATATAGGAAGATTTTTATGAGGTAGTTTATGAAAAAAGTTTTTGAAAAAATAGTTAATTCTTTTTTTCATATATTTAAGATTAGAAATGATGTAATAGTATTTGAATCTGGTAGAAATAAAATTGATGGTAATCCTAAGGCTATTTATTTATATTTGAAAGAAAACTATCCAAATAAATATAAATTGATTTATTTAACAAATAAAAACATTAATATAAATGAACTTGATAAAAATGATGTTGTGTTTTATAAAACACTAAAATCTTTATATTATTTATCGGTTGCTAAGTACTTAATAAGGAGTGAAAGTATAGGAAATATCATTAAAAAAAGACCAGAACAGGTTTACATTCAAACATTTCATGGCCACGGTCCTATAAAAAAAGGTGGCTTTGAAATAGAAGAAAATAAAAAAGGTCAAGAGTATAAAAATGGATTACTTAATCATTGTAAAGAATGGGATGTTTATATTTCAATGTGTGAACTTGAAGAAAAACATATTATTGATTCGACAGGTTTTAATAAAAAAATTATAAGACTAGGTATTCCATCTACTGATTATATTGTAAATAATAAAGATATTAAAAATAATGAATTACTTAAGAAGTTTAATATTCCAAAAGATAAAAAAGTTATTTTATATGCTCCAACATATAGATCAGATTTGTTAGGACAAGAAAATATAAATATTAGAATAGAAAGCTTAAAAAAACTAACTGATTATGTTGTGTTAGTGAGATTACATCCTCTTTTAAACTCAAAAATTAATAAGAAATTATTTGATGATTCAAACTTTATTAATGTTTGTGAGGAGGAAGACATTGTTAATTTATATTTAATAACTGATATACTTATATCTGATTATTCAGCTTCTATTTATGAATTTGCCTTAACAGGCAAAAAAATAGTACTTTATCCTTATGATTATGATGAATATAAAAAATATCCTGGTTTTTGCATTGATTATAAAAAAACATTACCAGGGCCTATATGTTATGATGAAAATGAATTGTATGATACGATACTAAATATTGAGAAGATATACCCTAAATATAATGAAAAATGGAACAATTTTAATAAAAAATATAATTATATGAATGATGGTGAAGCAACAAAAAGATTTACTCAATATTTAATAAATGGAAATTTAGAAAGAAGTGATAAAAATGAATGAAATAAAACAAGTAATAATTTTAGCAGCAGGAAGAAGCAGAAGAATGGAAAATTTAAGTAACAAAATACCAAAATGTTTATTTGAATATGACAATGAAAAAATAATATGTAGACTAGTTAGACAAATTAAAAAGTATGGTGTTGAAAAAATTGTAATAACAGTAGGTTATAGGGCTGATTTAATGAAAAAAATATTTGCTGATGATCCAAATGTAATTTTAGTAAATAATACGATGTATGAAGAAGATGTTAACATTAATTCAATGAATTTAGCACTAAAACACATTGATGGTCCATGTGTTGTTTTTGAAGCAGATACAATTATGGAAGATTCGCTTGTTAAATATGTTTTAGGTTCTGATTTCGAGGGTAAATCTGTTTGGTTTACAAAAGGAAAATTTGTAGAACCACAATATGGTGGAATATTAAAATCAGATAAATATGGTAAAGTAACAGATATTAGAATTATACCTACTTATCAAGCAAAATATAAAGGATATTCTAAATTATCAGGTTTAATGAGAATAAATAAAGAACAAATTGAATTATTTAAACAATTAGTAAATAAATATGCAAAATCTACAATAAAGCAATATTATTTAGTTCCATGGATTGAAAATTTAGATAAACTTCCATGTTATGAAGGAGATATAAGTCATTTTGAGTTTTTTACTTTTAATAAACCAGAAGAGTATTATCAAGCATTAAATAAAAAAATAGGTCAAATTGAAAAAAATGTTAAATATGAATTAGTTGATATTTCCTTGCTTAAGCCAATAGAAGATTATGATAAAACAAGAGCTACAAGTTTAGAAAAAGAAATATTAGATAAAGGTTTTTGGACTGTACCATTAATTGTTGAAAAAAAAGATTATATGATACTTGATGGTCATCATAGATTTGCTACTGCTAAAAAATTAGGATTAAAAAAAATTCCTGCTATTTTAGTAGATTATGATGATGTAGATGTTTGGACTCTTCGAAAAGAGTATCCAGTTAGTCAAAAACTTGTAAGAAAAAAGGTTGTTACTGATAAAAAAATATATCCATACAAAACTGTAAAACATAAATATTATTTTGAAATTCCTACTATTGAAAATTTAACTCTAGGAGAATTAAAATAATGATAAATATAAGATCAGTTACATGGATGCTTAATAGTGACTATGGTGAAAAGGAATTTGAAATAATAGAAAAAGTGAATCTGAAATTTGATAATTCAGAATTCTTTGTAAGAACAAAAAGGGCAACTTTACCTTGTATAAGTGAACCACTTAATTTAAAAAACATTGATTATCTAAATAGCCTATGTTTAACTCATGATATAAGATGGTTTAATATTCCAATAATTCCTAGTAACAATAAAAAAATATGGCAATTTGCTTATAATGTACTAAAAAATTATGAGCAATCTTTTGTTAACATTTTAGCAGTACAAGATGGTAAAATTAATTATCAAATATTAGATGAATCATTAAAGTTAATAAAAAAAACATCTAATATAAGTATAAATGGTAAAGATAATTTTAGACTTGGATTATCTGTAAATGTAAAACCAAATTGTCCTTTTTTTCCGTTTTCTATTTCTGATGGAAAATTTGGTTTTTCAATTGCTTTAGAGCTTACACAAGATATAAATATGATAATTTGTAATAATTCTAAACTTAATTTAAATGAGTTAAGAACAAATATTATTAATACTTTATATCCACAAATAAAGAAAATAGAAAAGCTTGCTAATGAAGAAGCTTTAAAATATAATATTGAATTTAAAGGATTTGACTTTTCGCTTGCTCCAATTATAGATGATAATAATAATGGTAGTATTATTACAATTTTAAATTATTTAGGAGTTAATGATTTTTCTAAATCTGGTACTTTGTTTGCAACAGCTTATCTAACAAATATTTTAAAATATTTTTCATCAGAGTTTAAAAGTGTAGGATTTTCTGGAGTGATGTACTCTTTGCTTGAAGATGTTGAATTATGTAAGATAAATAATGAAATTGGTGTTGATATTGAGGATTTAATAAAGTTATCGACAATGTGTGGTTGTGGAATTGATATGATACCAATAAGTTGTGATGAAAAAGATAGTAATATTAAATCTACTTTTATGGACGTAATTGCTATATCAACTAGATTAAATAAACCTTTAGGAATAAGAATATTACCTATTCCAAGAGCTAGAAAAGGAGTACTTCATTATACTAATTTTAATGAAGATGCTGATTTTATTTCTAATACTAAAGTTCTTACTCTTGCAACAAATGAGATAATTGAAAAGAATATAGATTATTTTGAGTTTTTAAAAATTAAATAGGAGTTGGTAACATTGAAAAGAAAAACACAAACTATTAAAAATGTTTTGTCATATTTAATACCATATTTTATAATAGCAATTTTAGGATTTGTAAAACTTAAATATCTTTTATCGGGTTTAGGAGTTGAAATATATGCTTTAAATCAGCTATTTATACAAATATTTGCTTATATTTCAATTTTAGAGGGCGGAATAGGAGTATTAATAACGCAAGCTTATTATAAATATTTTGCAGATGAAAATATAGATAAAAATAAAATTGTTTCAATATTTATTGCATCAAAAAAAATACTTAATAAAATAGCTACATTGATGATAATAATTGGAATAGTCGTATCTTTCTTTTTAAATATTTTGACAAATAATAGTTTAAGTTTAATATATATGCAATTTTTATTTATTTTATATATTGTAAGAAGCGCAATTGAATATTTTATGTTTGCTCCTAGATTTGTTTTGATGGCAAATCAAGAGGTGTATAAAATTAATATTACTTTAAATATATATAAAATTGTCGAAGCAATTGTAGAAATTATTTTATTAATTTATAAACAAAACTATGCATTAATTTTAATATTTACTATATGTATTAGATTTTTTGCATATTTTATGGCTAATAGAAAGGTGTATAAAAAATTTCCTTGGCTTAAAACAATTAATCCTCCAGAAACATATAATTTTGATACAAAGGGAATATCAGCTATTGTATCTATAAAAGTTGTCGGAGCTGTAAATGATAATACAGATATTTTACTAATTTCTTCATTTTTGACACCTATGGCAGTTACTATTTATTCATCATATAATTATATTGTTAAATTTTTAAATGATATTGTCATTCAAATAGGAAATGGAACTGTAGCAAGTTTTGGAAATGTTATTTATGGAAAAGATTCGAAAGATAAAGAAATAAATGTTTTTGAAAAGATTAATACATTTTTCCTATTTGCTGCAACCTTCTTCTTTATAGCACTTTTATTCTCAATAGATAAATTTGTTATACTTTGGATAGGCAAAGAGTCTTTGATGTCAAAAGTAGGGTTAATATCTATGCTTGTAATAATGTATATATCAATAGTATTAAAACCATTTACTATGGTTAGAGATTCTATAGGATTGTTTAAGGAATTTAAAAAAGTTGCGATTTTTGAAGCTGTGATTAATGCCTTGTTGTCATTTGTATTTATTCTAAAGTTTAAAAAATTAGAAGTTGTGTTATATGCCACTATTATTGCTAGATTATTAACTACTATGTGGTATTATCCAAAATATATTTATAAAAATATATTTAATATATCAATTTTAAATTATCTAAAAAAGAATTTGTTAAATATTTTTTCAATTGTAATATTTTCATTTATAATAGCTTTTATAAATAAATATGTTTTAGTTACAAATTATTTTAATTGGTTTTTATATTCATTAGTTTTTTGCATTATATTATTACTATTCCTTATACTAATGTATTATCTATTTGATAATAGTTTTAGAGAACTTATTAAAGACTTTAAAGAAATGATATTTAAAAGAAAGGAGTAAAATAGTATGAAAAAAGTATTAAGACCTATTTGTTATTTTTTATATTATTTAATAGCTAAACATTTACCTGAATCTCATTCTATATTTTCTTTAGGAATTAGTGGTAAAATTAGAACACTTTTAACTAGAGGAATAATTGATAGTTGTGGTAAAAGTGTAGATATAGAGAAAAATGCTAAGTTTTCTCCTCATATAAAAATAGGACATCATTCTGGTCTTGGAATAAATTCATTAATTCAAGAAAATGTAGAAATAGGCAATTATGTTATGATGGGACCTAATGTAAGTATTTATACCAAAAACCATAAAACATCTTTAGAAAAACCAATGATTTTTCAAGGATTTGAAAAATCAAAAAAAGTAATAATTAAAGATGATGTTTGGATAGGATCAAATGTTATAATATTGCCAGGTGTAACAATAGAAAGTGGTGCAATAATCGGAGCAGGTAGTGTTGTTACAAAAGATGTTTTAAAAAATACAATAGTTGCAGGTAATCCTGCTAAAGTAATAAAAGAAAGAAAGTAATATGGTGAAGTTATGAAAATTTATATTTTAATGCCTACTTATAATGATAGTAGTACAATTGTTTATTCACTTGATTCAATATTAAGTCAAAGTTATAAAAATTATGAAATAATAATCGTGGATGATGGTTCGACTGATGATACGAAAAAAGTAATAAATAATTATAAGAAAAAATATGATAAAGATAATAAAATAAAATATATCTATCAAGAAAACAAGGATCAACTTAATGCTTTAAAAACAGCATGTAACTATATAAAAGAAGAAAACTCTTTAGTTTATATTTTACATTCGGATGATTTATTAGATAACCCTGATGTTTTTAAAAAAGCAATTAATTATATGAAAAACAATAATTATGATGCAATCATATCAAATGTCGATACTATTGATGGAAATGGTAATTTATCAGGTAAAATAAAGATAAATAAATATATTAATAAAAAATATATTATGCCATTACAATTATTATGGCTTGGGAGAAATCTTTATATTGATTCTGGTTTTTTTAGAGCAAATATTTTTCTTAATCAAGTGTATAATAATTATTTAACATGGAATGGACCATTTTGGTTAGATTTAGATTCTAAGAGTATTTTAAATGTTAAAAATGTTGATTTTAATTTTTTTAAATATAGAGTGTTTGAAAAAAATTATATCAATAACGATTTAGGAAAACTATGTGTTATAAATGGTGAAATAAGGGTAGTGACAAGACTTTTAAATTATTATTATATCCCATTTTACAAAGTTCAGTTTTATATGTATAGATTATTTAATAAATTAAAAATAAATAAATTATTTAGACCATTTTATTTTAATAAAGAAGCAAAAAATAAAAAAGAAGTAATAAAATTTTTTTTGCGAAAAAGATTTACAGATATTGAAATAACAAATAATTTGTATTTAAATGCAATAGATAATTTTTACTCAAAAAATACTAGTAGAACAATTGTAATAGATGAAATACCAGATGATTTACCAATTTATTTAGGAAGTGATCTAAGAACATTTAATAAAAAAATTATAGAAAACAAATTAGAAAAATTTTATGTTAATTTTTTAAACGAAATGCAAATAGGTTTTGATAAAATAATAATAAATGAAAAATATAAAGAAAAGATAACAAATATTGTTAAATTTTTATCAATATATGGTAGCGTTGAAATTGTATTTAAAAAATAGTTAGGAGTAGACATATGAAAGATAAAATAATTAAAAATAATATATTATTAAAAATACTTACAATTTTTGTTTTATTACAACCATTTTTAGATACATACATTTTATTTGATGCAAGTTTCACAGGAGCAATTGGCTTTTCTCCATCAACACTTATTAGATATTTGTTTATAATGGTGTTGTCAATTTTATTTGTATTTACTATTAAATCTAAGAAAAAATATGTTTATTATCTAGTATATGGAACAATGGTAATAGTTTATGTTATCCTTCATCATTATTATTGTTTAAACATGACAACATTATTTCCTAATAATTTTAATTATTCATTAATGCAAGAAATAGAATATATAATTAGGTTAACAGTACCACTTATTTTAATGATTATCGCATCTAATCTAAATATAAATAAAAGATTATTTAATAATGTTTGTATATGGCTTTCTTTAATTATTTCTGGTGTTATTGTAATAACTAATATATTTAAAATATCAATTGGAGCATATTATACACAAACAGTTCAATATAATATATTTGATTGGTTTAATGGAATACATAACAGTGTTAGTTTTATGTATACTGCCACTAGAGGATATTTTAATTATGCAAATTTAATTAGTAGTTTACTTTTTGGACTTACTATATATATTTTATATTTAGTTATAAGTGAATGTAATTTTAAAAATAGTATTTGTTTGATATTAAATTTTTTCGCTATGTTTATGTTGGGTACTAAAGTTGCTACTCTTGGAATGTTAATTTGTTTGATTATTATGATTTTATGTTATGTTTTCTTTATAATAATTAAAAAAGAAAGATTTATTTTAAAACCATTTATTATTATCGTAGTTCTTATAGGTTTATGGTTTGTAATTTATCCTTATTCACCTTGTTATAATAGATTAAATGGAAATAATAATGATAACAATAAAAATAATGAAGTAATTGAAGATGGAAAATTTAATAAATTTATGTTGGTACTTAATTCTCTTGATGAACAAAATAAAATATCTTATTCTAAAGAATTTATTAGAGATAATTATAAGTATTTTGGAATTAGAAAAGATTATATGTTTAAAAAATATTCATATGAGTATGACCCATTATTTTGGATAGAAATGTATAACGAAGATACTTTTGATAAAAAAGATAATAGATTTATTGCCGAAAAAGTTTTACAAAGAATTGAACAAAATAATACTAATAATAAGACAGGAGTAAAACTATTTGGTGAAGGATATTCAAGAATGACTAATACAATTTATCTTGAAAAAGATTTTTTATCACAATATTATACAATTGGGATAATAGGAATATTATTATTTATATTACCTTATATACTTATACCTTTTATTTCTTTATTTTATATTTTATTTAACAGAAAATATTTTACATTTGAAAATATAAGTATAATTATTTGTATTTTTGCTAGTTTAGCAGGAGCATATTTTTGTGGAAATACTTTAGATGGACTTACTTGGTCTATTATATATTCATTTATATATGGATATTTAATAAGTAAACTTTTTAAGAAAAATGAAAAAAAATTAGATGAAAAAAAGATTACAATTGTAGCACTACATCTTGGAACAGGTGGCGTTGAAAAATATATATCTTCTTTATGTAGTATGTTAGAAGACAGTTATAAAATAAATATAATTTCATCATATAAAGTAAGTAATACTCCAGGTTTTTATTTTAGTAATAAAATAAACATTAAATATTTAATTAACGATAGACCATATAAGAATGAATTTATTAAAGCTGTTAAAGATTTTAATATTAAAGATATTATGAAATATGGTTATAAAAATTTAAAAATATTAATATTAAAACCTATAAAAGAATATAAAGAAATAGAAAAAATAGATAGTAAATATGTTATAACAACATTATTTCATAATAAAATAGTTAATGATATTTTAGATGAAAATTATATAAAAATAGCAACTGAACATAATTATCATAATAATAATAAACAGTATATAAATAAGGTTATTACTTCTTGTAGAAATAGTGATTATTTAGTTTGTGTTTCTAACGAATTAAAAGATTTTTATAAAGGAAAATTAAAAAACTTTAAAACCAAAGTTGTATATATTCCAAATGTAATTGATAAATTACCAATTATTAAAAAAGAACATAATAAAAATACATTAATAGCGGTAGGAAGACTTGCTAGAGAAAAAGGTTTTGGTGATTTGATTGATATAGTTAATATAATAAAAAATGATATTCCAAATATTAAAGTCAATATAGTTGGAGATGGATATGAAAAAGATGAATTAGAAAATAAAATCATTAATTTAAATTTAGAAAAAAATATATTTTTATTAGGAAAGAAAACATTTGAAGAAGTTGAAAATTTGATGCAAGAAAGTTATATATATTTAATGACTAGTTATACAGAATCATTTGGGCTTGTTTTAATCGAAGCTATGAGTAATAAAATATGTTGTATTGGTTTTGATACTTCTGCTGGAGCTAGAGAGATATTAAAAGATGGAAATGGAATTTTAATTGAAAATAGAGATAAAAGTTTATTTGCTAAAAAAGTTGTCGAATTAATAAACGATGATAAAAAATACAATTTAATTTGCAATAATGCATATAAATATTGTAAAATATATTTAGCTAGTAATGTTAAAAATAGTTGGCTAGAATTATTGGAGTGTAAAAATGAAAAAATATTTTGAAAGAATTTATAATAAAGGTATTGATAGTTTTTATGATGAATTAAAAGAATCACTAAAAAGTAATAAAAAAAGCTTTATCGTAACTGCTAATCCTGAAACATTTATGTATGGGGAAAAAGATGAGGTTATTAATAATATAATACTTGATAAAAAAACTATTGTTGTTCCCGATGGAATAGGTATTGTTAAGGCAAGTAATATGCTTGGTTATAATATTAAAGAAAGAATACCAGGAATTGATATAGCAACAAAATTACTTGAATATGGAAATGAATTAAGTAAAACAATATATTTTTTTGGAGCAAAAAAAGAAGTTGTTGAAAAATTAGTAGAAAAAGTAAAAAAAGATTATCCAAGTTTAAAAATAATTGGATATACTGATGGATATGTAACTAATAAAGATCAAATTATGGATAATATAAGTAAGTTATCACCTGATATTGTTTTAGTAGCACTTGGTATTCCTTATCAAGAAAAATTAATTTATAATAATCTTGATAAGTTTAAAAAAGGTATTTTTGTTGGTGTTGGTGGTTCATTTGATGTATTAAGTGGATGTAAAAAAAGAGCTCCTAAAATATTTATAAAAACCAATACAGAATGGTTATATAGAATAATAAAAGAACCAAAAAGAATTAAAAGATTTTATAATAGCAATGTTAAATTTCTATTTAAAATTAAAAAAATAGATAAGTGAGGTATAAAATGATAAAAGTATTAAGTATATTTGGAACAAGACCAGAAGCAATAAAGATGGCACCTTTAATAAAAAAATTAGAAGAAAATAAAGATATAACAAATATTGTTTGCGTTACAGCACAACATAGAGAAATGTTAGATCAAGTACTAGAAGTGTTTGATATAAAACCTGATTATGACTTAAATATTATGAAACAAGGACAAACATTAAGTGATATAACAACAAGAGCTTTATTAGGATTAAATGAAGTTTTATTAAAAGAAAAACCTAACATAGTTTTAGTACATGGAGATACAACAACTAGCTTTGTTGGAGCTTTAGCAGCATTTTATAATCAAATAGATGTAGGTCATGTTGAAGCAGGACTTAGAACTTGGAATAAGTATTCTCCTTTTCCAGAGGAAATGAATAGACAAATGGTTGATTGTATTGCTGATATGTATTTTGCTCCAACTGAAAAGTCAAAACAAAATTTATTAAAAGAAGGAAAAGAAGAAACAAAGATATATGTAACAGGTAATACTGCGATAGATGCGATGAAATTTACCGTAAAAGAAGATTATACAAATGAAGTTTTTGATTGGATAGGAAATGATAGAATGATTCTTTTAACAGCTCACAGAAGAGAAAATTTAGGAGAACCATTATATAATATCTTTAGAGGAATAAAAAAAGCAATTGATGAATTTGAAGATGTTAAAATAGTTTACCCAATTCATAAAAATCCTTTAGTTAGACAAGTAGCAAATGAAATTTTTAAAGATGATGATAAAATAAAATTAATTGAACCACTTGATGTCGTTGATTTTCATAATATGATGAATAAAGCATATATGATACTTACTGATAGTGGTGGAGTTCAAGAAGAAGCTCCTTCTTTAGGAAAACCTGTTTTGGTTTTAAGAAATACAACAGAACGTCCAGAAGGAGTAGAGGCAGGAACATTAAAACTTGTAGGTACAAACGAACAAAATATTTATAATGCCGTAAAAGAATTATTAACAAATGATGATGAATATTTAAAAATGAGTAAAGCATCTAATCCTTATGGAGATGGTTTTACAAGTGATAGGATTGTTACAGCAATTTTAAAAAAATATAATGAATGATTATTTAAAATTACCATAATTTGGTAATTTTTGTTTTGCCAAATTTTAAGCATTATATATTTTATAATTTAGTAGATAATAATAATGTAGTTTGAAAGGAATGATTATTATGAATTTTAAAAAAATTTTTAACAAACTACTAATTTTCATATTTCTTATATCTATTATTAGTGTACCAAATATAGTTTTTGCTTATACAAAAAAAGTTGTACTTGGTGGAGAAAATATAGGAATAAAAGTTAATTCATCTGGTGTATTAGTTGTAGGATTTTACTCAGTTGCTGGAAAAAGTCCTGCGAAAGATGCTGGGCTTAGAATCGGTGATAGAATAATCAAGATAAATGATACTGATATTAATATAATATCTGATTTAACTTCTTCTATCAAAGATAATACGGAAGTATTAGAAGTCGCATATGAAAGAAATAACAAAATTTATAATACTAAAATAAAATTATATAAAGACTCTAATAATGTGTATAAAACAGGTCTATATGTTAAAGATAAAATAATAGGAATAGGAACATTAACTTTTGTTGATCCAAATACTAAAATGTATGGTGCTTTAGGGCATGAGATAATAGAGAAAACAACAGGGACAAAGTTTGAAATTAAAGATGGAACAATATTTAAATCAAATGTTACAGGAATAGATAAAGGTACAAGAAATTCTCCTGGTGGAAAAAAAGCAAATTATATTATGGATGATAATTATGGAACAATAACTAAAAATGAAATAAATGGAATATATGGATTATATAATAAATCAATAGATAAAAATAATTTAATTGAAGTAGCAGATAGTACTAGTATAAAGCTTGGTAAGGCTTATTTTACAACAGTTATCGAAAATGATACTAAAGAAACATTTGAAATAAATATTTTAAAACTTAATAAAGATGTCGCAACAAAAAATATATTCTTTGAAATAACTGATGAAAAACTTCTAAAAAAAACAAAGGGGATAGTTCAAGGAATGAGTGGTTCTCCAATTATACAAGATGGGAAAATAATCGGTGCTGTAACACATGTTGTTGTAGATGATTTTAGTAAGGGATATGGTATATTTATTACATCAATGTTAAAAGAAATTGAAAATTAAAAAGGATAACTTTTGTTATCCTTTTATTCTACTGTAACAGATTTAGCTAAATTTTTAGGTTTATCAATATCACAACCACGTAATTTTGCTATTTCATAAGATAATACTTGAAGTGGAACAATAGTAAGCATACTTTGTAATAAATCACTTGTTTTTGGTATTTCAATTAAGACATCATATATTTCTTTGTCAATATTAATATCATTTGTAACAAGAATTACTTTAGCACCACGAGATTTTACTTCTTTAATATTACTTATTGTTTTTTCTTTAATACTATCTTTTGTTACTATTGCAAATACAGGTGTATTATTATCAATTAAAGATATTGTTCCATGTTTTAATTCACCAGCTGCATATGCTTCACTATGAATATAACTTATTTCTTTTAACTTTAAACTTCCTTCCATACATAAAGCATAATCAACATTTCTACCTATAAAGAAGATGTCACTTTCATTATATATATCGTTTGTAATTTCTTTATAAACTTCTTTATTTATAATAGAATTAATATTAATTGGAAGAGATTTTAATTCATTTATTAAATTTTCTTCATCCTTTTTAGTTAACTTATTGTTTTTTCTTCCAAGATAAATAGCAATTAGTGATAAAACTAGTACTTGAGCTATATAAGCCTTAGTTGTAGCAACAGCAATTTCAGGTCCTGCTAAAGTATATATAACATTATCACAAATTCTAGCAATTGAACTTTCTTTAACATTTATTATTCCTAAACTATCACAAGATTTAATTTTAGTTAATTTTAAAGCTTCAAGTGTATCGGCAGTTTCTCCAGATTGAGAAATAGGAATAATAAGTGTATCTTCATCAAAAAAGTTTGTTTTATATCTAAATTCACTAGCTATTTCAACGTCAACTTCAATATTGGCATATTCTTCAATTAAATATTTTCCTATCATTCCTGCATGTATGGCACTACCACAACCAAGAATACATATTTTTTTATAATCTTTTTTAAAATATTTATCTAAATTAATTTCATTATTTTCAAGAATACTATTTAAAGTCTTTTTAATAACTTCAGGTTCTTCATTTATTTCTTTAATCATAAAATGATCGTAACCATTTTTATCTATTGAAGATTTATCTCCATTAAAAGTTTTAACTTCTTTTTTTGTAATTTTATTATCTTTATCATATACAATTACTTCATCACTTTTAATAATTGCATACTCATCATCTTCAAGTAACATATATTTATTTGTAAACTCAAGTATTGCAGGAACATCACTTGCAATATAATTTTCATTTTTATTAATTCCTATAATTAAAGGGCTATTTTTTTTAATAGCAAAAATTCTATCTTTAAAATCAGTATTAATTATACCAATAGCATAAGCACCACGAACTTTTTCTTTAAAAAGTTCAATAGTTTTATTCATATCGTTTGTTTTATTATATAAATCATTAAGTAAGACAACTGCTACTTCTGTATCAGTATCTGATATAAAATTATAATCTTTGAATTCATCTTTGATTTCTTTATAATTCTCAATTATTCCATTATGAACTATAGTAATTTTTCCTGCTGTATGAGGATGAGAATTAACTTTATTAGGTATTCCATGAGTTGCCCATCTTGTATGACCCAAACCTATATTACTTTTAATATTAAAATCAAGTTTTTCTTCAAGGTTTTTAATTCTTCCTTTCTCTTTTTCAATATAAAGTTCATTATCTTTTAAAATACATATTCCTGAAGAATCATAACCCCTATATTCAAGATTATGTAATCCATCAATTAATACTTTTAGGGAATTACCGTTTTTCCCTACATATCCAACAATTCCACACATTTTTTTGTACTCCTAACTTTTGTTTCTATTATTATTTATGTGTTTAATATATTTTTTGTTATAATATTTATTTTATTTTTTTAATATATTTAACGTTTAACACAAAAACCCGTTGTAACATCCGCCGAATATTTCGATAATTACAAACCTCGTCAACTTATAAAGTCCAGGCGCTAATTATAAATATTACCTCCATTTATTTATAACTTAATTTAATTATAAATAAAAAAATAGCTTTTGTAAACTATTTCATTTTTTCTTCCATAAAATATCCATTTAAAACATATTTACTTTCATTAGCAACAATAAAAGCATTATTATCATATTTTTTAACAAGTTTTTGAAGTTTATAATAATTTGAATTAGATATTTCAATAAACAGCATGTATTTATCTGGAATACCTTTTTTACCTAATACTTCCATAACACTAACAGCAAAACCATTTTTTCTTAATCCATCAACCATATCAGGATAAGCTTTATTAGTTATTATTTGAACTGATAAATTACCTTTAATATATTTATTAGATAACATACTTCCAATGTATGTTCCAGAAGCAAAACCTCCAGCATAACTAATAGCAATAAAAATACTATTGCTTGTTGTATTTAATGCTTCTTTTACTATTAAAAACCATACAAGAAGTTCAAAAAAACCTATAATCGTAGCTTCTTTAGTTTTCCCTTTTACTGTTTCCATCGTTCTAAAAGTACCCAAACTAACATCTATTATTCTAACAAAAAAAATTTTAAAACATAATATTAATAATTCCATAATATATTCCTTTCCTTATTATTTATTATGTCCTAAAATTTTAAATTAATTTATTTTACTAAATAAAATAATACTGTTGCTAAACTTCCTAATAAAAGTGCTGCAAGCATAATAATTACTACAACTTTTTGAAACTTTTTATTCATTATTAAATTATCCTCCATCTTTCTTCTTTTATAGTATATCAAATAATATATCTTAAAGTCAAAAAAAATGTCATATTTATTGTTACATATTATATATATTTTTTTAATATCTTTAAATGGAGGAATAATATATGAATAAAAAAATGAACTTAAAAAAGATTAAAAAAATTAATTTAAATATTTTTAATAACAAATCATTCTTAATCTTTTTAATATCTTTATTTTTAATTGGATTAATAATAGGAATAATATTTTTTAAATTTTTAGATAGTAATGATATAAGTAAAATAAAAGATAATGTAAATAATAGTTTAACACTTCCAACAAATTATAATTATTTAAATAATTTATTTTCAAATTTAAAAGATAATATAAGTTTAAATTTATTTATTTTTATCTTAGGAATAAGTGTAATTGGAATATTATTAATATTATTTTTATACTTTAGCGAAGCATTTTCTCTTGGTTTTTGTTTAGCAAGTCTTGTAAATACATATAAAATTAAAGGAATAATAGCTAGTTTTTGTTATTTATTTCCTGGTAAAATATTGTATTTAATAAATCTTTTTCTTTTAACATTTTTCAGTGTTAAATTTAGTTTTAAATTGATTCAATATATATTTTTAAAAAAAGATACTAATTTACAAGAAGAATTTAAAAAATATTTTAAAAAAATACTTATATGTATAGCAATTTCTATTGTAATAGCATTTATTTCAGTATTTATTGATCCATTTCTAATAAAATTATGGACAAGTATTAAATAAGTTATTATAATTGTAATTAAGGGTGATTTTGATGAATATAAGTTATGAAGATTTTTTCAAGCTTTCTTATTCTTTAATAGATTTAAACGATGAAGAATATCTAAAAGATGAAGAAAGGTTAAGATATATAATAAGTAAAATAAAAGTAAAAAATCCAAAAAAATATTTAAAAGAAGAAAATAGTTTTAAACTAACAAAAGAAATATTTGAAGAATGTAAAGAAGATTTAATATTTTTAAAATATATTTTAAACAAACTTAATGTTAACAATAAAGCAAAAAATATTATTGAAAACTATTTAGACTGTATTGGTAATATTGAATTTTATTTAAGAGATTTTGAATTACCTTTTGAAAAAATCCAAGAAATTCATTTAAAATATTTAGATAGTTTTAAAGATAAGACAAATTTTAATATTATAAAAAATTTTCTTAAAAATAATCCTGATTTTTTAAGTTTTAGTTCAGTAGATGATGAAATATCTTTTGCAGATAATACAGGAGGATTAACCTATACATGTTTTAATAGAAATTTTGTTTCATTAAATGAAGATTATAACAATGATCATATGCTTAGTATATATATTCATGAAATGCAACATATAACAGATTTAGAAAAAAAAGAGTTAGCATTTAATAATTTATATTATGAATTAAAGTCTATATTAATGGAATTATATTTAAGTGATTATGTTAAGGAAAATTATGATGAAGAGTATGGTCTTAATGTAAAACTTCATATTCTTTTTAATAAACTTCATTTATTATATGAAGCTGTTGTGTTAAGTGATATATTGAATAAACTTATAGATAAAAATAAAAAGATTAATATTTTATCTTATCAAGAAACTACTAAAACATATAATGAAGAAGAAATATTAGATATTATAAGTTCAAATGAAGATGTAGATAGTTTTGTTCATTGTTATGATAGTTTAATTGCTCTTAATATTTATTTTAATAATAAAAACTGTGATGACGGTTTAAAAATAGCAGATAATTATGTTAAAAATTCATCTATTCAAGAGATTAATATGGATATTAATTTTGATGAAGTATTAACTAATCTTATAAATGAATTAATGAGTGTTGTTAAATCTTTAGAAAAGTATACAAATAGAAAAATAGTAAGAATTAAGTAAATTTAAAATATAACGAAATATTGCTTTTTTTCTTTTTTTATAGTATTATTATGTAAGTATTTAGGAAGTGATAGTTTATGAAAAGGGTTGTTATCGGTATGAGTGGGGGAGTAGACTCATCAGTTGCTGCTATTTGTTTAAAAGAGCAAGGATATGAAGTAATTGGTCTTTTTATGCGTAATTGGGATAGTTTAATGAATAATGATGTGCTTGGCAATGATAACTTAAAAAATAATGATATATGTCCTCAAGAACAAGATTATAATGATGCTTTAAATGTATGTGAAAAATTAGGAATTAAATTATATCGAATTGATTTTGTTAAAGAGTATTGGGATTATGTATTTACATATTTTTTAGATGAATTAAAAAAAGGAAGAACACCTAATCCTGATGTTATGTGTAATAAATATATAAAATTTGATTTATTTGTTAAAGAAGCAAAAAAGCTTGGGGCAGATTATATTGCAACAGGTCATTATGCAAGAATAATTGATAATAAACTTTATAAAGCACTTGATTTAAATAAAGATCAGACATATTTTTTAGCACAACTTACAAAAAAACAGTTAGAAAATGTATTGTTTCCAATTGGTGAACTTACAAAACCTGAGGTAAGAAAAATAGCAGAAAAATATAATTTAATAACAGCAAAAAAGAAAGATTCAACAGGAATATGTTTTATTGGAGAAAGACATTTTAGAGAATTTTTAGAAAATTATTTACCTAATAAAAAAGGAAATATTATAAATATAGAAACAAATGAAATAGTAGGAGAACATATTGGACTTATGTATTACACAATAGGACAAAGAAGAGGACTTGATGTTGGAGGAACTAAAGATAGATTATTTGTTGTAGGTAAAAATCTTGATAAAAATATTTTATATGTGGCAGAAAAAGAAGATAACAAATATTTATATTCAACATCATGTATTATCGATACATTAAATTTAAATGATGAACTTCCAAAAACTTGTTATGCTAAGTTTAGATATCGTAGTGAAGATATTAAAGTTACACTTGAAAGAATTAATGATGATGAAATACTTGTAAAATATGAAAAAGCTAAAAGTGTTACTCCAGGACAATTATGTGCTTTATATTTAGAAGATGGATGTTGCATAGGTTCAGGAATAATTAAAGAAGTAAGAAAAAATGATGAAAAATTATGGTATTTACTATAATTTTTTATTTTGTTATAATTATCTTATAAATAAATATATAAGGAGAAAAAAATATGAAATATAAATTAAGAATGTTAAGACATATAAATTTTGATAAATTAAATAATATAATAAAAGAAATAAGTAAAAAAAATAATAAGTCTAAAATATATATCTTTTTTGATATGCTATTTTCATATATAAAACATGGTAGTGGTTATTATGATTATTATTTATTTGACTTTATTAATTTAAATGAAGAACAAAGAAAAACAATGGTTACTAGAAGTAGAAATAAGAAATTAATTTCTTTATTAAATGATAAAAAATATACAGATATATTTGATAATAAAAGTGAATTTGATAAATTATTTGCCGAGTTTTTAAATAGGGATATATTAATTTTAAAAGAAAGCAACTATGATGATTTTATTAAATTTATGAAAAATAAAGAAGAAATAATAGCTAAGCCAAATTCAATGGAAGCAGGTAAAGGAATTAGAAAACTTAATAAAAATAACTATAAGACTTTAAAAGATATGTATAATGATATTTTAAATGATAAAAATCTTGATTTATTAGAAGAATTAATAAAGCAAAATAAAGTTTATGCAAAGTTTAATCCAGAATCAGTTAATTGTTTAAGAATAGTAACTGTAATAAAAGATGAAAAAGTTTTTCCTATTTACTGTATGTTTAAAATAGGAAATAATGATTTTAGAGATAACTATCATAATGGAGGAATTTGCTGTATGGTAGATATGGCTACTGGCAAAATTATAACAAATGGTAAATCAAGTAAAGAGAATATAATAATAAAGCATCCAACAACTAATGTTAAATTTAAAGGACAAACTCTTCCTCATGTTGCTGATGCTGTAAACATGGTTATAAAAGCAGCAAAAGTTATTCCTGAAGTTGGTATTGTAGGATGGGATGTATTCGTTAATGAAAAAGGGCCTGGAATAATTGAAGGAAATAATTATCCTTCTTATGATTTTCCGCAATTTCCTGAATTTGCTGTAGATAAAGTGGGAACTTGGAAAAAATATAAGGAAATAATTAAAGAATTAAAATAAAGGTTAAAAGTGTCTTAAATGATACTTTTTATTGTTATAACATTTTTAATGTGATATACTTAAATAGTATAAAGGAAGGTATTTATGAAAAAAAATTCATTTTTGCAAGGAACGTTAATTGCTTCTTTTGCTATTATATTTATAAAGATTCTTGGAGCACTTTATGTAATTCCATTTTATAAAATAATAGGGGAACAAGGTGGCAGTTTATATAGTTACGCTTATAATATATATAATTTATTTTTAACAATTTCGATAACAGGATTTCCTATTGCTATTAGTAAAATAGTAGGAGAATATAATGAAAAGGGTATGTTTGATGCTAAAGAAAAAGCATTTAAATTAAGTAAATTTATTGTTTTAATCTTAGGATTTATTACATTTTTAATCGTATATCTTTTTTCAAGTGAAATAGCAACTTTATTTATTGGTAAATTAGAAGGTGGTAATGATATTAGTTCAATTAGTTTTGTTATCAAAGCTATATCATTTTCCTTACTTATAATACCTTATGTAAGTATTTTAAGAGGATATTTACAAGGTCATAAATATATTTCTCCTTCGACAAATAGCCAAATAATAGAACAAATCTTAAGAATAGTTGTTGTTCTTCTTGGAAGTTATCTTGCTATAAATGTTTTTAATAAAGATATTAAAACAGGTGTGGCGGTAGCACTTTCCGGTGCTTTTATTGGTGGCTTAGGAGCTTTAATATATTTAAATATTAAAATAAGAAAAAATAGAAAAGATTTTATAAAAAAAGATGAAAGTAATATTTTTATATCATCAAAAGAAATAGTAAAAAAAATATTTATTTATTCAATTCCATCAATTATTATTTCAATTGTAGCAAGTTTATATGATACAACAGATCAAATACTTGTAATTAGAGGAGCAAGTTTACTTGGATACTCTACAAGTGATGCGGAAATTATGGGTAGTATTATAGCAACATGGGGTATAAAAATATGTATGATTGTAGCTGCTATCGGGATGGCAATAAGTATTAATACAATTCCTCACATGGTATCTTCTTATATAAATAAAAATTATAAAGAAGTTTCTAATAAGCTAAATCAAATATTAACTACTGCTCTTGTAATCATGACACCATTGTCAATTGGAGTATCAATTTTAGCTAAACCATTGTATACAATATTTTATGGTGAAAGTTTATATGGTTCGCTTATATTAAGTGTCGTTATTTTTGCAAGTTTACTTGCTAATCTTAATAATGTTTTAAATACTGCTCTTATAGGTATAAGTGAATATAAAATAATATATGTTAATACAATTTTAGGGGTTATTCTTAATCTATTTATGGATATACCGTTTATGATTATTTTTGATAAATTAGGTTTATTCCCAGTTTGGGGTGCAAGTTTTTCTTCAATTATTAGTTTCTCATTTTCAACATTTCTTGCATGTATTATGCTTAAACAGAAATATAATATTTCATTTAAAGAGTTTAATAATTCAATAAAAAAAGTATTTATTTCATCTTTAGCATTTAGTATTCCTCTTATTATCTTAAATATATTTGTTAAATGGAATTATAGTTTTATCGTAACTATTTTAATAATGTTAGTTTATATGTTAGTAGGAGCATCAATTTATATATATATAAATTGTAAAAATGGTTTAATTTATGATGTTTTTGGTAAAGATGTATTTATTAAACTAAAAAATAAATTAAAATTAAGGAAGGAAAATTAAAAATATGTTTTATATTGCGTTAATTATTGCTAAATTACATTTAGCTATATTAAAATTATTTCATAAAGAAAAAGATGACAAACCAGGGTTTCTAGCATACAAACTTTGCCCTAATTTTTTAGAAAAATTAAATAAACCTGATATTGTAATAGGAATAACAGGAACAAATGGAAAAACAACAACAACCAATTTATTAGCAGAAGCATTAAAAAAATGTGATTATAAAGTTATATATAATGACTGGGGTGCTAATACTCCAGGAGGATATGCAAGATGTTTAATCGAAGGCGTTAATATTTTTAATAAAAAGAAAAATTGTATTGCTCTTCTTGAAATGGATGAAGTGACATGTAATGAAACAATACCTCTTGTTAGTTTAAAATATTTAATTGTAACTAATTTGTTTAGAGATTCAATGCAAAGAAATGCTAACCCTGATTATATTTATGATAAAATACAAAAAGGCTTAAATAAAGATATTACACTTATATTAAATAGTGATGATCCTTTTAGTAGTATGTTAGGAGAAAAGCATAATAATAAATGTATATATTTTAGCATTGATAAATTAGACACAGACAAAAAAACATCAAATAATTTAATAAACGATTTTATTATTTGTCCTAAATGTTTAAGTGTTTTAAAATATGATTATGTAAGATATCATCAAATAGGTAAACTACATTGTCCTAATTGTAGTTTTGAAAGTAAAAAAGCATCCTTTTTAGGTAATTTAGACTTTGCAAATAAAGTAATAAATGTTACTAATAAAAATAATACCTATAGTTTTAATATGATTAATGAATCAATTTTTAATTGTTATAATGAATTAGCTGTTATTACAATGTTATTTACTTTAAATATTGATGAATACAAAATAAAATCAATTATGAGTAAAATAACATTACCTAAAAACAGATATATGTCAAATATAGCTAATGGTATCGAAGTTACTAATTTAGCATGTAAAGGATTAAATGCAGTTGCTACATCAAGAGTTTTTGATTATTTAAATAGTTTAAAAGAAAACATTGAAATAATCTTGTTCCTTGATGATCAATTTGACAATAAAAACAATAGTGAAGCCATTACATGGATATATGATACTGATTTTGAATTATTAAATAAACCAAATATTAAAAGAATAATTGTTGGGGGAGTAAGAAATAAAGATTATAAACTTAGACTTTTACTTGCTGGTATAGATAAAGAAAAAATATTTACTTGCGAAAAAGAAACAGATGCAATTAACTTTGTTACTACTAAAGATATAGATAAAATATTTATATTAAATGAAGTATACTATATAACTGGTGGAATTAAAATGAATGAAAAAATAGTAGAAAAAATAAAAAAGGAGAATATATGAAAATAGAAATATTATATAAAGAAGTATGTAATTTATACGGTGATTATTATAATCATATATATTTAGAAAAATGTTTTAAGAATGCTACTATTTATGAAACTACTCTTAATGAAACACCTCATTTTATCGAAGAAGATATAGATTTAATTTATCTTGGTAGTAGTAGTGAAAAACAACAAGAATTAATAATAAATAAGCTTTTACCATATAAAAATAGATTAAAAGAACTTATAGATAAAAATAAAGTTATTTTAGCTACAGGGAATGCTTTTGAAATATTTGGAAAAGAAATAATAGATGTTAGTCAAAATAAAACTATTCCTTGCTTAAATATATTTGATTATTATGCTAAAAGAACAATGGAAAAAAGATATAATTATTTGTTTCTTGGAGAATTTAATAACATAAAAATAATAGGGCATAAAAGTCAATTTTCACTTATTTATGGAATAGATGAAAAAGATAAATTTATTACTAAAATAAAAGGTCTTGGTAATAACTTTGAAGATTCTTTTGAAGGATTTAAGAAAAATAATTTTTATGGAACATATTTACTTGGACCATTAACTGTTATTAATCCATATTTTACTAAATATTTAATGAAAATATTAAATCAAGATGATAAATTAGATTTTGAAGAAGAGTCTTTAGATGCTTATAACTATACTTTAAAAGAGTTTGAAAGCCCTAAAACAAACGAAAAATCAAATCATTAGTTTACTTATTACTTGACATTATTTACATAAATGGTACAATTATATTAGATAGTACTAGGAGGAATTATATTATGAATGAAATTAATAGACTTATAAATGAATGTGGTTTGTCTAAAGTAAATGTTGCTAAATATTTAGGAGTATCAAGACAAATGTTATATAATTATTTAAGTTTAAAATCACTTGATGAACTTCCAAAAGATAAATTAAACAAATTACTTAGTTTATTTGGAGTAGATAAAGAAAGTGATCTTAAAAAAATTAAAGTAGATAAAACTTTTATAGAACAAATCGAAGCTAAATTAGATGAAGATAATAATATATTAAATAAAGATTTAAATAATTTAAGTGGTCTAAATAAAAAAGAACAAACTTTATTATCAGATATTATTGGAATTTTAAAAGAAAAACTAGAAGATGATAAAGAAAATGGTTATGATACTTTAAAATATTTATTTTATTTCCTACAAACTATGGATCAACTTGAAGAATTAAAGTATTTCTTAGCATATATGGCTAAATCTAATTGTTTAGTTGATCCACTTGAATATATATATAATGAAGATAAGCAATATACTTTTGAAGGTATATTATATTCTGCAATGAATCTTTATTCAAATGGTAGAGCATCTCGTAGTAAAGTAATTGAAACACATAAAATGTTCGAACAAGAAATAGCAAGTAAAAAAGAAGAAAAATTAGGTAGAACACAAGAATTAAATTCATTTAAAACACAAGCTTTAAATGAACTTGGATATACTTCAATTAATGAAAATAATGCTAAAGAAGTATTTGAAAAGATTGCAGAAATTATGTCAAGAAAATTTTAATACAGAAAATAAATTTCTGTATTTTTTATTTTATAATATAAAACGACAAATTATATTATTCGTTTAGTATATCTTTAAATAAAGAATAGGGGATATGTATATGAATAATATTAAAAAAAATTATAAAAGATTAAATAATGTTATAAGTTATATTAATAATAAGTATTATATAGGTAAATTATATTTATTAATTGATATATTTATTTGTAAAATAAAATATAAAGCTAATTTAAATGATTATAAAATGTTTAGTATGTATTTACTTAATAATAAAGAAAGAAAAACGCTTCTTACAAGTGGTAAAAACCTTGCTCTAGCAAACAAATTAAACGATAATAGTCAATTACATATCTTTTTATATAAAAATGAATTTAATGATGTTTTTAATGATTATTTAAAAAGAAAATGGATGTTTATTAATAGAAAAAATTATAATGAATTTGAAAGTTTTATAAAAAATATGGATTATATAATAGCTAAACCTAATAATAATACTAATGGTAAAAAAATAGAAAAAATAAAAGTAGGGGAGTATGATATTAAAAAATTATATAATTATTTAAAAGATAAAGATTTACTTTTAATTGAAGAAGTTATAAAACAACACGATTATTTAAATAAATTATATAATAAAAGTATAAATAGAGTAACTGTAATTACATTATTATATAATGATATAACATATATTATTTCCATGAATTTAAATCTTGGCAATAACTCTATTGTAGATTCATTAAAAAGGGGAGGAATGACTAATAAAATAGATATTGAAACAGGTACATCACTACATCCGTTTTGTGATAGGGGGTTAAATAATTATTATTTTCATCCCATAACAAAAGAAAAAATAAATAACATTAAATTACCGTATATAAATGAAATAAAATTATTAGTAAAAGATTTATCTAATATAATTAAATCTGTAAGATATGTTAGCTGGGATATTGCTATAACAAATGACGGACCAATTTTACTTGGAGCAAGTCCCCTGCCTAATATTTACCAATTTTTTATTCATAACGAAGACAATAAAGGAATATTACCTTTAATTAATGAAATATTAAATAAAGAATCTTCTGTAGATTCAATCGAGATTAAAAAAGACGATAAGTTGTCCATCTCAAATTAAATTACAATAAGTAAATAAATTAAAAAACAATATAAATATGTATATTTTTATCTATTTTATATTGTTTTTATTACATTATATATTAATTCGTATAATTGATATTATGTCAACTTCTTATTAAATCCGTTTTTACAGTAATTTAAATACCTAAACCACTTCCAACAACTACACTATAACATGAACTTTACAATTTTGTCAACTATTTTTATTAATATCATTATTATCACGAATAATAATATATTTGCAATCAGTAACAGTTCTAGCATTTCTTAAAGCACGTTCTAAACCATCAAAAAATATTTTTATTTTAATAGAATAAATTGCATACCAAATAATACTAGCAACAATAATTCCGAAAATTATTAACATAAAGATTGCAAAACCATTATTGCTATCCATAAAACAACTCCCTACTCTCTTTCTTTACTGCAATTTTAATATAACATAAATTTCCAAAATTAACCATAAGTATTTAAAAAAATTTACAAATAAGGTGTAAACAATTTTATTCCACGATTTATTGAAATTCATTTCCTTTTTTTGTTTTTTAAAAACTGTTCTTTTAAAAAGAACAGAAAGGAGATAAATGCTATGAAGTATTTAGTACCATTAAAAAAAATAACACTCGAAAAATGTTATTTTTTAGCAAATCAAGGTTATAAACTTGATTTCAAATATAATCATATACTACCATATGTGATTATATCAAAGATTGGAGAGTAATTCTCTCCTTTCTTTTCTTTAATAGTATACCATATTATAACAAAAAAGTCCATTAGAATTTCAATAACTTTCGCGGCATAAAGAAGTAATTAAAATGGGTATATAATACTTTGATATTTTTTAAATACTTATTAAATTTCAGCAACAATTTATGCTAAGTGTAGTGGCGTTACAATTATATCACGCACTAAAAATAGCAATAGTCGTTACACTATTGCTATTGCTATTTTTTTACGTCAGCGTGATATCTGCGGACTACCCCCTACACTGTGGCACTCACTACTAGTAAGTATCAAATCATTTTCAGGGTATAACATGAAATTCGAAATATAATTGAGCCATGCTACTACTCTATCGCTCGTAATAGCCACTATATCGTCTAAAAAATCGATGGAAGATAATTCTAAAGAACGAATAATTTTTTTATACTTTGCTTTACTATTTTTTGAAAGCAAATCTAACCTACTTATATCTCTTAATAAAAATTCTATCATAGCATTTTCTTCTATGCTATACTTATCAAATGTACTATATTTAAACACTAAAATATCTTTATAAAATTCTAACAATTCGCTAAAATACCTATCTATATATACATCTCTAAGTTGAATCTCAAAACGCCACCAGTCTATATCTAATTTTTGTTCCCTAGCCTTATTATATATACGTATATATTTACTGCTAGTCATACTACCTGAATATAACGTTTCTAAATTACCTACTTTATCGTAAAAGTATGCACTTTTACGTGTACCTATATCTACAATTTTATAATTGCTTATATTATAATTAAATAAATCAATTGCTAAATCTAATCTTGTATAGTGTATATTCTCTAAATACATTAAAACTGCATTAAAAACTTTTTTACCAAATAATGATATTTTATTTGGATTAAAATCAATACGACATTTATTAGTGATTCTATCTATCTGTACAAACCCGAATGTATCAATATTAAAGCTAAACTCAAACATATTATTATCAGCACGAAATAATTTTGTTTCTTCTAATTTTGATACATAGTTATATACATTATAGAAAAAATCTTTCTTCTTAAAATTTCCTATCAACGTTAATCTATCAATAGAAAATGATAATCTCTTATCTTTCATAAAACCTCCAAATTTTTGCTTTTTTCCCACTAAATGGGAACCTAACACTCTGTTAGAAAGGTGTTAGATTCAGGACGCACAGCAAAGCTGTGTGCGTCCATGAATTTAAAATAATTTATTTTTTAAATATATTTGTACCGTTTCAGGTAAATCTAAATTATTATAAGTACCTAAATCAGGTAAAGGTTTATCAGAATTTAAAACATATAAATATTTACTATTAAATGCTTTAAATACTTTTCTTAATTTAAATATATAAAAACGAGTTTTTATTTCTAATAATTTTTTTAAATCTTTATTATTTGTAAAACTATCAGTAAAATCTTCGAATTCGTAAGAACGACGATAACAAACAATTCCTATACCTAAAATTCTTAATTTTAAAAACTTTTTAATTCTATGATATTGCGAAATAACATCACGAATATAAGTTATAAGACGTCTTGGATGCTGAGAGATAATATATATATCTTTTATTCCGAAATGTCTATGAAATTGGAAAAAAGTAGCAATTCCAGAAGGAAATTTTTTAAAATCTCTATAACTGTCATAAAACGCTTGTACTTCATCTAAAATAATAATAGAATTTTTAGGAAAACTATATCTATTATCTAAATCATCTATACCTATTACATTAGAATATATATTTTTTCTTTTATTTAATAATATAGGATAATTAGAAAAAACATTATTAACTATAATTTCTTTTTTAGTTAAATATCTTATAAATTGTTTTATTTTTCTATTTTCTTTTTTAAAATGCTTTAAACCAATAGACGTACCACTTACAGTCTTTCCACTACCAGGGATACCATTTAAACTAATAACACTCATAATTAATCAAAATCTAAACAACATTGCTTAAACCTTTCTTGAGATTTTTTTATACTTATTTCATATAAATTAATTTCAGAATCCATAATATCTAATAACTGTTTAATAGCACATTTTAAATTAGTACTAGCATAATTAGTACAATATTTTTGTAAATAATATCTTTGTATTTTTAAATGCTTTAAATATTCTGCTCTACTCAAAATCATTTTTAACATCAACTCCCTCAACAAAATCATCATTAACATAATCAACTTTAAAATCACTAAAATATTTACATATATCATTATATTTATTATCTATATTATCATCACTTAATAATATATTTTCTAATCGATTTAAAAATATACTAGATAATCTTATATATTTATTTAAATCTTTAAAATTTAACAATACTTTTAAATAACACTTTATATTACTTATTAATTCTTTTATTTTCATAAATATCACTCCCTACTCTAAAAAATATAATTCCAAATTCTGCATATTGTTTTATAAACAACACTACAGAAAAAAATCAAAAATAAATAAAACAATATATTAAAACCTATAGTAGATATCAATTTTTCAAATTCAGTAAATGTACTAAAATCTATAAACTTTAATATCTCTAAACTAGATATATAACTAAAATCATACAAAAATGGTAACATTTTCATCTACTCCTTTTTTTATTTAATTTTTTATTATGTTTTGGCCTATAACCATCATTAGTATGCTTACCTTTATAACCAACATTTAAAACTGGAAAACCGTCTTTTATACCTTGTCTTATTTCGTCTTCATAACCAAAACGAATAATTTTTATAAGAATACATATAACAAATATACTTAACATTAAATTAAAATAGCTAACACCAGGTAAAATTTCAAATCTATTTAAAATATCAAATATCTTACCTATTTGTTGAATAAAAAACCTTACAATTAATAAAATACTCTCTCCTGCTTTTATCATACTACCTACCCCCTATTAATTTTAATATTAATATAATAGGAGAAATTAATATTAAAACTGCTACAACACCAAGAATAAAAGTAAATAAACCATATAAAATAGTTAAATTACTAGGCAATTCTCCTAAAATTAATACAGATAAATTATATAATTCCATAATCTTAACCTCCTCTAATCATTTTAAAAATCGTAATAAGAACACCTGCAAACAAACTAAAATATAAAAGTTGTTGTAATTCAGCTGGTAAACAAGCAAATATTTCAAATACTAAACTAAAAATAGAAACAATACAACTTACAATATTATTAATTAAACCCTTAGACATTTTAGTAATGCTACTTAAATCAAGATTAAATGAATCATTACTTTTAGATAAATCTTCTTCAACATTTTTACCATCAAAATAACCAGAACGAGTATCAAAACTAATATTATTACCAGTATTTACATTATTAAATTCATGATATCTATTTGATATTGAAGTTTTTACAGCATCATAAACATCAGTTTTATAATAAATATATAAAGGATATTTACTGTTATTAGAAGAATAAAGATAAAACATATATTTTGAAGATAAATCTATTTGAGTTTTATTATCATCTAAAAACAAACTAGTCAAATCTAATTTCAAATATCTATTATCTACAGGAGTAAAATATAAATTATCTTTTAACAAAACTGGAGTATCAGTAGAAATATCATAAACTAAAACTGACAACTCATTAACACTATTTGTAGAATAAAAATAAATATTAAAATCACCACTTGTAGATTTAGGAATTAAATAATAACCATTATCAATATCACCTAACATAACCTGAGAATAACTATCATCAAAAGGATAAGTAGGCTCAGTACTAGAACCTATGGCATTATAAAATGATTTCATTTTACTAGATTCACTTATTACAGGATTATCTTTAAAATATTTTAAATTACTATCTACAACCTCATAAATAGGTTGCTTTTTAAACGACGTAACAAACCACCCTAACTGTTGAAAAAATTTAGTGATACCCGAATATTGTGTACTATCATCTATTAAATAATTTTGTCCTTCTAAATGAACAAAAGGAACTACAACTTTAGATTTAGGATTATTTCTAAAATCTAAATCTTTACCTGTATAATATTTTGAAATAAAATATGAAAATTCATCAATTTTACTAAAATCAAACTTATCATAATAAGATTTACCTGTTGGCCCACCAGTAAATTTATCTAAAGAACCATAAGCTAACAGATTAGCATTACTATCATAAAAGAATAGAAAACCACTTAGATAAAAACCTTTAAAATATTCATGTTGACCTGTTTGTAATTCATAATAAAATTCACTTCCTGAATTACCAATATAAAAATTTTTATAAAAACTTGAATTTGGATTAAGTGGGGAATAAATATTAATTACATAATATGCATTATCAGGAACCTTAGTTGAATTTAATAAATTAGCTATTTCATCATAATGATATAAAAATATAGGATTATTACTAGAACTAAATTCAGAATTTACATAAGAACCCAACTCATCATAAATATCACTACCTAAACCAACAAGATAATTGAAAAATGGAGTATTATTTTTTTGTTCATAAAAATAATTAAATTTCTCGTTAACATCAAAATTAATAGCAACATTATAAGTTTTAGCATTTACATTTCCAACTAAAATAAAAGAAAATATAAACATAAATAAAGGAATAATATACTTTTTCATATTAAAACCTACCTTTCAATAATTTTTTTATCAATAGAACAATAATTATTACTACTGAAACCCCTAACACAATTAAGAAAAATGGCTTTTCAATTCCAAAAACTATAGGCACCACTGAACCTAAATAACCATAAAATTTACTAAATATATTACTATAATTAGTTAAATTTAATTTACTTTCTAATTCTACATTTATCTCAATATCTTTATTAACAACTAATTCTATATTTTCTTTAGAAATATATAAATCTGATTTTCTTACTGAATAAGTATAATTACCACTTTCTAAAGAAAAAGTATTATTACTACTAGAATTAATAATATTTCCTTTACTATCTTTTAATTCTAAACTAGCACCATTAGGAATATTAAATTTTACGGTATAAAATTTAGTTATATTTCCATAATTAGAAGTGAATAAAAAATCTGTAGTAGAATTAAATTTATATAAATTAAAACTACTAAAAATATTAGTAAAATTAAACGCATTTAAATCAAACTCCGTATTATATCTAACATCAGTAGAAACATTAAAATCATTTAAATCAATATTATCATGTGTACTAATATAAGAAAAAGGTATTTTATAAATAAAACATTCAGAATCACATTTAAAATAATAATTATCAACTAAAGAATTATAATCAACTGAAGAAGAAATCAAATACAAAGCACCATTCTGATATATATTATTAAAAGAATTAATAATTACAGCAAAATAATCACTATTTAAAAGAGATTTCCAATAATCAAAACCTTTTTCTGAAACAAATTTTTCAAAACGTTCAGCACTTAAATCATTAGATAATAACTCGCTACCATCATTTAATTTTAAAGCATTAACATTATTAATCAAAATAAATGAAAATAAACTAAATAATAGTACTATTATTTTTCTTTTTTTCGTCATTTTCGTTTTCCTCCAAAAAATTTTTAAAAATTATTAAACTTTCGTTAATATCATTTAATTCTTGTAATCGTTTAACAATTTTCTCTTGTAATTCATCAATTTTTTCAATTAACTCATCTAAACTCATAAATGTCTTCCTTTCTTAAAAATTAAATCAATTAATTCAACTTGTTTTGTTCTTTCTAAATGTCGAAACCAAAACCAAAAACAAGTACAACTAAAAGATGTATACATTAACAAAAATCCTAAAATAATATCTTTCATTTTATATATCTTCCTTTCTTAAATTAAAATAAGTGAGTGGTAAAACCTACCACCCACCTATTCAAAACTAAAATATTTTTTTTAATACTTTTATTACTGTATAAACAGCCATTATTCCAAAAGGAACTAAAAGTATAGGGTTACTAGTAATAACACCTAAAGCCTTAACTACCCATTCAAAAACTTTAGTAATAACAGTACCTAAAGTTTCAAGATAAGTTGCTAAAGTCATTACAGTTGCTTGTGCTCCACCTTCCATAATTAAAATCTCCTTTCTTTAATTTTTATATTATGGTTGTAACCCCTACATAAATAACCGTTATAGCTCGGATTATTTATCAACCTAAAATATAACATTTTTCTATTTTTAATAACCTATGGCCGTAAGAATTACAATCATTAATTTTTAATTCTTCCATACCATAATTACAAAAATAAGGCGGCCATTTTGTAAATTTAACATATCTTTCGCCATTAGGTTTAGCCCACTCACTCAAATAAGTTAAATTAAAACGCCAATAAGAAACAAATAAATCAGTATCAATAAATTTCTGCTTAATATTTTTTCTTAACCTATTACACTTATATTTTGCTACTTTTATTTTTATAAAAAACACCCCCTACTAAACAAATTAAATAATAATTTTAATTGGCTTAGGTTTTTTATCTAAACTAACAAATTCAAATTGTACTTGTGCTTTACAAGGATAAATTTTATTTTTATATTTATCTAAATCATCTATACTATCTTTTACTATAAAAATCTTTTCAACCTTTTTTCCACAACTATTGTTATCTTTTTCCCTATCGCTAAAATCTCTATAATAAAACACTGAATAACCACAAATCTTTTTACCATCATTGTCTTTAAAGTCTAACGCTTTAACTTCTAGCAAATAAACATCTTGAATAATAATATTTTCTTTCATAAAAAAACCTCCAATATTTTTCAATATTAGAAGTAGTCTAAATGCTATAAACTTTAAAAAAATATAAAAACTTTACAATTAATTGACAATAATATTTACAATACTTTAGATTATTGATATTATGTCAACTTGTTATTAAGCCCTTTTTAATAGAGAAATCAATATTTTATTTTCCCTCGTTAAATCTAATATAACATAAACTTTACAAGTTTATCAACTATTTTTATTACTTAATAATTTAACAAAAATTGTAAAAATTAAAGTAAATAATAAAATTATTATTATTAAATACAATTCAACATAATCACCACATGAAATTTCTAGACCAAAAGTCATTAGCTAAAGAACATTCAGCAAATTCATTCATAATTATGATCCCTACTCTCTTTCTTTACTGTAATTTTAATATAACATAAATTTCCAAAATCAACCATAAATGGTTTAAAAAAATTACAAATAATGTGTAAACAATAAAATATAGTATAATAATAAATTTTTTTTTAAATATTTGCTATTATTTAATAATTGGTGTAAAATATATTTATAAATTGATAAATAGGAGTATTTTATTATGTTAAAAAGAATTATAGATTTTATTTTATGGCTTTTTGGTATTAAAGATGATGAAGATATCGAAAAAGCTACTACTGATATAAAATATGAAAAAAAACCAATTATGAGTGATTATGAAATTATGTTTTATAATAGAATGAAAGACTTAGAAACAGAGTATAACATTGTACCTCAATTAGTTTTATCTAGTGTTGTAGATAAAAAATCAAAACAAAAATATCGTAGTGAATTATACAGAATAATTGATTTTGCTATTTTTTCTAAAGATTATAGTAAACTTCTTTTATTAATTGAATTAAATGATAATACACATAATCAAAGAAAGAGAAAAGATAGAGATTTAAAGGTTAAAAAAATATGTAACTCAGCAAAAATTAAACTTATTACTTTTTATACAAAATATCCTAATGAAAAGGATTATATTATTAATAGAATAAAAAAAGAAATTGAAACTAATGAATCAATGAATAAAGAAAACGACATTATTTAGTCGTTTTCTTTATTTTATATCATTATTAGTAACAGTAAACTTTATATTATTTTCTACAATACCTGAATAAAATAATATTTCATATAATTCTCTATTTTTAATATTATATTGTAATGTATAATTCATTGTATCTTTAGATTTTATTATATTACTATCATTAGAATAAATATTAGGTATTTGAGCGTTAGTAGAATTATATATTTTAAAATTATTATCTGGATTTAATGTAATAGAATTATCTCTATTATTAGTTATTTTAAATGTAAATTCTACAATATCATTATCTAAATATTTAAAATTAGTAAGTGTTATTTCTAACTTATCAATTTTTGCTGTTTCATTTATTTTATAAGATGTTTTACTTGTTATATTACTTAAATCTCTTCCACAACCTACGATAATTATTGATATTAATATTAAACTAATTATTTTTATATATTTCATACTCTACTCTCCTATTTAAGTTTATTTAAAAAACTATTTCCTATAACTGGTTTTTCTATATTAAAGTTTTCTGCAATAGTAGCTCCAATATCTGCTAAAGATGGTAATTTATCAAGTTGTTTTGGTTCTTTAAATACACTACTATAAACAATAACGGGTACATATTCTCTTGTATGATCTGTTCCTTTAAATGTAGGATCATTCCCATGATCTGCTGTAATAATTAATAAATCGTCGGGATTAAGTTTATTTAACATCAAAGGTATTTCAACATCTAAAGCTTCAATTGCATCAGCATAACCATTTACATCTCTTCTATGACCATATAAACAATCAAAATCATTAAGATTAGCAAAACATAGACCAGTAAATTTTTTATCCATTATATCAAGAATTTTATCAATGCCTTCTTTATTAGTACCAGATGATATTTTTTTTGTTATACCTACCCCATTAAATATATCATATATTTTTCCAATTGATATAACGCTAAAATCATGTTCTTCTAAGTAATTTAAAACGCATTTATAAGGCGGATTTAAAGAAAAATCTCTTCTACCAGTAGTTCTTTTAAACTCACCTTTTCTTCTACCTACAAAAGGTCTTGCAATTACTCTTCCCACTTTCCATTTATTATCTGTTGTTATTTTTCTTATTATTTCACAATATTTATATAAAATATCAACAGGAATTACTTTTTCATGAGCTGCTACTTGAAGAACAGAATCATGAGAAGTATATACAATTAAACTGCCTTCCATTATTGATTGTTCTCCTAATTCTTGAATGATTTCAGTACCACTTGCTGCAATATTGCCAATAACTTTCCTTTTTGTTTGTCTTTCTATTTCATTTATTAATTCTTTAGGAAATCCTTCTTTATAAAAATATTTAAATGGTTCAGTAATTTTTATTCCCATCATTTCATAATGACCATTTAAAGTATCTTTCCCAGGATTTGTAGTACTTGCTATCGTATAGTAAGCATCAACATTTTTTTTATTACTTAACTTTAAAGTATCTAAAAACCCTAATTTTTCTAAATTTGGTATAAATAAATTTCTAGCATCATTAATATGCCCTAAAGTATTACTTCCAACATCATCATATTTTAAAGCATCAGATGCTTCCCCTACTCCTAAAGAATCTAAAACAATTAAAAATACTCTATTAAATTTCATATATTATTCCTCCTTACTTCTTGGATGATACATTTCATAATCATTTTTAATTTTTTCTCTACTGATATGTGTATATATTTTGGTAGTTGAAATATCACTATGACCTAATAAAATCTGTATACTTCTTAAATCAGCTCCACCATTTAACATATGTGTTGCAAAAGAATGCCTAAGTGTATGTGGTGTTACCTCTTTTTTTATGTTTTTTTCTTCAAGTATTTTATTAAGAATTTTATTAAAACCTTGTCTAGTAAGTTTTTTACCATGATTATTTAAAAATAAATAGTCATTTATCTTACCTTTAAAAAACGTATCTCTCATGTCATAGTATAATTTAATGTAATAAAGTGAATATTCACTAATAGGTACTATTCTTTCTTTATTACCTTTGCCAAAACATCTAACAATTGAATTAGTAAAATCAATATCCCTTGTTGTTAAATTAACAAGTTCACTTATTCTAAGACCACTGCTATATAATAATTCTAACATAGCTTTATTACGATAGTCAAATCTTGTATTAAGTTTTATATCTAAAAGTTTATCTACTTCTTCAACACTTAATACATTTGGTAATTTTTTACTAAGTTTAGGTCTATCAATAAATTCACATGGGTTAACTTCAATAATTTTTTCAATCATTAAGTATTTAAAAAAATTATTTAAAGAAGTAATGTTTCTAGCGATAGTTCTACTATCTTTATTAATATTTAAATAACTAAGGTAATCTTCAATTATTTTTTGATTAATACTAGTTATATCATTTAAATTATATTTATTTTTTTCTAAAAATGTATTAAAATGTATTAAATCATACTCATAATTTTTACTAGTTTCTTTACTTAATTTTCTTTCATATTTAGTATAATCAATATAATCTTTAATATAATTATAAAACAAATAATTTCTTTTATCTTCCATATAAACACCTTACTTATTACATATATTATTTTATCAAATATTACATTAAATTTAAACATAATTTAATTAAATTTATAAAACATAATAAAAAGTTATAATTACTTATATAAAATAATTATAACTTTTACTACTTCTTTTTCTACTTATTAAGTTAAGTTAACGAGATCTAACGAGATCGATCATAACCCAAGTGTATATGGTGAACTTGAAGTTCCATCTCCTCCGGTGATTTTAACATTTGATTTTAAGTATAAAGTTGGTCTAACTGCTGACTGACTGCTACGAACATCACGAGGGTATACATGTCCATCTGAATATACAAAAAATGAATAGTAACTACCGCTTCCTGCCTCACTATACTGAGGCAATAACCACTCATTAACCTTTAAATTATATAACCAATTTGTATCATTACATGCTATTAAATCATTTGATGATGATTGAGTGTCATATGTTACCTTTCCTTCACAGTTAGCACTAGCATATCCATAATCACTTAAATACATTAATCCTATTTTCCCTATCCAATTATTAGGATTTGTGCCATAATAATACGTGCCTCCATTTATCTTTCTTTCATTTTTATACATCTGTGACGTGTCAATTAAATAACTAGCATGCCCGCCTAAATAATATTTTAAACTACTTATCATACTTTGTGATGTATCTATTAAACTATTATAATAATCTCCATTTAAATATATTTGTAATGTTGCTCCTGTCCAGTTATTATAAGTTGATGTACTTGATACTTTTGTTGTATTCCATTTTTGTGGTGCGATACTTTCATTCCTAATTAATTTTATTCTATTTTCAATATTACCATTACCATCATCTGCTTTAAATATTCCTATTATTCTCCATACTTCATTGTTAAATGTTACATAGTTTTTTGGACTTGCTCCACGATATCTATATTCTGTTATACTTTCAGTTGCTCCTATTTGAAGGGTACTATCAGCACTATGTGTTATCGTATATAACCCACTATCATTAACATTATTTGTTAATTTAATTAAAGTATCTGCACCACTTTTCTTTAATTCTCCTACTGTTAATTCTATTATATTATTACTTGTTTTTGTAAAACTAAATAAAGCATAACTAAAGTATCCTACACTTATTAATATAACTAATATTATCGCTATTAAAAAATAACTATTTATTATTTTTACATCTGTTTTTAAAAATCTAATAATCTTCATTTATTATCAACAACCTTACTTTTTTACTTTATAAGGTTATTATATAACTTACCCCCCCTAGTCAATAATTTTCTTTATACTTTTCAACATTTTCTTTTTATGATATTATATAAAAGAACAAAGAGGTGATCTTATGGATGTAATTGGAGTAATTGCAGAATATAATCCATTTCATAATGGACATTTATATCATATTAAAGAAATAAAAAGAATGTATCCTGATAGTATTATAGTAGCAGTAATATCAACTTCTTTTCTTCAAAGAGGAGAAGTATCTATTTTAAATAAATGGGATAAAACTAGAATATGTTTAGAAAATAATATTGATATAGTTATTGAGCTTCCTTTTGTTTTTTCTAGTCAAAGTGCTGATATATTTAGTTATGGTGCATTAAAAATATTACACTATTTAAATGTAGATAAAATAGTATTTGGTAGTGAATCAAATGATATAAAATTACTATATAATTTAGCTAAAGAACAATTAAATAACAAATTATATGATAAGAAAGTAAAAAAGTATTTAGATGAAGGATATAACTATCCTACCGCTATGTCAAAAGCATTAAGTAATGAAGTATCTACTCCTAACGATTTACTTGCTATATCATATATAAAGCAAATTATAAAAAATAATTATAATATAACTCCAATTAGTATAAAAAGAACAAATAACTATCATGATATAAATATAAAATCTAATATAATAAGTGCTACTTCTATTAGAAATTTAATTAAAAATAATAAATCAATTAAAAAATATGTACCTAACGATACATATAAATATATTTATAAAAATATTGATATTTTTAAACTTTTGAAATATAAAATTAATGCTGATAAAAATATTTTAAATACATATCAAACTGTAGATGAAGGAATAGAAAATAGAATTATTAATTATATAAATAAATCTAAAACTCTTGAAGATTTTATATTTAATATCAAAACAAAAAGATATACTTATAATAAATTAAATAGAATGCTTATTCATATTTTAACTTCTTTTACTAAAGAAGATGCTAAAGATATTGATATAACTTATATAAAAGTATTAGGTTTTAATTCTAAAGGAAAAACTTATTTAAAAAAGATTAAAAAAGATATAAATATACCTCTTATTACAAGTTATAAAAATATGAATGACAAGATTTTAAATATTGAATATAAAGTAACATGTATTTATAGTATTTTAGTAAATGATGATACTTTAATAAAAAAAGAATTAGAAAAACCAATTATAATCGAATAATTGGTTATTTTATTGCATTAAATTTAATTTTCATATCTTTTCCTATTGTAATAATATCCCCTTTTTCCAAAGTAACATTATTATAGTCTTTTAAATAAACGTTATTTTTTGTATTATATTGATTACCAACACCCATAAGAATATTTACTTTTAAACGATTTTTATCTGTTTTAATATATAAATTTCCATTACCACTTAAAGCATGTAAATTATATATTCCTTCTTCAATATTACTTCCAACAGTCCAACTACCTTCAAGTAAAGTTTTTGACTTTCCTACGGCAGATTCATCAGGTTTAATGATATCTTCACTTTTATTATGGGCTTTTTTAAGTGAATCGTCCTTATAATAATATAAATCTTTATCTTCATCTTGTGAATAATAAAGATGATTATTAGATTTATTATAAACATTAGTTATCTTATTATCTTTATTAAGTTCAATTATAATATTTTTATTATCTACAGTTAAATATATTTTATTATCTTTTATATTACTAACTTCTTGAAAATCTTCCATTCCAAGTTCAATAAGTTTGTTTACTTCATCTTTTAATAACATTTCTTCTAATTTTAAAACATCCCCATATACAACATAATCTTTATTATTTATTTTATATTCATAAGTTTTATTAGTTATAATAAAACTAAATAATGCTGCTAAACCAATAAGAAAAAATGCTACTAAAAATATAATTACAGCAAGTGGTCCTGCCCCATTTTCTTTATCATACATAAACTTCATTCCTTTCATATATATTATCATACAAAAAATTAATAAAAATATCAAATATAATTATTAATTTTTATTAATTAAGATTATCCATTTTATTTAAATATACCTTCTTTGTTAAATCATTATAGTTATCTTTAAAAACATCAATAACACTTAATTTAATAATATTACTTAAATTTTTATCAGTTTCTTTTATTAAAGAAATAATCTTATCTTCTTTTTTCTTTACTAAATTATTTGTTATATTTTTATAATAATTTAATAATACTTTTTCAAAACTATAATCATTTTTATTTATTTCTAATATATTATTATTATATATTTTAAGCTTATTTTCCACTTCTTTTATATCACTATTTAATATTTCATTTGACTCTTTAAATATAGATAAAATCTTAGAAAATAAAGTATTATTATACATAACCATATAATTATTTAATTCTTTTAATTTTTCATTTCTACTAATATTAGATTTAACTGATAAATATTCTAATAAATTTTTATTAAAAACATCTAATACTTCTTTTATTAAAAGACAATTATTATTTAAATATTTATTAACAATTAAAACATTATTATCATTATATTCATCTTTTATTTTCTTTAAATTAAGTAATTTTTCTTTTTCTAATTCTTCTTCAATATCTTTTAACATATCTTTTAAATACATATTTATATTTAATAAGATATTATCTAATTTTTCATTTAAAATAGTCTTATAACTATTAATTAATTCTAATTTTAAACTATTTAAGATAGATACAAGTATTTTATATATATTAACATTATTTTTTAAATTATACATAATAGATAATTTATAAATAAATAATTCAATATTTTTATCTATTTTATTTATTTCAAATGTGTTTATTTTTTTTATATCATTTATTTTTGTTTTATATTTATTTATCGAAGCATTATACTCTTTCATACTAAGAAGTGAATTTGAAAGTAATTTATCTAATTCATCACTTAAATAAGTTATATTGTAATTAGTTTTTTCTTCTACTATAGTGATAATATTTTTAATATTTAAAGTAAGATCATTTACTTCTTTTTCATAGTTTTTATTAGAAAATAAAGCATTAAATTCAATATCTTCAAGTAATCTATTTTTAAATCTTGTAATTATAATGGAAACTTGTTTATTATATAAATTTATATCAATATTATTATAATAATTCATAAACTCATCTCCTTTATCTTCACTTATATTTTACTATAAAACTAATATAATTTACACATTTTACAGACATGTTTACATATACATTTACATAAATTCTATATAGACAAATAATTTATTTTATCGTATACTATTGTTAGAATAAAGGGTGATTTTATGGATAAAGGTTTTGATGATTTAAATTCTTTTTTAAAAAATAGTTATGAAAAAAATAAACTTAAAAGAAAAAAGAAAAATAAATACCTAATTATTTTAGTAAATATAATAACAATAATAACCTTAATTGGCGCAGGTATTGGAATAAAAAGTATAAACGATTATAAAGATGAAATAAAAAAAACAAGTGAATATGAAAAAAGTTTATTAAATAGAAAACCTATTTTAATCGAAAAAGAAGAGATTAAAAAAGATTTATATGACTTTACAGAACTTTTAAAAACTAATCCTGATACTGTTGGATGGTTAAAGGTAAATAATACTAAAGTTGATTTACCAATTGTTAAAACAACAGATAATAAATTTTATTTAAATCATAATTTTGATAAAAAATATAGTACATTTGGTTGGATATATGTTGATTATCGTAATAATTTAGATAATCTAAGTAAAAATATAATTATATATGGTCATACTTATAAAAATGATTTAATGTTTAGTAGTTTAAAAAATGCTTTAGAAAAGTCTTGGTATGAAAATAAAGATAATTTAATTATTGAACTTAAAACTCCAAAAGATAATTATAAATATAAAATATTTTCTATATATACAACTAAAAAAACTGATTCATATTTAAAAACATCATTTACCAGTCAAGAATTTAATGAATATATAAATAATTCTTTAAGTAAAAGTATTAATAATTTTAATACTGAAGTTAATGAAAGTGATAAAATACTTACCTTATCTACTTGCTATTTAAATAGTAATAATAGACTTGTTATCCAAGCTAAATTAGAAAATTAAAACAGTAATTAAATACTGTTTTTTCTTATTTTTTCTACTAGTTTTAATGTTTCATTCAAACTAATATAATTATTAGGGGTTTCATCTAAATTCTCTCTTATTTCTTGTAAAAAGTTAAAGTGATAAGCAAAATCTTTTATAAATATTTTATAGTTTTCTAAAACGATCTTTTCCAAATTTTTATCTTTTTTATTTTTTATTAATAACCAATTATCATCTAAATCAATTAATTTAGGATTACTTTTTTTATCAATTAATACATTTGAATATATATCTGTTGGATATATATATTCGTTAAGTAATTCATAAATATTATCTAGTAATTTTACCATTATATTATAAAATTCATTAGGATTATTTATTAAAAAGGTTTCTATATCACATGAATTTTTTATATATTTAAGTATTGTACCTATTATTATATTATTATATTTTACTATTCCTAAAGGAAAGTCTGTATTTTTAATATTTTTACTTCTTTTTTCTAATTCAATAAATTTTTCTTTTTGTAAACATAAACTTTCTAAATATTTTTTGGTATAATCAGGAATATCTTCTTCTTTTTCAAGTCCTAAAAGACATGTATATTTTCTACTTATTTTTAATAACTCATTAGAATTATATATAAAAACAATACCTGAAGAAGTTTTTTTAGTTGTTAATCTTGGATATAAATTTATTGTTTGTTTATCAATAATTAATTCTTTCATAAACTTCACTTTCCTTTTAATGGCTTTTATTATAACAAAATAGATATTTAAAAGCAAGGAAATTCCTTGCTTATTTTACAATTTGGCTATAATTTAAATTGTGAATTATAAAGTTCTGCATAAAAACCATTTTGTTTTAAAAGTTCATCATGTTTACCTTTTTCAAGTATTTCTCCATCCTTCATTACAATTATAAGATCGGCATTTTTAATTGTTGATAATCTATGTGCTATTATAAATGAAGTTTTTCCTTTTGTTAAAACATCCATTGCTTTACTTATTAACTCTTCTGTTCTTGTATCAACGTTTGATGTTGCTTCATCTAGGATTAAAAAGGGTGTTTCTTTTATAAGTGCTCTTGCAATAGTTAGAAGTTGTCTTTGACCTTCGCTTACATTTGTTTCTTCATTTAAATAACTATCATATCCATTAGGAAGGGTTTTTATAAAATGATCCATTCCTACGATTTTACAAGCTTTTTTTACTTCTTCTAAAGTTATATTTTTTCTATTATATATGATATTTTCTTTTATAGTTCCCTCAAATAACCAAGTATCTTGAAGAACCATTGTAAATAAATCATGAACATTTTCTCTTTTTAAATCTTTTATTTTAATATCATCAATTTTTATATCACCAGAATTTATATCATAAAATTTCATAAGTAAATTAACCATTGTTGTTTTACCACTTCCTGTTGGTCCAACTAAAGCCACTTTTTGACCTGGTTTTATTTTAACTGAAAAATCTTTTATTGTAGGAGTATTATTACCATCATATGTAAAACACACATCATTAAATTCTAATTTGCCTATAACTTTTTCTTTTTCAAGAATTTTTTTATTTGTTTCTTTTTCCATTTCTTCTTCATCAAGAAGTTCAAATACTCTTTCACTAGCAGCAGCAGTTTGTTGGAAAGAAGACATTGTTTGTGCTATTTGACTAAGAGGAGATGTAAATAATCTTACATATGAAATAAATGCTACGATTACACCAAAACTTATTTTGTTATTAATTACAAGTAACGCACCGACAATACAAACACATACATAACCAAAGTTACCTACAAACATCATCATTGGAGGCATAAGTCCTGATAAAAAACTACTTTTTCTTGTAGAGTTAAATAATTTATCGTTTATTTTATTAAAATTAGCTCTTGTTTCTTCTTTAGCGTTATATTTTTTTACAACAGCAATATTAGAATAAATTTCTTCAATATTAGCATTTAAATTACCAAGTTCTTTTTGCCTTTCATTAAAATATTTTTGACTTTTAGATAAAACAATAAACATAAATATAAAACCAAATAAACTAGATATAATCGCTGTTATTGCCATTAAAGAGTTTGTTACAAACATCATTATAATTGTACCAATAAATAATGTTAAAGCACTTACAAAACTTGCTAAAGAATTATTTAATGTTTGTGAAACAGTATCAACATCATTTGTAACCCTTGATAAAACATCTCCAATTTTATTTTTATCAAAATATTTTAGCGGAAGTTTATTAATTTTTATAGATATTTTTTCTCTTAGACTTTTAGCAAACTTATTAGCTACAACAGTCATACTAATAGATTCAATATATGTAAATAAAGCACTTAAAATATATATTATTGCTAAAAATATACTTATAACTTTAATTTTATCTAAATTCATCTTTGGTTTAACAAGTTCTTTTATTGTTTCAGGCATCAAATCAAGTTTTTTGTATAAATCACTTATATCATCTTGTTTTATATCTTTAGCTATATTTAAATATTCTAATTGATCATTTATAGATATTTTTATATTATCTATTTCTATTTCTTTTAGATCATTATTTGTATAATTAAAATATATTTGTTCATTCAAAGTTTTAAAATTATCTTTATTAATTATTAATCCATTTGTTATTTCATCAGTTAGTTTTGATAATTTATTAGGAGTTATAATTGATAAGATAGATCCTACTACTGCGAGTAATAAAGAAATAATAATTAATATTTTATATTTATTAAGTTCTTTTACCAAACGAGAAAGAGATTTTTTTAAATTTTTAGGTTTTAAATTTTTATTATTTTCATTATGCATTTAACTCATCCTCCTTTAATTGTGAAAGGGCTATTTCCTTATAAACATCACATGTTTTTAATAGTTCTTTATGTGTACCTATTCCAACACAATTACCATTATCTAACACTATTATTTTATCAGCATTAATTATTGTGCCTATTCTTTGTGCTACGATTAATATTGTTGCAGATTTAGTATATTTTTTAAGTTCTTTTCTTAATGTATAATCTGTTTTATAATCAAGAGCACTAAATGAATCATCAAATATATATATTTCAGGATTTCTTGCAATAGCTCTTGCTATAGCTATTCTTTGTTTTTGTCCTCCGGAAAGATTAGTTCCAGATCTAGCTACTAAAGAATTATATTTATTATCTAATTTTTCAATAAATTCACTTGCTTGAGCTACATTTGCTGATTCTTTTATCTTTTTTAAAGACACTTTTTTACCATTTACTTTTCCAAACCCTATATTAGAATTAATTGTACCTGAAAAAATAACTGCTTTTTGAGGAATATAACCAATTTTATCATTTAATACTTCTTCTTTATAATCTTTAACATTAATATTATCTACTAAAATTTCACCCTCAGTTACATCATAAAATCTTGGAATAAGATTAATTAAAGTAGATTTGCCACTTCCTGTTGACCCAATAAAAGCAACTGTTTCACTTTTTTTAATATCAAATGAAATATCTTTTAATACATATTCTTCAGCTTTTGGATATTTAAATGAAACGTTTTTAAAAGTTATTGTTCCTGTTTTTTTAGATGAAGTTATATTACCCTCTTTTAATTTAACTTTTTTATCTAATACTTCATTTATTCTTTTAGCAGACACTTGTGCTCGAGGAAGCATCATAAAAATCATAGCAAGCATTAAAAATGACATTATTACTTGCATAGCATAACTTGAAAAGACAATCATGTCTCCAAATAATCCTATTTTTGAAGAAAATGAAGCGGCATCTATTAAATATGCCCCAACATAATAAATAGAAAGAGTTAAAAAATACATAACTAAATACATCATTGGGGACATAATTGCAAAAGTTTTTTGATTAAACATTTGTTGTTTTGTAAGAGAAGTATTTACTTCGTTAAATTTATTTTCTTGATAATTTTCAGCATTAAAAGCCCTTACTACTCTTATACCAGTTAAGTTTTCACGAGTTACATTATTTAATTTATCAATAAGCTTTTGAACGATTTTAAACTTAGGAACAACAATTAAACTTATAATAATAAGTGTAACAAGAAGAATAGCTAAAGAAACTGCTGTTATAATACTCCAGGACATATTTTTATTTAAAATTTTTGTTACAGTCCAAACTGCCGTAATTGGTGCTTTAATTAAAAGTTGTAATCCCATCCCAAGCAACATTTCTATTTGAGATACATCATTTGTAGTTCTTGTAATTAAACTACTTGGACTAAATTCTTTAATTTCTTCCATGTCCAAATCTTCAACTGTATTGAATAATTTACTTCTAATATTCATAGAAAATTTACTTGCTATATAAGATATTAAAAATCCTACAACTATAGAACAAATTAAACTTCCTAAAGCACAAAGTAACATATAACCACCATTAGTTATAATATCTTTCATCTTACTTCCTTCAGTTTGAACTAGCTTTGTTATCGTAGCCATATAATCAGGCATTTTTAATTCTAAATCAACAGATATAAAAATAAATACACATGATATTAATATTAAAAATATTTCTTTTTTTCTTAAATTCTTAAGTAATTTTATCATACAAATCCTCCCATTATTAACAATACGACATTACATTTTACTCTAAAAATATTAAAATGTCTACATATTTCACTTATATTTTACAAAAAAGGTAAAAATATTATTCACTCTTTATTCTTAATATCATATAATAAATTAGATGTCAATAGTAAATGATGTTGATATTGAATTTATCATTTTTATTAAACAAAAAGAACTCTTTTATATATGAGTTCTTTTTGTATTTTATATATTTAAATTATTCATTTGTTATTACATAGCGTACGGTATAATATACATTGCTGCCATAATATGTGAAATAATAAAACACTCCAGCAGATAATCTACTATCATATTCTCCACCACGAACATACCACGATTTACTTGTATCAAGAACATCATTACCATCATAATACCATCCTTTTGTTGCATATAATGCATGACCTTGATATTCGGTTGTTGTATAATTATTATAATATTTTTTATCTGGTAAATCGTTAAATCCTGAGGCACTTTTTGAATTGTTATAAACACCCATAACATATTCACCACGACCACCACTCATGTCATATATACCATATATATTATTAGTTGTTGAAGCAGCTTTTCCTAATGCTGTATTATATGCTCCGTTTGTTGCAGAACTAGAGCTTCCTGCCGGTGCTCCATACCCTGTTTTATATGAACTATTATTGTTTATCCCTATATCAATACATGTCGTACTATCAGCACATCTTCCATATATACTTTGTGTTAAATATGCTACTGCTCCCCATTCATTATTT
>ERZ773192.311-NODE-311-length-62743-cov-6.933337_pt1 | contig 62743 bp, 48 predicted proteins | sample MGYA00581010_ERZ773192 | MGnify/ENA primary metagenome ERZ773192 (study PRJEB29015, sample SAMEA2737741) | human gut metagenome | biome: human gut; feature: human-associated habitat; material: faeces | place: China | collected 2012 ...
TAAATACAGTACGAAATATTATACCATAGATAAGCTTCTTTGTGTTGCATTTTTTATTCAAGTTCTATGTTAGCCTCTAGGAACTGCTCAAACGCTCGCCTTTTCACTAATTTCTTTCGTCCAACATAGAGTACAAAAGGACAAGATGGTTTTCTCAGTAAATCTGCAATTCTATTTTGTCCTATATTACTTAATAAAGCAGCTTCATCTATAGTCAGTAGGATCTTCTCGCTAATTTTTATTTTTTCTTTATTCGCCATGTTGTTACCTCACTAATTTTAATTTTTAGATAACAGCTGCGATTTAGTTCTCCCATTTTTCTGTTTTACATTAAACAGCTTATACTATATATAGAAGGAGTTGATTTACATTTACATTGAGATACAGAAGCAGAACCGCTTCAAAAACCTGTTACATAAGATTCATTCTAAACTGGAAGATATGTTATTTTCCATTCTACAACACACACCAGACAAATTCATACCAAAATCCCTTATACGTTGGTTTGAGAAATACACCAACAAACGATTAGCACAACTGAAAAGCGATGTGATCCGTAAACGCTGGCAGACCATCGAATTAGAAAAGGCTGTTGATAATATCCATAAAAAGCAGCAGTCATAAAAATAAGAGGTTTCTCTTCTATATTATATAGTAGATTTACCTCTTTTTGTTTGAACATCTGTTCTCTTTATGTTATACTGTTATTGTATAATTGAAAAGAAAGTAGGATGTGATTTTCCGAGTTATGCCCTCTAGTATTACGAAAGAGGGATGATGCCAATGAACACATTAGAAGTGCTTACTCTTTTATTAGTTGTTTTTGCGGCTCTATCTTACATAGATAATCATAACGACAAAAAGAAATAGCATCCTCCGACCAAAGTGAATGCTATTTCATAGTTGCAACTGAGGGCAAAATCGGATATTGCATCCGATTCGCTTTCTAAGTAGATTATACAATGGGGTGCTTGAGAAATCAAGTACCCTTTTTAATTGTTTGCAACTTAATCAGCAGACACTAATTAAGTATTTAATATCATTCTCTGTCATTTCTAAAACTCCTTTTTAAATGTAAATAGCAGGAATTTCCAAGGCACAATTTTTTTCATCAACCTCATTCCATATAATTTTTACTTCTTTTTGAAAAGCCCAATCTCCTCTTGTGTTTGTATGAACATGATATTCAGGAAAATGGCTTGATTGTATGTCAATTCTTATCCGAGAACCTTTTTGTATTGACCACATAACTGGCCACATATTAAAAACCAGCGTCATCCATTCCCCAGGAATATAATCATCCCTTCGTTGCTTTGCCTGGTTGCGGTACGCAATTGTTGATGCATTATTTCGAATGTTATATGCACGTCCATCTGAAAACTCTTCCATAAGCTTTACTATAACAGCCGTATCTTCTGCCTCACTTTTTACTTTAACTTTCAGCCGCAACACACCATCAATATTCATAACTTTTTTAAAAGGTTCTGAATATAAAGAAATAATTCTAAAGTCATTCTCTTCCTTTTTCTGCATCCTTGAACCTCTAAGACTTGAAGGCGCATACAACATAGACTCTGCGCCGTTTGCAATAATTGGTTTATCTGGATTATGGATAAATTTTGCCCTGCCATCATTCTTTAAATATATTTTTTTAGTCGTTCTTGATAGAATTTCTTCTTCTGCTATCCACCTGTCCTGTCCTATCAAATATCCAATTACTCCTGGTTTTAGGCTCTCTTTTTCCCCCAAAAAGGCATCTAGCCACATAAATGCCTCATTAAATGCAAAACATCCACCATGCTCTGTATTCAGAACGGGATATGCATCCACACATTTCTGTAATCCATGATTCCATGGGCCAATCAGAAAACAACTTTTCGCCTTTACCGTTTTGTCCAAATGTTCCCATGCATAATACATTCCATCCAGATGATGATCATACCATCCGCCAATCAAACATAGTGGTTTGTTTATTTTAGAAATATTTTTTCTTAGATTTGCCCATATACCATGTTGCCAATATGAATCAGTTTCATTAGTATTAGTAATCCATTCTTGAAACCATGGTAATCTTTTATGAAACAATCGCATGTCCATGTCTGTAAATGGGCGAATCATGCAACATTCAGGATAAGATTCTGTAATATCCACACCTGCATTCTCAATAGCCCATCCTGTATAAATATCGTGGCGAAAACAACCATTACAGTATAATGAATGATATCTATCCACACCGGCTTGCGCAATTACCATAGTTTTCACTTTGTCCGGAACGCAATCTGCTATTAGCCATTGGGTATAGCCACCATAAGATAAGCCATACAGACCTATGGCGCTAACAAAATTTTGTTTTTGCAACCATTCCATGGTATCTATGCCATCATTTCTTTCATGTTCAAATGGTACCCATTCACCTTCAGATTTCCCAATTCCTCGACAAAGCTGGTATCCCGATATAAATCCCCTTTCAGCCATTCTGCATGCCATCCATTCAAAAATCGGAATTTGAAAAGCATAACAACTTCTCTGAAATGTAACAATTCCTCGTTCAATACCTTTTGGAAAAATCAATCGAGTAAATAATTTTTTCCCATCTCGCATGGGTAGCATTACTGTTTCCTTCTTACCAATTTCATATTGTGCAGGTCTTATTTTACACAAATCCTTATCAAGTTGTTCTAATATTAGTCTGCATCGTTCCATTTGTACTATTTCCTTCCAAACAACCAGTCCATCCCTTTTTCCAGATGGGAATTCCAAAAATTCCAATCGTGATTTCCTTCTTCCAAGTCAAATACATGTGCAATACTCAGTTCATTAAGGAATTCAGAATATTCACAATTTGTTTTTGAAAAGTAATCAGATTTTCCACAAGCCAAATAAATATCTGGAACATTTTGCTTTTCCTGCACTACTTTCTCTGCTAAATAATATAAATCATTTATACTGCCTCGAACACATTCCCGTTCTTTTCCATAAATAGAATCTAAATCAAGCAATTCTTCATACCGACCGCAATTTAGCAAATCCATAATATCAACAACTCCAGATAATGAAATCGCAGCACTATATCTATCTGGGTAGTTTAATACTAGCTTTAACGCTCCGTATCCCCCCATGGATAAACCTCCTGCAAAATTCAATTCTCTTTCTCGCGAGATGGGAAAAGTAGAACACACCATACGCGGTAATTCCTCTGCCACAAACGTAAAATAGTCTGCTCCAAATACCATATCAGTATAATAACTATTTCCAACATATGGCATTACTACTGCAATTCCCTTTTCTTCTGCAATAGCTTCTATATTTGTATATCTAAGCCAACAAGAAGCATCTGCAACACCGCCATGTAACAAATACAACACAGGTAACTCACGTCTTTGTTTCGGATATATCGTATCTAAGGAAACTCCAAGCGTATCCCCTTGATAAAACGATGGAATGATTACATAATAAGTAACAAAAGTTTTCAAAATAGCTGAATGTCCATTACAGGTATATAACATTTTTCCTCCATTTATTTTGTGATTATCTTTTTTCTTTTATTTGAATATTGTCAAGTGCCACTGCAAATATCAATAATATTCCCTTAAATACACTTTGATAATATTCATTTACATTCATAAGAACTAAAGCGTTTCCCAATACTGCAATTATAATAACACCGATTACGGCGCCACTCACTTTGCCTTCTCCTCCTGAAAAGCTTACACCTCCTAGTACCGCTGCAGTCATACAATCAAATGCATAGGTCGAGCCCGCAGCAGGTTGTGCAGAATTTACTCTAGACAACATAATCAATGATGCAATTGCTGTTACAAATCCGCATATAGCATATACAATAATTTGCAATCGCTTAACATTTAATCCCGCTAGTCTTGCAGTTTCAGCATTTCCGCCGGTTGCATATATATATCTACCAAAATATGTCTTATTTAATATAAAACTTGCAATTAATGCTATAATTGCAAAAAGAATTACCGGAACTGGAATTAGTCCAACATATCCTTGTCCCAAAAAACTATATGAATCTGGTAAGCCATAAATTGGCTTTCCACCTGTAATTATGTAAGCAATTGCCTGCAAAATTGTCATAGTTCCAAGAGTAACCACCAAAGGTTGAATCTTAAAACGAATAATAATATATCCATTCACAGCTCCCATAGCTGCCCCTATTATGAGAGAAATCATTGCTGCAATAATCGGATTCCATTGTAATTGAATCATCATTAGTGCGACACATATTCCATTAACTGCCATCTGACCGCCTACAGACAAATCACATCCACCACAAATCATGACAAAGCTTACACCCACTACAACAATTCCAAGCATTGCTGACTGTCTAACAATATTCATCAGATTATTCCATGAGCAGAAATTGTCTGCAATAATAGAAAAAAATATAACTTCAATTAGCAGGAAGATATATATCCCACATTTTTTATAAAGTGATAATATTTTCATACTTTTATTAATCTCCTTGTTTAATGCTCGCCTGATGCAAGACGCAAAATATATTCTTGGCTAAACTGTTCCTTTGAAACCTCTCCAGCCATTTTCTTTTCTGACAAAACAAGAATACGGTCACTCATACCTAATAGTTCTTCCATATCCGACGAAATCATAATAATTGATTTTCCTGCTTCAACCATTTCCTTCATCAGCAAATAAATTTCCTGCTTTGCTCCTACATCAATCCCCCTCGTTGGTTCATCAAAAATGACAATTTGTGCATCTTGTGCCAATGTTTTTGCCAAGACAACTTTCTGCTGATTACCGCCAGATAAGTTTATAACTTTTTGTTCAATGGAAGGCGTTTTTATCTTTAATTTTTCACAGTATTCCTTTGCAACCATATTTTCTTTGCTTGAAAGAATAACAGTATTCTTGGAATATTTTTTTATACTATTAAAACTGATATTCCATTTAATATCCATTTTCAAAAAAAGTCCTTGTGCTTTTCGGTCCTCTGGAATCAGTCCCAATCCATGGCAAATAGCATCAGAAATATTTTTTATCTTTACAAATTGATTATGAACCTTTATTGTTCCATTTTCTGCGGTTTCAGCACCATATAGAACTCGCATGATTTCTGTTCTCCCGCTTCCAACCAGTCCTGCTATACCTAAAATTTCTCCCTTATTAAGTTTAAAACTAATATCGGTAACTCCATTTCCAGACAAGTTCTCCACTTCCAAGACTGTCTGTTTGATGATGCAGTCTCTTTTAGGATAATCTGTACTTAAATTTCGTCCAACCATCAAATGAATCAATTCATCCTTATTGGTATCCTTAATATTCAGCGTATCAATATATTTTCCATCTCGCATTACCGTAACACGGTCACAAATTCGAAATATCTCTTCCAATCTATGCGAAATGTAAATAATTGTAACTTTTTTTTCTCGGAGTTTTTCAATTATACCAAAAAGCAACTCGGTTTCGTGTACAGTTAATGGTGCCGTTGGTTCGTCCATAATCAATATTTTTACATCTTTTATAATTGCCTTAGATATTTCTACAAGCTCTTGCTGTGCAGGTGTTAAATTTCGCACTAGTTGTTTTGGATCAATCTCAATTCCCAGTGATTGTAGAAGTTCTTTTGCGATACGCTCCATTTTTTTAAAGTCAACCAACTTACCACTCTTACTACCAAGGAAAATGTTTTCAGCTACAGATAGGGTTGGAACAAGATTGAATTCCTGATAAATAACTTCTACCCCGTGACTTCTAGATTCCTTTGGAGTAAGCTTTTGGTATTTTTGACCATCAAGTATAATACTCCCATCATCTGGTTCAATTGCGCCGGCAATCGACTTAATTAATGTCGATTTGCCGGCACCATTTTCACCTAGCAATGCATGTATTTCTCCCCTTTGTATACCAAAAGATACTCCATCCAGAGCCACTACACCAGGATATTTTTTAGTCAGATTATTTACTGCTAAAGCAATCTCCTCTTTCACGTGCATATCCTCCGTTTGAAAAAAATATATTTTCTTATTCGGTCACATATTCACCAATATTTTCTTCTGTTATTTTGATAATTGGTGGGGATAAAAGTTCATCTACTTTTTCTCCACTTACCATATCTACCAAGCAATCCCCTAAGTCAAGCGCACCAAAGGCAATTGTTCCCTTTAAAGATGTTCCATCCGCAATCTTTTTTAATCCCTCACTTGTTCCATCTGCCCCAAATACTGCTATCTCGCTAATATTTGCAGCATTATACGCTTCAACAACACCCAAAGCCACTGCATCATTAACACAAATAATTACTTTTACATCAGGATTTGCCTGAATGATATTTTCGGCTGCACTCATTCCATCTTCCGTACTTTCTGCCTCAATTTCTTTTACCAGCACTGTATTGGGACATTCTTCTGCTAAAGTAGCTTTCATCGCATCACATCTAGTTACCATATTAGAATTGCTTGTATTTACAATCATAGCAACCTCGACACTTTCATCACCGTACTTTTCTTTAATATAATCGCATCCCATTCCAGCAATCGTCTGTCCTGCTTCTTCCTGATCTGTGTTATACAATGCATCCATATAATCTAGCGTAGTACCACCTGAAATAATTTTTATTCCCGCTTCTTGTACCATTTTGCATGTTGGATCAATGGAATCCTTATCCATTGGGAAAACCAATACTCCATCAACCCCCATGGTAATCAGATTTTCCATTACTGACACCAATTTAGTTGCATCATTCTCATAGCTGATTACATTTAATTTACAACCATGCTTATCCAAAGATTCCTGCAGGGCATCAATTTCACCCTGAAAATATTCATTCCCTGTTGTTGGTACAATAATTGCAAAACTATAATTACTATCAGTATTTCCCTTTTCTATGTTGTCTGATTCTGTCGACAATACCTCTGAATTACTTTTATCTTGCACCTGTCCACAGGCTACTAATTGCATCATTAAAATAGCACTAAATAAGATTACTAAAATTTTTTTCATTATAAATACCTCCATCTTCCTATTTTGTTTACAGTTATCATCCTTACCCCGTCTTAACTTTTATGTATCATTATCTTATGCCTCCCTAATCCTCCTTTCCCTATTTATAGTACACCTATTTCTTTATATTTTTTCAATGTTCCCTGATCCAATTCAAGATATTGTTCCAAAATTTCTTTATTATGCTGTCCTAACATCGGAGCTGCATGAAATTCTCTCTCTTTTTCATTTAAATATTTTACTGCGCATCCATTTACTTTCATTAACCCAATTTCTGGATGCTCCACTTCGACAAACATATGTCTATAAAAAACAAGATGTTCATCTTCTGTAATATCTTTTAAATTATTGATTGGTCCTGCTGGTATTCCGTTTTCCAAAAGGATACTCACTATTTCCTTTACATTATACGACTTAAGCCATTCCTCAATAATCTTTTTTAACTCCTCATGATGTGCCACTCGTTTTTCCATAACATCAAATCTATCATCTGTCAAAAGTTCTGGTAGATGCATAACCTTCGTACATAAAAGTTCATATAAATGCTGATTTCCACATGCGATTACAAGTTGCCCATCTCTAGCACAGAATACATCATACGGTGCACATGGTGCATATCTGTTTCCTATCCTTTTGGGAATCTCATGATTTGCAAAATATCTTTGTGTCGCAGAATCTAAGCTGGAAACAACACAATCCAATAACGCAATATCCACCTGCTTTCCTTTTCCAGTTATGTACCTTTCGTTAACTGCAGCCAAAATCCCTATTGCAAGATTGAGTCCTCCTAACACATCTCCCATTGCATTTCCAGCTCTAGTTGGTGGATCATCTGGTTGACCTGTAATGCTCATGAGTCCTCCCATTGCCTGTGAAAGAATATCGTATCCCGCCTGGGCAGAATATGGACCTATATTTCCAAATCCAGTAACAGAACCATATATAATTCTTTCATTGATTTTTTTCAATTCTTCATAATCTAATCCTAACCGTTTCATAACCCCGGGTCTGTAATTTTCTACCACCACATCTGCTTTTTTGACAAGTTCTCGGAAAATTTCTTTACCTTGCGCACTTTTTAAGTTTAAAGTAATGCTTTTCTTGTTCCGATTAATATTGGCAAAATACATACTAGATCCGTTTCTATATGGTGCATAACTTCTAGTATCATCTCCCCCCTTCGGGTTCTCTACTTTTATTACTTCAGCACCTAAGTCTGCCAAAATCATAGTACAATAGGGACCTGCAACCACTCTGGTAAGGTCAAGTATCACTAAATTTTTCAATGGCCTGCTTTCTTTCACTTCAATCACCCACCTTTAAGTTATCTGGCACTATAATCTTCATCCTCATAAAAGCAGATCCCATAGACTTTCCAAGACTATCCAATCTTAAAGAATGTGTTGCTCCTCCACCAAGTGCATGCTTCATTACAAAATTTAGTCCATTTAAGCTATCCACTTCATATCGCAAAATTTCACCCTTTACCATTTCGCCAAAATGCTGACGGACTTTTTCTGTTGTTACCTGCTCCTTTATTATTGGATAATATTCTTCTCTACGTGCATATACACAAACATTGCTTGTGTCTCCTTTATCTCCCGAACGTCCATGAGCAATCTCTTTTAAATAAATTTCTTTCATTGCCTTTCCTCCATTCAGCTCACTGTTTTTCTTAAATTTCTAAAATATGTGATTGTAAATTAAGTGCTTCTCGTGGAATTAAAGTCGGCCACAATCCAATTACTTCTTGAACACGTGCTCTTCCTCCAAAAAAGCTTGCGCCTGGAGGCCCATTAAGCTGTAATGGTGAAATCTCTGGAATAATTTTATATGCCTCATCTTTATCAATTGTCCGAATTGCTACCCGAAGAATCGTTTCATTAAGATTGTCACATATTTCCTTTCTCATATCTGCAACACCCAAATGCAGAGCATTCAAGCCGACATAATCAATATGAATCTCTTCTGCTTTAAGTCCTTTTCGTTTCATCTTTTTCATTAATATATCTGCGGCATACTGAGCTTTCTCATATGCGTCCGGCCACGCAAAACTTAAATATGTTACCACTTTATACCCTGCATGGTATCCAATACTTAATTTTAGCTGATCTGGACGTTCCTTACCTTTAATGTTTGATACATCAACAAGATTTGTACCAATCTGATGTATTTGTGCTTCTCCAATATCTACAGTAACATCTGGCGTAATATAATTTTGCGGGTCATGAACTTCATATAAAAATTGTTCTTTGCATGTTTGCTCAGTAATCATTCCACCACAATCCGGTGCTTTTGTAATATGTAAATATTCATCACAAACTTCAGCAATTGGAAATCCCAGCTGATCCATATTAGGTACATTTCGCCAATCATATTGGAAATTTCCGCCAGATCCTTGTCCTCCACACTCCAGGAGATGACCTGCCATAATTCCTTTTGCTAATAAATCTAAATTATTTTCTTTCCAACCCAATTTTTTCATAATAGGTGCAAGGAACAGTGCTGAATCTGTAGCTCTTCCAGTTATTACAAGATTTGCTCCACTATTTAAACACTCTAAAATTGGTTCATGACCAAAATAAACATTCGCATTTACAATCTCATTCTGAATATTTTTAAATGATAGCGCATCATCATCTAAATTTTTAAACTCATAACCTTCCTGTATCAGTTGTGGTATCTTATCTTTTATATCATCTCCTAAAACATAGCCAATTTTATATCCTTTCATTTTTTTATTCTGTGCGACTTTGCTACAGGCATCGACTGCGCCTTCTATATTCATGCCTCCTGCATTGGTCAAAATTCCAATATCTGAATAGTAACTGTCCTCTGCAACACTTTGAAAAAGGTCAATAAAGTCTGTGGCATAGCCCCTTTTAGGGTCTTTCATTTTTTGGCGTGCCATAATGGATAGTGTTAGTTCCGCAAGATAATCACATGCCATATAGTTCAATTTTCCTGTTTTCATCATGTGAATCGCTGCGTCATTACTATCACCCCAAAATCCCTGTCCGCCTCCAATTCTAATCTTTTTCATTCTATTTTTTCCTTTCATATATTTTTATATATAAAAGTCTTGACGGAATAAGTACAACGTTGTAGTATAACGTTGTACTATAATTATATAACATTATTGACAAAAGTCAATCTATTTTTTTTATGATTTATCTGCTATACTTTATTTATTGTATTTCTATTATGAATTATGGGGTAAAAAATGACTACTATTAAAGACATTGCGCAAAATCTAGGAATTTCTCCATCCACAGTATCCATCGTGTTGCGTGGAAATGGAGAAAAACGAAACATTTCAAAAGCAACCATTGAAAGAGTTTTTTCCTGTGCACAAGAATTAAACTACCAACCCAATATTACTGCTAAACGTTTACGTGATGCAAACACTCCTGCATCCTATACTATTTCAGTATTTTGGAGTTTAGATTTCAGAGCTCCTATGCTTGTACGTTTTCTACGTGGTCTTCAAAATGCGATTTCCGAATCTGGATTAAATATTGACTTTTTTGTGAAACAATATGAAAATAATTCTCTAGAAAAGACACTCACTTCAAACGTGCTAAATATGTTTCATGGTGCTATTGTGTGCAATGCTTCTGAAAAGGATTTGGAATATATAGAAAATACTACTTTTATCAAGCCAATTGTTTTATATAATCGACGTTCCCAAAAATATTCAACTGTTTCGGTAGATGATTATAATATTGGTAAAGTTGTTGCTCTTGAGTTCAAAAAACATAATTGCCACTCCACCGCAATTATTGCTTCTGAATCCGTTTATGCCGGAATGGCAGAACGAACGGATAGCTATATGAAAGAATCCCAGATGAATTCCATCTTTGTAACTGATTTTATTCGAACGAGTAATTCTATTACAGGAGGCTACGAAGGGGGAAAGCAATTATTGCAACAAAACACACTTCCTGATTGTGTATTTTGCATTTCTGATGCAATAGCAATTGGATTCCTTTATGCAATAAATGAATCCAATATCTCAGTTCCTGGACAAATGAAAATGATAAGCATTGGAAATGGAGACCGTGAACTTGAAGAATTCTCCATGCCAGCTTTATCTGTAGTTCGGATACCTATTGAAAAAATGGCTGAAAATTGTTTGACTTTATTAATGGAACAACTACCATTAAATTTTAGTGTGCAAAAGAAGGAAATTATAATTGAGACACCCTATATTCCACGAAAAACTTGTCCAGAAATTCTATAATTTTCCAGACTATTTTTCTTGCTTATAAACTTCCAGCGCTCCATAATACGTTCCGATGGTTCCGCGGTCACGGACATATGGTGCGACATCCTCCGGTGCATAGTGCAGCAGGAAATAATCCATATCATGCAGTATATGATAAATCTCTATGATATATTTTACATCATGTGTTTCTTTTGCCTGACGCGTGTATTCCATCAAATGATCAAAATCGTCCTGCAAGCCATCTGCCTGAAGCAAACTCTTCATTTCTTCCATTAAATCTATAAAATTGTTCGCATCAAAGCGATTATAAACTACAATAGGTTCTTGCTCGCCATCTTCCTCTGTGTATCCGATGATGATATCACCTTTTTCATCAATATAGTTCCAATACAAATCATCTTTGTCTTCCAGGCGTTCAAACAGCTTGTCATTTAAATAGCCATATTCAAGCTGCAAATTTGCTGTCTTTATATTTTCGGCAAGTCTTGTGACTTCGTCTTCCGACATTCCATCAAGGCAGCTTTGTCTTTTGGCAAGTATTTCTTCCTTCAATGGAACTTTTATTGTATCGTCCTGTTTTTTCTCCGGCTTTCCAACCCATATCGTCTGCAAAATCTTTTCAAATTCCGGCTGCAGGATTTTCCAGTCCTCCACGGAAGGACTACCGTCAACCAGAAACGTTCCGCCCTGCACATCCCATTCCGGTGGTGTCAATGTAATTGTGAGCCATAAGGTATTTTCTATTTCTTCGATATAGCGGTATCCTGTAATTCCGTTATCCAACGCAATGTCTTCTATTGTAACACCCGTTCCGCACATTCCAAATTCGGTCTGATATCCAAGTACAAAAATCTCCTCCGGATAATCTTTCGGCCAAAAACGTATTGCACAGGTGTATCGTCCGTCTTCCTTCTCCAATGCTTCTTCCGACTGTATCTGATAGTCCCAGTTATCCGGAAGTTGCAGGGAAAGATGCCAATTTTCCGACTCATATACAACGCTCTGCCCGTTATCGGCATCTTCTGTCGTATCCGCTTCCTGTTGCTGTACCACCTCTGTAATTTCCGGTTCCGTTTTTTTACCACAGCCAACTGCACCAACTGCCAGAAAAACAATAATACCTAAAACAATTCCTCTTCTCATAAATCCTCCACTACCGTAACTTCATTTCCATGATTCTGGATAATATGAATCAGGTCTTCCGTCTTCATCCAGATAGTTGCTGTATTGTCATTTGGATGTACCCCTACAAGCCCCGGTTCTTTAAGTAAATCTCCATCCAAAAATACTTTAACCCTTTTTTCTATATCATTCAATATCCCAAGCGGTGTTACTGCGCCCGGAACCAGGTTCATAATTTGCATCAGGTCGTCCAGTGATGCAAAACTTAGCGGGCGAGTCTGGTTTTTCTTCCGGAATGCTTTCAGGTCTACTCTTTTATCGCCTCTTACGGTGATGAAGTAATAATTTTGTTTTTTGTCATCTCTTACAAAAAGATTTTTTGCATCTGCCTCGGGATAGGGAATCTCGACGTGTGACAAATCCTCCATATTATAAACTGCTTCATGCTCTGTTATTTCATACCAGATTCCATTCATCCATCCTATTGGATCCAATCCGTTTAATAATACCTTTTTTACCATTGACTGCAGCGTTCTCTTTACTGTTGATTCCGAACATGACAGTCTTTCTACCTGATGTGCATTTCTCTGTTATGCAGTTCATTCTTTTCATCCAACAGATGGTTTCTTAAAAACTTCTCCTGTTATAGCTTCTTCTGTTCTTGACTCACTTCTGTCAAATTCCCTTTTAATTTGTTTCAGGTTGATCATCGTTTCCTTAAATTATAAAGCTGCCAACCACCCCAAAACCGTTCAATATGTCAACCGACGGTGACAACCATCAAAATACCCTGTGCACTTTGATTTTTACAGCCTGGCTTCTAAACCCTATACAAACTACAATGTCAGTATTTTTACCATTTTTTTTACTTTTTTTGCATCCACCATTTCATATGCATTCTTTCGACCTGCGGCATAAGAAAAATCCACTTCCTGCTGTGAGGCAGTCACATCCACGCACCATTTTCGACAAGATGTATGTACCTGCTCCACTTTCGTATATTCCATCAAATCAATTACATTTTCGGCATTCACGCCGCTTCCTGCCAAAAATGTGATTTCGTTTCCATATTGGCTTTGCAGCCATTGTAATTGTTTTCTTCCCGTCCATACATCCGGTGCACCACCACTGGTAAGAATCCGATCCGTTCCAAGAGAGATTAAGGTTTCTACCGCATGCTCCTGCTGTACAACACAATCAAACGCCCGGTGAAATACCGCTTCTTTTCCCTTTTCATGAATAAGCGCAAGCATTTCTTTCGTCCGCATAACATCCAGTGTATGATCTGCTTTCAAAAAGCCAAAAGCAATCCCATCCGCCCCGTGATTCAAAAGCATGCGTGCATCCAAAAGCATGGTCTTATATTCTTCTTCCGAATAACAAAAGCCACCCCCTCTTGGTCTGACCATAGTCACAACCGGAATATCACATTGCTCCTTTGCGCAGAGCAAATTTGCAAGAGACGGAGTCAATCCGCCCAAATACAGTGCACTGTTAAGCTCCACACGGTTCGCACCATTTTCCCAGGCCGTTTTCACATCTTCAAAGCTGCCACAGCAAATTTCCAACAATCCTTTCAAAAGAACCCCTCCTTATAATTCCTTTCGTGTCTTATCACTCACAATATCAACTTTACAGGTGAAATATCGATCTGTAAAGCATGTTTTCTCCTCCGGGAACAGCTGCTCGACTGAGTAAAAACACAAAAGCCATGTCACCGTACAGGACACCACTCTTATGTCCCATGCAGCGCATGGCCTTTGTGTGATATAAGATTTTAGAAGTTAGGTAATAAGCAATTTGATTTATAAGGCTGCCAGTGCCCTGCCAAGTGCCCTGCAGCTTGCGATCGCACCATCATCCGGGGTTTCCTGGCAGATCACGCCTTCGCCGCCTACAACAGCTGCGCCGGCTGCCTTGCATCTCTCTTCCCAGTCACGCATCCACTGGCCGTCTCCCCAGCCGTAGGAACCAAACAGGCCTACGCTCTTGCCGGCAAGACTTCCTTCCAGTTCACACATGAAGGGCTCCATTTCCATTTCTTCCAGAACTTCTGCTCCCATGGCAGGGCATCCAAGAGCAAATCCTTTCATGCTCTGCAGATCGGCTGCGGATGCATCACTGACATTGATGATCTCTGCCTTGCTGCCTGCTTCCTGCACACCCTCTGCTACGGCTGCTGCCATAGCTGCTGTATTTCCACCCTGTGACCAGAATACGATTTTTACTGTTTCCATTGTAATGATTCTCCTCTCTTTTTTATGCCGGAACGATTCCAAGCGGTCTCTGGTACAGCCTGATGATCTCCGGTATGCTGCGTCCTTCCTTCAGAAGACAAAGCAGATGATGTTCTGCAAAGGAATACCAGCGGAAGGTTCTCTGTTTCTGTGAAACATTATAGTACACCTTCCAATACCCATTGCAAAGGTAACTGCCTCCCTTATGTAAGATAAAGCCTTCCACATCCTCTACCGGATATCCAAGCAGGATTCCCATTTCATGTGGAAAGTCTTTCATACCCCTGCTGTAGGACTGGTATCTTCTGCGGAAACGGGCCAAAACCGCTGACAGGCTGATGCCCTCATGTCCTGTCCGCACACTGTCATAATCTGCTTTATACCCGGCCTTTACCAGCCATGCTTTTCTATCCGGCTCTCCGAGCATCCTCTGCAGCCATTCCCTGTGGTAAAGCAGGATAACCAGCCGTCCCTCTTCCTTCAGAAGAAGATACATACTGATGCTGCTGTCCTTCAGAAGCTCCCGTAACTGAAAAAGCTGTCCTTCAGGAATGATCAGCAGATTGGATACCTTAAGACCAGCGATCACAGGAGCACATTGTATGATCATCTGCACCTCCAGTCCCTCTGTTTCCATATGCTTTATCAATTCCCATGTTTCTCTGCTCAAGTCCTGCTCTCCCGAGTAAAAATTTCTCCACGTCTTTTAGTAGTTAGTTTTGGCTAACTATTCTTTTCAGAAAACGGCCAGAACCTCTTCTGGCCGTCCTCATGAAAAGTATGTCGGGCATTAATGGTTTGGTTAGTTACCACTAACTATTCTATCTGCAAGACATCCTTTTGTCAACTAATATTTTCTTCTGTTTTTGATTTCTTCATAAAGCACCTTGTAATTCTCATATCTGACCCGGCTGATATCGCCCCTTTCAAGGGCATCCTTTACCCCGCAGATCGGCTCGCTGATATGGGAACAGCCTGTAAATTTACAGTATTTCTCATAAGGTGTAAATTCCGGATAAAACCCCTGCAGCTCTTCCTTTTCCATCTCTCCAAGATTAAGGGATGTAAATCCCGGTGTATCAAAAATAAAGGTATCCTCGGAAAGTGCGAAGAGCTCTGCATGTCTCGTTGTATGCTTTCCTCTTTCAATCTTTCTGCTGATCTCGCCGGTTTCCATATTTGCCTGCGGATAAAGAGCATTGATGATCGTGGACTTGCCAACGCCACTTGGCCCTGCCACCACTGTGGTTTTGCCCTGCAGCCTCTCTCTGATCGTATCTATGCCTTCCTGCAGCTTTCCGCTGACAAAAAGCACTTCATAACCGCTTTTTCCATAAGCCTCGATCAGTTCCTGCTTTTCCTCTTCAGTGGCAATATCCTGCTTGTTAAAGCAGATCAGACAGGGAAGGGACTGCTCCTCCATGGTAATCAGAAAACGATCCAGAAGATTATAATTGGGATCCGGCTTCACGATAGCAAAGATCACAAGTGCCTGATCCACATTGGCGGATGCCGGACGGATCAGTGTGTTTTTCCTTGGCAGGATCTCTGTGATATTACCGGTCATTTTTTCCACGTCCACCGGCACCATCTCTACCAGATCTCCTACAAGCGGCTTTTTCTGCTCCTTCCGGAATATTCCCTTGGCCTTGCATTCAAACAATCCTAACGCTGTATAAACATAATAGAAGCCTGCAATTCCTTTGACGATCTTTCCCTGCATGCCCTACTCCTGTACAAAGTTTACTGCACGGCGGATCTCTTTATTCTCTGTCGATCCTTCCGTGGTTGTGACACTGCCGTCCTCATTTGTGATCGTGGAACCTTCTATCGTGTTCTGATACTGGAAAAGAATATAGCCGGTACTGGTCTTGATCCCGGTAATATTCTGCTGTGCAATAGGGAATGAAGATGTCTGCGTACTCATCAGCTGCGTCCCGTCATCTGCCATCAGTGTCACTGTCACCATTGTTCCCGATTTGTAATTAGGATCCTCCGCACTGGTTGGCGGTGTAATACTGTCTGTAAAACGGTAGGTTGCCTGCGCAGGGCCTACACTGACATGAATATCTACCCTGGTACCCGCATCTACATAGGTTCTTGCAGAATAGCTCTGATAGCATACAAGTCCGAGATAATCTGTGTTATTGTTCGTAACCTCTGTTACACTGCCAAGCTGGAGACCGGCTTCCACCAGAATACTCATGGCCTCATCTTCACTTTTTCCCATCACATCCGGTACTGAAATCTTGGCATTTTCAATGCCTGTACTGATGCAGATCGTAACCGTAGCCCCGGAAAAAGCTTTACTTCCCCCTTCCGGTGACTGGCTGATGACATTTCCCTTCTGGATATACTGGTCAGCTGCAGATGTCTTCGATACCTGGAAGCCCTTCTGCTCCAGATTGGAAACTGCCTCCGCCTCTGAAAGTCCGACTACCTTTGGAACCTCGATCCCTTCTGATCCTGCACTGACTGTCAGTACGATGTTGGTTCCTTCATCTACCATTTCCCCTACATTCGCACTGGCCTTGATGACAATGCCCTGCGCATACTGGGTATTTTCTTCATACTGGATCTCAGGTGTGAGGTTTATATTGAGCAGGGCAACCTTTACATCATCAATGTTCTTTCCAACGACATCGATCATTTCTACCTGCTTCTTTTCCTCTGTCACCTCTTCTTCACTGTCCTGGCCTCCTGTATGGAACAGACCGATCGCCCGTCCTGCCAGAAAGAGTATGATACAGCCGATGATAACGGCTGCCACGATCGCAAGGATCGTAGTCAGTCTTTCCATACCAGAAGTGGTTTCTTCTTCCTCATCATCCTCTTCCAGCTCTTCATCAATTTCATAGTCCTCATCAGGTTCATACTTTCTCCTGCTGTGATAAGCGTCCTCCCGCTCCTTCTTTGGCGGCTGGGGCTGTGGCTTTGGCTTACGCTTTACCTGCTTCTTGCCGGAAGGCTGCTGTTTTTTCTTCTGTCCGGAGGGCTGCTGTTTTTTCTGCACATTTCTGCGCACCTCCTCTTCCTTACGAAGATGCATGGCTTCCTCAATGGAAGCGCCGGACTGCTTCTTGATCTGTGAATAATCCTTATCTGAGATCATTCTTGTGGATGCTTCCTCATCTGCATTGACCTGCTTGACAAAATTTTCATCAGGAGTCATCAGGGAACGCTTCAGATCCGTGATCAGCTCACCCATGGACTGGTAACGTCTGTCCGGACTTTTCTGACAGCATTTGAATACGATCTGCTCTACACTGACAGGGATCTCTGGTACGAAATCTCTTGGAGAAGGCAGATCCTCCTGAATATGTTTAATGGCGATCGCCACTGTAGTTTCCCCGTTAAAGGGCACTCTGCCCGTCAGCATTTCAAAAATCGTGATTCCAAGGGAATAGATATCACTCCGTTCATCTGAATATCCACCTCTTGCCTGCTCCGGTGAGGTATAATGTACCGATCCCATCACATTGGAGGTAATAGTATTACTGGTTGCTGCCTTGGCAATACCAAAATCTGTTACCTTTACCTTGCCTTCCTTGGAGATCATAATATTCTGGGGTTTGATATCCCTGTGGATGATATGATTGTTATGGGCAGCTTCGATACCCATGCTCACCTGGATGGCAATACTGACTGCCTCCTTCACCGAAAGTCTGGCCTTTTTCTCGATATACTTTTTGAGGGTGATCCCCTCTACAAGCTCCATGACAATATAATAAATACCGTCCTCTTCACCGACATCATATACATTCACGATATTGGGATGCATCAGGCCTGCTGCTGCCTGTGCTTCTATTCTGAATTTGGATACAAAATTGGCATTCTCACTGAATTCCTGCTTTAATACCTTCACTGCAATAAACCGGTTCAGCTTATGATCCTTTGCCTTGTAGACATCGGACATACCACCTGTACCGATCTTTTCCAGTATTTCGTATCTGTCTCCTATCATCATTCCTATCTTAATCATGTTTACCTCTCCATGCTTCGTGGGTCTTTAATCTTCGTTCTCTCTGGCGAACGCATCAATCAGAATTACCGCTATGTTATCTCTGCCGCCGTTCTGGTTGGCCGCATCGATCAGTCTCTCTGCTCTTTCCTCAATCGTACCCGGAGTCTTCAGTATCCTGCCGATCTCTTCATCCTCTAACATATTGGTCAGTCCGTCAGAGCACATAAGTATCAGATCTCCACTCTTCAGTTCTTCATGAAAGAAGTCAATCTCTATGGTATCTCTTGCACCAATTGCTCTGGTAATAATATTCTTATCCGGATGGTTTCTTGCTGCCTCTCTGTCAAGGCCTCCCATCCTGACCATTTCCTCCACCAGGGAATGATCTCTTGTAATCTGTCTTACTTCCTCATTAATGATATAAAGTCTGCTGTCACCTACATTTGCTACCTGCAGATATTTACCAAGAACGGTCGCTGCTACTACTGTAGTTCCCATACCATACAGGCTTTCATCTTCACGTGCTTTCCGTCTCACCTGATCATTGGCGATCCGGATTGCCCTGCTTAAAATACGGATGGGGCTCTGTTCAAAGCAGCCTTTGATCTCCCGTACCATGGTTTCCACTGTACACTTGGAAGCATAATCACCCGCCTGATGACCTCCCATACCATCTGCAACAATATAAACGTTCTTCAGGTTGCCTACAGCTTCATCTGATGAATATACAAAATCCTGATTCAATTTTCTTTTTCTGCCGATATCCGTTACAGAAAAGGACTTGATCACTTTCCTACCTCCTGTGGTGTCTCTTCTATATGTCTGCGCCGCAGCTGTCCGCAGGCACCATCAATATCTCTGCCCAGTTCTCTCCTAATTGTAGCATTATTTCCGGAGAGTTCAAGCGTCTTTTTAAACCGCAGAACGGCCTTCTCCTCTGACTGTACATAGTTTCTTTCCTTGATCGGGTTCACCGGGATCAGATTCACATGGCAGTTTAAGGGACTGATCAGGGCGATCAGTTCTCTGGCATCCTCCGGGGTATCATTCACCCCGCCTACCAGACTGTATTCAAAGGTAATCCGTCTTCCTGTCTGTTTAAAGTAATAGGCACAGGCCTCCATCAGCTCCTTTATGGAGTATTTATTAGCAATGGGCATAAGCTTTCTTCTCTTCTCATCTGTCGTCGCATGCAGGGAAAGTGCCAGTGTGATCTGCAGCTTTTCATCTGCAAGCTCCCTGATCTTTTCTACAATGCCACAGGTGGACACAGTCACATTTCTCTGGCTGATGTTCAGCCCCTCTTCTGCTGTCAGAAGCTGCAGGAACCGGAGCAGATTGTCATAATTATCAAGAGGTTCCCCTGTTCCCATCACAACTACATTGGAAACCCTCTCACCTGTGATTCTCGTAATGGCATAGATCTGATCCAGCATCTCAGAGGGCAGGAGATTCCGCTCGAGGCCATCCAGGGTGGAAGCACAGAACCGGCATCCCATCCGGCACCCCACCTGTGAAGAAATGCAGACGCTGTTTCCATGCTTATAGCGCATGAAAACGCTCTCTACTACATTGCCGTCAGACAGTCCGAACAGATATTTCCTTGTTCCATCGATCTTTGAGATCTGTTCCCTGACGCAGACCAGGGAAGTATAGGTAAATCTCTCCCGGCATTTTTCCTTCAGTGCTGCCGGGATATTGGTCATTTCCTCATAATCCCCTGCCAGCTTCTGGTGCATCCACTGATATAGCTGTCCTGCCCTGAATTTCTTTTCTCCCATGGCTTCCATCTCAGCCGTCAGCTCCGGAAGTGTAAGTGACTTGATATCTGTTTTTTTCTCCGTTAAAAGACCTGACTGTTCCATCATGTCTGTTTGTTCTCCTGTTTTTTCAGTCTGGCAATAAAAAAACCGTCCGTCTCATGTACTCCTGGAATAAGCTGTAACATGCCATCTTTTCCCTCTTCCTTCAGTACCTCTGGCAGATACGGGGAAAGGGATTCCAGCCCGAAAGGGAACTGCCTGGTAAGCCACACTGCATTTTCTTCATTTTCTCCCTGGTTGATGGTACAGGTACTGTAAAGAAGTATGCCGCCGGGCTTCACATAGGAAACGGCGTTTTTGAGGATCTCACGCTGCAGCGCCTTAAGGCTCTCAAGTCCCTCTTTTTTCGCATGATAGCGGATATCCGGCTTCTTTCCCATAATACCAAGTCCGGAGCAGGGAAGGTCTGCCAGTACCACGTCATAGACTTCTTTATCTTCCTCGCAGAAGATCCTGGCGTCTCCTTCTGAGACTTCCATATTCTGTATTTTCATTCTCTGCTGGTTTTCACGGATCAGTGCTGTCTTCTCCTCACTGATATCCCTGGAGACCACAAGTCCTGTCCCTTTCAGCTTCTGTGCTGCATGAATGCTCTTGCCTCCCGGTGCTGCGCAGAGATCAAGGATCCTGTCACCCTCCCGGATCCCGGCACATTCACAAACCAGCATACTGCTCACATCCTGCACCTGGAACAAGCCTTCCTCAAAGCCAGGGAGTGCCAAAAGCCCTTCTGCTCCTTCGACACAGTACGCATAAGGTAAATAAGGATGTGCCGACATCTTACAGCCGGTCTTTTCAATGGCTGAGATCAGCCTTTCCTTTTCAGATGCAGAAAGATCCTCTTTCAGTCTGATCGTCACAGGCTTTGTCTGCAGAAATGCTTCCAGCATCCTTCGTGTCTTCTCTTCTCCCTGCTCTTTCAGAAGCTTTTCAACAAGCCATGCAGGCATGGAAAACTTCACGGAAAGTGCCTTTACCAGATCCTTCTCTTCCTCCGGAAAACAGATCTGTTCTTTATTTCTGGCAATATTACGCAGCACCCCATTAACAAAACCGGAAAGCTGGCGGAAGCCTCTTTTTCCTGCAAGCTTTACCGCTTCGTTGCACACAGCCCGGTCCGGTACACTGTCCATGAACAGAAGCTGATATACACTGCTTCGCAGCAGATTCCGTATAAATGGTTTCATTTTGACTGTGGGCACTTTGGAGAACTGATCCAGCACATAATCGATCTGGATACATCTCTCCACGGTTCCCTCTACCAGCCGTTTTAAGAACGCCTTATCCCGGCTGTCTCTATAATTATATTTCTGAAGCACACTGCGGATCACCAGATGACAGTAGCTTCCTTCTTCCATAATCTCTGACAGCATATCCACTGCCAGCTCTCTTATATTTTCCAATCCGGTATGCCTTCCTAATCTCTGTCCCTTCTGCGGTTACTCAGCATCAGCAGTCGCAGCAGCTGTAAAATAGAAGAAGCTGCCGCAGCCACATAGGTGAGTGCTGCCGCCGTCAGTACATTTCTGCAGTCCCCAATCTCATCCGAAGACAGCATACCATAGTCACGAAGCATGGAAAGCGCCCTTCTGGAAGCATTGAACTCTACCGGCAGTGTTACGATCTGGAACAGCACCGCCAGGGAAAAGATCCATACACCGAGCATGGCTAATGAAAAATAATCGCCATTTGGGAGCCGGAAGCCGATTCCAAGGATCAGTCCAAGGATAACGATAGGAAGACCAAGCTTTGAACCAAGATTTGCCGCCGGTACCAGAAGGGATCTCAGCTTAAGCGGCAGATATCCCTTTTGATGCTGCACAGCATGACCGCATTCATGGGCTGCCACACCGATAGCCGCTACCGAATGGGAATCATATACCGCATCGGAAAGCCGCAGAACCTTTTTTGACGGATCATAATGATCTGTCAGATCTCCGCTGATATGCTGGATCGATACGTCATGGATCCCCGACATGGCAAGGATCCTCGCCGCTGCCTCTGCGCCTGTCATTCCGCTTCTGCTTCTGATCTTCGCATACTTTCTGTAGGTATTATTGACGTTGCTGCTTGCCAGCATACAAATAACAGCACCAATGATTACCAGAATATAAGTTGGGTCAAAACCATAATAATAGCCCATGTTTCATCTCTCCTTTTCTGATCCGCTTTTCTGATCAGTGTAATGCTTCTCCCACTTTTACCTCATAGCCCCTCATAAACTCCGCACAGCTCATCCGTTTCTTTCCCTCAGGCTGCAGGGATCTGATCCTCAGGGCACCCTCTCCTGTTGCCAGCGTAAAGGATTCCTTATCCATGGCAATCACTGTGCCGGGAACCGGATTTTCTGCATTTGCACATTCTGACACCACATCAGCTTCCCAGATTTTCAGTATCTTTCCTTTATAATGGGTAAAAGCACTGGGCCAGGGATTCAAGCCCCGGATCAGTCTTTCAATGGTCACGGCAGACTTCGCAAAGTCGATGTTTCCCATATCCTTTGTGATCTTTCCTGCGTAGGTTGCCAGTTCTTCCTTCTGTACCACTGGAGTAAGCTCTCCAGCCTCGATCTTTGGCAGTGCTTCCACGATCAGCTCCGCACCGGTTTCCATCAGTCTGTCAAACAGGCTGCCGCCGGTTTCCTTTTCATCAAGGACAACTTCCTTCTGCAGAAGAATATCTCCTGTATCCATTCCCTTTGCCATCTGCATGATGGTCACTCCGGTCCTCTCTTCCCCGTTGATCACACACCACTGGATCGGCGCTGCTCCCCGGTAAGCCGGAAGGAGGGAGGCATGGATATTGATACAGCCAAGCCTTGGCATATTTAAAATTTCTTCTGATAACAGCTGTCCGAAAGCTGCCACTACGAAGATATCTGCCGGATACTTCCTAAGTTCCTCTACGGCATCCTTTTCTTTGATTTTCAAAGGCTGCAGCACCGGAATACCATAGGACAGGGCGCATTCCTTCACCGGTGAATACTGCACCTCCCGGCCTCTTCCTTTCTGTCTGTCAGGCTGTGTCACTACTGCCGTCACTTCGTGTCCGGCTTTCAGGATCGCCTCAAGCGGCGCTACCGCAAAATCCGGTGTTCCCATATAAATAATCTTCATCCGAACCTCTCCTTACATTACTGCTCCGGGCTTTCTGTACTCATCAGTTCGCCCTCTACCTTTTCCACATAAAGGTGACCGTCCAGATGATCGATCTCATGGCAGAAAGCTCTTGCCAGCAGCTCTGTTCCTTCAATTTCAAAGGGCTTCATCTCTTCATCATAAGCTCTGACCTTTACATAATTCGGTCTTGTTACCACGCCGGTCTTGCCCGGCAGGGAAAGGCAGCCTTCATTGCCGGTCTGTTCTCCGCTTGTCTCGATAATAACCGGATTGATCAGCAGGATCGGATCCTCTCCTGTTACGTCAATGACTACGATCCGCTTCAGGATTCCCACCTGAGGCGCTGCCAGTCCGACTCCGTCTGCATCATACATGGTCTCAAACATGTCTTCGATCAGCTCCGCGATTCTTTCCGTTACCTCTGTGACCGGCTTACAGGTCTTGTTTAAAACCGGATCACCCATTTCCCTGATATTTCTGATTGCCATTCCTCTCCATCCCTTCTGTCGTCAATATGTGTTTACCGGGTCAAAATCAAACTGTACAAATGCGCTGTTTCCCGGCAGATTTTTTCTGTAGTTTTCTGTCAGCTCCTTATAGATCAGCAGTTTCTGATAATCCTTTTCCTTACAGTATATCACAAAACGATATATATCATTTATTTTGGAGACTGCAGCTTTCGACGGTCCGATAACAGAACCATCTGATCTGCCACTTTCTTCCTGATAGTTTCTGAGGATCCTGCCTGTTTCTTCTGCTGCCGCGAGAGCCTGCCCTTCCTCCTTTGAAGTAAACAGGATCGCCAGCAGATGCTCTGCCGGGGGATATCCCATAAGCTCACGATATCCCATTTCCTCTTCATAAAAAGCCTCGTAGTCCTGGTTTGCAGCAAGGGTAATGCTGTAATGATCCGGCTGATAGGTCTGTATCACTACCTCTCCCTTCCTTACCCCTCTCCCGGCTCTGCCTGCCGCCTGGGTCAGAAGCTGAAAGGTTCTCTCCCCGCAGTGATAATCACTGTCATTTAAGGAAAGATCCGCTGCCAGCACGCCCATCAGCGTCACCTTTGGGAAATCATGTCCCTTTACGATCATCTGGGTTCCAAGGAGAATATCTGCTTCCTCCCCGGCAAAGGAAGAAAGAATCTCCTCATAGCTTCCTTTTCTCCGGGTCGTATCTGCATCCATACGGAGCACTCCTGCCCCCGGAAATCTCTTCCTGATCTGATCCTCGATCTGCTGGGTTCCCGCCTTAAAGCCCAGGATATAGGGCGATCCACAGGACGGGCACTTCTTTGGCTCCTGCATTTCATATCCGCAGTAATGACATACTAATTTTCCACCTCTGTGCTGTGAAAGAGATACATCACAGTGGGGACACTTCATCACGAGTCCGCAGGATCTGCAGGACACAAAGCCTGCATAGCCTCTCCGGTTCAGGAACAGCATGATCTGTTCCTTTCTGGATAGTCTGTCCTCTATCAGCTCCTGCAGCTTTCTGCTGAAAATAGAGCGGTTGCCCTCCTTCAGCTCTTTTCTGAGATCCACGACTGAAACATCTGCCAGCCTGCCGCCTGTCAGTCTCCTTGTCAGGGTAAAGAGCTCATATTCGCCCTTTTTTGCCCTGCTGTAAGCCTCCAGGGAAGGTGTGGCAGAGCCAAGCACAAGACTGGCTCCTTTAAGAGAAGCAAGGTACTCTGCGGTTTCCCTTGCATGATATCTTGGCATGGTCTCACTTTTATAGCTCGGCTCGTGTTCCTCATCGATCACGATCATGCCAAGCTTTTCAAAAGGTACAAACAGAGCTGATCTTGGCCCTATGATCACATCAATCTCACCTTTTCTTGCCCGCTCACACTGGTCGTACCTCTCCCCCTCGGAAAGGCTGGAGTTCAAGACCGATACCCGGTCTCCAAACCGTTTGTAGAAACGAAGCAGGGTCTGATAGGTCAGGGCAATTTCAGGGATCAGCATGATACACTGTCTTCCTCTTTTTACCGTTTCCTCTATGAGGGAAAGATATACCTCTGTTTTGCCGCTTCCGGTAATACCATGGATCAGGTAGGTTTTACAGATCCCCGCATCCCTGTCAGCGATCACTGTATCTACGATTGCCTGCTGCTCGTTGCTGAGTTTTTTTTCTTCCCTCCCGCCGGCTTCCAGCCGTACCGGATTACGATAATAGCTCTCTGTTTCTACTGTAATCACCTGCTGTGAGATCAGGCTTTTTATAGTCGATGGTGCTATATGGAGTTTTCCTGTCACCAGTTCATAAGGAAGCTTTTTTTCTTCTGTCAGCGCTGCCAAAAACCTTGTCTTTCCCGTCTGATGCTTCCTTATGCTCTCTGCAAGAAGTGAACGGATCTCTTCCCCGGTCATCTGCCGTACGATCGTTTTCTTTTCCTTCGCCTTTACTTCCCTCTTCACAGGAAGCACTGTCTTCAGGGCAGCGATCATAGTGGAGCCATAGGTTTCTTTCAGAAAGACTGCCAGCTTCAACGCATCCTCTGACGGAGAAACCTTCTGCTTTGACAGGCTGTAGATCTCTTTCATTTTTTCTTCGTCAAACTCTGCCTGATCTGTGATCTCCACCACATAACCGGCCGTAAGACGGTTTCCCCTTCCAAAGGGCACCATCACACTGGTTCCCACAAGCACCGTCTCTCTTAAGGCTTCCGGTATTTTATATTGAAAGGTCCGATCTACCTTTTCATGGGAAATGTCAATAATGACATCCGCATATTTCTTTTCCTTCATGCCATTCTCCCGGAAGGGTCAGCTCCTGTCTGCCCTCTCCTGCAGGATCTCTGCAATCAGGACTCTTTCATCCATAGGATACTTGACCCCTTTGATCTCCTGATAATCCTCATGTCCCTTTCCAGCAAGAACGATAATATCTCCCGGCTGTCCATGATCGATCGCATAAGCGATCGCCTCCTTCCGGTCGCAGATTTCAATATATTTTCCATCTGTTTTATCAATCCCTGTCTTAATATCAGCCATGATTGCAAGCGGTTCTTCAAATCTTGGATTATCCGAAGTAATGATCGTTAAATCAGCCAGCCTTCCGCTGACCTCTCCCATCTCATACCGGCGGAGTCTGGAGCGGTTACCGCCGCAGCCAAATACACAGACAAGTCTTGCTGGATGATATTCCTTCAGGGTGGAAAGAAGACTGTTCAGACTCATGGCATTGTGCGCATAATCAATGATCAGGGTAAATTTGTCAGAAACCGGCACCATCTCGATCCTGCCCTTTACATGAGCCTTCAGAAGAGCCTCCTTGATCTTCGGGATCTCTACCTTGAAATGTCTGCAGACAGCGATCGCTGTCAGTGCATTATACACACTGAATCTGCCTGGTGTCGGTACCTCCACCTCGAAGTCCATCTTTCCTTTTACATGGAAATCAACCCCAAGCTCTCCCGGCTTGTCAATCAGCTTCAGATCCTCCGCATAAAGATCTGCCGTCTTGTCAAAGCCATAAGTTTCCAGATCACAGGTATGCCCCTTAAGCACTGCTTCCATGTGTTCATCATCCTTATTGACGATCCCATGACGGCACTGTTTGAACAGAAGTCCCTTGCATGCCTGGTATTCTTCAAAGCTAGCGTGCTCGTTCGGTCCGATATGATCCGGCTCAAGATTGGTAAAAATACCTACTTCAAAAACAAAGCCCTGGGTTCTGTGGAGCTTGAGTCCCTGGGATGCCACTTCCATGACTACAATCTCTATGCCTGCATCCACCATCCTCCGGAAGGTTTCCTGCAGAACGAAGGATTCCGGCGTGGTGTTTTTGGACGGAATATGGGTATCCCCTATGATCGTTTCGATCGTTCCGATCAGTCCCACTTTATATCCTGCACTCTCCAGAATAGATTTGATCAGATAAGTACTCGTCGTCTTACCCTTGGTTCCCGTGATGCCGATGACCTTCAGCTGGTCTGCAGGGTGCCCGAAATATGCTGCAGCGATAAATGCCATGGCATATCTGGTATCCTCCACCCTGATCACGGTTACATCACTGTCCTTTGGTATCTCTGCGTCCTTCTGCACGACCAGTACAGAAACGCCTTTCTCAAGAGCCTCTGGTATATAGCTGTGTCCGTCTGTATTGTATCCGCAGATACAGATGAACAGACATCCTTCTTTTATCTTTCTGGAGTCGTATACAACCTCATTTACACATTTGTCCACATTGCCCCTGACACACTCATAAGACAGTCCTGCCAGCAGGTCTCTGCAGCAATACTCTTTTTCCGCCATTTTCATTCTCCTTTTTTGCCAGCCATCCTTATAATAAAATAGCATGCCTGTCGTGTTTTTTCAACTGTGGGGTTGTTTTCTGACGCTCTGCAGACTTATCCATTACAGACAAAGCAAAACCCCCGGGGGATACCGGGGGTTTGCTTTTCTTATGAGGGGGGAGATAGTGAGTTGTTCAACTATCTTGGTTATTATAATACCCAGTAAATGTGTACAAATTGTGACTACTTCCTAATAAAAGTATAAAATCAAAATTAAGAAAAAATAAATAGGTTCTCCTCTGTCACCTTCTGCATCAGTTCTTCCGCAAATTCTTTGGAAAACACGCCGTTCTCTGCTGTTGTTGCATTCGCTGCCGAAATCGCTGCCGCCTTCACAAGTGCCGTCTTTGCATCTTCTCCTGCAAGCACAGACATGGCAAGGGATGCCACTGCGGTATCACCGCAGCCAACCGTATTGACTGCCTTGATCTTCGGCGGTCTTGCCGCGATCCTTTCTGTTTCTGATATATAAAGAAGTCCTTTTTCTCCCATGGAAACGACTACGCTGTGGACACCTTCCCGGCAAAGCATAAGTGCAGCCTCCGTGATCTCTTCCCTGTTCCTTAGGCTTCTTCCTGTAAGATATTCCAGTTCCTTTGTGTTTGGCTTGATCAGGAAGGGCTTTCCTTTGATTCCTTCCCGGAGGCTTTCCTTACTGGTATCAAGGATCACCCTTTTCCCAAAGGAGGAAGCTTTTTCGATCAGCTCCCTGTATATATCCGGGCTGATGCCAGGAGGCACACTGCCGCTCATTACCACAAGCTCCGTATCTGCAAGTGCCTTCTCATAATCTTCCCGGAATCTGGAAAGCTCCGTTTCTGTGATCATCGGACCAGGCTCCAGGATTTCTGTCACATAACCATCCCCTGTGATCAGGTTGGTATTGGTTCTGGTGCTTTCGGAAATCTGTGTAAAGGCACATTCTGCCGGAAACTGTCTGACTCCGTTTTCAATAAAAATACCTGTATGTCCCCCAAGGAATCCCATGGCTCTCACCGGAAATCCATAACCGGCCAGCACCCTCGTGACATTAATTCCCTTTCCTCCCGGAAGATTTCTGACCCTGTCCATACGATTAACCTGTCCAGGGCACATCCGTTCCCCGAAGCAGGTTTTATCTAAAGCCGGATTGAGTGTTATTGTTGTGATCATACATTTCCCTCCCTAACAGTAATACTGCATGACGATCTGGATACTTTCCCGTCCCATATACCGGTTGATCTCCGGATAATAGACCATACTGACCGTAAGCCCTTCAAAGCTCCTGCTGCCACTGTACAACGCCTCCTTTTCATGCTCTCCGTACGTTTCACTAAGGAACCTGTCCAGCTTCTCCATATCTCCAAAATAGATCATATCATATCCACTGCCGCTTTCATCTGCAATTCTGAATTTTCCAACATTTCTGTTCTTACCCAGAATCTTCCCGGATAACAGGCGTACATTTTTCTGCGCAAATACGGGCTTTGGATTTCCTGCTCCAAAAGGTTCTAAAAGCGACAGCTCCTTTACAAAATGATTATCGGCATAGGATAACGGCATCGGAACATCTATATGTACAACCTCTCTGAAATCCTCCTCTGTCAGGGTGGAATTTTCATTCAGCCTTTTCCTGAGCTCATTTAAATCTCCCTCACCTGCCAGGGAAAATCCGGCTGCCATCTTATGGCCGCCAAATTTCGTAAACAGCTCCCGGCACTTTGACAGCTCCTCATACATGGAATAAGCTTCGATGGATCGTCCGCTTCCCTTGATCCCTTCCTCTGCCCTTGTCGCAACCAGTACAGGCTTATGATATTTTTCCTTCAGCCTTCCCGCTATGATCCCTGCAATGCTTTCATGACAGTCCGGCAGATATACCACAAGTACCGGATCCTGCTCTCTGCCTTCCGCCTCCAGCATACGGACTGCTTCACTGACACCATCCTCTGTCATCTGTTTACGGCTGTCATTCAGGCTTTTCAGGTCATAGGCTTCTGTTACTGCTTTTTTGAAATCCGTCTCCTCAAATAATCTGAGTGCCCTGTCAGCACTGTCCAGCCTTCCTGTCGCATTCAGACAGGGCCCAAGGATAAAGCCTGCGTGGTAAGGAGACAGCTCCTTATCCATCAGGTCATTGACCTGCAAAAGAGCCAGCAGCCCCGGATTCTCCGTTTCCTTCATCTGCTGCATGCCATACTTCACAATGATACGGTTCTCGTCACGAAGCTCCATCACATCACAGACCGTAGCCAGTGCTGCGAAAGGAAGGAGCTCTTTCTGCAGGGACTTTTTCTTTTCTTCCTCTCCTGACTTTTCACAGAGGGCTTCTATCAGCTTATAGGCGATAAGGGCACCGCAGATTCCCTTAAAATGGCTGGTATCCGCACTCTGCTTGGGATCCACCACCACATCTGCCGGCGGCAGATGATATTCCTTATTCCCGTTTTCTTCTGTATAGGGCACCTCATGGTGATCTGTCACAATCACGGTCATTCCATAATCTCTGGCAAGACTGATCTCTTCAAAAGCCGCGATGCCATTGTCACAGGTGAGGATCGTGTCCACCTCATCCTCTCTGGCATTTTCGATCAGGCTGATGTTTAGCCCGTAGCCATCCCGGATCCGGTGTGGAATCACACGATCCGCCTTTCCGGAAAGTGCCTGGATCCCACGGCATAGGATATAGGTACTGCAGATCCCATCTACATCATAATCTCCGATCACACGGATCTTTTTCCCCTCCCGGATCTTTAAAAGCAGCAATTCTGCCGCTTTCTCCATTCCATACAAGGCAAAAGGTGAGGGTCTGTCAGCCAGAGTCCCCTTCAGGAACAGACGGATCTCCTCATCTTCTGTCAGATCCCGGTTTCTCATGATCCTGGCAAGCACCGGTGTAATCCCATATTTCTGTGCAATCGCATTAAAATCAGCCTTTTTGGCTGCCACCATCCATTTTTCCACGTCTTCTCCTTACTCCTCAGAAAGGAAAAGGCAGGGACATCCTGACCTTCAGAATATCCTTGCCTTTTCAGATCTATTTCAGATTCTTTTATTTATTCTTTTTAGCGAAGCACTTTCTCAGCACTAACCACAGGGAACCTGCGATGCATACAGAAGAATAAGCACCACAGAGGATACCTACCATCAGCGGCAATGCAAATTCCTTCACGCTTGTCACGCCAAAGATATAGAGCATGGCAACCATGATAAAGGTGGTCAGGGAAGTAAAGATACTTCTTGACAGAGTCTGTGTGATACTGGTATCTACAATAGGCTCAAGACCATCCTTCTGGCTCATGCTTCTCATATTCTCACGGACACGGTCGAAGATAACGATGGTCGCATTGATGGAATAACCTACGATCGTCAGCATGCAGGCAATAAATGTAGTACCTACAGATACCTTTGCTACCGCATAGAAGGTCAGCACAACCAGCACATCATGGAGCAGACAGAGTACGGAGCTTGCACCAAAACGTACATCCTTGAAACGGAGCCATACATAGATCAGCATAAATACCGCTGCTACCAGCACAGCTACGATGGATTCCTGCTTCATTTCATTACTGATGGTGGAGCTGATGGTTTCCGCTGTGATCTTCTCTCCGTCAACCTCAAAATTATCTGTCATGGCATCCTTAAAGGACTCACGCTCTTCCTGTGTCAGGGATCTTGTCTTGAAAATAACCTCATTGGTTCCGTCGATCTTCTGTGTCTGTACATTACCGTCACCGGTAATATCCTCGATCAGTGGAACTACCCTGGAATCAATATCTGCAAGGCTCATATCCTCATTGAAGGTAACACTTGTAGAAGTACCGCCAACGAACTCAAGGCTGTAATTCAGAGGGTTTCCCGTCTGTGCCTTATTCACGCCCATAAAGACGAAGCCTGCAATGATCACGGCAAGGGAAGCGGTAAAGAAAACTGCCTTCTTCTTTGTGAACCGAACTGTCTTTCTCTCTCTTGCTACGCCATACAGCTTCGGATTTGTAAGCCCAAGGGCAAAGAATGCTTTCATGATCAGTTTAGTCACTACCATGGCTGTAAACATGGATAATACAATACCAAGTGCCAGTGTATAGGCGAATCCCTTAACAGTACCGGAGCCCATCACTGCCAGCACTGCTGCAGCGATCAGGGTGGTGATATTTCCATCGATGATAGCAGACTGAGCTTTCTTGAAGCCAATATCGATCGCTGTCTTTACCGTTCTGCCCTCTGCAAGCTCCTCGCGGATCCTGGCAAAGATAATAACGTTGGCATCTACTGCCATACCTACTGAAAGAATAATACCTGCGATACCGGGCAGGGTTAATGTAATATCAAAACCATTCAGAAGAATGATGATCAGCTCTACATAAAGCGTCAGTGCAAGACTGGCTGCCACACCGGAAATGTAATAAATCGCGATCATGAATACAACAATGATAGCAAAACCGATCAGACCTGCCTTGATGCTGGTAGCGATTGCTTCTCCACCAAGCTGTGCACCTACCACCTTGGAATGAAGCTCCTCCAGCTCAACCTTCAGACCACCGATACGGATAGTGGACGCAAGCTGCTCTGCGCTTTCATAATCAAAGTTACCACTGATCTGCGCCTTACCGTCTGTCAGGGCTGCCTGTACCCTTGGAGCACTGATGATCTGTCCATCATAATAGATACCAAGCGTTTCACCCTTTTTGTATGCTCTTGTAGTTGCATCTGCAAACTTTTTGGTTCCTTCCGTTGTCATGGTAAGATCAACAACAACCTCAGAATTGTTCATATTGTCTGTAGCAGTCGCTGCCTGGGCATCCTTGACATCCGTACCAGAAAGAGGTGCACTGCCCTCTGCCACGATCGTATCAATATCCTTGGTCAGCATATAAACCACATTTCCGCTTGCATCCATGGTTGCCTGATAGTTGGCATTGCCATCCTCATCTGTTTCGTAGATGAAATACAGGGAACCGGGTTTGCCAAGCTCTGCCAGAATGGCATTGGCATCTGTTACACCGGGGATCTCGATATTGATCCTGTCATCCCCCTCCTGATACACAACAGCTTCTGTACTGTAATTCTCTACACGCTTCTGCAGCTTGTAGATCGTATCTGCCATATCCTCGCTGCTCGGCTTTTCTTCGCCTACTGCCTGATAGGTGATGCTCACACCGCCTGCCAGATCAAGACCAAGCTTAATGTCTGATGCAGAACCGGATCTGTCTGTTCCGATCCCTTCTGTTGCTGTGTATCCGAGACCGCCAAGAAGCAGCACCAGAACGATCAGCACAATGATTGCTCTACTCTTTTTCATTTTTATTCTCCTTCTTCTTCGGCCAGCGCCGCTTTTATCATGATCGCACACTCTATGCGCTTTCTCTGCAATTCACATCCGATATCATAGGCATCGTTGATGCTTCCATGGAAATTGTAGGAGTTTGCGGCACAGCCGCCGCTGCAGTAGAACTTGGCAAAGCATTTCCTGCATTTGTCCTTCGCATAAACATTGCATGTCTTAAACTCGTCACGGATGTCGGTTCTTGTAATACCCTCATCCACATTTCCCATTAGAAACTCCTCATGACCCACAAACTGATGACAGGGATAAAAATCACCCCAGGGTGTCACAGCCAGATACTCGGTGCCTGACCCACAGCCTGACAGCCTCTTGGCCACGCAGGGACCACCCTTCAGATCTATCATGAAATGGAAGAAATTCACACCTCTTCCTTCCTTCTTTCTCTTCAGAAGCTCTCTGGCCAGTTCATCGTACTCTTCGAGAATAGCCGGAATATCCTCTTCCGTGATGGCATAGCTTTCCTCCGGTGCTGCCACAACAGGCTCCACGGAGATCTGTTCAAATCCAAGATCTGCCAGATGCTTCACATCCTCTGCAAAATCCAGATTATTATGGGTAAAGGTTCCTCTGACATAATAGTTCATCTGGTTTCTGCTCTCTGCCAGCTTCTTAAACTTGGGAACAATAGTATCATAGCTTCCCTGTCCGCCTCTGTGAGGACGCATCAGATCATTGATCTCCTTACGTCCGTCGATACTGAGTACCACATTGGACATCTCCTGATTCAGGAAATCCATGATCTCATCATTTAACAGGATACCGTTGGTCGTCAGGGTAAAGCGGAACTTCTTGTTATTCGGTTTCTCAAGGCTCCTGCCATAAGCTACCAGATCCTTCACGACCTGCCAGTTCATCAGTGGCTCCCCGCCAAAAAAGTCCACCTCCAGGTTGACACGGTTTCCAGAATTTGCCACCAGAAAATCCAGTGCCTTCTTACCGACCTCATAGCTCATCAATGCTCTTCTTCCATGATACTCCCCTTCCTCTGCAAAGCAATATCTGCAGGCAAGGTTACAGTCATGGGCAATATGGAGACAGAGTGCCTTGACAACAGTCTGTCTGCCCTTAAAGTCAGTAATATATTTTTCGTAAATATCCTCTGTATAAAGTAATCCCGCATCCTTCAGTTCAAGAACCTCTAAAAGAGCTTCCCTGATATCAGCCTCTTCATATTGATCCTTCAGGGCAGAAAGGACTGTTTCTTCCAGTTCTTTTCCCTCTCTGGACGTACAAAGAGCCTCTTCTACAGCCGGGATCACATCATAGACTACGTCATCTACCACGTGGACAGATCCGCTGTTCACATCCAGTACGATGTTGTAGCCATTGTTTTTGTATTGATGTATCACGTTTCTGTTTCCTTTCCTGTGCGATATTGTGTAAGCTTGGAAACGTAGAATAAGCAGCGATGATCCACCGCTGCTTACATACCTTATCTACTTGTTGATAAATACCGCACCTTCACTCCGCTTTTCAGAGATTATTTTGCATGCTCACAGCTCTGGTTTCCTACGGTACAGCTTGTTTTGCAAGCTGACTGACAGGATGTCTGGCACTCGCCGCAGCCGCCCTTCTTCATAGATTCCTTTAAGTCTCTCGTTGTTAATGTCTTAATACGCTTCATAATCTTATCTCCTTAAAAGCAAATTTCTCTTTCCAAACCGGTATCAATATACCGACATTATTTGATATTATAGCATAGGTCATTCCTTGCTGACAAGAGGAATCTCTTCCGCCTTTTCCTTTTTCTCGTCAGGCAGTGTCATCAGCACATTGACGATCCTGTTCTGCCTGATGTCTCCTGTCTTCAGGATGATCCCGTCCGGCAGTGTGATCGTCTCACCAATCTCAGGCAGTCTGTCAAGGCTCTCGATCAGCAGGCCGCCAATGGAATCATAGTCCTCTGAATGTAGCTCTGTACCAAGCTCATCATTGATATCATCCAGCTTCATGCTGCCTTCTACTAAATAGGTCCTTTCTCCCTTTTTCTGGATCTGCTCTTCTTCATCCTCATCATATTCGTCCCGGATCTCCCCGACGATCTCTTCCAAAAGATCCTCCAGAGTGATCATGCCGACAGTTGCACCGTACTCATCCAGCACAAAAGCCACATTGATCCGCTTTTCCCGCATTTCCAGCATCAGATCAGCTGTCTTTTTGAATTCATATGTATAATAGGCTTCCCTGATGATATCTTTAATATGGAAATTGCTTCTCTCTTCCACCAGGATAAAGTCCTTGATATTGATCAGACCAATGATATTGTCCTTATCCCCACTGTAAACGGGAATTCTCGTATACATACATTCCCGGAACAGTGCCATCACCTCTTCATAGCCTGCGTCCTCGCTGATGCTTGCCATATCGATCCTTGGGATCATGATATCCTTGGCTACCGTATCTGAAAAATCAAATACATTATAGATCAGCTCTCTTTCCTCTGATTCGATCACACCGTCCTCATGACTGACTTCCACATAGGTACGCAGTTCCTTCTCCGTCATAGCGGTATGTAGATCCTTATTCATATGGAACAGCTTTTTCATTCCCTCTGTAATGGCATCCACCACGAAGATCACCGGTGTCATTACCTTCATCAGTCCCGATATGACCGGTGCATAAAAAAGAGTCAGGCTCTCTGAATAAGCCGCAGCTGCATTTTTAGGCATGATCTCACCCAAAAACAGGATAACAACTGTCAGGATTCCTGTTGCGATTCCTACCGTCAGATTAATTTTGATTGCAAGGGTAGTAGCCAGTGATGAGGCTGTCAGATTCACGACATTATTACCGATCAGAATGGCGCTCAGCATCTTTCCATACTGTTCCAGAACAGAAAGGGCTGTTTTCGCGCGTTTGTTGCCTTCCTCTGCCATTGCCTTAAGACGTACCCTGTTCACCGTAGTCAGTGCTGTCTCTGCAGAAGAAAAGAATGCAGAAAGCATGATAAGAATTAAAATAATAATCAGTTGTATGACACCATCGGTATCCAAAATTTAAATCACTCCTTGTTTTTAATATAATGAATAAAATATACAATACAGAGGTATTACCTGTCAAGTTCACTCATATCATTTAAGTGTAAAGATTATGTAATTTCTGAAACAGGAGGCTCTTATGTTCCCCACAAAAAATCCTGGCAGCCGCCTTACCTTTATTCTGAAGGATCTGCTTCTTTCCTATCTGCTGACCGCGCTCCTTCTCCTTTTGCTTTCCCTGCTGCTCTACCGCTTCTCTCTCAGCGAAAAGACAGTCACCCTGTGCATCACCGGCATCTACATCCTTGTTACGTTTCTTGCCGGATTCCTCGCCGGTAAAAAAGAAGGCTGCCGGAAGTTTCTTTTTGGTCTTCTTCTCGGCGGCCTTTATTTTCTCATCCTGCTCCTGATCTCCCTGATCGTCAATCACTCGCTGCAGGGCTTTTCCGGGCATTTCTTTACTGTTCTCCTGCTCTGCTGCGGCAGTGGCATGCTGGGTGGCATGCTAAGCTGATGTACCTTCCCTGTCCTTCATTTTTAAAACAGGACTCCGTACCATGTTGACCACTAAGGGGATCACCATGATAAACCATACGATGGGCTCAGCCACAATGATGCCATAATATCCGATCGCCGGTGCCAGAAGCAATGCGATCAGCACCTTGCCAATCATTTCAAGGGAGCTGGAGATCACCGGTGTCCTGTTATCTCCAAAGCCCTGCATGCTGTTTCTGAACAGACATATCACAGTGGGTACATAATAAAATGGGGTATTCACCCGGAGATATAGTGACGCTGTATCAATAATATCCTTCTTCTGCGTAGCCGTAACCGTACGGATCAGCCATGGCGCCACTGTATAGGCACTGATGATCACCCCGGTGCACCAGACAAATGTAACAAGAACCGTATCTCTGATCCCCTGCCTGATCCTGGAGTATTTTCCGGCTCCAAGGTTCTGTCCGCAATAGGTTGCCAGTGTCGTACCCATTACCGAAAACGGCAGCATATATATAGAAGATATTTTTCTTGCCGCCGTATGGGCAACAATGATATCTGTACCAAAGGTATTGATACTTGTCTGCAGTGCCATTGTACCGACGCCTACCAGCGACGTCATAAATCCCATGGAAAGTCCTGCTCCGAAAAGCTTCTTATACAATACCATATCAGGTTTAAAATCTTCCTTCTTAAGCGTAAGCTGCGGATACTTTCTTCTCATATAGAGAAAACACAGAAACGCTGAAACCGCCTGTGCGATCACAGTTGCATAGGCCGCCCCTTCCACACCGGTATGGAGGCACAGGATAAATCCATAATCCATGGCAATGTTCAGGAACGCTGCAAGGATCAGGAACAAAAGCGGCGTAAAGGAATCCCCGATTGCACGAAGCATGGCTGCGCAGATGTTATAAAGAGTTGCAGCAAGAAGCCCTGCTATGACGATCCCGATATATCCCCTTGCTGCTGCAAAAAGCTCCGGCGAAATATTCAGGAGCTTTAACAGTCCACTCATATTCAGGAGACACAGTCCGCTTAAAACAACTGCACAGCAGGAGCCAAGCAGGATCGTTCCCCCCATAGCCTTCTTCATCTGCCTTTCGTCCTTTGCACCAAAGCAGGTGGCAATCACAATGGCAAACCCGTTGGTCAGTCCATTCAGAAAAGACAGCAGCATATCGCTGAGTGTTGTTGTGGCACCAACCGCAGCCAGTGCTTCATCCCCCAGTGTCTGTCCCACTATCCTTGTATCTGCCAGACTGTAGAACAGCTGAAAAAGCTGTCCCACAAAAAGAGGTACAGCAAAAAGCAGGATCAACCGGATCGGTTTCCCTTTTGTCAGATCTTTCATAATAAGCTTCCCTTACTGATGCTTTACTACCGCTCTTGCGATCACATCAAAAACTTCCTTCAAAATATGAAACAACACCATAATAACCGAAACCAGCGAAAATCCAAGGATCACTGCCGTTACGGAGAGCATCATTTCCTCATGGCTGTAATGCCTGCTCGGTATATAATTCTTGCACTTCTCTGTCACACAGGCGATCGCACACAGAATCCCCGCTGACAAAAATGTCCTGATGACCCAGTACCACCTATAAAAGGTCACATGGATCGTCAGCGTCCCCAGAATGCCGATCGCAAAGAAGGCAACGATCCTTCCCGTCTGTCTGAACTGATAGGTCATCGCCAAAAGCTGCATTTCTGTCACCGCTTCCCCATATTTCTGAACCGCCAGATACTGGATCAGTCTCTTTCCTATTAATTTGGTCTCCTCTCCGTCTTGCACAGATAGATAAGCAACCCCAAAAACCCCTGACAGAAAAAGGATCCACAGAAAAAAAGCAATCAGTGGATGAGATTTTTTCTTTTCCATAAATAATACCCGCTATACCTCTTTAACTAAAACCCGTTAAAATACTCTTCTGAATTTATGATGTTAGATTTAAGTATAACACATCTGTCAGGCAAATGGAAACAGGGACAAATTTAAGATGTTTTTATCAATAACTGTTTTTCAAAATCCATTGACATAGTATTGATAACTACATATAATGTTTGTAACATGTTACAGATACCGATATTTATCTCTGTACTCATCAGCATTATATAGAAAGTGAAGGATAATCCTATGTTTCAGATTGTAGTTGATTCTGCCGCCAATATTCCTGCGGAGCTTGTAAAAAAATATGATATCAGAGTCATCTCCTTTGTCAACTATGTAAATGGTCAGCCTCTGACCTGCTTTGATCCTGACCTCACCATGGAACAGGAACGTGTCAAAGGAAAAGAGTATTATGATGCTCTCCGTGCCGGTGCCGAGATCAAGACCGGCCTGATCAGCAGCGGTGATTTCGAGGAATGCTTCCGCAGCATTATGGAAAATAATGAGGATGTCCTTTATTTTTCCCTCAGTAAGAATATCAGCGGAACCTTCAATTCCGCCAGGATCGCTGCACAGGAGCTGATGGAAAATCCTCCCATGGGACGCAGGATCCGTATGATCGATTCCTTAAACGCTTCTCTTGCACAGGGTATCCTTGCTATCTACGCCAGTGAGATGAGAAGCCAGGGAATGGATTTTGACACCATTGCCGATACACTGGAAACCTACCCGGCTAAAATGAACGGCATCTTTACCGTGGGGGATCTGAAATATCTTGCCAAAACCGGCCGGCTCAGTGACTCTGCCGCCCTGATTGGCAACATTCTCAGCATTAAGCCCATCCTTCGTGGCAATAAGGACGGTTATATCGTCCAGTATAAGAAATGCCGCGGCAGAAAAGCCGCTTTAAACACACTGATTTCTCTTGTCTGCGAAACGATTGTTGATCCCGAAGAGCAGATCATCGGGATCGCCCATGCTGACTCCTATGAGGATTCCCTTTATGTCATGGAAGAGATCCAGAAGCGGATTCAGGTAAGGAGATTCATCAATACCTCCTATGATTACTGTACCGGAAGCCACGTAGGTCCGGATACGATCGCCCTATTTTATATGGCAAAGGACAGAGAGCTGCTGTAGGATCAGATCTCTGTCTTATAGATGCTTCAATAATTTTAATACAACAGTTTACTTTATTTTCAAAATATATTAGAATTATGTCGTATGTAATCAAGAAGTTTTATCAAAAGTAAAGGAGAGACATAACATGAGCATTTCACCATTACAGAAAGCCAGATATGAGTATGCTCCCAAGCTTCCGGGCATGCTCAGACACGGCATTGCAGATATCTGCGTAAAGGAAGGCGAAGCAACACAGAGCGTTGCTGATCAGGAGAAGATCAAGGCACTGTTCCCCAACACTTACGGCAAGAAGGAAATCACCTTTGAAAAGGGCCAGAACACTTCCGAAATGAAGAAGCAGATCGTTGGCGTTATCCTTTCCGGCGGACAGGCTCCCGGAGGACATAACGTTGTATGCGGTTTATATGATGCTTTAAAGGCAACCAACAAGGAGAACGAGCTTTATGGCTTCAAGGGTGGCCCGAGCGGACTGATCGAGGATGATTATATCGTTATGACTGACGAATATATCAACCAGTTCAGAAATACCGGCGGCTTCGATATCATCGGATCCGGCAGAACCAAGCTTGAGACCAATGAGCAGTTTGCTATCGCTGCTGATGTATGTAAGAAGCACGGCATCACTGCTATCGTTATCATCGGTGGTGATGATTCCAACACAAACGCTGCTGTTCTTGCAGAGTACTTTGCAGCACACAACACCGGTGTTCAGGTAATCGGTTGCCCGAAGACCATCGACGGTGACTTAAAGAATGAAGATATCGAATGCTCCTTCGGTTTCGATACTGCAACCAAGACTTACAGCGAGATCATCGGTAACATCGAAAGAGATGCAAACTCCGCTAAGAAGTACTGGCATTTTGTTAAGGTTATGGGACGTAGTGCTTCCCACGTTGCTCTTGAATGCGCACTTGAGACACAGCCCAACATCTGTCTGATCTCTGAAGAGGTTGCAGAGAAGAAGATGTCCCTTTCCGCAATCGCTGATTATATTGCTGATTCTGTAGCTGCAAGAGCTGCAAAGGGCATGAACTTCGGTGTTGCTATCATCCCTGAGGGTGTTGTTGAATTCGTACCTGAATTCTCTGTACTGATCCAGGAAATCAACGAGCTTCTTGCAGGAAGCAAGGCTGATGCCTTCAATGCACTTCCTACATGGGAAGAAAAATACGCTTTCATCGAGAAAGGCTTGACCAAGGAATCCATGGAGGTATTCGCTATCCTTCCCCAGGCTATCCAGCAGCAGTTATTCCTTGAGAGAGATCCTCACGGAAACGTTCAGGTTTCCCTGATCGAGTCCGAGAAGTTATTCTCCGCTCTTGTAAAAGATAAATTAGCAGCAAGAAAAGCAGCCGGAACCTACAATGGTAAGTTCAGTCCTCTTCATCACTTCTTAGGTTATGAAGGAAGATGCGCTTTCCCTTCAAACTTTGACTCAGACTACTGCTACTCCTTAGGATACAACGCATTCATGCTCATCCAGTATGGTTACAATGGCTACTTATCCAAGGTTTCCAACCTTTCTGCTCCCGCAAGTGAATGGGTTGCAGGTGGTATGCCGATCACCAAGATGATGAACATCGAAAGAAGACATGGCGAAGACAAACCGGTTATCAGAAAAGCTCTTGTTGAGCTTGACGGTGCACCGTTCAAGTACTTCGAAGCTCACCGTAAAGAGTGGTCTGAAAATACCTGCTTCAAATATCCTGGTGCTATCCAGTACTACGGACCGGCTGAGGTATGTGACATCACAACAGTAACACTTGCTCTTGAGCAGGCTAAATAAAAAACTATAACAAAACCCTTCAGAGAATCCCGACACACTTCATCGGATTTCTGAAGGGTTTTATTTACCCATTACGGCTTCTGTTTTTCTCTCATATTTCTGTTTCTTCGTATAACTCTAAAGACAATCAAAAGCACTGCCATGATAAGTATCAGCCATACAAAATAACAGATGCCTAGGAAGGTCGGACAAATGTGGCATAAACTGCATTTAGCGGCTTGCGGTGTCTGACTCACCTGTTTGTACGCAATTGCATAAGCAGAGAATCTGTCTGTATGGATCGTTACTGTATCCGGTACATCATCCATATCGGTTAAAAGGGTATATTCCCCCTCGTGGGAACGGATAATGAAAAACTCTCTGGCAATGCTTTGCAGATTCTGTGGAATACCGATCACTACCTCGATCGGTTCTACCGTTCCTGTAACGGCATTCCAGTCAGCTTCTCCTACTTTAACGAACAGAGAGATATCGACATACATTCCAAGTGTCAGATCAGGTATTTCCTTATGGTACTCCTTTATACCGTTCTCGATCGCACTCTTATCCTTCTCTGGAACATTGCCGGAAATATCTTTCACCTCTACCCGGATTTCTATGTTTTCTCCAGCAGCTGCACTTTGGAGCTGCGCCGGTGTCAGTACTGCATTCACCACTGCAGCAGTATCAGACACTCCTGCCGTATACTCCTGTTCCTCACAGACAACCGTTACAGTGACTGTGCCTTCTCCAATTTCCAAGGCAGTACTTGTGTCCGCCATGCCTTGCACATTTCCCGTTGGCACAGCTTCACCCGATGTGTCCACCTTGCCGCCGGCTGTCATTTCCGGTACAAGTAATACGTCTTTTATGCCCGGCTGTTCTGATATATCCGGCTTGTCTGCCGGCTTCTCCAATGATCCGGATATATCCGGACTGCCAGCAGGCTTGTTTTCCGGCTTGTTTTCCGGCATGTTCTCCGTTTTTTCCGGCTGCGCTGGTGGTAATGGTGTTTCTGTTCCGCTGCCTCCCGGTTTCTCCGGTTCCGGCTTCTTTATCGTCCGGTCAAAGCCGCAGTCATTACAGATGGTATCCCTGTCATCGTCATATACATGGCTATACTTTTTTCCCAATGCAGAACATCGGCTGCATACTTTCCAATGTCCGTCTGCATCGTATGCGTAATTCCCACTATAGTTATGTCCTTTTGCCGGCAGTACCACATCCTGCGATTTGATTTCTGTCGTACAACTGCTGTCGGCATACAATCTTCCACAGTCACAGACATAATAGGCTTTGTTTCCCTCTGTAAGACACGTTGGTTCTACAGCCTGCACCAGAACCGCACTGTGAGTATGTATCCTTACAGTGATTTTCTTTTCTGCCCGGTTTCCGGCATTATCCACAGCTTTTACGATAATGTCCGCACCGGCTGCCGGAAGCTTCTCTGTGGGTATGCTGAATTTGACCTCTGTTCTAATGCTTGTGGTAAAATCCTCCTGTAATACACACTCTGCACTATTTCCGATCTGATAAGCTGCCGAAGCCAGTCCTGCGGAAATAGCATTCTCCTTGTCATCCTTTACCGTCACAATGACTGTCGGCGCTTTCTCATATTCTTTTTCCGGACTTTCACTGCCATTTACCAAAAATGTGATCTCCGGTGCATGATCCTCCACGATAATACCATGGATGCCACTGCCATCCGTACCTATCATCTTCGTATCCGACACATTTCCTGCATGATCCCTGGCAGTAATCATGATTTTCCCCTTAAAATCCGGGTTGATATAGATCACTGCCTTATAACCGGCACGATTCTCCACGGAAGCTTTTTTTACCGATGACTGACCTGCTGTACTGGTATCTTCCGGCATCAGCTTATACTCCACACTCTCTATTCCACTTCCCGTTTCTTCGACAGGAATCGTAATTTCAAGACTGTCTTTTCGGATAAGCCAGTTCCAGAGATTTTTATATCCCTCATTGAAGGCTGCATCACCCATCACCGGCTTTATCGTATCAAGCTTTACGGTCAGTGCATCTGTCACTTTTTCATTTCCTGCTGCATCCACTGCCTTGAAGGTGTAGGTGTGTGTTCCCTCGACACAGGCATAATCCTTTGTTAAGGTTGTTCCCTCTTCAGTAATAACACCATTGATCTCTTCATACCCGCCATCATCCACCTTACCATACAGGCTTTTGACTCCCTTGTTATCGGAATAAGACAGAACAATGCGGATCCGATCCGTATTATACCAGCCCTTTGTATTCGGGCTGACATTACTCTTTACTGACGCAGCAAGCTTTGGCTTTTGTACATCCTTAAAATAACCATAGCAGGTTTTGTCTCCATATTCCGCTGCCCCAATCTTCGTATAGGCTGTTCCTGTATAACCGGCATTATCATACCATCCACAGAACACATATCCTTCCTGTGATGGAACCGGCATTGTGAGCTCCTGTCCATGGACATAGCTTTTATACATGTCTTCCGGCTCATAAACGCTGCCATCCGGCAGGGACAGATTATAATACACGCGATAGGAATTCGGTATCCACTTTGCAAAAAGCGTTGTGTCCGTCATAACCTGCGACTGGGTATCAAAATCAAATTTCCGGCTGTCTGTACATTCCGCATCCCTATACCATCCGCCAAAGGTATACCCCTCACGGACAGGTTCCTGCGGCTCTGTGACCGCACACTGCACAGCCGCCCCCGGAATAAGACTATTATAGGTCGTCCATATCAGCTGCGGCTCCACGCTGCTTCCACCCTGACTGTCAAAGGTAATCTGTCTGACATAAAAGGTCTTTTGCTCACAGGCGGTGCTGTCACTGTATGCCTTTTTATAATATTGAATCTGCTTTGTGCCGATGCTTTTTACCGTGTAGACCGCTTGTTTCTTTTTCAGCACTGAGAAACGGTAGATTCCCTGATATGCCGGTAGCTCTGCCAGTACCTCCGTCTGTACAGTTCCTGTAAGCTTTCCTCCTGATGGTCCATAGGTAAGTGAAATACTCATGGGCAGTCCTGCGGACAAGGGCTGTGCCTTGTTAGGTCCGGTAAATTCCAGACGATGGACATCATCCTTTTTTATCTGCTCTGAAAAACCATCCCTTACATTTCCTTTCCGGTCTGTCACCTTATAATATAAATAACAGGTTCCATAATAGTCTGACAAAGAAATCGTATACTTACCAGCCGCAACCGCAGCTGCGTCAAGATCGACCATTCCTGTGACCGGTTTTTGGGAAGTATCTGTCACCCATTGATACGCTGCACTTTGGACGCCGCTGGGTGTGCCTCCCTCGGTTCCTGCCATATCCGCAAATGTAAGCTTTACTGAAACATTGGAATCCAGGTACCATCCGCTTGTTTCATTGCGCGTTCCATTGACTGTACAGCCAACTGTTGGTGCTGTCACATCCATGTCCGTCATTTCCACACGGTATTCTTCGCTGACATTTCCCGCATTGTCTGTAAGCCTTACCACATAGCTTCCGTTTTTCTTTACGGTAAAGCTGTCTCCGGTGAAGGTTGTCCAGGTGCTCTCTCCCTGCATCCTGTATTCTCTGGTACGGATGCCGCTGCCACCATATCCCGTCAGGTTTCCCTTCTGATTGTAAACAGCTGTATTGTCATCTGTAAGACCAATCAGCTCTATTGTTCCAGACTTGCCACCAGCAGCTGTAAGAGATTCCAGTTTCGGTGCCTCATTGTCGATTTTGGTCACAAGTACCTCTGTTGCAACAGAATTTCCGAATTTATCCATCGCCATAAATTCATAGATACCGTTTTCCGTCACAGTACAGCTTCCTCCGGTCATATTCTCAGTCACTGTACCATCCGGCGTGTAGACAAACGCAAGTGCTCCCGCACCTGTGCCGCTTCCCGGTGTAATGTTCCAGACAAGCTTTGCACTATTTGTCCACGAAACCGGATTTCCCGTTACTGTAATGGAAGGAAGGGCTGCTGCCGTTGCCTTCTTTATCACTTGATAAGGTCCCAACTTCACGGTTTCCGATACATTGCCTGCTCCGTCTGTCACCCTTACATGCAGGTACTTTACAGTTTTTGCAGCCTCCCCTGCGATATATTCCGCCTGATAGCTGCCATCTGCAGCCGTAGACAGTGGCGTCCATGCAGAAGGTGCCCCTGCCGTATTTGTCCATGCATACTCCACCTTTGCCACACCGCTGCCACCGGTATCCTCCGGAAGTACTGCAATGGTCAGCTCATTGTATACCCTGTCCACTCCGGTGCTACTGCCGCTGCGAAGCGTCACGGTCGGTTTTTTACGATCTATTTTTTTAACCTCAATGGTCTTGGATATCACATTCCCATAGGAATCCGTCAGCGTAACGGTATAGCTTCCATTTTCTGTGACATACAGATTGGCTGAGCCATTGGAGGATGTAATACTTTTCACTTCCTTCTTTGGTCCGTCAAAGGTAAGCGTTGTCCCTGTACTCTGGGCGCCCGCATACTGCACAACGATATATTTGCCAGACTTCCACACATTGGCTGCGTCCGCCGATGCTGCCGTGCTGCCAGCCCTCACCGACACATCCGTGATTGCAGGATTCATAAAGGTAAAGTCCAGATACTGATGGGTCGATGCACCCGATGCTGCAGTGGCGAGCACATGCAGATACCAGGTCTGTGTCTGCCCTGGGGTTCCTCTGCTCTCTGTGAGCTGCGTACCGCTTGCGACGGTCTGCCAGCCATAGCCTGGCAGCGCAGTATCCTTCGTCCATGCATACTGAATGGAGGCTGCTCCTTTGGCTGTGATCGTTGCCTTATGACGAGGCAGACTGCCACTGGTATCCGCCTTCACGGTCAGTACCGGTTTCGTGGCATCCACCTTGATATTGGTATTGCCGCCCGAAAAGGTCTGGCTCGTACCGGATAGATTGCACATATCCTTAATGCTGCCCAGATTGTTGATGTTGTAGACCTTCAGTGCGTCATTACTATTTAAGCTGACAGCAGAGGATACCTTCCCTGTAAAATAAAGCACATTCGTATCCGCACCACCGGCATAGGACAGAGTTCCTACATTCGTAGAAATCGTAAGACTGCTGCTTAAGCTGCTATTCTGCCTGTCCACAATCTCATCAAAAACCAGCGCTACGGTGATCGGATCTCCCGGAAGATAGGTGCCTCCTGCCATCGGTGCAACACCAAGGAGCGCCGGCTCCTTCTCGTCATTGACCATCACAAAGCTTTGCAGGCCGTCCACGTACCATACATCGAAACCATCGCCAGTCGCACCAAAATAGGCGTAGCAGGTCTGGTCCACCCCAAGCTTCACATAGGTTTTGCCATTGTAATCATGCGCCGTACCGGAGCTGTTTAACGGATAGCCTGCTCCTTCCCCTCCACCCGTTCTTTTATCAGGAAAAAAATAGGTTCCGGCATTATTTTTTTCCGGCTGCAGAAAATTACATGCCCAGAGCTGCCCCTTTACTCCTGCAACAGCTGCTTTTTTACCATTTATATTATAATGTCTGTCTTCTAATGGTACGGTTCCCAGATAGGCATGTTCATAGCCGTCAGTCCCTTCATATGCCTTCAGCACATACCGGTAATACCACCCGCTGGCTGTGGACTTTAGATACTCCTGCTGCCGTACATCCGTATAATAGCTGGAAAAAGAACTGCTGGTATGATAGTTTGTATTATTGTAGCGGTTTTTAAGAAAACTCACATTGGTTTCTTTTCCACCCTGGTCTCCTTTTGTATCCGCGATCTGTTGCCCATTTATTCCGGATGTATCAGCGACATGCGTAATCGTTTTTTCTGCTGTGTAAACCGACCGATCCACGGTATAGCTGCTGTCTTTCGCCATTGCCCGCTGCATCGAGCGGCGTGTCTGGTCAATCGTTCCGCCACCCGTCACACGGTAGATCTCCAGCGAATAGGTTCTGTCGGCATTGGAATACTTTGTTCCCGCTTTACTCTGATAAGCATTTGTCACGCCAAACTCCGTCACCGTCACGGTCTTTGACATTTCCCCCTCTGTAAAGAGGACAGAGCTCTGCTGATGGATAAAATGCGTGCCGCCCACCGCTGATCCGTTTACCGTGCGATAATATACTGTCTGTGCTTTGTCTGAGCCATCACTTCTTGTGATCGTAAAGGTCGCTTTGCCATTACTACCTGTGACACTGCTCACGGAGAATGTACCATACTGTGGAATCCCGAAGCCGAATTTTCCCGCTTCACTGTAATACACCTTCTCTTTACCGTCAGATATAACCTTCGCATATGCCCGCGCATAGTATTCCACGCCGGAAGTTAGTCCTGTGGCTTTTGCGGTCAGATTTCCATTTTTTGCTGTAATGACGGGAGCAGTTTTGGCACTTCCGTTATGAAAGTCCAGCGTCGGAGCCGGCATCACGCCCCATACAAAGCCGGTTTCCTTAATCGTATCCCCACCGGTATGTGCCAGAACCGCTTTCAGATCGAAGCTGTCCTTGCTTCCTGCAGCTGCGGTAAGCGCACCAAGCTTGAGTTCCAATGGCTTTGCAGTCACCGTGATTACACAATCCTTATTGGTCGTATTTCCTGCGGCATCGGATGCTGTTACCTGAATTCTCTTTTTTCCCGGAAGAGCTGCGATATCCTTCGGTATGGTGTAAGTCAAAGGCTTATCGGCAAGCCTGCGGTTATCCGCCACAGAGAGCGCCTCACCAAACAGCTTCTCCACCGTCTCCTGCTTCTCTTCCTCCACCACAGTGACCTGCTTATAGGTTAGCACCGGTGCCGTCTTGTCGATATTGTCCACCCATACCGGATAAGAGAGGGACTTATCACTGCCTTTTAACTTATAGTTTATCGTAAAGGTGTATTTTTTGTTTACTGTCGCTGTCTTCGTTGCGCCATCTGCAACCTTTACATCCGTGATTCCTATCTTCGACATATCCTCAGCCTTTACCGTTATCGTCACATCACGATTGGTGAGTGTGTCCGGTGACAGCGTATGACTGACCTTCGGGCCAAGACCCATGCCCTGATTAAAATAAAAGCTGAAGCTGTCTGTTGCCTTGATTGCTTCTGTACCCGGATCCTTGAGAATTCCGGTAATTTTGTATACACCGCTAGGCGAGTTAAGGGGCATGCTTAAGGCAATCTGCTCCTGTGACTTAGCCTTGCCAAAGCAGGCATCCAGTGCATTGCCTGTCTCTGTCTGTGTCAGTGTATACTCTGTCGCATATTCTTTATTTCCTTTCTGCCGGATTGTCACAAGAGACTGTACGGTAACCGTTTTATCTTTTGTGGATGTATCCTGAAGCTCCAGGGAAAATTTATCAATGTTTGAATCTGCTGCACCACCGTCCAGCACAAGCTGCATCCAGTCTATTCTTACAATCCAGGTCGGCGTTGCTACCGTTACAGATATGACATTTTTTCCCTTTTTTAATTTTTCAATGGGTATCTCCAATACAGTCGTATTCCACGTATTGTTCGTGCCCGACAGATAACCGATCGTCTCGTTATTATATTTTTTATTAAATTTATTTGTCTGATTCATCGGCAGATATATGTCATCATTGAGGTACACGTAATCTGTCTCACCGTAATCCTCATCCACATCATAGGCCTTCACCGCAAGATAGGCACTCTGGGTCGGAAGCTCATCCAGTGTAAAAGCCAGCTCAATGGGATGTTTTTTGTCTGAAAATCCCATGCTCACATCAATGTCGCCATCTGCCTTCCCCGTATGACTGTTGTTCTCGTTATCAGTCGTAACCATCAGGGTCTGTGGATGTGGTGTAAGAGCCGGTGCCCTGGCAGGTGCTCTCAAGGGCAGACCTGTACCCCAGACAGCAGCAGGCAAGGCATTCTCTTCCGGCAGCTCCACGCCATAGTCCTCCACCAGATCCTCCAGTGTCAGAAGCTCCGGCAGTTCATCCTCCTCCATCCGCTGCTGTATCGTCTCCGGATAGTGATAGGGGCATTCCAGATCCATACAGTCCGTCTCCGTATCACGTATATGCTCTAGGCCCTCCAGACGCCGGATAAGCTCCGCCAGACGCTCCCCCTCTTCCCCGGAAAGTGTTTCTTTATTCTCTGTATCATCTGTTTTATTTTCTGCAAGCCATGCATCCAGCTGCTCCCTCGCCTCGGCAAGCTGCTTCCTATCAATGATCTCCTTATTTTCTACACCTGTGGAGAGATAGGTAAGGGGATCCGGCAGCTTTTCTAACAATGCAAGCAGTTCTGCAAGCTCCTGTCCTCCTATGGCTGCAATTGTCACACTGATCTGCGGAAGGCTGACACCATCCGCTACCCTGTATTCTTCCGGAATAACCGGAATATAAACATAATGATTTCCCAATACGGAAGAGTCAAAGCTGTCCGCTGTGTTGTTTTCCCATGTCACATGAATGGAAGACTCCCGCGTGCTTTTTACAGGGGGAATCGTTTCTACCGGTGCCGGTTGTTCTTCCTCCGCCGGTTGTTCCTCCTCCGCCGATTCTTCCTCCTCCGCCGGTTCTTCTTCTGTCTCCTGCGTTACATCCCCGGTGGACTCCTCTACACTGTTTGTTTCCAACATTACAGTAAGGGTATCAGGAAATACGATTTCACTTTCCTGTGCACCGACCGGCAAAAGCTGCACTGCGACCGATTCATCCAGATCCCCAAAGCCCGTGATCACTTCCTGTGTTTTTATTTCTTCATCGGCAGTTGCAAACACGGCAAGATCAATGCTTGTAAATACCAGTGCTGCTGTCAGGACCAGTGCTGTGATACGCGCAGCTTTTTCTCCGGCCTTAAGCTTATGTATCTTCATAATGCTCACCTTCCCACTTTATCTTCTAAAAGCTTTTCCTGTCTTTTCAGCTAAAGTATATCGGAATTACTTTTTGCTATGGTCATCATTGCGGATTTGGCAGCATTTTATTCGGATTTGGTCACCCCCTGTTTCGTTGACTCAGCCTGCCTTCTTTGCTACACTATAGGTGTAATCGCAAAACAATAAACTGGGAAGGGGATCATGCCTTGCAGATTGCTTTATGTGATGATGAAATAACGAACCATGAAAAGGTCAGGGAGCTTATCAGACAATATAAACAGATACATTCTGACCGGACTCTTTCCTTATCTTCTTTTGCATCAGGAAAAGAACTTATAAACCATGTAGATGAACACGGTGGCTTTGACCTCTATATTCTGGACTGTATTATGCCGGAAATGAATGGTATTGAGCTTGGCGCTGCCCTGAGAATGCGTGATGATACGGGATTCCTGATCTACCTCACCACCTCTCCTGACTTTGCACTGGATTCTTACCGTGTAGATGCCTTTGATTATCTGTTAAAGCCTGTCGAGAGCGAACTGTTTTTTCAAAGCCTTGACAAGGCCTACCGCTCTTTTTCACAGATCATGCAAAAGACCGTTGCCATAAAGACCACGGACAGTATCCGTATGATCCCCATCACAGACATACGGTATGCAGAGCGCATAGATAAACATATCGATTATCATCTGGCAGATAATACTGTGATACACAGCACCAGCTTCAACGGTTCTTTCCAGAATGCTGTAACTGAGCTGCTTTCGCACAAAAGAATGCTTCTGGTAGGTTCCTCCTTTGTCGTCAATTTATTCCATGTCACAGAGGTTACAAGATCAGACATGCTGCTGACCGGGGATCTTCGTGTTCCGGTTCCCCGCCGTATGTACGAAACTGTCAAGAAGGAGTGGGCGGACTTTTGGCTGAACGGAGGCAGATACTATGCTTTTTGAAGATAATATTATTTTTTTGATCTTAAAAGTTATGATCACCTGCACAGGTACCTTTGGCATGATGGGCTCCACCACGAAGTTCCGCTATGTGAAGAAAAAGCCCATAAGTATCATGATTTTTGTCTCCTATTTCATTTATCTCATAATTTCATCCTACGCGATCATCTATTTTTTCAGCTACCAGCATTTGCTGCGGGTATTTATCCTGACAATATCCTGTCCTGCCATCCTTCTGCTGCATAATATGTCTGACGAGCCATTTCCACGTCTTGTATTCATTCGTGCAACACACATACTTGTTTCTTTATATATCGCAGCCACCATCACACTCATAAATACTGCGCTGCACGGAACGGAGCTCTCAGATATCCTGATGCGTCTGCTCGCCTATCTGCTTGTCATCCTGTTTGATTTTCATTTCATCCGCCGCATCTATCTGGATTTTATCACAGAGATCAAAAAAGGCTGGGGAATCCTTTCCCTGATTCCCTGTGCGCTGATCATCCTTGCCGTAGCACTTGCTTTTTATCCGGAGCATTATAGTAAACGTCCCACAAGTGTCGTAATGATCTATCTGCTCGGTGTCGTCATTGTCATTCTTTACGCTGCGATCGGTGTATTTCTCTCTATGCAGTATCACAGGCAGGAAATAGATCAGAACAGGAAAATTCTTGAGCTGCAGGTACAAAATATACAAAGAGAAGCTGCCGACATGGAAAAGCTTGCAAAGCAGACAAAAATCATCCGGCACGACATCCGGCACATACTTTCCACCATCGCGTCCCTTGCTGAGAGTGGAGATATGCAGGCGATCCTTGACTTTACCGACAACGCCTACCAGATGCCTGATATGCCTGAAGCCTCCCATTACTGCACAGATGCCCTTTTGGATACAACACTTTGTTCTTATTTTAAATCTGCAAAGGACTCTGGTATCCTGCTTCAAGCCTCCGTCACTATCCCGGACATTCTTCCGGTTGACTCTGCCGGACTTGCCATCTGCTTTGCTAATGCGCTTGGAAATGCCATAGAATGCTGTGAAAAGCTGCCAAAGGAGAAACGAAAAATTGTTTTTAAATGCATTGGAAAACCTAAGCTGATGTTTGAGATCGAAAATCCTCAGCCGGACAGGATAACCTTTGACAGAAATGGTCTTCCTCATTTACCGGAGGGCGGTATGGAAGCCCATATCCGTTCCATCGTGGCATTCTGCGAAAAATATGGTGCCTTTTACACCTTTACGGCTGAAAACGGCTGGTTTAAGTTTATGGTCACATTATGATAATGTTCAAAATGGAGGAATTCTATGATTTTTGATGATAATACGGCTTACCAGATCTACCGTATCTTTGTCGCCATATTTGGTACGCTCGGTATGGTAGTTGCCACTTCTCCGATGAGAAAAAACGATAAAAGGAACCTGCTTTTTTTAGGCGGATATGCCATTTATGCAATTGTGTTCACCTTTTTTTCCATGCATTTTTGGGGATTTCTGCCTTTTCTCAGAAGCGCTATCCTTACTATTTCTCTGCCGGGCGTGATCATGATCTATATGGCCGCAGACACTTCCGTTTCAAAGCATGTCTTCAAATGTCTGTCGCAGCTCCTGCTCTCACTCTATCTTCTTATCAGTGCGACACTGCTAAACACACTGTTTAAAGGTACGCTGCTGTCAAATGCAATACTTCTTCTGTCTGCCTATCTTGCTGCGATTGCCTTGGAATTTTTTGTTCTGAGAAGAGCTTTTCCGGATATAACCGGGATGAACACCCGGGGTTTTGGGATTCTCGCACTAATCCCTATCGCCTTTTTCCTCTTTGTAATGACGCTTGCACTCTATCCGGTTCATTACACACAAAACCCGGCTTTCCCACTTCTGTTCTACCTCTCAGGTGATGTCATTGCCATTATTTATTATGCTGTTTTCCAATATCTGCAGACACAGTATCAATATCAGATGGATGAACAGAATAGGGAGATTTTGGAAATCCAGATACAAGGCATAAAAAAGCATGTTGAAGATACGAAACGGAACGCCAGAGAAGTAAAGCTCATCTGGCAGGATACTCACAAGATGCTGTCCGGTATCGCTGCTCTTGCTAAAGAAGGAAATGCTAAGGCCATCCTTGATCTTGTATCCGAATCAACTGAGCTGAACCGGCCAAGCACTCCCACCTATTACTGCAGTGATCCCATATTAAATGCTACTCTCACTGCTTATCTTGAGCGAGCCCGGAATTTTGGCATTACCATAGAGCACCATCTTGCGATTCCGGAAAGCCTCCCTGTTGATTCCGCCGAGCTTTCCATCTGTTTTGCCAACGCTCTGGAAAATGCCACAAAAGCATGTACAGAGCTTCCGGGGAATGAGAGAAAAATTATCATCCGCTGTATCTACAAGCCTGCCTTTATGTTTGAGATTGCAAACCCTTACAAAGGACAGATCACCCTGGGAAGAAACGGACTCCCCACCTCCACCAGAACAGGTCATGGAACTGGTACACGTTCCATCATGGCTTTCTGTGAAAAGCATAATGCCTTTTATGATTTTTCCACGGAGGGCGGCTGGTTTAAGCTCGTGATTACTCTGTAAGCTTTATCCCAGACAGCTTATGCAGACCTTTAACCCCTCCGATATGATAACAGATAATGTAATATGAAAATGTATCACTCCTAAATTCGTGGCTTCAGCACAGCCAAACCTCCAGATTTCAAATACTTTTTTTCTTCCATCGAATTTCTTTGCTCCTCATCTTCATCGCACTTAGAATTTTATCCCCTTACATACGGTATCACTGTAAACCGGAACCGGAATAATACATCGTCAAGTCTGTACTGATCCAATACAACCGGACCACAACTGTTAGAACCAATGCAATTCATTGTTGGAATCCGAATCAACAATGCTCAGATGTTACTGGAAACAACAACTTATTCCGTCAATGAGATTTCTAAAATTGTTGGATATGATAACCAGCTTTATTTCAGCCGGCTTTTCCACAAGCTGAAAGGATATTCACCAGGAGAATACCGAAAGATTTATTTTCAATAGACGTTGCCGATCTTCCATGATATTCTCTGTTTGTAACGTCCTCCAAAATTGGTGTTTCATAACTATTGCATCCATTTGTATGTTACCGGATCAGCTTCATCTCCTCGATCACCCAGTAATCCTCTTCCATATGGTACTCTGTTCCACAATACGGACAGTTCCGCTGACGCACTGCATCAAAGCTGGCTCCGCAGCTGTGACAGTTAACCGAAGTAACTGAAAAGCCCGGCACCTCCCTGTGCGCGACATTCCTGCAGATTGTTACATCGATCAGGTCACCTGTCTTTTTGATCTTTCCCTGTTCTTCGCTGTAATTGATCCACCAGGTACGGATAGTCAGATGCAGATCATCTCCCTGTTTTTTCACATTCTTAAGACACATACCATTCGTATAGGTCATCTCCAGAATATTTTGAAAACGTGCATCCCGCTCCTTTCCCCGGTACGCTGTCAGATTCTGCGGTTCTTTCGCAAACACCGCCATACGGATCAGTGCTACCAGCTGTCCTTCAAATTTATCATAAGAGAAATTCGGATCATACGCCGTCATCATTCTCTTAATTTTGCTCTTGGATGAAAGAAAAGGAATCAATGGCAGATGCTTCATTCCATCTCTCTGAAACAGAGATGTCAGCATAAGAACCGCCGATGCCATCCATCCAAAGATTCCTCCTCCAATCAGTGCTGCCAGGTAAGCTGTAAACAGCGCTGCAGGCAGATTTCCATTGCTGGAAATCAGGGAACCCGGAATACAGATCAGCAGCACAATCCCCATAGACGCACCGATCACGATACGCTGCTGGGTAATATTTTTCGAAATAGAATCACTTCTGATAAAATATGTATTGATCACTCTCGGGAAGAGATCCTTTACCCGGAACTGAGTCTTACAGTATGGGCACCCACTGCCAAGCTGCTCTACCGAACTGACACAGCCACAATTCGGACAGGTTACCATCAGATGTGCTGTTTCCCGTTCATTTGGAGAATGCGCTATGATCTCATACATCACCTGCTCTACATTTCGCTGATACAGCACTTCCGTCCCTCTTATAAACTGTAGCTCCCTACTGATATTTTCATAAGACATATCTGTCGTATACCATGCAGATTTTCTGGACACTGTCGCTGTTCCAAAGCTTTTTCCTCTGGCCGGATAAACCCGGTTACGCATATGGATCCTCTTTTCATCAAGACGCTCTTTCTGCAGCTTCAGATAATACAGGGTATCCCCGTCACAGCTTACCGGTTCCTCTTCCTTTTCGTACCAGTGGTTCAGCTGAAGTGCCATCCGGTCAAAAATCCCACGCCCCTTATCCCACGCTGGGACATATTCCCGGAAGTCCTTTACTTCCTTATAAAAACGTTTCAGGAAAGGAATCCCCAGTATACATAAGACCACCCCTGTGCCAAGCAGGAGCTGTCTGATCAGAAACGACCAGTCTGTTGTCGCACAGGATGCTAACAATGAACCTGTCATCAGCAGAGATGCTCCCTTTATCAGATTCGCAGTATCTGCCTGCCTGACTTCCTCCTTACGGCTCTTCATTGTCAAATCTCCTAAAAGTGACATATATCCCCTTTCCAATAGTCAATTCACCTTTTCCCTGAATCCGGGTTTTCCGCATCTGAATCTATGATATTTTCAAAAAGAATACTATGACTTCTTAAAATACTTCATCTGTTCTTCCAAAGCAGCAGATACCTTTTTAATCATTCCGGTATCTTCCGAAATTCTGTCAATAGATTCCGCTATACTTGACACATTCGCCGTTACTTCCTCATTGCTTGCAGCATTTTCTTCACTGATCGCACTGAGTTCAGTTATATTATTTATAATAGTCTGCTTCAATTCCTCCAGGTTCTTTGTTTTTTCTGCAATAGTTCCCGCAGTAGCGACATTAGCCTCAATAATCTGGCTCAGGGTATCAAAACCGGTCTTAGCACTTCCGATATCTGCCTGCTCCTTTTCTGCCAGCGTACGCATCCGTTCTGTCAGCTCTACAGATTTATTGGATTTCTCGAGAATGTCATCCACAATATTTTTAATTGCAGCCGCACCCTGGCTGCTCTGGTCTGCGAGCTGTTTGATCTCTGTGGCAACCACAGCGAAGCCTCTGCCTGCCTGCCCAGCTCTTGCAGCTTCAATGGACGCATTCAATGACAACAGATTCGTCTGTGAGGTAATATCGGAAATCAGTTCCACTGCTTTACTAATGGACGCAATAGCCTCATTTGTCGCCTTTACCTGTACTATCATCTCTTCAATAATAGCCGAAGATGTATGAGAGCTTGTCAGTACCAGATTCATGGATTCTGAAGCATTACGGTTTGCGTGATCCATTTTATCGGAGTTCTCATTCAATGTCACCGTCTCGGAATGGATTGCAGTCACATTGTTCCCCATTTCCATCATACTGGTATTAACAGACTGTACATTTTCTGCGAGTGATACAGCTGTTTTAGACAGCTCATCAATGGCCTGTCTGATCTGGTTTGCTCCCTTACTGCTTGCAGACGCCAGCACATTTAACGATTCCATATTGTTGTCCAGCTGCATTGCGTGCCCATCCACCTCTGTGACGATACTGTTCAATTTATCCTTTAGAGCTGCAGATGCCCGGATCAGAGTCGTCACTTCACGAATTACAGATTTTGCTTCCAGATTGCCGGACAGATCTCCATTTGCTACACAGTCAATATATTCTGCTGTCGCCAATAATGGTTTCCGTATCTTGAACGACAGATAAACCAATATTGCAGTAAAAAGAACGATCATACATCCAGCGAGCAGAACCAGGCTTCTCAACATACCGGATATTGCATTTCGGACTGCGCTTTCCCGTTCTCCGGAGAAAGCCATTCCCAAAATCTCCCCATCGTCTGACCGAACCGGCATATAATAGACATAATACCTTTTTCCGTTAATTTTTATTCCGTCTGCCGCATAATCATTACCGGCTTTAACGGTTTCCCATACCTTAGGATCTGCCTTGGTTCCTTCAATCCGTTTTCCATCTTCGTCCACAATGGAAGTAATAAACCTCTCATCTCCCATGAACAGTGTCTGTTCAATGTGCTCCTCCTGCAGGGAGTCTATGAACTGATAGCTTATGTCATCCTTTTCCAAAATATCCTCACGGATATCCCATGTAAAATACTGTTCCACCGATGTGGAACAAGCCTTCAGCCGCAGATAGGTACTGTCAATCAACTCATTTTTCATTTTAGCTGATGCATACACTGTCAGGGCAACAATCGCTGCAATCATCGGAATACAGCCGATCATAAGGATTACCTGCAAATACCCCATTTTCTTTTTCATTTTAATACCTCCCATATCATTTTCATTGCTCCAAAAGATATTAAAATTATATCATTGCCACGACGAAAAATCCATACAGGTGGTCAGTCACTTCAGGGTTATTTCATGAAGGCTTTCATGAATTATTCACAGACAAATCTAACGGATCTTCTCAGCATCCCACTCCATTACGGATCCGGTCGCTGCATCAATCGTGAATTCATATTCCGTTCCACCGTAGATGATCTTTCCTTCATATTCCGGACGTCCGTCATCGTAATCAAGCTTCCATTCGTAGATATCTTTGTCCGTTGCACCACTTACACGGTCAAGAGCTGTTTTCTTTGCATCTGCCTCACTGACCGTAACGTTATTGCTATTTGCTCCCACCGTTTTTTCTTCATATGCAGAGCTTATGATCTCTCCGGTGTCTGCCGCAATCTCATAATCATATTTTGCACCGCCTGCATACCATTCAATATCATATACCTGCCGTCCGTCTTCATAGTCAAGCTTTGACCTTATGATCGTTGCATCCGCCGCTTTCACTCCGGCATGCTCCAGTGCGATCTTCTGTGCTTCTGCTTCATCCACGGTTCCGATACCTGTTGCGTTCTGTGCCGGAGCAGGGGCTGAGGTCTGTTCCTTAGCAGGGGAAGCGGAGTCTGCCGCCTCCGTCTGTGTCCCGGAAGCCTGCGCATTCTGCTCCTGGCTGCTCATTTCCATGACAGCTCCTGTCTCTGCATTGATCGTGTAGGCGTAGGCATACTCTCCGGAAGTAAATTCCACCTTATAGCAGGCCACTCCCGCCACCTCACTTAAGGTCGTGGCTGAAATGTCTGCATCTGCCGCTTCAATATCCGCTGCTTTTAACGCCGCTTCCTGTGCCTCCTCCATAGGGATCATCTGTGTCTGCTCCTTCGTCTGCTCCTGGCTGCTTTGCTGCGGAATACTGGCTGCTGCATTATCTCTGCATCCGGTCAGGGTCATTGCAAGTGCAAATGCTGCTCCGGTAAAAATCCATTTCTGTTTCATACTCTTTCTTATCCTCCATATCAGATTGGAATGCATAAAGTGTAGCCGATATCCTGCCAGATTGCAAGTGAAATCTATAGCCATTCAGGAAACAGGATTTAGCAAAATCCCCCTGCTTTTATACGGAATTCGCTGTAAAATGATTTCAGTGAAGCGCTCCGCAGCGTTTGACAGTTGCGGAAGAATCTGTTGCAATGAAGACACAAAAGGGAATACTGCCGATAGACGGTCAGCCCAAGTTTAATTACCTAAAGCAGTTCATAGTCACTCATAATACTAAAATAACTTCATTTCATTAAATACTTCATTGAGTGATTCCTTCTTTTTCCATTCTGTTACTTCTGCATAAATATCTTTACTTTTTACTGAAATAAATTGCGCCACAATGACTACTGTAATTTATTTTGCATACTGTTCTAATTCTTGTGCATCTGTTTCTATCAGCTTTTCGATGTTGCCGTTTTTGTCACGAATTCCCTTCATTGGTCATTGTATTATATTTGGCACACCCTTTGGGAGTGCCTGCATCTGTCAAGACTAGGACAAAAAAATTTAATTTTTTTCTGTATAGGCTTATCATCCACTTTTTTTATCTTCAATGTTCTCATCCTCTTTCTACATCCATTACCCAAAAATGGGTAAAAAAATAGCCATCTGGATTGTTAGTCCAAATGGCTTATGTAAAAATCTATTTAATTCTATTGTAAAGAACTGTCTCTATTCTGGTTGATAAATCAATCTTTTTCTTATAAAGAAGTGTCCACGATGCTTGATTTTTTGAATAATCCATCTTTTCCTCTGGAAAAAATGAACGACAGAAATAATTATCTCCTTCATCATTAGATAAAAACAAGAATAGATTCCTGTTCTCCATGTTGTTTTCCATAAGATAATCAGCCTCAATCATTGAATACATATTTGCTTTCTTATTATACTTAAACACAGTATCATTATTATCAATCATTTGTTCAAGCAATGGCAGGAAATGAACTCTTTGCTCTATCTTATTATAAAAATCTGATGACTCTATTTTTTCAATTGTAATTGTTCCATCTGCTATCTCATCAAATACTCTGCCTCTGTCTCGACTCAATTCAGGTCTGTCTACCAGATATTGTAATCCCATAAGATGAAAACAATCTTTTTTATCAAATGAAATTCTTAATGTAACTGAAACACCTTTTCTCCCTAGTACAAGCTCATATTCGGTTGATAATAGCGGAATAAATGCATTTATGCAATCTAAAACATTCCTCATTACAGTTCTCCACTACATCCTTAGATTAAGAAAGGCTCTGCATAAGCAGAGCCCTTCTAACATTTTCTTTCGAGGATTAACCTCTAGCCAGATTGTGGTAAATGTCAAACCCTTATAAAGCTCATAAGACACTGCTCTCTGGCACAACACCTTACTTTGCCGCTTGGCAGACACTCAAGTTGCCTGTCTTTAATATTATATTACCTATCATATGAAAATATGTCAATCCAAAATTCATGACTTCATAAAGAATTAACATTTTTCATTTGCACGCTTTTTTGTTCAATGTTTTCGTGAATATTTGTATTGTACAGCTTATACAAATCCGTATCCTTACTGATTTGATTATCAAAAGGAATAACCACTGAACCACACTTAATAAGTCCCATTCCCGATGCAGTATTGGTTACGAATCTAAGCTGCCTTACACCAATCGGGAGTGCTGTGTTAAGTGCTTACGAACCAAATTAACACCTTACTCATACGACCACTCCTCTCAAATAAAAAGAGGACCAAACCGCTCTTTATCTTTTCCTACCCATGTAGGTAATCTTTTGTGTCCATTGAAAAATTATATTGCATTCTGCATCATACACCACATCGGGACTTCCCACATTCCGGACAGAATTTCGTTGTTGTAACAGTCCCGCAATCACATGTCCATGTATAAGTCGCTCCATTATCTTCTATATTAGTAATCTTTTCTCCATTGGCAGTCAGCACGATTCCTATTCCTGTATTGTTGTATGCTGCATTCTTCACAGCATCAGCCTGTACACCAACCGGATGCGCTGTCTGCAGCAACGGATTCTGAAGTGCCGCCGCTTGCTGTACTTCAGCAAGAATTTTCCCATCGTATGCAGTAATATTTAAGGCAGAAAAAGTAATAGCCACCACTTCAATACCGCGCAAGCAATTCCACTGATTACTCATGACCGTTCTCATTGCCTCGCTCAGATCTTCTGTATGTGCCGGAAACTCAGACGCACGAATTCGTTTTTCTGATAACAAGGAAAACGCCGGTTGCAGAGCCGAGAGGAACTCTTGACGCATCTGATTGCTCAGCTTGGAACGGGTATAGGAATGAACCACATTCCCGCTGACTGACCGGCGGAGCATCCCCTCCAAATCCGACCCGGTTCCAAATATCTTTCATGACCCCTTTGATTCCAGACTTTCCAAATATCGTTGGAGCCGCCTCGTTATGAAAGACATGCTCTCCAGGGGTCTCAAAGGCTTCAATAATTTTTCCATTTTCAATGATCAATGCACATTGACCGTCAGCACAACAAATGATGGAACCGTCCCGAATGGTGTTGCCATTGGTATTCTCAACGTATCTGGAAACATATTTCTGTCCTCGCACAATCAGAGTCGTATCCGGCAACGCTTCACAGTAGAATAATTCCCTCCATTGATCCCTAAAGGTACTTTCTACAGAGGCAATCACTGCTTTCAAAATTCCCATTGCAATCTCCTCCATCTGCGGTTCAAACTCTGACAACAAAAATAAGCTGTCACAATAGTAATTCGCACACAACAAGCCATCTATCCTGCCTACAAAACCCCATCAAACAAGTCATACTCCTCAATACCATGAATCGTTCTTTCCAACGCATCTGGATCTGCCGCATCGTAGAAAACATCTATATAGGTTCCTTCTCCTATGCGAAATGTCATCCAGGTCTCTCCGTCAGTCCTATAGGGAATGAGTTCCGTTCCTACCGGGATCACTTTCATAGCTCCATCTTCCGGTTTTTCCGGATTCTTATAACTATACGCCTCCAACTCCCGCCGCAGCGTTACAACGCCATAAATCTCTTCTTCTGCAGGTTCATAATCAAACAGATCAGCTTCCTCCACCCTCCATATCGTATAATCCTGCCGCAAGGGCTCCGGAAATCCATCTTTTCCCACTCTGCATTTCTGAAATCCACTCCAGGTTCCCATAATATTCAGTATTTTACTTACATAAAAATCGTTGGCGTCAAAAGGAGTCATGTCATAAAAGCCACCCACATCAGCAGTTCCCAGAAATACTGGGAAACCTTGGTTCACATCAAAGACGGATATGGTATGCCAGTCGTTCTCCCAGGCGGATTCCATATAAAGATAATATCCTCCATCCTCTGACTGCATCAGATAGTTTCCCAGATATTCCATGCCTACACTTGCTGTTACCGAATTTTCTTTCCCATCCTTTATTACCGCAACTACACCTGTAACGCTCTCCGGATAGTTGTATTCCTCATTTATTACCTGTTCATAAAAGACATGCAGAATTTCCTCTTTTCCATCTTGATCAAAATCTAACGAAATATCTTCATAAGGTTCCACATAAATACAGGACTGATTCGTGATAGGAAGGTATTCTTCCCGTAAAACATCTCTGATGGAAGGCTTTTATGCAGGTGAATCCATACCGGTAAATAAGAAGTTGTCTGAATTTTTCTTACAGTTACATTTAAGTGAGAAAACCGGAAGAGGAGTTCCAAAGATCACAAGTATCTATGGAAAAGATGCTTTTGAATTTAGAGAAAATTCTATTGTTGTAATCATCCCATTTAACTGGATCAATGTGATGGGCGATAAAGTGGGTGATAAATCGGGTGGTGAAACAGAAATGTCACAGTCACTTAACCATACACAGCAGAGAATATTATCAGAAATAAGGAATAATCCTAATATTACCAAAACGAAATTAGTTGAGGTAATCAAACTTGGAAAGACCACAATAGATAAGGGAATTTCTGAATTAAAAAAGAAAGGCTACATCGAAAGAGTGGGCTCTAACAAAAATGGATATTGGAATGTACTAAAGTATTGATGGTCAGAAGTAATTGAATATTGTAACCCATTAACGGACTAGGTAAATGGGTTACATTATTTATTTTTTATGAGTCTGTGAAAGTTTTTCTGTAAATAAGTATTAGCTAATAGGTCTTCTATGATA